>Ga0070679_100004876_pt1 | contig 12377 bp, 13 predicted proteins | sample KBSC63BmetaG_FD_65652 | JGI IMG/M metagenome (GOLD analysis project Ga0070679, IMG submission 65652) | Corn rhizosphere microbial communities from Kellogg Biological Station, Michigan, USA - KBS C6-3B metaG | ecosystem: Host-associated > Plants > Roots > Rhizosphere | place: USA: Michigan... | reverse complement strand
GCCCGCGCCCTCGATGAAGATCATCGCCGACATCTTCGCGTTCACGTCGCAGAAGATGCCCAAGTTCAACTCGATCTCGATCTCCGGCTATCACATGCAGGAGGCCGGCGCGACCGCCGATCTCGAGCTCGGCTACACCATCGCCGACGGGCTCGAGTACGTGCGCACCGGCGTCGCGTCGGGCATGAGCGTCGACGCGTTCGCGCCGCGCCTGTCGTTCTTCTTCGCCATCGGCATGAACTTCTTCATGGAGGTGGCCAAGCTCCGCGCCGCGCGCCTCCTGTGGGCGCGGCACATGGCGACCTTCTCGCCCAGGAGCAACAAGAGCCTGGCGCTGCGCACGCACTGTCAGACCTCGGGTTGGTCGCTGACGGCGCAGGACGTCTACAACAACGTGGTGCGCACCTGCATCGAGGCGATGGCCGCGTCGCAAGGGCACACGCAGAGCTTGCACACCAACTCGCTCGACGAGGCGCTGGCGCTGCCGACCGACTTCTCGGCGCGCATCGCGCGCAACACGCAGCTGCAACTGCAGCTCGAGTCGGGCACCACGCGGCCCGTCGATCCGTGGGGCGGCAGCTATTACGTCGAGTGGCTCACGCACGAGCTGGCGGCGCGCGCGCAAGCGCACATCGACGAGGTCGAAGGCATGGGCGGCATGGTCAAGGCGATCGAGGCCGGGCTGCCGAAGCTGCGCATCGAGGAGGCGGCGGCGCGCACGCAGGCGCGCATCGACTCCGGGCGCCAGACCATCGTCGGCGTCAACCGCTTCCGGCCGACGCGCGAAGAGCCGGTGCCGGTGCTCAAGGTCGACAACGCCGCCGTGCGCAAGACGCAGATCGCGCGGCTCGAGCAGCTGCGACGCGAACGCGATCAAGCCGCCTGCACGCGCGCGCTCGACGCGCTCACCGCCTGCGCCGAAGGGCGCGGCGGCAACCTGCTCGCGCTCGCCGTCGACGCCGCGCGGGCGCGCGCCTCGGTGGGCGAGATCTCGTGGGCGCTGGAAAAGGTGTGGGGCCGCCATCAGGCCGAGATCCGCAGCATCTCGGGCGTGTACAGTGGAGAGGTGGGCGAGTCGTCGGAGTCGATCACCAAGATCCGCGCGCGCACGGCCGCGTTCGCCGAGCGCGAAGGGCGGCGCCCGCGCATCCTCGTCGCCAAGATGGGCCAGGACGGCCACGACCGCGGACAGAAGGTAATCGCGTCGGCCTTCGCCGATCTCGGCTTCGACGTCGACGTCGGCCCGCTGTTCCAGACGCCGGAAGAGACGGCGCGCGCCGCCGTCGAGAACGACGTGCACCTCATCGGCGCCAGCTCGCTCGCCGCCGGCCACCTCACGCTGGTGCCGGCCTTGCGCCAGGCGCTGGCCGCGCTCGGCCGCCCCGACATCCTCGTCGTCGTCGGCGGCGTCGTTCCGCCCGATGACTATCAGGCGCTCTACGATGCCGGCGCCACCGCCATCTTCGGCCCGGGCACGGTGATCGCCGACGCCGCCGGCGCGCTCCTCGACAAGCTGGAAACGCACGGATGAACCATGACCGGCCGCGCCTGACGCTCGACGACTACGAGCGCGGCGTGCTCGCCGGCGATCGCAGCGTGCTCGCGCGCGCGATCACGCTCATCGAATCGAGCGCCGCCCGCGACGCCGACGACGGGCAGGCGCTCCTGCACCGTCTGTTGCCGCATACCGGCCGCGCGCGGCGCGTCGGCATCACCGGCGTGCCCGGCGTCGGCAAGTCGACCTTCATCGACGAGCTCGGCACGCGTCTCGTCGCCGCCGGCCATCGCGTCGCCGTGCTCGCCGTCGATCCGTCGAGCGCGCTCTCGGGCGGCGCCATCCTCGGCGACAAGACGCGCATGATGCGCCTCTCGGTCGCGCCCGAGGCGTTCATCCGCCCGTCGCCGAGCGGCCGCGGCGCCGGCGGCGTGGCGCAGCGCTCGCGCGAGACGCTGCTTCTGTGCGAGGCGGCCGGCTTCGACGTCGTGCTCGTCGAGACGGTCGGCGTCGGCCAGGGCGAGATCGCCGTCGCCGCCATGGTCGACTTCTTCCTCGTGCTCATGCTGCCCGGCGCCGGCGACGAGCTGCAGGGCATCAAGAAGGGCGTGCTCGAGCTCGCCGACGCCATCGTCGTCAACAAGGCCGACGGCGACAACCTCGCCCGCGCGCGCGCCGCGCTGTCCGATCTGCGCGCGGCGCTGCGCTATCTGCCGCGCAAGCGGGCGAGCTGGAAGACGCGGGTCATGATGGCGTCGGGCCTCACCGGCAACCACATCGACGACGTCTGGACCGTCGTCGAGGAGCACCACGCGCAGCTCGCCGCCTCGGGCGAGCTCGCCGGGCTGCGCGCCGAGCAGCAGCGCGCCTGGATGTGGTCGCTCATCGGCGAGCGGCTCGAGCGCTCGTTCCGCAGCGACGCGACGGTCGCGGCCACGCTGGCCGCCACCGAGGCCGACGTGCTCGCCGGACGCGTGACGCCGACCGCCGCCGCCGATGCGCTGCTCGCCGCGTTCGCGCGCGCGCGCAAGGGCTAGCGTGCGCATCGTCTCGTTGTGCCCGAGCCTGACCGAGAGCGTCTTCCGCCTCGGCCGCGGCGCGGAGCTCGTCGGGCGCACCAAGTTCTGCGTGCAGCCGGCCGGCGCCGTCGACGCCGTGGAGCGCATCGGCGGCACCAAGAACCCCAAGATCGATCGCATCGTCGCGCTCGCGCCCGATCTGGTCCTCATGAACGAGGAGGAGAACCGGCGCGAAGACGCCGACGCCCTGCGCGCCGCCGGCCTGCGCGTGGTCTCGTCCTTCCCGCGCAGCGTCGCCGACGTCGTCGGCGTGCTCGGCGAGCTCGGCACCGCCCTCGACGCCGCGCCGCGCGCCCGCGAGCTCGCCGACGCCATCGCCGCGCGGGCCGACGCCATCGCCGCCCGCGCCGCCGCGCGCCCCGCGCGCACGTTCGTCTATCTCATCTGGCGCGATCCGCTGATGGCGACGGGAGCGGGCACCTACGTCGACGCGCTCCTCGCGGTCGCCGGCGGACGCAACGTCGTGCCCGCGGCGGCCGGCCGCTATCCCGAGATCGACGCTGCCCTCCTCGCCGGCGCCGATCGCATCCTGCTCTCGTCCGAGCCCTTCCCCTTCGCCGAGCGCCACCGTCTCGAGCTCGCCGCCGCCACCGGCCTGCCCATCGAGCGCTTCGCCCTCGTCGACGGCGAGCGCCTCTCGTGGCACGGCGCCCGCACCCTCGAGGGCCTCGCCTACGCCGAAGAAGCCCTCGTCGGATGAAGCGTCGGCTGTGGCGGCTCGTGAAGGCGCTCGGCGCGCTGCTGCTGCTCGTGGCGCTCGCGACCCTGGCGGCCTGCTGGACCAGCCTCGGTCACCGCGCCACCGGCGCCCGTCGCGCTCGCATGACACAGTCGCCCGAGTGGCACGACGGCCGTTTCGTGAACCCGCAGCCCATCATCAACCACGTCGGCCCGACGCTGCGAGGCATGCTGTCGCCCGATCGCGAGACCAGCCCGCGCACGCCGCCGCCGACCGCGCGCCCCGACCTGCGCGCCCCGCCGGCGAGCGGCCTGCGCGTCACCTGGCTCGGCCACTCGTCGACGCTCGTCGAGATCGACGGCGTGCGCGTCCTGACCGATCCGGTGTGGAGCAAGCGCGTCTCGCCGCTTGGCTGGATCGGCCCGCGCCGCTGGTATCCGCCGCCGTTGCCGCTCGACGCGCTGCCGCCCATCGACGCCGTCGTGATCTCGCACGATCATTACGATCACCTCGACCGCGCGACGGTGGTCGCGCTCGACGCGCGCGGCACCCGTTTCGTCGTCCCGCTCGGCGTCGGCGCGCACCTCGAGTACTGGGGCATTCCCCCGGCGCACATCGTCGAGCTCGACTGGTGGCAGCGAACGCGCATCGGTGCCATCGAGGTCGTCAGCACCCCGGCCCGACACGCCTCGGGCCGCCAGCTCTTCGATCGCGATGCGACCTTGTGGTGCGGCTACGCGCTCGTCGGTGCGCGGCACCGCGTCTACTATTCGGGCGACACCGGCCTGTTCCCCGCGCTGCACGACATCGGAGCCCGACTGGGGCCGTTCGACCTCACGATGATCGAGATCGGGCAATACAGCCGCGGCTGGCCGGACTGGCACAGCGGTCCCGAGCAGGCGGTTCGCGCGCACCAGTGGGTTCGCGGCAAGGTGATGCTGCCGGTGCACTGGGGGCTCTTCGCGCTGGCGTTCCACGGGTGGACCGAGCCGATCGAGCGCGCGCTCGTCGCAGCCAACACGGCCGGCGTGCCGCTCTTGACGCCGCGCCCGGGGCAGAGCGTCGAGCCGGAGCGGCCGCCGCCGCGCGAGCGCTGGTGGCCGTCACTGTCCTGGCACCGCGCCGCCGACGACGAGATCGTTTCGTCGCAAGTGGACGCGCGCTGATCCCCGGCTGGCTGCCCGCTAGAACGCAGCGTTCTAGGGAATGAGCAGAATCTTGCCGTCGACCGCGTGCGTCTCGGCGCGCCGCTGCGCTTCGCCGGCCTGCGCCAGCGGCAGGCGCTCCGCGATCGGAATCGACAGTCGCCCTTGCGCCACCGACGCCGCATATCGCCCGAGCAGCGGGCCATCCGGCTGCGCCATGAACGCGCGCACCGTGATTGGCTTTCCCTTGGCGGCAGCCGGCTCGCCGAGCACGCTCGCCAGGATCCCTCCGCTGCGCAGCCGCGGGATGAGCTTGGCGATCGTCTCGCCGGACACCGTGTCGGCGATGACGTCGAGCTCGGGAAGGCGCCGCAGCTCGGCGTCGTCGTCGAGCGCCACGACCTCGTCGGCGCCGAGCGCTCGCGCCGCCTCGAGCTGCTTTCGGCGCACGCCGGCGATGACGCGCGCGCCGCGCTCCTTGGCGACGAAGACGGCGACGCGCCCGACGCTGCCCACCGCGCCGGTCACCAGCACCGTCTGACCCGGCTTGGGATCGCCGTGCGCCGCCAGCTGCGCGCCGGTGGTGACGACGAGCGGCAACGCCCCCGCGTCGACGGGATCGAGCCCTTGCGGGAGGAGCGCCAGCGCGTCGGCGCGGATCGACGCCTTGGCGGCATACGAGCGCATCCCGAGGCCGAGCACGCGATCGCCGACGCGCACGCTCGTGACGCCGGCGCCGAGCTCGACGACCTCGCCGGCGATGTCGCGGCCGAGGATCGCCGGCAGCTCGAGCGGGATGCGACCGCGCGCGGCGCCGCTGCGCAGCTTGTAGTCGATGGGGTTGACGCTCGTCGCCGCGATCGCGACCACGACCTCGCCGGCGCCGGGCTTCGGATCGGGAACATCGCGCAGCGCGAGCTTGTCGACGCCGCCGAACTCCTCGAGCACCACCGCTTTCATGGCTCCTCCTCGCGTTGACTGGCTGTCAACGTAGGATGCGAGCGGCGCGTTGCAACCGCTCGGCGCGAGACTCGTCAGGTCTGCTCGAGCTTCACGCGCCGGACGTCGCGCTGCGACTCGATCTCTTCGATGATTCGATCGATGCGCACCGTGTGCGGAAAGCGCACGTCGAGCGTGACCGTGAGCGTCTTGTCGGCGACATGGCGGTCGTACTCGAGGGCGGATACGCTGGCGCCGATCTCCGACAGCTTCGACGAGATCTCGCCCACCGATCCCTCCGCGCCGAGCACGAGAAACACGCGCCGGCGCGAGATGCGATCGTCCTTGTCCTCGAAGCGGCGCATCACGGTCAGCGCGATGACACCGACCAGGGTGACGAATACGGCGATCGCGAACATGCCCGCGCCGGAGGCCATCCCGATGGCGGCGACGAGCCATAGCGCCGCCGCGGTGGTCAGCCCCTGCACGGTGATACCGGTGCGCATGATCGCTCCGCCGGCGAGGAAGCCGATGCCGGTCACGATCGACGCTGCGATACGCGACGCGTCGACGTTGACCAGGTCTTCCTTCGCGTAGTGCTGCAGATAGACGAATCGCGTCGAGATGACCATGAACGTCGCCGACGCCAGCGCCACGATCATGTGGGTGCGCAGCCCGGCGGGCCGACCATGTCGATCGCGCTCGTAGCCGATCACACCACCGAGGCAACTGCCGACGAGGATTCGGACCAGCAAGTCGACCGGCAACATCGCGAGCCCGTGCCTCACTGTTCGACGGTCGTGATGAAGTACTCGGACGGGTTGCAACGCCACCAGACCTTGCGGTCCTGACGATAGTCGAGCGTCACCCGCTTCCCGTCGCGCTCGGCCTGCTTCAAGTCGCGGACGATCGGATTCGTGTCGGCGTCGTTGTCGACGGAGAAGTCGAACACTTCCTGATGCTGGCCCGGGTTGGTTCCCTGATAGACCAGCTCGCCCGTGAGGATCTTGCAGTAGGGCGGCCCATGCACCGACACCTTGCGCACGACGCCGGTGGCGGTGCCGTACGCGTAGCCGACCCTCCAGGCGATCGACAGCGCGGTCCAGCCACCGACGGCGAGCAGTACGCCGACGATGGCGAGGAGGATGCGAATCTTTGCAGTCCGGGACAACGGCATGTCAGCTCACCTCGTCGCAAACAAGCGGTAAGCCAAAGCGTAGCGCCCGCCTCCGCCGCCGCAACCACACGCCTTGTCCGAATTCGCCATCAATGTCGGCGATCTACTCCGCTGTTCACGAAGATGACACTGTAACGCGCCGGTGCCCGCGGGTCGATCGCTTTCTTCCCGCGCGAATCGGCCTCCGGCGCCACGCCGTCGGCGTGGTCACTGAACGGTTGGACCGCGACGAATTGACGCATGCGTGGCGCGCCGAGTCCCGATACGATTGTGACGATCAAGTTGCGGGGGTTGGTTCGCGGGATGCCGGCTTCACATGTGGTCTCAATCCGAACTCGACTCACCGCGCTCAGCGTGCTGGCGACGCTCGCCCCGGTGGGGATCGCGCTCGGATTCGTCGCCGAGCGCGATCTCCGCGACATCCGAAACGAGATGATGAGCTCGAGCGCGCTCATCGGCTACGTCATCGCCGAGTACAGCGCGTCGGCGATGGCCTTCGAAGATCACGCGGACGCCGAGCGCACCCTCAACGGGCTCGCGCGCGACGAGAACGTCATCGCCGCCGGCCTCTACGACAACGGCGGGAAGCTGTTCGGCAGCTACGAGGCGCGCTCCACGACGGGTGCCGCGCTGCGGCCCACGATCTCCACCGGCCGCGCCGCCGGCACCGCCGTCGAAGGAGAACACGTCGCCGTCACGCAGCCGGTGATCTCGCAGGGCACGCGCTACGGCACGCTCCTGGTGCTCGTCTCGACGGCACATCTGCGCTCACGCATCCGCGGCTACCTCCTCAGCATGGGGCTGCTCGGCCTCGGCGCGCTCGTCGCCGCCGGGCTCCTGGCGTTGATGCTCGAGCGCATGGTGTCGCGCCCGCTGCTCGCGCTCGCCGACGTAGCCCGGCGCATCGCCGCGACGGAGGACTACTCGGTGCGCGCCGCCAGCGTGCGCCGCGACGAGATCGGTCTGCTCGGCAGCGCCTTCAACCGCATGCTCACCGAGGTCGACGGCCGCCAGCAGCAGGCGCAACAAGCCATCCGGGTCCGCGACGACTTCCTCTCGATCGCGTCGCACGAGCTCAAGACGCCGCTGACCTCGCTCAAGCTGCAGGTGCAGGGGCTCTTGATGATGCCGCCCGCCTCGCTCGATCAGAGCGACGCCGCGCGCTTCAAGCAGACGCTCGAGGTCGTCGACCGCCAGGTGATCCGCCTCGACAAGCTGATCGGCAACCTGCTCGACGTCTCGCGCATCGCCGCCGGGCGGCTGGTGATCGATCCCACCGAGACCGATCTGTCGACGCTGGTTCAGGAGGTGACGCGACAGTTCGAGCCGCAGCTGGCGCGCTGGAACTGCAAGCTCCAGTCGCAGATCGAAGGCTCGGTGATCGGATGGTGGGATGCGCCGCGCATCGATCAGGTGGTCACCAACCTCTTGTCGAACGCCATCAAGTACGGCGGCGGCAAGCCCATCGAGCTCTCGGTCGAGAGCACGGTCGATCGCGCGCGCCTCACCGTGCGCGACCACGGCATCGGCATCTCGGTCGACGATCAGCGCCGCATCTTCGGCCGCTTCGAGCGCGCCGCGTCCCTCAGCTACGGCGGCCTCGGGCTCGGCCTCTTCATCAGCTCGCAGATCGTGCGCGCGCACGGCGGCACGATTTCAGTCGAGAGCACACCTGATGTAGGCTCGGTGTTCGTGGTCGATCTGCCGCGACGACACTCCAGCGAAGGAGCCAACACGTGAGCGAGCCCGCGCCATCATGGGTTCTCATCGTCGACGATGACGAGGACATCCGCGACAGCATTTGCTCGCTCCTGCAGCTGCGCGGCTTCACCGTCGAGACCGCCGCCGACGGGATGGCCGGCCTCGAGCGCATGCGCCAGGGCGCGCCGCCGGCGCTCGTGATCCTCGACTTCATGATGCCGCGCATGAACGGCGAAGAGTTCCGCGCGGCGCAGCTCCGCGATCCGGAGCTGGCCGCCATCCCGGTCGTGCTGCTCACCGGCGCCGGCGATGCGACGGGCGCGACCCGACTGCAGGTCGAGCGCATCGCCAAACCGATCGATCTGCAGCTCCTCTTCGACACCGTCGCGCGCTTCTGCGCCTGAGCTGCGACAATGCGCCGCACCTCGCGGACAGCACGGCACCTCTCCCTACTTTACGGCGCGATCGAGATTGGTGTTTTCACGTACTGAACCCAAAACGACAAATCCGTGACAATCACGCGGCATGCCTCAGAAGATAATGGTCGTCGACGACAGCGACCTGTGCCGCGACATGACGCGGATGATGCTCGAAGACTTCGGATATGAAGTGGTGACGCTGGAATCGGGGCTCGGCCTGAGCCGAGCGCTCGGGCGCGAGAAGCCCGATCTGGTGCTGCTCGACGTCTCGATGCCCGCGCTCTCCGGCCATCAGATCGTGGAGGTCACGCGCCAGCACAAGCTGCACCGCTGCCCCATCGTCCTCTTCTCGGATCGTCCCGCGGTCGAGCTGTCGGCGCTGGCGCGCAATTGCGGCGCCGCCGGCTTCATCGCCAAGACCGACAACGCGCACGCGCTCGCGCAATCGGTGTCGCGCTTTCTCGCGCCGGCGGCGGGGCGATGAAGCGCATCCTCTTACGCGCCGAAGTACATTGCGACGGCCAGGCCCCGTTCGTGGCGCACACGCTCGAGCTCTCCGAGGGCGAGAGCTTCGTCGAGACCGACGTGCAGCTCGCGGTCGGAACCGTCGTGCGCCTGCGGCTGTCGTTTCCGCGCCTGGTCGAGCCCTTCTCCGTCGTCGGGCGCGTCACCAGCTGCGTCGCGTCGTCGGCGCCCGGCGAGCCCGCCGGCCTCGAGCTGTCGATCGAGCCCGCCGGTGACGCCGACCGCGCGCAGCTGCAGACGGTGCTCACGACGCTGGCCCAGGAGCCCGGCGCCGAAGCGCTCGAAGGCTTCCACGTGCTCCTCGTCGAGGACAACAACCTCATCCGCGACATGTTCTCCTACGGCATCCGCAAGTACTTCCGCGGCAAGCCCGGCTACGTCACGGTCGATCACGCCGCCGACGGCGCCAGCGCCTGGAAGATGCTCGCCGACGGCGCCTACGACCTCGCCATCGTCGACTACTTTCTGCCCGAGCTCGACGGCGCGCAGCTCGTGCAGCGCATGCGCGCCGAGCCGCGCCTGGCGACGGTGCCGGTGGTCGCGGTCAGCGTCGGCGGAGCGGCCGCGCGTGACGCGACCCTGGCGGCCGGCGCCGACCTCTTCCTCGATAAGCCGCTGGTGCTCAAGGACCTCTTCGCCACGCTCGAGCGCCTCAATGCGCACGGAGCCCATCGATGACCGCGCCGCGGCGCAAGCAGATCCTGATCGTCGACGACAGCGCGCTCGTGCTCGACATGATGCGCGCGGCGCTCGACGCCGCCGGCTACGAGGTCCTCGTCGCCAACAACCTGACGCAGCTCGAAGAGCATCGCGCCCGCAACCGACCCGACCTGGTGCTGATGGACGTGCAGATGCCGGAGGCCTTCGGCGACGACGTGGCCATGGTGCTGCGCGCCGCCCGCGAGGTCGAGGCGCCGATCTACCTCTTGTCGACGCTCGACGAGGCGGAGCTGAAGCGGCGCGCCGCCGACGCCGAGATCGACGGCTTCATCTCCAAGCGGCTCGGCGCGGACGCCATCGTCTCGCGCGTCCGGCAGATCATCGGCGCCACCGGAGAGGCGTCATGATGGACGAGATCCGCGCGCGCTTCCTGCCGCGCTTCGTCGTCAGCGCGCGGCAGCGGCTCGAGCGCGCGTCCCAGCTCATCAGCGACGGCGCCAACGCCGCGCCCTCGATCGCGACCGACCTGCACACCATCGCCGGCGAAGCGTCGATCATGGGCCTGCACGAGGTCGCGGCGATGGCGCGCGAGACCGAGCGCGCCGTACGCGCCGTCGGTGGCCTCGACGACGCCAGCATCACCGCCGCGCTCTTCAAGCTCTACCGCCGCATCGACGAGCTCGCGCCCGCGCAGCGCCAGTCGGGCTGAGCCGCTCGCCCGGCTAGCTGCGCTCGATCTCGCCGAAGACGCGGAACTGCGACGGGTCGATGGCCAGCCGTCGCAGCGCCTCGTAGACCTGCGTGCGCGTGCGCTTGGCCAGCTTCGCCACCAGGCTCACGTTGCCGGCAGCGGTGCGCAAGAGCTGTCCGTAGTACTGCGCCTCGAAGCGATCGCGCGCGTCGCGATAGCTCGGCAGCATCGGCGTCGCGTCCTCGGGCAAAAGGATGTGCAGCTCGTCGATGGGACCGCCCGCCGGCGCCAGCACCATCGCGCGCTCGAGGACGTTGACCAGCTCGCGCACGTTGCCGGGCCAGCGATGGCGCAAGAGCTTCTCCAGCGCCGCCTTGGTGATCACCGACGGCGGCCGCCGATCGCGCGCCGCCAGCTGCGCCAGATGGTGCGAGACCAGCGGCGCCACGTCCTCGGGGCGATCGCGCAACGGCGGTATGCGCAAGCTGAAGACGCGCACGCGATAGAACAGATCCTCGCGAAAGCGACCCGCGCGCACTTCCTCGTCGAGGCGCCGGTTGGTCGCGCACACCAGGCGGAAGTTGATCTGCTTGGCCTCCGTCGAGCCGACGCGCGTGACCTGCGCGGTCTCGATGACGCGCAGGAGCTTGGGCTGCATCGCCAGCGGCATCTCGCCGATCTCGTCGAGGAACAGCGTGCCGCCGTGCGCCGCTTCGAACACGCCCGGTCGCGACGCCACCGCGCCGGTGAAGGCGCCGCGCATGTGGCCGAACAGCTCCGACTCGAGCAGCGCCTCGGGAATGGCCGCGCAGTTGACGGCGATGAACGGCGCGTCGGCGCGCGGCCCCGAATAGTGCAGCGCGCGCGCCACCAGCTCCTTGCCGGTGCCGCTCTCGCCGGTGATGAGGACCGACGCCTCGGCCGGCGCGACGCGATCGAGCGTGGCGAGCAGCTCGCGCACCGCCGGGCTCTGCCCGATGATCATGTCGCCTTTGCGTCGCCAGCTGCGCGTCGTCGGCGGCGCTCCCACGAGCTGCGCCAACAGCGTGGCGAGCAGCGCCGGCGGCGGGGGCGCCGGGAGCCAGCACGACGGGGAGAGGTCGACGCGCGGCGCCCCGCCCAAGATCACGAGCGGCGTCTTGGCGGCGCGCTCGGCCAGAACGCGCACGATGTCACCTTCGATATCACCGACGGTGACGAAGCACAGCGACGAGGGGCTGCCCACGAGCGCGATCGCCGCCGGATCGGAGCCGACCACCGCGAGGACGTCCCAACCGAGGTTCCCCCGCACCGCCCGTTCCACCCCTTGAACCACAGATTCAGACGAGCCGCAGACGACGACCACCGGGGATGTCGAAACGGACTGAACCAAGGCTCTTCACCATATCATGCCGGCCCCATCGGCCGGAGGATTCTCGGCTGCGACAATCTGCCGCACCTGTCCGAACTTTGGGACACCGGTTCGCGCCGGAGCGAGCAAAGAGCATTGTCATCGAGGGGTTGCCGAGGAGCAGCTTGTCCCGAACCGTTGTGAAAACTTTTCAACCAATGATCTCATTATCTTACACGGATGGCGCATCGAATTCAGGACGGTCCTGGCGCGTGCACGGTGTGACCGTCTTTCAGAACTCCGTTCGATCTCGGGCGCTTCGCAGAATCGGCAGGCCGCGGCACGAGGCTTGCTCAAAGAGCCGCCGAACCGTCGAGGGGAGACGAGGAATGAGAATGCGAATGAAGTTTGCTCTAGCAGGATGCCTCATGTGGGCGGGGTGCAATGGCGCCCCGGTCGTAGGAACCGAGCAGGCGGCCTTGAGCGGCTACAGCGGCCATCACGCGCACGGCGCGGCCGAGCACGTCCTTTTGCTCA
>Ga0070679_100004871_pt1 | contig 12388 bp, 8 predicted proteins | sample KBSC63BmetaG_FD_65652 | JGI IMG/M metagenome (GOLD analysis project Ga0070679, IMG submission 65652) | Corn rhizosphere microbial communities from Kellogg Biological Station, Michigan, USA - KBS C6-3B metaG | ecosystem: Host-associated > Plants > Roots > Rhizosphere | place: USA: Michigan... | reverse complement strand
CATTCTCGCTGACCAGACGTTTGGCATAGATGTCGAGCGTCGTCGGATGCGCGCGGATCGCCTTGTACATCAACGGCTGCGTGAACGCCGGCTCATCACCTTCGTTGTGGCCGTAGCGGCGGTAGCAGAACATGTCGACGACGACAGGCTTCTGGAACTGCTGGCGGAATTCGGTGGCAACCTTGGCGGCGAACACCACCGCCTCCGGATCGTCGCCGTTGGCGTGGAAGATCGGCGCGTCGATCATCTTGGCGACGTCGGACGGATACGGCGACGAACGCGAGAATCGCGGATAGGTGGTGAAGCCGATCTGGTTGTTGACGATGAAATGCACCGAACCGCCGGTGCGATGGCCGCGCAGCCCGGACAGGCCGAAGCACTCCGCGATCACGCCCTGGCCGGCGAACGAGGCGTCGCCGGAGATCAGGAGCGGCATCACCATCGTGCGGTTTTCCGGCGTCGCGCCGCGCTGGTCTTGCTTGGCGCGCGTCTTGCCGAGCACCACCGGATTGACGATCTCGAGGTGCGACGGGTTGGCGGTGAGCGACAGGTGCACCCGGTTGCCGTCGAACTCGCGGTCCGACGAGGCGCCGAGATGGTACTTCACGTCGCCCGAACCTTCGACGCTGTCCGGCGACGCCGAACCACCCTTGAACTCGTGGAAGATCGCGCGGTGCGGCTTGCTCATCACCTGCGACAGCACATTGAGCCGGCCGCGATGCGCCATGCCGATGGCAATTTCCTGGACGCCGAGCGCGCCGCCGCGCTTGATGATCTGCTCCAGCGCCGGGATCATCGACTCGCCGCCGTCCAGACCGAAACGCTTGGTGCCGGTGAACTTCAGGTCGCAGAACCTCTCGAAGCCCTCGGCCTCCACCAGCTTGTTGAGGATGGCGCGCTTGCCCTCGCGGGTGAAGGTGATCTCCTTGTCGCGGCCCTCGATGCGCTCCTGGATCCAGGCCTTCTGGGCCGGATCGGAAATGTGCAGGAACTCGACGCCGAGCGTCTGGCAATAGGTGCGACGCAGGATGGCGATGATTTCGCGCAGACCGGCGAACTCAAGGCCGAGCACGTTGTCGAGGAAAATCTTGCGGTCGAGATCCGCTTCGGTGAACCCGTAGGAGCGCGGATCGAGTTCTTCCTCGTTCTTTTCCGGCTCAAGTCCGAGCGGGTCGAGCTTGGCGTGGAAGTGGCCCCGCGCCCGGTAGGCGCGAATCAGCATCAGCGCGCGGATGGAGTCCCGTGTCGCCCGCTGCACATGTTCGGGGGAAATTTCGACGCCCTTGGCCTGCGCCTTGCTTTTGACCTTGTCGCCGAGCGCGCGCTCAATGCCGCTCCAGTCGCCGGTCAGGGCCGCGATCAGTTCGCCATCGGCGTGAAGCAGCGAAGGCCGCTTCCATGAGGGTCCGTCCGCGTTCTTGAGGACGTCCGCGCGGTCGTCCTTCAAACTCTCGAAGAACGTCCGCCATTCGGCGTCGACCGACCCTGGATCGGTCTCATAACGGGACTGAAGCTGTTCGACATAGGCGGCGTTGCCGCCATACAGGAAAGACGTGCGGGCGAAAGCCGCATTCGCATCTTGGCGAGACATACCTGGATTCCTCTACGGAGCACCTGCCCCGGGTAGGAGGCGCATAGGCAAGTGAACCCGCGACCCCCGGATACCTCTATGCCCCAGATTTATGGCTTCGCAAAGGCTGCAAAAGAGCTAATAACTGAATCAGGATTTCAAAAGTTCGACCAGCGTGCGCCCAATCCGGGCCGGCGACGGCGAAACCTTGATGCCGGCCGATTCCATCGCTGCGGTTTTCGATCCCGCGTCGCCCTTGCCGCCCGCGATAATCGCGCCGGCATGGCCCATGCGGCGGCCAGGAGGGGCCGTGCGCCCGGCAATGAAGCCAACCATCGGCTTTTTGCGGCCGCGCTTGGCCTCGTCCTTGAGGAATTGCGCGGCGTCCTCCTCGGACGACCCACCGATCTCGCCGATCATGACGATGGCCTCGGTGGCCTTGTCGGCCAGGAACATCTCCAGGCCGTCGATGAAATCCATGCCCTTGACCGGATCGCCGCCAATGCCGAGCGCGGTGGTCTGACCGAGTCCTTCGCGGGTGGTCTGGAAGACGGCCTCGTAGGTCAGCGTGCCGGACCGCGACACGATGCCGACCTTGCCGGGCTTGAAGATGGAAGCCGGCATGATGCCGATCTTGCATTCGCCGGCCGTCATCACGCCGGGGCAGTTCGGCCCGATCAGGCGCGACTTCGAGCCCGCGAGCGAACGCTTCACCTTCACCATGTCCGCGACCGGAATGCCCTCGGTGATGCAGACGATCAGCGGAATTTCCGCCTCGATCGCCTCGGCGATGGCATCGGCCGCGCCGGGCGGCGGCACGTAGATGACGCTGGCGTCACAGCCGGTCTTGTCCTTGGCCTCAGCCACGGTGTCGAACACCGGCAGGCCGAGATGGATCGAACCGCCTTTACCCGGCGAGGTGCCGCCCACCATCTTGGTTCCGTAGGCGATCGCCTGTTCGGAATGAAAGGTCCCGTTCTTGCCGGTGAAGCCCTGGCAAATAACCTTGGTGTTCTTGCTGACGAGGATGGGCATCAGGCGGCTTTCTTCACGGCGGCGACGATCTTCTGCGCGGCGTCATCGAGGTCGTCGCCCGACGTCACATCGAGACCGGACTGAGCGATGATCTTCTTTCCAAGATCGACATTGGTGCCTTCGAGCCGGACCACCAACGGCACCTTGAGGCCGACCTCCTTGACCGCGGCGACCACGCCTTCGGCAATCACATCGCACTTCATGATGCCGCCGAAGATGTTGACCAGAATGCCCTTCACCTTCGGATCGGCAGTGATGATCTTGAACGCCGCGGCGACACGCTCTTTGCTGGCGCTGCCGCCGACATCGAGGAAGTTCGCCGGCTCAAGCCCATAAAGCTTGATGATGTCCATCGTCGCCATCGCCAGACCGGCGCCATTGACCATGCAGCCGATCGAGCCGTCGAGCGCGACGTAGTTGAGTTCATACTTCGACGCCTCGATTTCCTTGGCGTCTTCTTCGGTCTCGTCGCGCAACGCCAGCACATCGGGATGGCGGAACAGCGCGTTGTCGTCGAAGCCGATCTTGGCGTCGAGACAGATCAGCTTCTTGTCCTTGGTGACGACCAGCGGGTTCACTTCGAGCAGGCTCATGTCCTTCTCGGTGAAGGCCCGGTAGAGGCCGGTGAGCAACGGACTCATCTGCTTCTGCAGATCGGCATCGAAGCCGAGCGCCTTGGCGATGCGGCGCACATGATGCGGACAGATGTTGGTGACCGGATCGACCGACACCGTCACGATCTTATCCGGCGTATCGTGCGCAACCTGCTCGATGTCCATGCCGCCCTCGGTCGAAACCACGATGGCGACACGCGAGGTCGAGCGATCCACCAGCATCGACAGGTAGAATTCCTTGTCGATCGCCGAACCTTCTTCGATGTAGAGGCGATTGACCTGCTTGCCGCGCGGGCCGGTCTGATGCGTGACCAGCGTCGAGCCGAGCAGGCGCGACGCCTCCTTCTTCACATCGTCGACGGATTTCACCACCTTGACGCCGCCGGCCTTGCCGCGGCCGCCGGCGTGGATCTGCGCCTTCACGACCCAAACCGGGCCGCCAAGTTGGTTGGCGGCCTTCACGGCCTCATCGACGCCGAACGCTGCGATGCCTTTCGGCACCGGCACGCCGAAGTCACGCAGGACGGCCTTGGCTTGGTATTCGTGGATGTTCATCGAGCGCTACTTCTTGCCGAGATCGGGCGCAATCTTCTGGCAGGCGTCGACCAAGCCCTTCACCGAAGCGGCCGACTTCTCGAACTCGTTGCGCTCGGCGCTGGTCAGATCCAGCTCCACCACCCGCTCGACACCCTTCGCACCGATCACCACCGGCACGCCGACGTAGAGGTTCTTGATGCCATACTCACCGTTGAGGTGGGCGGCGCAGGGCAGCACGCGCTTCTTGTCGAGCAGATAGCTTTCCGCCATCGCGATGGCCGACGAGGCCGGCGCGTAGAACGCCGAACCGGTCTTGAGCAGGTTGACGATTTCCGCGCCGCCGTTGCGGGTGCGGTTGAAAATCTCTTCGACGCGGGCCTGCGTGGTCCAGCCCATCTTGATCAAGTCGGGCAACGGAATGCCGGCCACCGTGGAGTAGCGCGCCATCGGCACCATGGTGTCGCCGTGGCCGCCGAGCACGAAGGCGCTCACGTCCTCCACCGACACGTTGAATTCGTCGGCGAGGAAATAGCGCAGCCGCGCCGAATCGAGCACGCCGGCCATCCCGACCACCATGTTCTTCGGCAGGCCGCAGGCCTTCTGCAGCGCCCAGACCATCGCGTCGAGCGGGTTGGTGATGCAGATCACGAAGGCGTTGGGCGCGTATTTCTTCAAGCCCGCGCCAACCTGGTCCATGACCTTGAGGTTGATGCCGAGCAGATCGTCGCGGCTCATGCCGGGCTTGCGCGGCACACCGGCGGTGACGATGCAGACATCCGCACCCTCCATCGCCTCGTAAGCGTTGGCACCGACTATCTTGGCGTCGAAGCCCTCGACCGGCGCGGATTCGACCAGATCGAGCGACTTGCCCTGAGGAACGCCTTCGGCAATGTCGAACAGGACGACATCGCCCAATTGCTTGAGACCGATAAGGTGAGCGAGCGTGCCGCCGATTTGGCCTGCGCCGATCAACGCAATCTTTTTACGCGCCATGTTGTGAAAACCCTTGGAGGACGGCCGAAAACCGCCGTTGGCTGCGGTCATTAGACCTTTCGAGAATGTCGTTCAAGTCGCCATTCGGCGGTAATCTCACGATCCGCCGTCGCCGGCGGCGGCCGGATGGGCCGGCGCGGCGTTCGATCCGCGCAGACCGTGGGCTTTTTCGCGCATGGCTTGCACCATGACGTAGAGCGATGGAATGAGGAAAATCCCAAGCAGGGATGCGGCAATCATGCCGCCGAACACCGAGGTTGCGACGCCGCGCCGGCTCAGCATTCCCGCGCCGGTCGCAATCACCAGTGGCACCAGGCCGGCGATGAAGGCAAAGCTTGTCATCATCACCGCACGGAAGCGCTCGCGGGCGCCTTCAATGGCGGCTTCGCGAATCGGCAGCCCCTCCTCGCGCCGCATCTTGGCGAACTCGACGATCAGGATGCCGTTCTTGGCCGCAAGCGCAATCAACACAATAACTCCGATCTGAGCATAGAGATTGTTGTCGAGGCCGAACAGGTTGAGCGCCGCCATCGCGCCGAACAGACCGACGCTGACCGACAACAGAACGGAGATCGGGATCATGAAGCTCTCGTAGAGAGCCACCAGGAAGAGATAAGCGAACAGCACCGCGAGGCCCAGGATCAGCGTCGTCTTGCCGGCCGCCTCCTTTTCCTGAAGCGCGGTGCCGGTCCATTCAAAGCCGTAGCCCGCGGGCAACGTCGTCGCGGCCAGTTGCTCCATCGCCGCGAGCGCTTCGCCGGACGAGCGGCCCGGCGCCGGGCCGCCGTTCAACGTAACGCTGCGGTAATTGTTGTAACGCACGATCGACTGCGGCCCGAGCACCAGCCGGACATTGGCGAACGCCCGGACCGGGACCATGTCGCCCTTCGCATTGCGCACGTTGATTCGATAGATATCGTCGATCCTGGCGCGCTCGATTGCCTCGCCCTGGATGTTCACCTGCCAGGTGCGGCCGAACAGGTTGAAGTCGTTGACGTAGTATCCGCCCAGCACCGACTGCAGCGCGCTGAAAACATCGGCGAGGTTGACGCCGAGCGTCTGCACCTTCTCGCGGTCGAGATCGAGATAAAGTTGTGGCGTGCTGGCGCTATAGGTCGTGAACACCCTGCTGAGCGACGGATTTTGATTCGCGGCAAACACCAGCCCGCGCGCGACGGCCGCGACCTCGGCCGGTTCTGCGCCACCCAGGCTCTGGAGTTGGAATTCGAAGCCCGAGCCGGTGCCAAGACCGATGATCGGCGGCAGGTTGTAGGCAAAGACAATGGCCTCTCGAATGCCCTGGAACTCACGCAGCAACCGGCCGATGATGCCATTCACCGAAAGCGCCGCCGTCTTGCGTTCGCCGAACGGCTTCAACGTCAGCACCAGCAGCGCGCCGTTCGACTTGGCCAATCCGTCGATCATGCTGTAGCCGACAACCGACGTCACGTGATCGACGCCCGGGGTCTTGCGCGCGATCTCCTCGACACGTTTTGTCACGGCATCGGTGCGCCCAACCGAAGCACCCTCCGGCAATTGAATCTCGGCGAAGACCGCGCCCTGGTCTTCCGACGGCAAAAATCCGGAGGGCGTGGTCTTGAACAGCCACCCGGCGCCGACCATGAACACGACGAGGGCCAGGACGCCAAACAACAGCATCCCGACCAGCTTTCGCACCGCAAATGCGTAGCCGTCGCGCGCCTTGTCGATGCCGCGCAGCACAAAGCCAAGAATGCCGCGCTTGGGGCCATGGCTCTTCGAAAGAAACACCGCGCAAAGAGCGGGTGACAACGTCAATGCATTGATCGCCGAGATGACCATCGACACCGACACCGCCACCGCGAACTGCCGGAACAATTGGCCGGAGATGCCGGGGATAAATGCCACGGGAACGAACACCGACAGCAGCACCAGCGTGATCGCAATAATGGGCGCTGTGATTTCCCGCATGGCCCGGCGCGCCGCTTCCGCCGGAGAAATCGTGTGGTCCTTCTCCAAATGCGCTTCGACCGCTTCGACCACGACGATCGCGTCGTCCACCACGATGCCGATGGCGAGAACCAAAGCGAGCAAGGACACTGTGTTGGCGGAATACCCCACCGCCAGCATCACCGCGAATGTGCCGATCAACGCAACCGGCACCGCCAACAACGGGATCAGCGTGGCGCGGAAATTTCCGAGGAACAGAAACACGACGATGACGACGAGAATGAACGCCTCGATCAGCGTGTGCACCACCTCTTCCATGCTCTGCTTGACGAACAGCGTGGTGTCGTAGGTGATTTTGTAATCGAGCCCTTCGGGAAACGCCTTCTTGAGATCCTCAAGAGAGTTGCGAACCGCATCCGCGCTCGCGATCGCGTTGCCGCCCGGGGTCTGATAGAGGCCGATGACCACCCCGGGCGCGCCGTCGAGACGGCCGATCTGCTCCTGGCTGCTGGCGCCCAACTCGACTCGCGCCACGTCGCGCACACGAACGAACGAGCCATCCGGGTTGGCCCGCACCACGATGGAGGCGAACTCGTCGACCGTCGTCAGCCGGCCTTTCGTCTGAATGTTGAGCTGGAACTGCTGATCCTGCAGCGCCGGCTGGGCGCCGATGCGCCCGGCCGCGGCCTGCACATTCTGGGCCCGAACCGCGTTGATGAGATCGTTGGGTGTCAGCCCGAAGTTCGTCAGTTTGGCGGTGTCGAGCCACACCCGCATGCTGTAGTCGGCCGGCGTGAGATTCTGCACGTCGCCGATTCCTTTGACGCGCTTGAGCCGATCGATGATGTTGATGGTGGCGTAATTGCTCAAATAAAGCTGGTCGAAGCGCCCATCCGGCGACGTCAGCGTTATGATCTGCAGGATCGCCGACGACTTTTTGGTGATGCTGACACCGGTCGCCTTGACCTCCGCCGGCAATTGCGGCTCCGCCAAGCCGACGCGGTTCTGCACCTTCACCATGTTGAGATCGGGATCGGACCCGACCGCGAACGTCACGGTAAGCGTATAGCTGCCATCGCTGCCGCTCGTCGACTTCATGTAAAGCATGTTGTCGACGCCGACGACGCGCGACTCGATCGGCTGCGCCACGGTGGCCTCCACCACCTGAGAACCGGCGCCGGGATAGCGCGCCGAGATTTGCGTCTGCGGCGGCACGATGTCGGGAAACTGCGCGATGGGGATTTGGGTGAGCGCGATCAGGCCCGCGAGCGTGATGACAATCGAGATCACGACCGCAAGGCGGGGGCGGTCGATGAAGATGCTCGACAGCATCGCCTATGCCCCCGGTTTGACTTCGGTGGCCTGGACAACCTGACCCGGCCGAACCTTCTGGATGCCCTCGGTGATGACGGTTTCACCGGCACTCAGTCCCTTGAGCACCACGAGATTCGGTCCGGACACGCGGCCGGTTTCCACCCGCCGCACCTGGACCTTGCTGTCTTTGTCGACGACGAGAACGAACGCACCGGATTGATCGACCTGGAACGCCTGCTGCGGGACCTGCAAGACGCTCTCGCCCTTGCCGAGTTCAGCCACAACGTTCACAAGCTGACCATCGACCAGGATGCGATCGGGATTGGGAAACGCCGCGCGCACCTGCACGGTGTCGGTGCCTTGATTCACGGTGACGTCGAGGAAGTTGAGCTTGCCGGGATTTTTGTAGCGGCTGCCGTCGGCGAGTTGAAGATAGATGACATAGGTGTCGGGCGCGGTGGTGTTTTGCCCTTTTCGGACGTCGAGCATCTCGCGTTGCGTGACGGGAAACGCCACGTAAATCGGATCCTGGCTGACGATGGTGGCAAGTGTGCCGCTGGCCGGTCCAACGAAATTGCCGACCGAGATGTTGGCGCGCCCGATGCGTCCTGCGGCCGGCGCCTTGATGTCGGTGTAGCTCAATTGAAGCTGGGCCTTTTCAAGCGTGGCGCGCTGGGCCAGCAAATTGCCGCGCGCCTCGCCCTGTTTGGCGGTCACCTCGTCCAGTTTGGCTTGAGCGCCGACATTGCGCTGAACCAGTTCGGTCTGGCGGCCAACTTCGATGTCCGCGAGTTTGAGCGTCGCCTCGGCCGTCGCGATCCCCGCCTTGGCCTGATCGACCGCGGCTTCATAGAGGCCCTTCTCGATCGTAAATAGAAGGTCGCCCTCTTTGACATCGGCGCCTTCGGTAAACAGCCGCTTTTCCAGGAAGCCATCGACCCGGGCGCGGAGATCAACCTTGGAGACGGCCTCGACCCGTCCGGTGAACGAAGCCGTAGGCTTGATATCCGCGGTCGCGACCTTGACGACGGTGACAGCGGGCGGCGGTGCGGCGGCTTGAGGCTGCCGTTCATTGCCGTTGCCGCATGCCGCAAGCGCCAGTGCTGCGCCGAGCGACAGGACGAGACGTCCCTGGGACGGGTGCGGAGCCATGGGCACCTATGACGCGACAGTTGAAATTTTTATAAAACTGCAAACTGTTCCCGGAAGCATCATGGCAGCTTGCGCGGCGCAGGCAACTGGGCTGTTGCCGATTCAGGTTTCCACGATCCCCTCGCTCGAGCCGCTGGCCGTCGAATCGCGCGTCCCATGCGGCAGCGCAAGATAGGCCTCCGACCGCATTTCGATGAGCCGTGAGGCCGTCCGCTTGAACTCGGAAGCCTCATATCCATCGCTGGCCTGATAAAGCGCGTCGGGCTCGGCCTCGGCCGAGGCGACCAGCTTCACGGCATGGTCGTACAGCGTATCGATAAAAATGATGAAGCGTTTGGCGGCGTTGCGTTCGTCGAATCCCATCACCGGGATGCGGTCGACAAGAATGGTGTGGAATTCGTGCGCGATGCGAAGATAGTCGGCGGCGGCCAGCGGCTGCTCGCACAGGTCGTGGAAAAAGAAACGCGCCACGCCCATCGCAGCCCGGGGCACTCTGAGCTTGCGGCCTTTGACCGCCAGTTCCTGGGGCATGCCGCTCGAACTGCCGACCAGCCGCCGCCAGGCCTGATCGAGCGCGGCCGCCGCCGCATCGTCCGCGGGCACATACCAGACCTTCTGTCCGGCGAGCTTTTCAAGCCGAAAATCGGTGCGCGCCTCGAGCCGAAGCACCTGCATATGCCGCTCGATCATCGCGATAAACGGCACGAACAGCGACCGGTTCAGCCCGTCCCGATAAAGCTCTGACGGGGCCACGTTGGACGTCGCCACCACCACGACGTCCAATTCAAAAAGCCGCGCAAACAAACGGCCGAGGATCATCGCATCGGCGATATCGGTGACGTGAAATTCATCGAAGCACAGCAGCCAGCTTTCCTCCGCGATCTCGCCCGCGGCAAGCCGGATGGCGTCATCGCCGGCGATTTCGCCGTCTTTGAGTTTCTGGCGAAAGACGCGCACCCGCTCGTGCACATCGGCCATGAATTCATGGAAATGGGCGCGGCGCTTGCGAACCACCGGGCTCGCCTCGAAAAACAAGTCCATCAGCATGGTCTTGCCGCGGCCGACCTCGCCGAAAACGTAGAGACCCTTGACCGGCTCGTGGCCGTTGCGGCCGCCGAACAGCCAGCCGGGACGGCTCCGCCGCGCCGACCGGTGCGTCGCAATCCGCTCCTCCAGGGCCGTCAGTTCCGCGAGCAATTGCTCCTGCGCGGGATCGCGTTCGAGCTTCTTGGCGGCGACGAGGGCTTCGTACAATTCGTAGGCTGACATGGAGGACCGCGGCGGGAGAGCAGGGAACGGCGCCACCGATAGGACTTGCGTCGCTCGCGAGCAAGCGCCCGCGCCAAGCCCGCGATTTGCGTTGCATTTTTACTTTCTCTAGACATTTCAATATCTTACCGCGCAACATCGATTGCGTGTTATTTCGTCTTGTTTATGTTGCAATGCAATATTAGATGAAAACGGCTCCGGGCGGATGCCCGGTTGCAGGCTGGTCTAGGCGGGAAATCACCCAGGGTCTTTAAGGCGATCAACGTCGGGAGACCTGGAATGCAAGAGCCCCTCGCGCAAGGTTGCGTCATCCGCAAACTATGGATCGGCGAAGCCGCCCGCTATCGCGACCATTTGCTGCGTCTCGATGCCGAAAGCCGCCACAGCCGGTTCGGCGGCGGCGTCTCGGACGACTTCATCCGCGATTACGTCGACACCACGTTCGGACTGAGCGCGGCGGTTCACGGCTTCTTCGTCGATGGCGTGTTGCGCGGCGCGGCCGAATTGCGGCCGCTCGGACCGGCCATCGGACAGGAGGCCGAGGTCGCCATGAGCATCGAGTCCCCCTGGCAAAGCCACGGCATCGGCTCCGCCCTCCTCGAGCGCACGCTCCTGGTCGCCCGCAACCGCAACATCCGAACCCTGCACATGGCCTGTCTCGCCAACAACCGCCGCATGCGGGACCTGGCGCGCAAGTTTTCCGCCGAACTCAGCTTCGATTTTGGCAGCGTGGTCGGCGAGGTTACCGCAGCCCGGCCGACGCCATTTTCCGTGCTGCGCGAATTGATGGCGGACAACCACGGCTTCGCCACCGCGATGCTCGACGTCCAGTCGTCGTTATGGACGTCACGCGGACACGACGCGCGATCCTGACGCCACAGCGTTTTCGCGCGAAGCCTACGCTTCGCGTCAAGAAGCCGTGTCAAAACAGAAAGCCGCAAAGGCGCTACGCCGCCAGCGGATAGGCCGCCTCGACCACATAGGGCCCGCCGCCCACCGAGGCGCGGGCCGAGAACAACACAAAACGCGAAACCGAGAATGGCGCCGAGCGATACCATCCACGCGCCGACAGATAATCCGCGACGTCCCAGCTCGACGAGTCGCGCAAGCGCGCCAGCGTGACATGGGGCGTGTATTTGCGGCCCTCCGGCTCCAGCCCGACGCGCTGCATCAGGCGCTCATGTTCGGCGTGAAGCTCCATCACCGATTGTGACGGCGCGACGGCGGCGACCAGCGCACGTGGCTTGCGGCCGCCGAACGACGACAGTCCATCCACCTTCAGCTCGAAATCCTTGCGCCGGACCTTGCCCAGCAACCACGCGATCTCCTGCGCCAAATCGTCATCGACATCCCCGATGAAGCGCAGCGTCAGGTGATAATTTTCCGGATCGATCCATCGCGCACCGGGCAGGCCGCCGCGCAGCAGCGAAAGCGATTCGCCCAGGGATACCGGTATTTCCAAGCCTGTGAACAATCGCGGCATTGCTCGACTCTCGACGCCAGCGAATCACGAACTCGCCGTTTCTGCAATGCGGCAACTACGGCGGTCCCCTGACAATAATGTGTCAGCGCCCGCGGCGCTTCAGGGCTGTGCCTTCGCCGCCGTCTTGGCCTGCACCCGAGCCAGCAGGTCCATCACCTGCGGCATGATTCGCTCCACGATGACGGCGACGCCGGCCGCCGTCGGATGCATGCCGTCGCTCTGGTTGAGCTTCGCGTCAGTGACGACGCCATCAAGGAAGAACGGGTAGAAGATCAACCCGTTCGCCGCGGCAAGCTGCGGATAGATCGCGTCGAAGGCGCGCGCATAATCGGGGCCGAGATTCGGTTGCGCCCGCATGCCGCACAACAGCACCTCGACGTGACGCGCCTTGAGCCTGCCAACGATCTCCTCAAGCGCGCTGCGCGTGATCTTCGGGTCGATCCCGCGCAACATATCGTTCGCCCCCAATTCGAGGATCACCGCGTCGGTGTC
>Ga0070679_100004870_pt1 | contig 12390 bp, 7 predicted proteins | sample KBSC63BmetaG_FD_65652 | JGI IMG/M metagenome (GOLD analysis project Ga0070679, IMG submission 65652) | Corn rhizosphere microbial communities from Kellogg Biological Station, Michigan, USA - KBS C6-3B metaG | ecosystem: Host-associated > Plants > Roots > Rhizosphere | place: USA: Michigan... | reverse complement strand
CGAAGGTGGTGAGGGCGTTGGCGCGCATGGTTTCGCGATCTTTTTCCGAGAGCGCGAGCCAGTCGTGGAGTAAATGATGCGCGCCTTCAGGGGTGTCGGGCTGGACGAGGCCGCAGTTGTCGGCGGTGATGTCGGGCGCGATGTTGACCTGGTCGGAGATGAGGACAGGGCGGCCGGTGGCGAGGGCTTCAGCGACGGCGATGCCAAAGTTCTCCTGGTGCGAGATGAGGATGAAGGCTTCGCAGGCTGCGAGCGCACCCCATTTGGCGTCGCCGTACAGCATGCCGGGCCAGTGGATGCGAGCGGCGATGTCGAGGGATTGGGGTTGAAGTTCGGCGGCCCAGTTGTGGGGGTCGGGACCGGCCATGATGAGGTGGAGATCGGTGTCGGTGGTGAGCAAAGCGAAGGCTTCCACGAGCAGATCACAACCCTTCTTGCGGTCGATGCGGCCGAGGAAGAGGAGGAAGCGCTTGCCATCAAGACCGGGGCAGCGGGTATGGAAGGCGGAGAGGAGTGAGGCGGTGTCGGCAGGCGGCGGTGTTGTGCCGAGGGCGACGACCATTGGCTCCCAGCGCGAGAGCCAGAAGCTTTGGCGGGCGAGGTCACGCTCGGTTTCGGTGGTGAAGAGGACGCGGCTGGCGCGGCGGAGGATCCAATATTGGGCGACTAACCAGTAACCCCATTTTTTTGCATGTTTGAGTGGATAGGCGCGTTTGAACCACGGGTCGAGCATGCCGTGAGCGAAGACAATGTAGGGAGTATGGCCGGCGAGGGCGCGCCAGGCGGCGAGACTTGGGTACGTCCAGAGGCCATGGACGATGACGCCGTCGAAACGGGCTCGATTGGCGCGCAGCCAGGGAATGAGCCGGCGACTGTAGAAGAAGCCGGGGCGGGTATTTCCGAGGGCGTGGACCGGACAGGAGAGGGTGGCAAGAGCCGGCTCGCCGGGGTGGTCGCAGGTGACTATCTCCGAGGTGACGTGCGGAGGCGCGAATTCGACCAGCATACGCGCCACTTCGGCCGGGCCACCGGATTCGGCACTCATGGTTCCAACGATATGCAGGATGCGCATGCTCTTAGGTGAGGATAGCAGCGACCTCAGGCTCGGAGCTTGCGCGTGGTATGGGCAAGTGCGGCGCGGAGGCCGGCGATGTCCTGGTCGAATGACCAGGAGCGGATGCGGGCGGCAGCGGCCTGGCCCATCGCGGCTGCGGTGGCGGGGTCGGCGAAGATGCCGGAGAGTGCGGCGAAAAGGGCGGGAATGTTGCCGGCGGGGAAGACGTAACCCTCCACACCCGGGGTGATGAGATCAGCGTGGCAGCCGACTTCGTCCGACACAATGCAGGGGCAACCGGCGGCCATGGCTTCGTTCACGATCAGGCCCCAGGGTTCGTGGCGCGAGGGCAGGACGAAGACGTCGGCGAGCCGGAAATATCCTGGCAGGGCCGACTGGTTTTGAAAGCCGGCGAAGCGGACACCGGTGAGTGCCTGATCGCGGCAGAAGGTTTCGAGGCGGAGACGTTCTTCGCCATCGCCAACGATGATGAGGTGGGCGGTGCCTTGGGGTAAGAGACGATAGGCTTCGAGCAGGTCCATGCAGCGTTTGCGTGGCTGAAGCTTCGAGGCGAAGAGAATGACTGGGAGGCCGGGGTCGAGGTTGAGATGGTCGCTCAGCTCGGCCTGATGAGATGCGGCAGCTCTCTCGGCGAAGTAGTCGTTGTCGACGGCGTAGGGCATGGGGAACTGGGGGACGTCATCGCCGAAGTAGTGCCGCCAGTACTGCGCGTTGAGGGAGCCAATGGGAAGAGTAGCGGCGATGGCTGGACGAAGCGCGCGCAGAGCGATGCGTTTCAGGGTCAGCTTCAGTGGGCTGCGATCGCGGTCGTTGAGCCACGACTCGGCGCGGAGGAGGACGGGGATTCCGAGAGCGTTGGCCGCCAGGATCGCCTGTAGCGAGTTGATGCTGGCGTAGCCGTGCACCCAGAGTGCGTCGAAACCGCGAAGGGCCTTGAAGATGCCGCGGCTGACGGGGCTGGTTGGGGAAACGGTCCCGGTGTCGCGCAGCGGCTTGAGGAAGACGTGTTTGTAGCCTTCGGTCAGCGGTGTGTCCCAGACGACTTCGACGCCGAAGCCCCGATCTGTGTAAGCGCGGAGGGAAAAATCGGAGCCGAAGAAGACGGTGAGGTCGATGTCCGGTTCGAGGGCAATGCGGCGAAGGAGCGGCGCCTGGTATTGGATGGGATGGCTGACGAGATAGGCGAGGCGGACCGGTTTCGACATGTTTGGGCCAGGCCTCTTGCTTTGCTATTGACGCAGCGCGACCAGCAGGGAGACTACGCCGATGAGGGTGCCGATGCCTCCGGATTTCAGCACGGCTTTCAGGTTGTTGGTGGGCAGGAAGATGACGTCGTCGGCCTGGAGGACGGGGTCGGGGGCTTTGCCGTACATCACTTTCTTGATGTCGACCTGGACCAGGGTGCGCTGGTTGCCAATGGTGCGGATAATGCGGAGGTCTTTGTAGTCGCCTTCGAACGTGGGGCCGCCGGAAAGAGAGGTGACCTGAAGGAGGGTGAGGGGAGAGTTTTGCAGCAGGGGGATAGCGCCCTGGGATTTGAAAGCGCCGAGGACGTAGACGACTCCGACGCGCGCAGTGACGATGGTGTCGCCACCGAAGATGGGTATATTGGCAAGCGCACTGCGGGAGGGGTCGGTGCCGAGGTCGACGATGATGGGCTGGTCAAGGCCGGGCCGGTTGATGGTGATGACGTGGCTGGCGGTGGCAGGAAGGCCGCCGGTCGCCGCCAGAACGTCGAGCAGGCGGCGCTCGCCCACGATGGGCACGATACCGTGGGTTTCGCCGATGACGGTGGCGGTGGCGCGAGGCCCTTCGACGAGCTGGATGGTGACCTGGGGATCGCGGAACATACCGGCGTCGACGAGCTTCTGGGCGATGAGGGTTTCGGCTGCGGTGACGGTGAGGCCCTGGAGAGAAATGACTCCGATGAGCGGGAGTTGAACTTTCCCATCGACACCGATGCGGACGGTGGGGGCGTAATCGCCGGGGCCGAAGACGCGGACGGTGATCACATCGCCTCCACCCAGGACCACGTCGCGGCTGGCCGGGAAGAGAATAGCGGGGTCGGTGGTGAGAGTTGCGGGGCGGTTGACGCTGGTATCGAGGGGGAGCGTCGGACCGGAAAACTGGGCGTGCGCGCTGAGGCAGATACACGCGGTCAGGAGGGCGAGCACGAAATGGATGTGCAACGAGGTGCGGTGGAAGCTCATTCGCGGTCTCCTTCCGTGGATTTGCGGGATTTCGACTTTGACTTCCAACTGGTGGTGTCGACGCCGGCATACGAGTAGCCGGAGTATCCGTAATAGCCGTAGTACTCCGGTGAGTTGAGGTCGACGGCGTTGAGGGCGATCCCGGTGAGCGGGGCCCCGGCCCGAAGCAGGAGGTCGCGGGCGCGGCGGACAACGTGGCGGGACGACTTGCCGTGACGGACGATCAGGACGACGGCATCGGACTCGCGCGCGAGCACCACGCCGTCGGTGACCGAGAGCAGCGGTGGGGAGTCGATGACGATGTGGGTGTAGATGGTCTTGAGCCTTTCGATCAGTTCCGTCATGGTCGAGCTGCCCAGCATCTCGGTGGGAAATGGCGGGACAGGGCCACTGGCGAGGATGTCCAGGTTGGGGACGTCGGGGACGTGCTGAATGGCTTCTTCAACCGTGGATGCCCCGGTAAGGACCGTGGTCAAGCCGATGCGTCCGTTGAGTCCGAAGCGGTGGTGGACGGTCGGGCGGCGGAGGTCGGCATCGATCAGGAGAACGCGAACATCGCGCTGGGCGAGGACGCAGGCGAGATTGGTGGAGATGGTCGTCTTGCCTTCGGAAGGGGTGGCGCTGGTGAGCAGGATGGTGACGGGCGGATGGCCGGCGGTGGAAAGCAGCAGTGAGGTGCGGAGGGCGCGGAAGGATTCCGCGAACTGCGATTTGGGGTTGGCGAGGACGCTGATGCTGCGCTGCAGAGATGTCTGGGTGGCGGCGTCGGCGGTCGACTTGCGGTCGCGCGGGATGAGGGCGAGCGAGGCGAGGCCGGTGACCGCTTCGATTTCCGCGACGCTACGCAGCCCGGTATCGAGGCTTTCGAGGACGAAGGCGAAGATGATGCCGAAGACCAGGCCAATGGCGGAGTAAAGGGTGAGCAGAGAGGACCGCGACTGCAGTGTGGGACTGACCGGGGGATGGGCCTGGTCGACGATGTCGATTTCCTGCGACTCGAGTCCGGCCTGCACACCGGCGGTGCGAATGCGCTCCAGAAGTCCTTCGTAGAGGGTGCGGTTGGCTTCAAAGTCGCGCTGCTTGAGGGTGTATTCGACGAGGTCGTCGCGGAGCTTGTAGGCGTCCGCCTTTTCGCCTTCGAGGGCGGCGGCGGTTTGCTGCTCATTGGCGCGGGCGGCGATGTATTGCTGGCGGGCCTGCTCGACGAGGCGGGACTGCTCTTTGTCCACGGCTTTCTGAAGCTGCTCGATCTGGGCCCGCGCGGCTTTTGCCTGAGGGTTGTTGGGGCCGAGGTAGCCCATGGATTGCGCATAGCTGGCCTGAGCGGTGGAGAGCTGCGATCGCAGGCTGGCGAGGCCGGTGGCGGACCCGCCGGGGCCTGTGTCGATCACGCTGCTGAGGGAGTCGGGGGTGGCGCTCGACAGGACCTTGTAGCGGGATTCAGCGAGGATACGCGCGATTTCAGCGGCGGCGGCGGCCTTGGTGAGGTCGTCGAGACTGAGGGTGATCTGGTTGTGATTGGCGTCGAAGCCGAGGACACCGAGCGGACGGCCGAGCTCCAGCATGCGCTGCTGCGAGGTTTCGACCTCCTGCTTCAGGTCGGAGAGTTGCTTCGAAAGGAACTCCGACAGACGCTGGCTGGATTCGAAGCGCGCGTTGTAGGTGTGCTTGATGTAGGCGTCGATGATGGTATTGACGATGTCCGCGGAAAGCCTGGCGTTGAAGCTGCCGTAGGTGATGCGGATGATGTCGGTCTTGGGAACGGGGTAAACGTTCATGGCGGAGCGCAGCGTTCCAAGCACTTGCTCACGCACGATAGGGTCGTCGAGACTCTGGTGTGGAATGGGGGTTTTAGCGCCGAAAAAGTCGCGGTTGTTGGCGAGGTCAAGCTCTTTCGCGACGGTGAAGAGCAGCGTGTCGCTTTGCAGGATGGCGACCTCGGTAGGCATCTGGCTGGAAGCGTCTCCGCCGAGAGGGTTGGCGGAGTTGACGCGATACTGGTTGGAAGATCCGGAGCGGATTTCGATGGCACCGTAGGCGTTATAGATGCGGGGCTGGATAGCACCCTTGTAGAAACCGTAGGCTATTCCCAGGACGAGCGCGATGATGATGACCGCCTTGCGCTTCCTGACTGTCAGCAGTATCTCGGACAGCGTAGCGTCGGTCGTGGCTTGACCTGCCCCGTCACGTATGGGGTCGGTCACCCCGCCACTTGTAGGGGGCGCAATTCTCTGGGGATCCATCACGGCTTAGTTTACGCGAAATGCCGATTTGAAACTTGGGGTAAACGCCTTGATATCAGACGGGGGCGGCATTCACACCGGCAAGCGGGAAGACCCTACAATAAGGTTGCAACAAATCACAAATCTTAACGGACGTGTACCAGGCATGAGCAAGAAGATTCAGATCGCGGTTGTAGGTTCCGGTTATGTCGGTCTGGTGGCTGCCGTTTGTTTCGCGGAAATGGGCCACGAGGTGATCTGCGTCGATAACGACGAAGCGAAGGTTGCCGCGCTGCGAGGCGGAGATACGCTGATCCACGAAGACCACCTGCCGGAGCTGCTGAACCGCTATCGCAACACGCGGGTCCGGTTTATGACCGACCTGGCGGAAGCGACGCGGGAGTGCGAAGCAATTTTTATTGCAGTGGGAACTCCGCAGAGTGAGAACGGCGACGCTGATCTGTCGTATGTGGAAGCCGTGGCAAGCGAGATTGCGCGTTCGATCAACGGGTATAAGGTCATCGTCGAAAAGAGCACCGTGCCGGTGTATACGAATGAATGGATCCGGCGAGTGATCGAGCGCAATGGCGTGGAGCGCGCGATGTTCGACGTGGTGTCGAACCCGGAATTTTTGCGTGAGGGGACGGCTGTTTCAGACTTCCTGCATCCGGACCGGATCGTGGTGGGAGCGGATAGTGAGCGGGCAGCGGCAGTGCTGCATGCGATCTATGCGCCGCTGACGACCGGGGAGTATTACGAGACGGCGAACATTATTCCGGGGGCGCTTTCGAGCGCGCATCCGCCGCCGCTGTTGCTGACTTCGACCAAGAGCGCGGAGATTATCAAGCATGCGTCGAATGCGTTTCTGGCGCTGAAGATTTCGTTCATCAACGCAGTGTCGAACCTGTGTGAAGCGGCGGATGCGAACGTCGAACAGGTGGCCCGAGGCATGGGACTCGACAGCAGGATTGGGCCGAAGTTTTTGCGGCCGGGGATCGGGTATGGCGGGTCGTGCTTCCCCAAGGACGTCGCGGCGTTCCGTGCAGTCGCCGAGCAGATGGGCGTGGATTTCAGCCTGCTGGAGCAGGTAGAGAAGATCAATATTGAACAGAAGAAACGTTTCCTGAGCAAAGTGCGGTCGGCGCTGTGGACGTTGCGCGGAAAGAAACTGGCGGTGCTGGGGCTGGCGTTCAAGGGCGAGACGGACGATATTCGCGAGTCGCCTGCGATCGACATGGTGGAGATGTTGATGGCGGAGGGCTGCTGCGTGATCGCCTATGACCCCGCGGCAATGGAGCGGGCGAAGGTGGAACTGCCGGAGTCGCGGCAGATGAAATATGCGGCGGATTCGTATGCGGCAGCAGAGGATGCGGATGCGCTGCTGATCCTGACGGACTGGCGCGAGTTTGCGGAGTTGGACCTGCACAGGCTTCATGCGACGATGCGGTATCCCATCGTGATCGACGGGCGAAATCTGTATGATCCGCCGACCATGGCGGAGCACGGATTTACCTATATGAGCGTCGGGCGGGCTGCGGCGCATCCGGTCCGCGAGGCAGTGGCGGTTTAATTTTCGATGGCGTCCCGGTCCGGGATGAGCGGAGTGGCATGAAGTCTCAGATTGTTTTGGTAACGGGGGCAGCGGGGTTTCTCGGCTCTCATTTGTGCGATGCGCTGTTGGCTGAAGGCCACGATGTGATCGGCGTAGATAACTTTTCGACGGGGTCGGCGGCGAACCTGGCCCACTTGAAGACTGAGCCACGGTTTCGATTCGAGGAGCGCGATATCTGTGAAGCGTTCGATTGTGGCCGGGTCGATGGCGTGTTTAATTTTGCGTCGCCGGCAAGCCCGGTGGACTATATGCGGCTGGGAATCGAGACGCTGCAGGTAGGGTCGGCGGGGACCCTGCATACGCTCGAAGTAGCGAAGAAGTATGGAGCGTCGTATCTTCATGCGTCAACGTCAGAGTGCTACGGAGACCCGGAGGTTCATCCGCAGGTCGAGAGCTATTGGGGGAATGTGAATCCCGTCGGGCCGCGGTCGGTGTATGACGAGGCGAAGAGGTTTTCCGAGGCGGCTGTTGTCGCATACAACCGCTATCACGGGGTGAATACGCACCTGGTGCGGATCTTCAATACGTACGGACCTCGTCTACAGGCGAATGACGGACGCGTGATTTCGAACCTCATGATGCAGGCCCTGCGCGGAGAGGCGTTGACCATTTATGGCGATGGGTCGCAGACGCGGAGCTTCTGTTATGTGTCCGATTTGATTGACGGGATTGTGCGGCTGTCGAAGACGGACGAACATCTGCCGGTGAATATCGGCAATCCGGATGAGTGGACAATTCTGGAGTGCGCGAAGGAAGTGCAGGCGCTGGTCGGCGTCGAAGAAGAGATTGTATTTAAGCCGCTGCCGGTGGATGATCCGACGCGAAGAAAGCCGGATATTACGAAGGCCCGCGCGTTGCTGGGGTGGGAACCGAAGGTGGCGTTGCGGGAAGGGTTGGGGTTGTCGCTGGAGTATTTTAAGGCGTGTTTGTAGGAGGTGACAACTGCGAGGAGCTTGTGAACCCGTTTTTTCGACCCATCACAAACTCGTCATGCGAGCCGCAGTCGAAGCACCTGCCACGCGAATTGGATCAGTAAAATTTTGCGTACCGTTTAACCGATACTTTGGACCTCTTCGTGGTCAACCCACGGAGAGTGGGGCTGCACAGGAGCGGGAGTGGTTGAACGGCTCGATCAGTTGAAGTAATGCAGACTATTCGGCGGGTGCTTCGGCTGCGGCCCGCAAAAGCGCGAGCCTCCGCTCAGCATGACAGATTTGGGGTGAGGTGCGGAAAAACATAAGGCCGCGAGCCGCTCCTTGATAACGTGCCCGTTTTGGATCACGTCACCCGCAAATACACCCATTTCCATCCGATTAGGTGTTCGGGGTCAACTGTATCAGCGAGCTGACGCCGGCGTGGTGCGTAGCTTGGGGTACCACGTGAACTGGGCGGCGATGGTGGTGTCGCTTTGCTGGCCGGGTTTGTAGATGGGGGCCTTCCAGCGTTCGTACTGCAGCCAGGCGTCGAGCTGCAGGTTATGTCCGAGGTTCTTTAGGACATCGATCTTGAACTGGTTCTGCGTGGTGCCCATGGGAATGAAGTCCTTAGGCGTTTTTTTGTTGAGGTAGGAGAGCTGCACCCACTCATCGCCGGAGAGATGGTAGGTGAGCCAGGCCTGACCGCCCTTAGCTTCGCGGCCGATCCAGTCGCCCATGATGAAACCCTTGTTGGTGTAGCCCTGCACCTGGATGCCTTCGTAGTAATTGAACTGGCCGCCTACGCTACGGAGGGTGGAGGTGTCGGTGCTGGCAGCTTCGACGCGCAGGTCGAGTTTGGGCAGATGGGGAAATTGCGAAAGGTAAATGCCGGGACGGTAGGCGGCGCGGCGAGGGGCGCTGGGGGGCGTTACGTCGTCGTGGACGATCGAGTCGGTATAGAGCGTGACGTAGTGGCGCAGGAAGGGCAGGCGCCAGGAGAAGTTGAAGGTGCTCCAGCGGGCGCCAGGATCGTCGCGGCTCAACTTTTCAGCGGTGGTGGTGTCGTTGATGTCGAAGAAGCTCTTGAGGAAAGTGTGCAGGGTGATGGGTTCGTTGCACGGAGTGACCGAGTTGTTCGGCTGAAGGCAACCGTGACCCTTGCCGCCCCAGATGACAGTGCGCTGGAATCCGAACTGGAAGTTCGAAGTGGGAGCGAATTCGAACATTTCGGAATGCACCCAGGGGTCTTCCGGGCGGGTATGGCCTTGCAGCGAGCCGATGAAAAAGTCGTAGCGAATGGGGCCGAGGAGCGCGGAAATATACGGGATGTGCCAGGGCTCGACGCGGTTGATGCGGAAGGAGTAGATGTCTTCGGCGTTGTTGCTCCAGGCCATGCCGCCGCCCAGACCGGGGCCGATCCAGGAGTCGGATTTGCCAAAGGAGATTTCGTGTCCTTCGAGGTGGTAGGAGACGGTAGCTTCCTGCAGGCGGAAGGTGTTTTGGGCGGCGACAGTAGACCCGTAGGGGATCGAGTCCTGCGGATTGTTGAAACCGGAAAAGTCGCAGATGGTGTCGATGCAGGAGAGCTGGCTGGCGAGGGCGAGCGAGTAGCTCTCCCCCATCGGCGCGTGCTGGAATTCGCCGCGCACGTAGAGCGAGAAACGGCCGTGTTCGTTGACCGAGGAGAACCCGGTGATATTGTTGAAACCCTTGGCGTAGGGGCGGCCGTAGTCGTTGAAGAGGGTCTGGCCAAGGTGGTAGCTGTCGTGGAGCGGGACATCGGTGATGCCCATCAGCCGGGTGTAGACAGACTCAACGCCGAAGACGCTCCCGCGAACGAGTCCCTTGCCCGGGGTCTCAGCAGAAAGATCGTCGAGCAGACGGGCAACAATTTGCTGGGCCTGCTCATTGCCATCGTTGGTCGCATCAATGACCGATTGCGTAAGGGCGTGGAGCAGGCTGCGGCGTGTCCATGGCCTCATGCTGATGAAAGCGGTGTCGAGGTAGCCGAGAGAGTAGAGCCGCATGGCCAGCGGATAGATCGGGCTGTCGACAGGAATGTAGGTGCTGCCTCGGAAGTCGTAAGGGTTGTCTTCAACGACGAGAGCATGAAGGTCGTAGGCGGGCTCGGACGGGATGGTGGCGACCGTTTGTTGCGGAATGACGACTGGTGTAGGGTGCCGGGGAACATCGATGGGAGCTTCCAGCGGATCGTGATAAACGGGGGTGGAGGTAGCGGGCGGCGTGGGAGGAGCAACCGGCTGCAGCAGGGGATCGGGTGGGGCCTGTTGCTGGGGTGTGGCGGGCGTTGTCTGGGGGGTGCTCTGAACAGTCGGCGGAGGTGTGGTCTGGGGCGTAGCGGCCGGAAGGGAAGGGATGCTGTCGGCGGGGACCGGAGTGGGCGTCGGCATCGCGGGGGTCTGGGCGGAGGCTGTGCAGACGCAGCATATTACGAGAGCACTGGCGAGCCAAAGTCGCGAGGAAAACGTGAAACGGGCCATGATGCCAGTGTAACCGCCTTGTTGGAATGTCAGCTCAGCTTCGATTCTTCTTTGATGCAGGCAGCAAGTTGCGCGCAGCCAGGTACCCCTTCATATTGCGGAGCGGGTCGGTGGCGAGCGAACTTTTTGCGGGAAGCGCGCACCAGATGACAGCGGCGCCATCTCCGAGGCGGGCGCGGTGGGCAGATTCCTGCATGACGCGGTAGACAGCGACAGCGTCGGTGCCGTCCACGGTGAGGATGGGGAGGTTGATCTTCTTTGCGAGCTTCGAGAGCGAAAGCCAGGTGAGGTTTCTTGGATTCCCGGCACGGGGTGTCTCGATGCTGGCGATGACCAGGATCAAAGGGAGACGCGCGTCCATGGCGTAGGTGAGGGCTTCCTGCCAGCCGGTCTCGGGGCGTCCGGCGTCGGTGTAGACGACGGCGAAGCGGCCAGGGCTCGCGAGCTTCAGCCCCTGGGCGATGCCCGAGATGGTAGCGAGGCGTTGATGCGCGGGCAGACTTTGAGCGGGCTCAGGCTTCTTGCGGGCCGCAGTGGTGCGCTCGGTAGCAAGGAGTGCGGCGACTGGAGCGTTCGGTGGCGGGCTGATGTAGTCGCCGGGCTCGATGTGCATGAGCGTCGAGCAGAGGATAGCTTCAAAGCGCGGCGCGGATGCGGGCGCTTTGCTGAGGGAGCGCGTGCGCTGCATCAGCGCATAGAGTTCTTTGAGCTTCGCGTTGGGGAGGAGCGGATTTTCGTGCAAGGGGCACCTTTGATGGGGCTGCGTAAATGGTGGACCAGTAGTGTGAGGTCGCGCGGTTGACGTTGTGAAGCGCTGAAGGCGCGCCCTATGCCGTACCCAGGGCGCAAGCCCTGGGTACGGCACCAGAAAGAACCTGAGCGCTGAAGGCGCGATCTATCCCAGGCTCAATTCCGCAGGTATCGAGCGTTTATGCCCTCGCGTCGATTATAGGTCGCGCCTTCAGCGCTTCGAGACTCATTACGTTCCGCTGCCCATTTACGCGTGCGCTGGACCACTACCTTCGATGGTGATGCCGAGTTCGACAAGAGCTTTTTCAGCGACCTTGGGTTTGACCACTCCGTCGCGTGCGAGCTTGGAGAGTGCGGCAGCGACGATGGATGCGGCATCCACTTCGAAGTGCTTGCGGAGGTGCTCACGGTTGTCGGAACGTCCGAAGCCATCGGTGCCGAGAGAGACCAGACGTGAACCGAGCCATGGCGAAAGATTGTCGGGCATGGACTTCATGTAGTCGCTGGCGGCGATGATGGGCCCGAGAGCGGAGCCGAGCGCAGTGACGACGTAGGGCGCGCGCTCTTTTTCGCTGGGATGCAGCCGGTTGTAGCGTTCCGTGTCCAGCGCATCGCGGCGAAGCTCGTTATAGCTGGTGACGCTCCACACGTCGGCGGCGATGTTGTATTTCTCGGCCAGGATCTGCTGGGCCTTCACGGCTTCGTTGAGGATCGGGCCGGAGCCGAAGAGCTGAAGCTGCGCCATGCCTTTTTCGGAAGCCTTGTACCGGTAGATGCCACGCAGGATGCCTTCCCGGATACCTTCGCCTTCCGGCATCGCGGGCATTGCGTAGTCCTCGTTGTACATCGTGATGTAGTAGAAGCAGTCTTCGCCGAGCTCGTACATGCGGCGCATACCGTCCTGGATGATGATCGCCATTTCGTAGATGAAGGCCGGGTCGTACGTGACGCAGGTGGGGATAGTGCCGGCAAGGACGTGGGAGTGGCCGTCCTGGTGCTGCAAACCTTCGCCGAGCATTGTCGTGCGGCCAGCAGTTCCGCCCATCAGGAACCCCTTGCCGCGTGAGTCGGCAAAGGCCCACGCCATGTCTCCGATGCGCTGG
>Ga0070679_100004863_pt1 | contig 12399 bp, 9 predicted proteins | sample KBSC63BmetaG_FD_65652 | JGI IMG/M metagenome (GOLD analysis project Ga0070679, IMG submission 65652) | Corn rhizosphere microbial communities from Kellogg Biological Station, Michigan, USA - KBS C6-3B metaG | ecosystem: Host-associated > Plants > Roots > Rhizosphere | place: USA: Michigan... | reverse complement strand
CCATCGCACCCGCCATCGCCCGGCCGGCGATCAGCATCTCGGGCACGAAGAAGTCACCGCGCTCGAAGCGAGCGCCGACCTCCTCCAACGACGGGATGAGAGCCTCGAAAAGCAGGGTCTGGGGCTCCATGCCGAGCGCGAGTCCCTCCTCGGTGAGCTCGAGGACGCGCGGGGCGTTGCCGACCAGCGTCTCGTCGAACAGGCCTCGGAGGATCTCCTCGGGGCTACTGGTCATGCGACACCTTCCTTCTTGAGCTTGAGGTGATTACTGCTGTGGTGACCCGCCGCGACCTCGGCCGCGCGGGAGATCAGGTTGCGACCGAGCTCGTCGATCCGGCCGTCGAGCCGGCTGGTCGGCCCGGAGATGCCGAGCGCGGCCAGGACCTCGTCGTGGGCACCGAGGACCGGGCAGGCGATGCCGGTCAGGCCCTCTTCGAGCTCGTCCACGGTCACGGCGTACCCGCGTCGGCGGGCGATGACGCCGTCGCGCTCCAGGGCGGCCTTGCTGGTCAGCGTCTCCGGCGTGAGCCGGTCGAGGCTGAGGCTGTCCACGTCGAGAGCGCCCCACTGGAGGAAGACCTTGCCGAGGGCGGAGGTGTGCGTCGGTACGTCGATCTGGGTCCAGTCGCGCGTGCCGAGCAGGTAGCGGCTGTCGACCTGGTCGACCTGGACGACCTGGTCGCCGCGCAGCACCGACAGGTGCACCGACTCCTGGGTGTCCTCGCCGATGGCCTCCATGGCCGGGCGGGCCAGGCGCACCAGCTGCTCCCACGGGTCGTGCCGGGCGGCGTACAGCCAGAACAGGCTGCCGGCGACGTAACCGCCGTTGTCGTCGCGCTCGAGCAGGCCTCCGCGCTCGAGCGCGGCCAGCATCCGCGACGTCGTCGACTTGGCCAGTCCGCTCGCCTCCTGGAGCTCGGCGAACGACAGCGGGGCGTCGGCGTGGACGACCATCGAGGCGAGCTGCACGGCGCGGTCGAGCGCCTGGGTGCCGCTGGCTGCGGTCTCGGTCACCGGCGACTCCCTTCGCTCGACTTTTCCGTGGGGGGACTTCCCCGTAGGTTCCATCATGTGGAACTGTAGTCCCACATCATGAGGTTAGACAGGAGGCAGGATGTTCCGCAACCGGATGCCCCGATACGAGGTGTTGTCCGAGGACGCGATGGCGCTTCTCGACCAGGGGTGGCGTCGGCTGATCAGTGAGATCGGCGTCGAGTTCCTGGACGACCGCGCCCTCGACCTCTTCAAGAAGGCCGGACAGCGGGTCGAGGACCGCACCGTCTTCCTCGACCCCGACTTCGTGCTCGAGCAGGTCGCCAAGGCGCCCTCCGAGTTCGACCTCCAGGCCCGCAACCCCGACAACAGCGTGCACATCGGTGGCGACGCCATGGCGTTCGGCGCGGTCTACGGGCCGCCGTTCGTCCGTGAGGGAGACGTACGCCGCGACGGCTCCCTCTCGGACTTCCAGAACTTCGCCCGCCTCGCGCAGAGCTTCGACGTGCTCGACTCGGCCGGCGGTGTCATCAACGAGCCCAACGACGCGCCACTCGACAGCCGTCACCTCGACATGACCTACAACCTGATGACACTGACCGACAAGTTCTTCATGGGCAACGTCGTGTCCGGGGTCAACGCCGCCGACACGATCGCGATGACCGAGATCCTGTTCGGCTCGCGCGCCGCGATCGAGGAGACCCCGGCGATCATCTCGCTGATCAACTGCAACAGCCCGCTGCGCTGGGACGACCGGATGCTCGAGGCGCAGTTCGAGTACACCGCCGCCAACCAGCCCGTCGTACTCACGCCGTTCATCATGATGGGCGCGATGTCGCCGGTGACGATCCCGGCGGCTCTCGTGCAGCAGATCACCGAGGCCCTGTCCGGCATCGCCCTCTCGCAGCTGATCCGCCCGGGCGCTCCCGTGGTCTTCGGGTCGTTCCTGACCAACATCGACATGCAGTCCGGCTCGCCGACGTTCGGTACGCCGGAGTCCGGCATCGGCCTGCTGTGCACCGGGCAGATCGCGCGGCACTTCAACCTGCCGTTCCGCACCGGCGGGGGCCTGACGTCCTCGCAGGTGCCCGACGCGCAGGCCGGCTACGAGGCCCTGATGACAATGATGCCGACGTTCCTCGCCGGCGCCAACTGGGTCATGCACTCCGCCGGCTGGCTCGAGGGTGGCCTGGTCGCCGGCTTCGAGAAGTTCGTGATCGACGCACAGCTCGTGGAGATGCTGCAGCACGAGTTCACGCCGATGGAGATCGACGAGGCCTCGCTGGCGTTCGACGCCCACCAGGAGGTCGGCCACGGCGGCCACTTCCTCGGGGCGGCGCACACCATGGAGCGCTTCCGCACGTGCTTCTACCGGCCGTTCCTGAACTCCTCGGACAACTACGAGCGCTGGATGCGCAACGGCGCCAAGGACACCGCGACCCGCGCGGGCGAGATCTACAAGAAGAAGCTGGACGAGTACGAGCAGCCGCCGATGGACGAGGCACTCCGCGAGGAGCTCGAGGCCTTCGTCGTACGCCGGCGTGCCGAGCTCGGAGACTGACCGGAACTGAGGGGACAGCCATGACCACCGCCACCGTCGAGCCGCTCGGCGACTTCATCCTCACGCTCGCGTGCGTCGACCAGCCGGGCATCGTCCACGCGGTGACGACGTTCCTGGTCGAGCACGGCGGCAACATCCGCGAGAGCCAGCAGTTCGGGGACCGCGAGAGCGGCCGCTTCTTCATGCGGATCGACTTCGAGACCAGCGATGCCTACGCGGCCGACGCGCTGCGTCGCGACTTCGCTGCGACCGCCGATCGGTTCGACATGCGCTACGAGCTGTGGCCCGCGCACGCGCCGTACCGCACCTTGATCATGTGCTCCAAGCAGCTGCACTGCATCAACGACCTGCTGTTCCGGACGACGACCGGCGACCTGCAGATCGAGGTGCCGCTGGTGATCTCCAACCACCGCGATGCCGAGCCGCTGGTGCGGTCCTACGGCGTCGACTTCCTCCACGTGCCGGTCACCCCGGACTCCAAGGGGGAGGCCGAGGCCGAGCTGCTCCGCAAGGTCGACGAGCTGAAGATCGACCTGGTCGTGCTCGCGCGCTACATGCAGATCCTGTCCGACGACCTGTGCCGGGCGCTGGGTGGCAAGGCGATCAACATCCACCACTCGTTCCTGCCGAGCTTCAAGGGCGCCAAGCCCTACCACCAGGCCCACGACCGGGGCGTGAAGCTGGTCGGCGCGACCGCCCACTACGTGACCGCCGACCTCGACGAGGGCCCGATCATCGAGCAGGACGTCACCCGCGTCGATCACACGCTGAACGCCGACCAGCTGGTCGCCGCCGGCCGCGACGTCGAGGCCCTGGTCCTCTCCCGCGCCGTCCGCTGGCACTCCCAGACCCGCGTCCTCCCCAACGGCTCCCGCACCGTCGTCTTCCGCTGAAAGTTGACCGGCGCCGTTTGACCGTTGACCGGCGCCGTTTGACCGAGCCGAGGGTGGCCCGAGCCCTCCTCGCCGTCATACGGCGCCGTTCAACCGTCAGGAGGCGCCGGTCAACGGTCAGGAGGCGCCGTTCAACTTGTTGCGTGACGCGGGATGGGTCGCGCAATGCGCAACTGTGACCTAGAGTGCGGCCCATGTCAGTGGCGGCCGAGGCCTCGCCGGGCGAGTCCACGGGGAACGGCGGGAACGGCGGGAACGGCGGGAACGCGCTCGTCCAGTCGGTCGACCGCGCCATCACCATCTTGGAGCTCCTGGCCAAGGGTGGCGAGTCGAGCGTGACCGAGATCGCGGGCGGGCTCGGCGTACACAAGTCGACCGCGTTCCGGCTGCTCGCGACGCTGGAGTCGCACCGCCTGGTCGAGCAGGTCAACGACCGCGGCCGCTACCGCCTCGGGGTCGGCAACCTGCGCCTGGCCGGGGCCACGACCGCTCGGCTCGACGTCGTCAGCGAGGCCCGCCCGATCACCCGCGAGCTGGCCAGCGAGACCGGCGAGACCGTCAACATCACCGTGCGCTCCGAGGAGTCGGCGCTCTACCTCGACCAGGTCGCCGGCAACTCCGCCCTCCAGTCGCACAACTGGGTCGGCCAGCGCATCCCGCTCCACGCCACCAGCAACGGCAAGATCCTGCTCAGCGAGCTCCCCGACGACGAGCTGGCCGAGGCGCTGCCCGACCTGACGAAGTTCACCTCACGCACGATCACCTCGCGGCCCAAGTTCCTCGCCGAGCTCGAGGAGGTACGCCGCCTCGGGTACGCGCTGGCCGTCGACGAGCTGGAGGAGGGGCTGACCGCGGTCGCCGCCCCCATCCGCAGCCACCACGGCGACATCATCGCCTCGATGAGCATCTCCGGGCCGTCGTTCCGCCTCAACCGCGCCCGGCTCGACGAGACGGTGCCGATGGTGGTGGCCGCCGCGCTCGAGGTCTCGCACCGCCTCGGCTGGGGGCGGCGGGGGTGACGTCACCCCTCCTGCCCCATGCAACGCTGCATTCACGATGTGAACCCGGGTTTCATCACCGTGACAATCTCGGACCCACCCTTGACGTGTGGCACAGGTCACCTATCCTCCGTCTATAAGTCGTTGCGGCATGAGCATCGAGTTGCAGATCACGCAACTCGGAGGAGTCGCGAGGAGGGGATGGACGCAGCCGATGCCTGAGTTGTACGTGGACGGGTCCTGGACCAGCGCGGCGGCCGGAGGCCGGCGCTCGATCCACTGTCCCGCCGACGGAACTCTCGTCGCCGAGGTGGACGAGGCCACGGCCGCCGACACCGACCTGGCCATCGCCGCCGCCCACCGCGCGTTCCACGACGGCCCCTGGGCGGCCACGTCGTCGCGCGAGCGCGGCGACCTGCTGCTGCGGGTGGCCGACCTGCTCGAGCGCGACTCCGAGGAGGTGGCGCTCGCCGAGTCCAAGGACACCGGCAAGCGCATCGTCGAGGCGAGGTACGACGTCGCCGACGTGGTCTCGGTGTTCCGGTACTACGGGCACGTGGCGGCCGAGGACGGCGGCCGGGTGGTCGACACCGGCAACCCCGACGTCGTGAGCCGGATCGTGCACGAGCCGGTCGGCGTCTGCGGCCTGATCGCGCCCTGGAACTACCCGCTCCTCCAGGCCTCCTGGAAGGTCGCACCCTGCCTCGCCGCCGGCAACACCTTCGTGCTCAAGCCCAGCGAGCTCACCCCGCACACCTCGATCCTGATGATGCGCCTGCTCGAAGAGGCCGGCCTGCCGCCCGGCGTCGGCAACCTCATCCTGGGCGCCGGCCCCCAGGCGGGCGCCCTGCTCGGCACCGACCCGCGTGTCGACCTGGTCTCCTTCACCGGCGGCGTCCAGACCGGACGCGCGCTGATGGCCGCCGCCTCGGCGACGGTGAAGAAGGTCGCCCTCGAGCTCGGCGGCAAGAACCCCAACATCGTCTTCGCGGACGCCGACATCGACGTGGCGCTCGACTACGCGCTGACCGCGGTGTTCCTGCACTCGGGCCAGGTCTGCTCCGCCGGTGCGCGCCTCCTGGTCGAGGAGTCGATCCACGACGACTTCGTCGACCGTCTGGTCGAGCGCGCACGGCTGATCCGCCTCGGCGGCCCGTTCGACGACAAGGCCGAGACCGGCGCCCTGATCAGCGCGGCCCACCGCGACAAGGTCGCGTCGTACGTCGCAGCCGGCGTCGCCGAGGGCGCCGTCCTCCGCTGCGGCGGTACGGCGCCCGACGACCCGGCCCTGGCCGACGGATACTACTTCCTGCCGACCGTGCTCGACGGCGTCCGCAGCAGCATGCAGGTCGCCCAGGACGAGTCCTTCGGCCCGGTGCTCACTGTGGAGACCTTCACCTCCGAGGACGAGGCCGTGGCGATCGCCAACGACAGCATGTACGGCCTGGCCGGCGCCGTCTGGACCCAGGACGCCGGCAAGGGCCAGCGCGTCGCGGCGCGGCTGCGCATGGGCACGGTCTGGATCAACGACTACCACCCCTACGTGCCGCAGGCGGAGTGGGGCGGCTACAAGCAGTCGGGCTTCGGCCGAGAGCTCGGGGAGCACGGCCTCGCGGAGTACCGCGAGACCAAGCACGTGTGGCACAACATCCGCCCCGCCGAGCAGCGCTGGTTCGACGGCGAGCCGTCGTCGAGCACCGCCGAGAACGGCTGAGGACCATGAGCGAGCGCTACGACGTCGTGATCGTGGGAGGGGGCTCGGCAGGCTGCGCCCTGGCCAACCGTCTTTCCGCCGATCCCGGCACCCGGGTGCTGGTGCTCGAGGCGGGTCGCTCGGACTTCCGGATAGACCCCTTCATCCACATGCCGGCCGCATTGACGATCCCGATCGGCAACCGGCTCTACGACTGGAAGTACGAGTCCGACCCCGAGCCGCACATGAACGGTCGCCGCATCTACCACGCGCGCGGCAAGGTGCTCGGCGGCTCCTCCAGCATCAACGGGATGATCTTCCAGCGCGGCAACCCGCTCGACTACGAGCGCTGGGGCGCCGACCCGGGCATGGAGACCTGGGACTACCTCCACTGCCTGCCCTACTTCAAGCGCATGGAGACCTGTCTCGCCGGCGCAGACGACTGGCGTGGCGGCGACGGCCCCCTCGTCCTCGAGCGGGGCCCGGCCACCAACCCCCTCTTCGGCGCGTTCTTCCAGGCTGCCCAGGACGCCGGCTATCCGCTGACCGACGACGTCAACGGCTACCGCCAGGAGGGCTTCGCCCGCTTCGACCGCAACCTCCACCGCGGACGCCGCCTCTCCGCCGCGCGCGCCTACCTCCACCCGGTGATGGGCCGCAAGAACCTCGACGTCCACACGCTCGCGTTCGTGACCGGCGTCCGCTTCCAGGGCAACCGCGCCGTCGGCGTCGACTACCGCCGCGGCCGCGTCAGCCGACAGGTCGACGCCGGCGAGGTGATCCTGTGCGGCGGCGCGATCAACAGCCCCCAGCTGCTCCAGCTCTCCGGGGTCGGCAACGCCGCCGACCTCAAGGCGCTGGGCATCGATGTGGTCGCCGACGTACCCGGCGTCGGGCAGAACCTCCAGGACCACCTCGAGGTCTACATCCAGTACAAGTCCAAGCAGCCGGTCTCGATCGCACCGGGCCTCAAGCTCAGCGCGCGCCCCAAGATCGGCTACGAGTGGCTGTTCCACCGCCGCGGACTCGGGGCCACCAACCACTTCGAGGGTGGCGGCTTCGCGCGCAGCAACGAGGACGTCGACTACCCCAACCTGATGTTCCACTTCCTGCCGGTCGCCATCCGGTACGACGGCAGCGTGCCCGCCGAGGGACACGGCTACCAGGTCCACATCGGTCCGATGTACGCCGACACCCGCGGCCACGTGAAGATCCGCTCCAAGGACCCGCGTCAGCACCCGTCGTTGCTGTTCAACTACCTGTCGACGCCGACCGACCGCAAGGAGTGGGTCGAGGCGATCCGGGTCGCGCGCGACATCCTCAACCAGCCCGGGCTCGAGCCGTTCAACGACGGGGAGATCTCGCCCGGAGGCAGCGTCGAGACCGACGAGGAGATCCTCGACTGGGTCCGCAAGGACGCCGAGACCGCGCTGCACCCGTCGTGCACCGCCAAGATGGGCACGGGTGAGGACGCCGTGGTCGACCCGGTGACGATGAACGTGCGCGGCACCGAGGGCCTGCGCGTGGTCGACGCGTCGGTGTTCCCCTACGTCACGAACGGCAACATCTACGCCCCCGTGATGATGGTCGCGGAGAAGGCCGCCGACCTGATCGCGGGCAACACCCCGCTGCCGGCGGTCGACGTGCCGTACTACCGCTTCCGCGACGGCTCCCCCCTCTACCCGCCCGGCGATCAACGCAACCCGGAGGTTCCATCATGAGCACCACCGCAGAGCCGACTGAAGCCCAGACTCCGCAGACGTCGGGCGGCAGTGGCGACGACGTTGCTCTGCAGGTCGAGGGGCTCTGGAAGATCTTCGGTCCCCGCGGCGACAAGATCATGCAGACCGAGGAGCGCAACCTCTCGCGCAAGGAGCTCCAGGAGAAGACCGGCCACGTCGTCGGCATCCGCGACGTCTCCTTCGACGTCGCCCCCGGCGAGGTGTTCGTGGTCATGGGCCTCTCCGGCTCCGGCAAGTCCACCCTGGTACGCCTCCTCACGCGCCTGATCGAGCCGACCGCCGGCACCGTGAAGCTGTACGGCGACGACATCACCGGCATGAACGACGGCTCCCTGCTGGAGACCCGTCGTCGCAAGGTCTCGATGGTCTTCCAGCACTTCGGCCTGCTGCCCCACCGCAAGGTGATCGACAACGTGGGCTTCGGCCTCGAGGTGCGCGGCGAGAGCAAGAAGGACCGCCGTACCCGCGCCAAGGAGATGGTCGACCTGGTCGGCCTGTCGGGCTACGAGAACAACTTCCCCGACCAGCTCTCCGGCGGCATGCAGCAGCGGGTCGGCCTGGCCCGCGCCCTGGCGGCTGACCCCGAGGTGCTGATGTTCGACGAGCCGTTCTCGGCCCTCGACCCGCTGATCCGCCGCGACATGCAGAACGAGGTCATCCGCCTGCACCACGAGGTCGGCAAGACGATGGTGTTCATCACCCACGACCTGTCCGAGGCGCTGAAGCTGGGCGACCGGATTCTGATCATGCGTGACGGCGAGATCGTGCAGATCGGTACGCCGGACGAGGTCGTCGCCGCGCCGGCCGACGACTACGTCCGCGACTTCACCAGTGACGTGCCCAAGTCGCACGTGCTCACGCTGAAGTGGGTGATGCGTCCGCCGTCGGCCGACGTACCCGCCGATGCGCCTGCCCTCGACTGCAACCAGATCGTCAGGGACGCCGCGCGCATCGTCCTCGACGCCCAGGGGCCGTGTCGCGTCGTGGACGGCGACAAGGTGGTCGGCGTCATCGACGACGAGGACATCCTGCGGGTGGTCGTCGCCGAGGAAGCCCACTGAGATGTCGACCCTGACCTCTCCTCCGCCGGCGGCACCGGCGGACAAGGCCTCCACGAAGGAGGAGCAGCCCTACATCGAGCCGGGACGCAAGCGCTACACCGGCTACAAGCTGCTCGGTGTCCTCGTCGTCTGGCTGATCCTGTTCGTCGCGTTCAAGAACCACGACACGCGCGCGCTGAGCATCTACGACACCAACGGGTTCCACCACTGGATCAACGACCGCCGCGACTGGCTCCAGCTGCACGGGCCCGACAACTGGTTCTTCGGCACGGTGCTCGGCGACATCGGCAGCTTCTTCAACAGCATCTTCAGCCACCTGCAGACGCTGCTGAGCACGCCGGCGTTCCCCCGCGTCGCACCCCAGATCGGGTGGCTGGGCGTGATCGCGATCTTCGCCTGGATCGCGTGGATCCTGGCCGGCGTGCGCTCGATGATCCTGGTCATCGCGGTGTTCTTGATGTTCGGCATCTGGGGTGCCTGGCAGGACGGCGTCGACACGCTGCTGATCACCTTCGTCGCGGTGGCCGCCTGCTTCGTCACCGGCCTGCCGCTCGGCGTCTGGATGGCCCGGCGCAACCTCGTGTCCGCGATCGTCACCCCGGTGCTCGACGCGATGCAGACGATGCCGCCGTTCGCCTACCTGGCCCCGATGGCGCTGTTCTTCGGCATCGGTCCGACGACCGGCATCATGCTGACGATCGTCTACGCCTTCCCGCCGATGGCCCGCATCGCCGAGCACGGCATCCGCTCGGTGCCGGCGACGACGATCGAGGCGGCCAGCTCGATGGGGCTGACGACCTGGCAGATGTTGCGTCAGGTCCAGCTGCCCATGGCCAAGCGCACCATCGTGGTGGGCATCAACCAGTCGATGATGGCGGCGCTGAGCATGGCGACCATCGCGGCCCTGGTGAACGGTCCCGGCCTCGGCGGACCCGTGCAGGAGGCGCTGACCAACCTGAACGTCGGCGCCGCGTCCACCGCCGGCCTGCTGATCGTGTTCATCGCGATCATGCTCGACCGCACCACGACCGCTGCCAGCGAGCGCTCCGAGACGATCAGCCGCGGCGTCGCCTCGGTGAGCGGCCCCGGCGTGATGCTCTCCGGCGTCGTCCTCGAGAAGCTGCCGCGCTGGGCGGCGGAGCCCACCGGCAAGGGCGTCGCCCGCGACCACCGGCTCACCAGCGCCGGCCGGTGGCTGGTCCGGGCGCTGGTCCTGGTGCCCGTACTGGTGCTGATCTGGCTGTCGCGGACCTACATCACCTACGCCAACTTCCCCGACAGCACCAGCTCCGGGTTCGGGTGGCTCAAGCACATCGACGGCACGGCCGCCGCCAAGCTGTTCAACGACATCAACAACTGGGTGATCGACAAGATCGACACGATCACCCTGGCGTTCAAGAACGACGTCACCAACTGGTTCCTCAATCCGCTTCAGAACCTGTTGGCGGAGTCGCCCTGGTGGACCACCGCGCTGGTGCTGCTGGCCGTGGCGTGGGTGCTGGGTGGCTGGCGTCCGACCGCGATCGCGGTCGCCTGCGAGGCGGTCATCCTCGCCACCGGCCTGTGGAACGACTCGATGATCACCCTGGCCATGACGCTGACGGCCACCGTCCTGGTGATCATCATCGCCACGATCGTGGGTGTCGCCATGGGTCGCAACCGACGTACCGACACGATCATCAGACCGTTCCTCGACGCCTTCCAGACGATCCCGCCGTTCGTCTACCTGGTGCCCGCCCTGGCGCTGTTCGGCTCGTCGCGCTTCACCGCCATCGTCGCGGCCGTCGCCTACGCGAGCCCGATCGCCTCCAAGCTGGTCGCCGACGGCATCCGCGGCGTCTCGCCGACGACCGTCGAGGCCGCACGCTCGTTGGGGATCAGCCGGTGGCAGATGATCACCCGGGTCCAGCTCCCGATGGCCCGCAACGCGATGGTGCTGGCCACGAACCAGGCGATCCTCTACGTGCTCTCGATGGTCGTCATCGGCGGCATGGTCGGTGGCGGCAGCCTCGGCTACATCACGGTGCTGGGCCTCAACCAGGCGCCGTTGTTCGGCAAGGGCCTGGCGGCGGGCATCGCCATCACCGCCATGGGCATCATGCTCGACCGGATCGCGCGGTACTCCGCCGCCCGGGTCGGCCGATGACCCCCCAGAACTCTTCGCGGGCAGACCGCGGAGCGACAGGAAGGAACCAGAATGGCTAGAGGACGGCTTCGCATCCTCGCCCTGGCAGCGTCCCTAGGCCTCTCGGTCGCCGGACTCACTGCCTGTGGTGGGGGAAGCGTCGGCGACACGTCGACCGCGGCGGGTGGCGCCAAGTGCGGCGACCTCCGCATCGCGCTCAACAACTGGACCGGCTACGAGGCCAACGCCTACGTCGTCGGTGAGGTGGCCAAGCAGAGGCTCGGCTGCAACGTCACCTACCCCAAGCTCGACGAGCAGGTCTCGTGGCAGGGCATGTCCAGCGGCTCCGTGGACGCCGTGGTGGAGAACTGGGGTCACGACGACCTGGTCAAGAAGTACATCGACGGTCAGAAGACGGTCGAGGACGCCGGGCCGACGGGTGGGCAGGGCATCATCGGCTGGTACGTCCCGCCGTGGATGGCCCAGAAGTACCCGGACATCACCAACTGGAAGAACCTGAACAAGTACGCCTCGCTGTTCAAGACCTCCGAGTCCGACGGCAAGGGCCAGCTGCTCGACGGCAGCCCGTCGTACGTCACGAACGACGAGGCGCTGGTCAAGAACCTGCACCTCAACTTCAAGGTCGTGGTCGGTGGCTCCGAGGCCGCACTGATCCAGAGCTTCAAGACCGCGGAGGCCAACAAGACCCCGCTGCTCGCGTACTTCTACGAGCCGCAGTGGTTCTTCTCGCAGATGAAGCTGGTGCACGTCACCCTGCCGCCGTACAAGCCGGGCTGCGACTCCGACCCGGCCAAGGTGGCCTGTGACTACCCGCCGTACCACCTCAACAAGCTGATCTCCACGAAGTTCGCCGACTCCGGCTCGCCCGCCGTCAGCCTGATCAAGAACTTCCAGTTCAGCAACGACGACCAGAACCAGGTCGCCGCCTGGATCGCCGACGACGGCATGGACCCCGCCGCCGCCGCCGACAAGTGGATCGCCGCCAACAAGGACAAGGTCGACGCCTGGCTCAGCTGAGCGCCACCTGCTCCATTCCGTCGAAGCCCGTCACCGCGAGGTGGCGGGCTTCGTCATCTGCCCGCGGTGGTCGAGCAGGATGCCCGCGACGTCGGCGGTTGAGAAGGCCGCACCGCGACGTCGGTGGTTGAGGAGGCCGCACCGCGACGTCGGTGGTTGAGGAGGTCGCCCTGGCGACCGTCTCGAAACCACCCGCACCCCCCCACACCCACTCACCCATGTCCGGGGTCTCGAGACGGCCGTAGCCGGCCTCCTCGACCACCGGACGAAAACGGAGGCCGCACCGCGACGTCGG
>Ga0070679_100004862_pt1 | contig 12401 bp, 10 predicted proteins | sample KBSC63BmetaG_FD_65652 | JGI IMG/M metagenome (GOLD analysis project Ga0070679, IMG submission 65652) | Corn rhizosphere microbial communities from Kellogg Biological Station, Michigan, USA - KBS C6-3B metaG | ecosystem: Host-associated > Plants > Roots > Rhizosphere | place: USA: Michigan... | reverse complement strand
GCACCATTCCAGGTAACGCTACGCCGCAGGTTGCTCTCGCTCAAGGGATTACCGCGCATATGAGCGATACCGCCTTTTTCGATATTGTGAATAACTCCCCGATGGTCAATGTGAATAAGGATGGCACGTTCAAGTTCTCATCGATCAAGCAGGGCAGTTACTATCTGGTCTGGGGCGTCTCGAATTCGAACGGTGAGTCTTTCTATGACTCCTTGCAGTACCCCGCGACCGTTGGACCACTGTGCTCCTTCCATTTTGGCGATATCAACGAGGCCTTCCCCTCAGCGTTGTAACCGAACTATCAATCTCTGGCTTGTAGAGGCGCGTCCCTTTGAAAAGCATTTTCAGGGGATGCGCCTCTGTGTAGCGGGGAATTTTTCACCCGATTGGGGTAAAACATTGTCATCTGCTCGCGGTTCCTGTATCATAATGCCGTGTCCTCAGAGCCGATATATAATCAAGCTACGGATAGACCACCTGCGAGCGTGAGGAAACATCAATCAGCGGTACCAAGTGCCAGGTGGCTTTGTAATCAGGCAGTGTGAACGAGGATACGGAGGTCATTGTTATGTTCTGTGCGAAGTGCGGTGCCGTGAACGCTGAAGATGCTCCTTTTTGTGGCAAGTGCGGCGCGCCTCTGGAAAAACAGCTCGATTTTCCTCAGATCACCAATCAAGCAGGGTTGCCTCTGGCAAATGCTTTTCCTGGCATGAGCCAGCAGCAGGTGCAGCAGACCTTTGCCGCCCCTGAGGCGTCGCTCTTTGCTCCAATCGCGCATAGCCCTTTCGACGCGGAACCTTTACCTCAACCATCCGACGCGCTGCCAACGCTGATACAACCGGTGGGGGATATCATGGTCTTTGCTCCCACCTCCGCTATGCCTGCTTCACCTCAACCCAGGCAGGCGTTGCCTGTACAATCTGAGCCTCAACCCGATGATGGTGAAGTGTGGCCGGCTAATTCGGCACAACGCTCCTCGCGTGACCTGGCTGACTACCCAACCGAGATCCGTTTGCCTGTGCCGATGACGCCGCCAACGCTGCCCAATTCAATGCCTCTGGTGATGCCTGCGGCAGGTCAGGAGGCGGACTATAACATTTACGTGGGCGCACCGCCCTCGGCTGGTTTTGGGGCCTGGCAAGGCAACATTCCCGATCAGAATTGGCAAGGTAATCTGCCCTATCAGCAGAGCTTCGACGGTGGCCCGCTGCAAGAACCTCCTGTTTCACAAGCGTTGGGTAATGTCTATCCTGGTCCGTCCGATCTCCAGGTGCTGGGTATGTCGCGGGCAAGCGCTGATGTGCTTATCCAACCTTTGCCGCGCTGGGCCTTGCTGGCTGGCGGAAGCGCGCTCGTTTTGCTGCTGGTCGGGCTGACTTTCCTCAATCCCGATTGGGCCACTGGCGCGACCATTGCCGGAATGATTGCCCTGATTTGTGCCATCCTGGTACTGATTGCGGGTGGGGTGCGCCTGGCTCTGGGACTGCTGGCCGAAACCAATCCGCGTCGTCGCTCACAGGTCATCAGCACTTGCCTGCTGGTCTTGCTGCTCTTTCTGGTGTGCGGTGTGAGTCTGAGCCAGCAGGGTAGCCTGCACGCGGCTCAAGCGCGCTACCTCGAAGGTCAACATAGCTGGTCAACGGCTATTCAGGAATATCAGGACGCGGGCGAGACAGCCCCTGCCTCCGAGAATCTGGCGCGCGCGTACAATGAGTGGGGCGAAGCATTGAGCCACCAGCAGCAGTATGCCAGCGCCATCTCCAAATTCGCCATTGTTCTCAAGCAATTCACTCCGCTTACTTCGGAGGTCAGCCGAGCCAGAAGCGATACTATCACAACCTATCTGGCCTGGGCGGCAGCGTCCTCGCAGCGACAGCAATATGCCAACGCGACGACCGAGTATAACGCGCTGCTGGCTTTAGCATACTGCCCGACCAGTTGTCAGACGCTCGCGCAGCCAAAGGATGCTATCGCCTACGAGCAGCTTGCCGAGCAGCAACTAACCGCGCACCAGTTTGCTCCAGCGGTGGCCGCTTTCAATGCACTGACCACGCGCTTCGCCAGTTCTTCAGCCGCGAAAGCGGCACAGGTTCATCCTGACTACGCGCAGGCGCTCTGGGGGCTTGGCCAGCAGCAGCTAAATACGACCTGCACGAAGGCGGTTCCTACCTATCAACAACTGGCCAATCAGTTTAACGATACCAGCCAGGGAAAGCAGGCCGCGACGGCTTTGCAGCAACCAGTACAGGTCAAGGGTCATTTTACCCAGAGTGTTCCCGGCGCGCCCGCGCATCCCACCGCGTTTCTCGTTCAGAATCTGACGGGGAATATCCAGCAGTATCAGTTCCCGCCTTTGTTGAAAAACGCACCGACCACGCAGATCAATAGCGACGGCAGTTTCACGTTTTCATCTGTGCCGCAGGGAACCTATGAGTTGATCTGGAGCAACGATGGGACGCTGCACTTTTTCTATGCGCACAACAATTCACAGGTGCTTTATACCGCTCAGGTCGGCCCGCTCTGCACCTACGACTTTGGCGCGGTCAACCAGGCGATCCCGCCGCTTAGTAGTGGGAACTGATCTTCTCTAAATGGCCGTGTGAACGATCATGAGCAGACCCTCGACAAGTGAGACGCGGGCCTGCTCACCTAAGAGCACGTTGCTAATCCCGCGTGGTCGTCCAAAACGCAACGCTTCGTTATGCAATGGATAGTACAGGCCCTCCGTACACACGCCCTCGGCGGAGGATTGGAGCGGGAAGAGTGAGAGTAGGTCGCCTTCTTTCCCATTGATCCGCGTCTCACCAGGCCCGCGTAAAAGCCAGCCGCGCGCGTTGCCGTCTACCAGCTCAAGCGGCGTGTCGGGATACGCAGTCAGGAGCAGGAGATTGGCGATGGTATGCTCGAAGCGCGTACCACCCAGCGCGCCGAGCAGCGTAATCCGGCTTGCACCCTGCTGAATCGCCACGTCGATCGCCAACTCTGTATCAGTTTCATCTTTTTCAATTTGTGCCTGAACAATTTGACTGCCCGCGCGTTCCAGCACTGTGCGCGTCGCTTGATCCAGCGAATCGAGATCACCGACGACAATGGCTGGTGTACAGCCGAGCGCCAGGGCTGTGCTCGCGCCACTATCAGCCGCGATGGCCAGTTCACCCCGCCTCAGCGTTTCGGTAACGGCTGAACCCGCCTGCACAGTCCCTGCCGCGAAAACGATCACATGCATCTATTTGATCTTCTACTTATCTAGCCATAGAGAGCCGATTTATCGTGCTCTGCCCCGATTTATCGTGGGCCTCTCGCCACACGATTCAGCCGCTCTTGCGCGATTCTCTCCGCCTTCGATCCATGGAGAGGATCGCCTTCGAGCAGCATTTGTGGTAAGGATAAGATCCACGATAAATCGGGATAGGACACGATAAATCGATCCTCTATAGCATAAAACGGTAAAAAGTGCAAACTTTCCACTGCCCACCGGTGAAGAGGGTCCCACCACTACGGCTCGTTTTTGCCCAATTGGGTGATTTGCTGGCATCCCGAGCGCGCCTGCATTATACTAGACAGGAAAAAAGAGCACCGTCCGGCATCAGTATATCCTATTTTGAATGCTAAAGGTAGAAATTTCGATGAATTCGCCCAAACTTACGAAGGAACCGCAGTCCTGGGGGCGTTATCCCAAAGTGACGCACGCGCAGGTGCTGCCCGTGTACTGGCGCAGCGATATACCCGATCTGGCGCAAAGCGATCAGCCTGTGCTCCCTCACGCCTATGGGCGCAGCTACGGCGATAGCTGTCTCAACGAAAACGGCGTTTCGCTCGATGTCAGCCATTTGAACCGCTTTATCTCCTTTGATGAAGAGACCGGCCTGCTCTGTTGCGAGGCTGGCGTTTCCCTGGCCGAAATTTTGAAGGTCATGGTCCCGCGCGGCTGGTTCCTGCCCGTCACACCTGGCACCAAATTTGTCTCCGTGGGTGGCGCGATCGCCAACGATATTCACGGCAAAAACCACCACGCCGGTGGCACCTTTGGTTGTCACGTCGTCCGTTTCAAGCTCTTGCGCTCGGATGGTCAGCGCCTGGTCTGTTCGCCAGAGGAGAATCCTGAGCTTTTCCATGCCACAATCGGCGGCCTTGGCCTGACCGGCCTGATTCTCTGGGCCGAATTCAAGTTGAAACGCATCGCCAATCCCTATATCGATAGCGATCATATTCGCTTTAGCTCGCTTGAAGAGTTCTTTGAGCTTTCCGACGAATCCGACAAGGATTTCGAGTATACCGTTTCCTGGGTTGATTTGCTGGTTGGCGGTGAGGCGCTCTGTCGCGGCATTTTTACACGCGGCAACCACAATCAGGTCCCGGAGCTAGCGCAGAAGCCGTTGAAAAAGCCTCTGCCTCTGGCTGTGCCCTTCGATTTGCCGCAGATCGCGCTCAGCAAGCTCACGGTGAAGGGCTTTAACGAACTGTACTATCATAAACAATTGCCCAAGCGTGTTCACAAAATCGAGTCCTACGATCCATTCTTCTATCCATTGGACGGTATTCACGAGTGGTACCGCGTGTATGGCAAGCGTGGCTTCCTGCAATATCAGTTTGTGGTGCCATTCGAGGGTGGGCGCGAGTCTATGCGTGAGATTATCGGGCGCATTCGCCAGTCCGGGGCCGGTTCTTTCCTGACCGTGCTGAAGGAGTTTGGTGAGGTAAAATCGCCTGGCATGCTCTCATTCCCGCGTCCTGGCCTGACCCTGGCGCTCGATTTTGCCTATGCCGGAGAGAAGACGTTGCGCCTGCTTGATGAGCTTGACGCGATTGTGCGCCACTACGACGGGGCCATTTACCCGGCCAAAGATGCGCGCATGTCAGCAGAGAGCTTCCAACAGTTTTATCCACGCTGGCAAGAATTCTCTCAGTATATCGATCCCCAATTCTCCTCCAGCTTCTGGAGAAGAGTCAGCGTTGCAAAGGAACAGTAAAACTATGCGTGTCTTAATTCTCGGTGCTACTTCAGCGCTGGCCCATGAAACCGCGAAACATTTTGCGAAAGATGGAGCCGACCTGGTGCTGGTCGCTCGCTCAGAGTATAAATTGACTGCTGTGAAGGATGATCTCAAGGTGCGTGGCGCAAAGGAGATTGAGGCGATTGTGGCCGATCTGAACGATTTCACGCGCCATCAGGAGATTGTTGCGTCCGCGCTCAAGCCATTCGCGGGCCTGGATATGGTGCTGGTTGCGTACGGCACGCTTGGCGATCAGCAGCTCAGTGAACAGGATGTCGCGGTGGCTGTGCAGGAGTTCAATAACAACTGCACTAGCACTATCTCTCTGCTAACCCTGCTGGCTAATTATTTTGAGCAGCAGAAACGCGGGTGTATCGCCGTCATCTCGTCGGTGGCTGGAGATCGCGGTCGCCAGTCCAACTACGTCTACGGAGCTGCCAAAGCCGGGATAACGGTCTTCTTGCAGGGCTTGCGCAATCGCCTGGCGAAAAAAGGCGTGGCGGTGGTGACGATCAAGCCGGGGATGGTCGATACGCCCATGACCGCGCATATGCGCAAGGGCCTGCTCTTCGCCAAAGCGGAAGTGGTTGGCAAAGGTATCTACGAAGCCATGCTTAAACGCAAAGATGTGGTTTATCTGCCCGGCTATTGGCGTGGCGTGATGTGGCTGATTAAGAGCATCCCTGAATCGCGGTTTAAGAAGATGAATATTGGCGGGTGAGCAGAAGAGCTAGCGCTCTTCTCAAAAACCAGACAATTTGCTATCATACATACCGAGAACAATTCTCCATCACGCACTCGCAAGCTGGCGAACTCGTGCAGGCGCGACGGAACCGGGGAGCATAGAGAAACAATATGGCACAAACAACGCAAAAGCGAACGAAAAGTGAACATACAGCCTGGGCGCTGATTTTCCTGATCTCGTTCGTGATTTTAGGGCTGGTTTCGATCTGGTTCATCTATCAAGAATTCACCCAGGTTCTTACGAAGCAGGGTCAGTGTACTGTGCTGGATATCCAGACGCGCCAGGACTCGATCGACCTGGATAATCCGACCACCGGAGCCACGCAATATTCGATCACGTTTACGGTCTCTCTGTTGACCTCCGATGGACAACATTTGCGCGTTCCTGGTTACTATACCTCGACCAATTTTGACGCCTCGCAGCAGAGCGATGTTAAGAAGCTGGAACAGACCTATAAGGTTGGTACGACTGCCGAGTGCGGCTATACCTATCTCGATCCCTCAGGTATCAAGGCCATTTTCCAGCCAGCCATCCCGCTGGAGGGTTTTGCTTTCCCTGGCTTTTTCCTGGTTGTGTCGCTGGTCATCTCGATCATCTGTGTCGTTATGATCCGTCGCGGCCCCGCGCCTGAGCCGCCTTTCCCCACTGATGAGACGAACAAGGTAGAAAGCGACGCAAAGCAGCCCGTCTAACGCAAAATCCGTTTTCACGGTGAACGCAGGATCGCTCCTTGCGCGCGGTCCTGCGTTCACCGTGAAAACGGATTTGACATAAGGCACGACTTTCTATAGCAAACAAGCAGCATAAAATGACTATTTCTGGTTAAGATCGCATCAGACGTCATGGTACCTTCTTCCCACATTCCCGATTTTCAGAGTTGCGCGCGTTTTTGATGGCATATACTCTCACTAGAAGAAAACGTGTGGCATAGATGTGGCGCATGTTCGGTAACGTAGAAGTGGGGAAACAGGTATGCCGTCTGCTGATGATCGTCCGTCGGGTTTGTTGAGCGCGTGGGCGCGCTCGAACAGGTTGGAGCCAATTTCGGGCCCGTTGCCCGAAGCGGAGCCAACTCCACCGGCCTCATCTACTCCGCCAATCCAGTTTCCTGATGCAGTGACGCCCTCAACGGGCCAGCTTCCGCCCTTTACACCCTCGATTACCCGCCAGCTTCCTTCGGTCACGCACGTTCTGCCAGGCGTTTCGGAGAATACCTCGCAGCGTATTCCGGTGGTTATCAAGGGAGAACTCAAGAAGCCTCTCGCGCCTTCGCCTCTGCCGCCGCTGATCCACAAAAAACGCCGCCAACGCAGCAGCCTGATCGGCATTGCTCTGCTGCTTTTGATCTCGCTCATGGCGCTTCTCTCGGCCACGCCGCTTGGCCGCGAGATCGGTTTTTCGTTCCAACAGGGCAGCAGTCTGGTCAATGATCCTCAAAACACGCTGAATACCCTCGTCGCGCAGGCCACCGCGACCGCCATCTATCACCAGAAGAATGATGGCTACGATCCTTTTTATACCGCTGGCCAGGTCATTAGCAAAGGTCTCTCCACCCTCAACTGGCCGGTGGGCGAATGTACCTATTGGGCCAATTTGCGCTATCACCAGATCACTGGCAACTGGGTCGCGTGGTCGGGAAATGCTGATCAGTGGGTTGATGGCGCGCGCAAGGCTGGCTGGAATGTCTCTTCCACGCCTCACGCTCCCTCGATTGTTGTCCTCATGCCTGGCACTCAGGGCGCGAGCCATGCTTATGGACACGTGGCTGTGGTCGAAAGTGTCAGTGGCAATGTCGCGCACACCAGCAATATGAACTGGTACGCCAATGGCGGCGGCTTTGACCGCACCTCCAACGTTGATTTTCATTCAGGCCCCGGCGTCTATTTCGTCTGGCACTCCTGATTCTCTGGTCAGTACCATAGTCCCAGCTTCCACCGTACAAGGTTGACTGACTCTGATGAAAACAGGTACAGTTAGTGACAGCATGAATAGAAATGTAGAACTGTTATCGATTTATTTGGCATTATCGTTGGACCCTAGTGGATGGGGGAGTTTGCATGTCGTTTCGTGAAAATCAGCGTATTTCGTCGGATGGTCTCCAGATCCCTGGTCTGGTGCAGAGTGAAGATTCCATAGAACAGTTATCTTTTGGGGCAAATCCGGTCACGCCCACAAACTGGCAGGCGGGACCACAGAGCGCTTCGGGCCTGACGGATGCGGCAACGGCGCATCAGCCGATTTCCCAGGCCGAAGTTGCTGATTTACCGACCACGCATCAACCCGTTTCACAACCTGGCCTCAAGCCGATTTCCCAGGCTGGTCTTGTGCCTCTAACAGATAGTCAGCCTGGTACGACGCGCTCGCTGGCCGAGGCAGTAGCTCAATCTGTTGGGGCAAAAGCACTTGCCAATACTACCGCGCAACGTCCGCCTCTGGTGATCCAGGGGACAAATAAAGCGGCTGGTCGCCTGGTGCGCCCTCCGCAGGGGCGTCGCCATGTCATTAATATCGCCGCACTGGTGCTCCTCTTTGTAATTATTGGTGGTACACTGCTGGTGGTTTCTCCTCTGGGGAACGAAGTTGGTCTGCGCTCGCTCGTGACCGGGAGTAGCCTGGTTCAGAATACCAACAATCTCAGCCTGAGCCTGGTGGCGCAGGCGACCGCGACGGCGGTCCATTATCAGCAGACCGATGGCTACGATCCAGGCTCAGATGGCGTTTATGTAACCGGCAGTCCGCACGCCTGGCCGTATGGCGTCTGTACTTACTGGGCCAATTATCGTTATCATCAGATCACCGGCAACTGGGTCACATGGACTGGTAACGCCTATCAATGGGCTGAGGGAGCGAAGCTGGCCGGTTGGAATGTCTCTTCCACACCTCACGCGCCCTCGATTATCGTTCTCGCGCCCGGTGTGCAGGGTGCCAGCGGCTACGGCCATGTGGCTGTCGTGGAGAGCGTCAATGGCAACAGCGCCTATACCAGCAATATGAACTGGTACGCTAATGGTGGCGGCTACGGGATTAAATCCTATTACACCTTTACGGCTGGCTATGGCGTGACGTTTATCTGGAAATAGCCGATCTTAAGAATATCGCTCCTTATGCACTGTGGGAAAACTACGCCGCGTGAGGGGCGATGCTACAGCGAAGCCACGAAACTTATTTCCAGCGTTCGGTGAGCGTGCGGTAGTGCTTGATCATCTCATGGTGATAGGTTCGTGAGGTCTCGTCAGCTCGCTCAAGTTCCTGTTCGTGTTCCGCCAGAAAGGCGCGGGCAGCTGCGAGGGCTTTGGGGGTGACGCGTGTGTGGCGGATTGCCTCGGCGGGCACGGGTTGCCATGCAAGGTCGGAGTTCCAGTTGATGTAGGGGCAGTTGCGACAACGATTGGCACAACAGTAGCCGCGCCGCACGAGAAAATGGCGCGTGGCGATATAAAGCCCGTCGGGGGTGATCTCCCAATCGGTCTGGGTCTCTGGCTGGTTGGTTTGCCGGGACATGCTGAATGTATCCTTTGCACTTCTGAGAACGAGATAGCTCTGGTTCCTTTTGCTCTTTTGCTAAAACGAATCGGCCAGCTTTTTTGCCTCAAGATAAGAAGAAATGGTTGCCGCGTCGTTTGTCGATGATGCCAACGTTGCGAGGAACTTCGTTGTTCCTTGCGTACGGCGTGCTTCCCCCACTCAGACCATCGGAATATGCTCAAGGTGCAGATGTTGTTGTTCTTCGCGCGAGGAACGACGGGCGAGCAGGCGTCTGATTGCGCAGCCAATGCGTTTAATTGCCTCCTCGATCTCTTCCTCCTGTGGATAGGCAAAGCTCAAACGAAATTGCTGCTGACCTCCGCCATCGACGTGAAATGGTTCGCCGATGACAAAAGCCACGCCCTCATTGGCGGCTTCACGCAGGAGTGCGCGTGTGCGCAGATCGCCAGGCAAACGACACCAGAGATGGAAGCCGCCTGCTGGCTGGCTGACGCGCACTTCACGCGGCCAGTAGGTGTTGATGGCCTTGAGCATCAGGTCGCGTTTGCGCGCGTAGCATTGCCGCAGCGTTTCCAGGTGGTCTTCCAGCAGATTGCGGCGCAAGATTTCCTGAACCGACCACTGGCCGAGGGCGTTCGTGTTCAGATCGAAAATCTGCTTGTGGAGAGAGAGCCGCTCGATCATTGGCTCTGGCGCGGCCAACCAGGCCACACGCAGACCGGGAGCCAGGATTTTTGAGAAGGTGCTGAGGTAGATCACCTGACCCTGTGTATCTAGCGCCTTGAGCGGCTGAGGGCGCTTGCCTTGAAAGTAAATCTCGCTGTAGGGATCGTCCTCCAGAATGGGCGTTGAGTAGCGGCGCGACAGCAGCATCAGGCGGCGGCGGCGTTCGGGTGACATCGTGACGCCGCTCGGATTCTGAAAGGTTGGTTGTGTGTAGATCAGGCGTGGCCGGTGCCGTGCCAGGATCGATTCCAGCAGATCGACGCGCATTCCTTCGCTGTCCGTTGGCACACCAATCACTCGCGCTTGCAGGGCACGAAAAGCCTGAATCGCTCCTAGATACGTTGGAACCTCGACCACTACTTCGTCGCCTGGATTGAGCAGCAGCCGCCCAACCACGCCGACGCCTTGCGTTGAACCAGAGAGGATCAGAATTTGCTCTGCATCAATGGGCACGCCGCGCGCGCGCATCCACTGTGCGACCTCGCGGCGCAGACTGTGCAGGCCCTCCACCGGACAGTAACCGAGCGCGTCCTGTTGCGCTGAGATCAGCCCGTCAGCGAAGATGGTATTGAGCATCGCGGCAGGCAAGAGATCGGGCGCGGGCGAGCCGGGCGTCAGCGAAATGACCTCTCTCTGCTCGCCCGCCGCGGCCAATTCGCTCAAAAGGCGCGCATCTGGCCCCACCAGTTCGCTTTCCCCGGCAGGCAGGCCGAGCAACCAGGAGGCGGTTTCGTTCTCAAAGCGCTCGTCGATATGCGGAAAATGGTTGCGTCGCACTAGCGTGCCGCGTCCGACATGGCCCTCGATCAACCCCTCACTGGCCAGTTCGTTATAAGCATTCATCACCGTTGTACGATTGACCCCAAGCGCACTGGCGAGCGCGCGTTCGGTCGGCAGGCGCGTTCCTTCGGCCAGTTCGCCTGAGAGAATCGCCTCGCGCAACTGCTGGCAAATCTGGCGATAGAGCGGCAGTCCACTCTTGCGCTCCAGGGTAATCATATTCTGGATCGGCGCGGTGAATAATGGTCGTGTAGGATATGATGATTGTCGCATAGTGTTGTGCTTCCTTTTCCTGATTGGCCCATACCAATTAAGTATAAATCATCCAATTAGAAGAGGACAAGGCCAATTGGTGGAGAATCGCAAGAGCCAATTGCTTTTGGACCCATGATTTTCGCTGAGGAGGAGACGATGGACGATTTAACCCAACGCATCGCCGAGGTGCGCGATGATACTGAGCATGGTTCGCGTTGGCTGGCTCGCCAGACTATTATCTTGTTGCGCGATCTGGCAACCCAGGAGGGTGTTGCCCCGGAGCAACGCTTACAACGTGTGCGGCAGGCTGGACACGAGTTGGCCACTGCCCGTCCTGCGATGGCCGCACTGGCTGGTGCGGTTGGACGCATCCTGGCCGCGTCGCCTGATCCCGACGAGATGGCGCGAATTGCGACGCAGTTGCTCCAGGATTACGAGCAGGCCATTTCACGTATCACCAACGTTGCCCGCCCCTATCTCAAGGGGACAATCATGACGCACAGCCTGTCGGGAACGGTGCTGGAGGTCTTGCAAGCCTGCATCCCGCCTATCGAGCACATCATTATTCTAGAAGGTCGCCCACTCTACGAAGGGCACACCGTAGCTCGCAGTTTGAGTGCATTATCTGTCGGGCTTACCTTTATCACCGATGCTCAGGTCGATATTTTCTTGCCCATGTGCCAGGCACTTGTGGTTGGGGCCGATTGTATTCTGGCCGATGGTAGCATTCTGAATAAGGCTGGTACCGCTCTGCTGGCCTGGGCGGCGCGCGGACATGGCGTTCCGCTCTACGTCTTGAGCGAAACGCTCAAAATCTCCCCGCGTGCCTGGCATGGCGACCTGGCTCTGTTAGAGGAGCATCCTGGCCACGAGGTATGGCGCGCCGCCCCGCCCAACGTCTCCGTCCGCAACTTTTACTTCGACCATACCCCGGCTGAGTTACTGAGCGGGATCATTACCGAGCAGGGCCTGCTTGGAGCAGATGAGATAAGAAGCCAGGCCGGTCACATAGCTCTACCATAAAATGGAGCAGAAGTCCTACATATTTGGCTAAAACGGCAATTCTCAGTATCCTGATAGAAGGACTCATTTTTGCAAGAGGAGTGGTGAAGGATGGAAGAGAGTAAGAAGAAATCTGAGAATGCCGATGCAACGAAACACGGTGAAAAACCGCTAGAACACGCTTTTCTGGCTCCGGGCGTGCCGATTGTACGAACCAGTACGCCGCGCCCGCTGCCTTTTTTGATACCCACAAAAACTGAATTGCCCCTCGCGCCTTCCGGGGCGACTACGCAATTCCCAGCTCAGGCGCCAGACGCGCCTCCGCTGCCAGAGGACCCGGTTCCTGTTGACGAAACGCCATCTGTGCAGGCTACAGCGGCGCTGCCTCATTCTGAAACCGGGGAAGCTGGGGC
>Ga0070679_100004861_pt1 | contig 12402 bp, 12 predicted proteins | sample KBSC63BmetaG_FD_65652 | JGI IMG/M metagenome (GOLD analysis project Ga0070679, IMG submission 65652) | Corn rhizosphere microbial communities from Kellogg Biological Station, Michigan, USA - KBS C6-3B metaG | ecosystem: Host-associated > Plants > Roots > Rhizosphere | place: USA: Michigan... | reverse complement strand
TCGAGGACCACGGTCAGCTCGTTGGCGGCCACGTGCGGCGACTGCGAGAGCATGGTGAGGGAGTCCGCGCCGTGGGCGACGGCGTGCGCCCAGCCCTTGCCCGGGACATAGCCGCGGACGTCACGCTCGCGGACCAGCCAGCCGGTCACCCGGTCGCCCCACTCCAGGATCTTGCTCGCCGGCAGCCGCGAGGCGGCGGTGTCACGCTCGATGCACTCGGCCAGGACCAGCACGGAGAAGCTGCGCCGGAAGACCGAGTCGGTGTCCTCGTCGCCCAGGCCCTGGATCAGGCCCGCGGCCATGCCGTCGCCCAACCCGGCCAGCAGGTCGTCGTACACACCCTCGGAGATCCAGGTCGCGAGGATCGGGTAGGCGAACTCGTCGCGCTCGACCGGGTCGGTGGACCCCAGCATCGTGGTCAGCTCGGCGGTGAGGTCGGCCAGGGGTCGGTCGGTCGGGACCTTCATCTCGGCGGACCGGACCTGCTGCCAGTACGCCGTCGACATGCCTCCATCCTGCCAGCCGCGCGACGGTCGCCGGGTGGCCCGGTCACCGCCCTACGCTGGGGCGGTGCCGTCCCTGCTGGAGCTGGTCCGCAGCCACACCGACCTCGACGAGGGCGATGTCGCGCAGCTCCAGCTGCTGCTGGCCGACTGGCAGATCATCGCCGACCTCTCCTTCGCCGACCTGGTGCTGTGGCTGCCCGACCGGGGCGGCGAGGGCTTCTGGGCCGCGGCACAGATGCGCCCGACGACCGGTCCCACGGCGTACGTCGACGACATCGTCGGCAGCTTCGTCCCGGCGGGCAGGCGCCCTCTCCTCGACCGGGCGTACGCCGACGGACGGCTGGTCCGGGAGGGCGACCCCGAGTGGCGCGACGACGTCCCGGTGCGGGTCGAGACGATCCCGGTCCCGCACGGCGACCGCGTGATCGCCGTGGTCGCACGCAACACCAACCTGCTCGGCGTCCGGACCCCGAGCCGTCTGGAGCTGTCCTACCTCCAGTCCGCGGCCGACCTGACCGCGATGATCGCCGCCGGCGACTTCCCAGCCGCGGGGCAGCGCAGCGACCACGCGGACTCGCCCCGGGTGGGGGACGGGTTCGTCCGCATCGACGAGCGGGGACGGGTGACCTACGCCAGCCCCAACGCGCTGTCGGTCTACCGGCGCCTGGGCTGGTCGGGTGACCTCGACGGTCGGGTGCTCGCGGAGGTGACCCGGGAGCTGGTCCCGCCGCGGCGGCGCCCCGACGAGGAGACGCTCAGCGCCGTGCTCGGCGGGCGGGCGCACCTCGACACGGAGGTCGGGGACGAGAACGTCTCCCTCATCGTCCGCTCGATCCCACTGCGGGCGCGGGGCGAGGCGGTCGGGGCGCTGGTGCTCGTGCGCGACGTCACCGACCTGAGACGCCGCGACCGCGAGCTGGTCACCAAGGACGCGACCATCCGCGAGATCCACCACCGGGTGAAGAACAACCTGCAGACCGTCGCCGCCCTGTTGCGCCTGCAGGCCCGCCGGATCGGGTCGGACGAGGCGCGGGCCGCCCTCGAGGAGGCCGTACGCCGGGTCGGCTCGATCGCGATCGTCCACGAGACCCTCAGCCAGGAGGTGCTCGACGAGGTCGCCTTCGACGAGATCGCGGACCGGCTCGGAGCGATGGTCACCGAGGTCGGTGCGGGACCCGACGGCCACGGTGCGCGCGCCGTCGTACGCCGGGAGGGGTCGTTCGGGGTGCTGCCCAACGAGACCGCGACGGCGCTGGCGATGGTGCTCACCGAGCTCCTTCAGAACGCCGTGGAGCACGGCTACCCGGACGGGTCGGGCGGTGCGATCGCGGTGTCGCCGGAGCGGCTGGCCGGTCGGCTCCGGGTCACTGTGGACGACGACGGCGTGGGGCTGCCGGAGGGGTTCGACCTCGACACGAACGTCAATCTCGGCCTGTCGATCGTGCGCACGCTCGTGGAGTCGGAGCTCGGCGGGTTGCTCGAGCTCCGGACGAGGAGCGACCGTGGTGCGCGCGCGGTGGTCGACGTGCCCCTGGACGGTGCCTGAGGGGCGGCGGTCAGGCGGTGCGGACGCGGGAGCGGGAGCTGCGACGCTTGAGGGCGCGGCGCTCGTCCTCGCTCAGCCCGCCCCAGACTCCGTGGTCCTGACCGGCCTCGAGGGCCCACTGCAGGCACTGCTCGCGCACCTCGCAGCGTCGGCACACCTGCTTGGCCTCCTCGATCTGGAGGATGGCCGGTCCGGTGTTGCCGATGGGGAAGAAGAGCTCCGGGTCCTCGTCGAGGCAGGCCGAGCGGTCACGCCAATCCATGGCTTGGTAGAACTCTCTTTCACACGGGGTACAGCGTCAGGGTCACACGGGTGTTCACGCGGTTACAACGTCAGGGCGCGCGGATGTGAATGGATTCACGAGCGCGTCCTCCACAGTGGCAAGGATTGCATCGGGAGACAACCCTTTTGGTTCGTCAGTTTTGTCACAGGCCCGGACACCTCCTCGACCCGCGCCCGCGGGCACGGTGGCCGACCGTGCCCACGGCCCTCCGACCGAGTCCCCGTACCCTGAGCCCCGTGGGTGATGCTCGTGCCTGACGATCGAGACCGGACGATGCCCGCACCACTCGTGGTCGCCGCCTCCCTGGCCGCCGTCGAGGGTCTGCTCGTGCTCGGGTACGGCGTGCTGCTCGCCGCCGACCTGCACCGCGACCGGGTCACGATGGGCGTCACCTCGTCGCTGTTCTTCGTGCTGCTCGGGGCGTTGCTGGTCGCCTGTGCCTGGTTCGTCGTCCGCGGTCGCCCCTGGGCGCGGAGCCCCCTGGTCGTCGTCCAGGTCATGGCCCTGGGGCTCGCCTGGAACTTCCTCGGGGGCAGCACGACCTGGGTGTCGGTGGTGCTGGCCCTCTTCGCGGTCGTGGTGCTCGTCGGTCTGCTGCACCCCGCCAGCGTCGAGGCCCTCTCCGACGAGCCGCGCCACGGGTAGCGCCGTACGTCTCAGACCTGCTCCTGCTGCATCGTCGCCCGCAGCTGGTCCAGGGTCCGAGTGAGCAGCCGCGAGACGTGCATCTGGCTGACCCCGATGTCGGCCGCGATCTCCGACTGCGTCTTGTTCCTGAAGAACCGGAGCAGCAGGATCCGCTTCTCCCGGTGGGGCAACGCCTCCAGCAGCGGCTTGATCGACTCGCGGATCTCGATCTGCTCGAGCTCCTCGTCGTCGATGCCCAACACGTCGAGCATCGAGAAACCGCCGTCGTCGTTCCCGTCGTCGGTCGCGTCCAGGCTCAAGGTGGCATAGGCGTTGCTGGACTCGATGCCCTCGATGATCTCCTCCACCGGGCAGCCGATCGCCTCGGCGAGCTCGCGCGGCGTGGGGGAGCGGCCCAGCGTCTGGGTGAGGTCGGCGGTCGTCGCTCCGATCTGCATCCGGAGCTCCTGGAGCCGTCTGGGCACCCGGATCGCCCAGCCCTTGTCCCGGAAGTACCGCTTGACCTCACCGATGATCGTGGGTGTCGCGTACGTCGAGAACTCCACGCCGCGCTCGAGGTCGAACCGGTCGACGGACTTGATCAGCCCGATGGTGCCGACCTGCACCAGGTCCTCGAACGGCTCGCCGCGGTTGCGGAAGCGGCGCGCACAGTGCTCGACCAGGGGCAGGTGCAGCGCGACCAGCCCGTCGCGTGCTGCCAGCCGGCTCGCCTCCGTCGCCGTCGAGTCCCGGAGCTGTGCGAACAGCCTCGCGTTCTCTTCGCGCGTCGCGTCGAGGCGGCGCTCGGGTCCGGGGTCTGATGCCCGGCTCGTGGTCCCAGCGGCAGGTCGGAGCCCCGACTCCCCGTCGATGGCCATCTCAGCCGCCGGCTCCCCCGCCGACATCTCCGCTGACCCCGTCGGCGAGGGCCAGGCTGGTCTCGGTCGAGAAGGTGAGCGTCAGGTGATGCTCTTCGGCCTCGGCCCTGGTGTGTGACGACAGCGTGCTGAGCACCTGCCAGGCGAAGCTCTCGTAGTCGGGCTCGGTCCGACCCTCGGTCGTGACGCGTACCGACACGGTCAGCGTCTCGGCCGTCTGGTGGAACTCCGCCTCCAGGTCGCCCCCGGGGACCGACCGCGGCAGGACCAGGGCACAGGCCTCGCCGACGGCGATCCGCAGATCCTCGATGTCGTCGACGGTGAAGTCGAGCCGCGCGGCCAGCCCGGCGGTCATGGTGCGCAACAAGGAGACGTAGGCGCCGGCGGCCGGCACGCGGAGCGAGACATCGGCCTTCGTCGGGGTGGGAGCCTGCTCGGCGCTGTCCATTCCGTGCCTTCCGGGAGCCGCTGGGTGCGGCATCTCACCCTAGCCGTGCCCCCGCCGGCCGGTAGGCAAACGTGCCGAGCCGCCGCACGTGGGTGGGGTCGGGGGTTCCGCATCGAACCGCAAGCAGGTGCACCAGATCGTCTGCGGTTTGCCACCGATCGGCGCTGGTGGAAAGGCTGAGGCGGGTGCGGGGTGTCGCCGCCGACCACGTCGGGACACGGGACCCGGATGACTCAGCGCGTGACCTGGATGATCCCGTGAGCGCCCCGCTCGGCGTCCGTCATCAGGTGCGACACGAAGGGGTAGTGGCCGGGGTGCCGGAAGGAGAGCTCGACGAAGCCTCCCTGGGCGGGGCCCAGTGACAGCACCTGGCTGGCGCCGTGCTCGGGGTTGTCGCGCCGTAGCAGGTAGGCCCCCTCCTCGAAGACCGTGTCGAACTGTCCTCCCACCACGTGGAAGTCGCTGGGCCGGTCGGGGCCGGCGTCGAGGACCCAGATCCGGATCCGCTGACCGACCCTCGCGGTGAGCGGCTGGTGGTCGTACTGGTCGGCGTAGCCGTTGAACACCACGGCGTCCGGTTCCTCGGCCATCACCTTCGTCGCGTCGGCCGGGCCGCCCTGGAGGCCGAGGTAGAGCTCCGACTGGAGCAGGAGATAGCTCCTGGCGACCTTCGGCAGGTCCGGAGGGTCGATCACCACGGCGCCGAACATGCCGTTGGCGATGTGCACAGACATCGGCATCGTCGAGCAGTGGTAGAGCCAGATGCCCGAGTGGCGGGCGGTGAAGCGGTAGACGAGGGAGCGGCCCGGCGCCAGCGTGCGCATCACCTGATCGGGCGCGACCTGGCCGGCGTGGAAGTCGATCGAGTGGCCCATCCGGGTGTCGTTGACCAGCCGGATCACGAACCGGTCGCCGACCCGTCCGTGCAGGGTCGGCCCGGGCATCGTGCCGTTGTAGGTCCACAGCTGCTGCCGTACGCCGGGGGCGACGTCGGCCTGGACGTCGGAGACCCGGAAGGTACGACGGTGCACGCGCGAGGCCGGCACGGGAGGCAGCACCGGGTCGTGCGCCCGGAAGCCCGCCGGCGGCGAGGCCGCGAGGTCCAGGTCGGAGGCCGCGCTGCTCGACGTGCCCGACCCGGACATCCCCGGCATCCCGGCCATCCCGGTCGTGGCCGCGCCGGCGTCGCGTGCAGCCTCGGTCAGCCCGGTGACGTGGACGTGGAACACCATCCCCATCTGCCGGTGCCCGACGACCGAGCACCAGCCCTCGATGTCGCGGCCGATCACCCCGACGTCGAGCGTGGTGCTCTGGCCCGGGGCGAGGCGGCCGCTGTCGGCACCGGAGTCGAGCACGAGGTCGTGCACCGAGGAGCCGTCGGTGTTCTTCAGGGCGATCACCAGGCGGTTGCCCGCGGGCACCCGCACCGAGTCGGGCGTGAACCGCATGTTCGCGGCGGTGACCTCGACCCGGGTGGTGCGTCCGGTCGGCGTGACGCCGGCGGAGGACGAGGCGTGCCGGGTGCCCCCGAGCGCGCTCGGGTCGAGCGCCACGCCGGTGGACACCGCGAGCACGACCAGGGCGATCCCGACCGCCGCCAACCCGGTGCGCTGGCCCTTCGGCCGGTCCGCGGCGACCGGGGCCGGCCCCCTGCTCCGCGTCCCGGGCTCCGCGCGGACCGGCGCCTGCTGGGACCGCCGCGCGGCCACCAAGGCGCGGAACATCAGCGGCAGGAAGGCGGCCAGCGCCCCGAGGACGAGCGCCGAGACCACGACCTTGACCGCACTCGGTGACGGCAGCAGGAAGACGAGTACGCCGGCATTGGTCACGGCGACCCTCAGAGCGCCTCCCCGGTCCAGCTCCAGGTTGGCCGCCCGGGCGCTCGCGGGGCCACCGCCCGCGACGACCGGGACCAGGTAGGACAGTGCGCCGATCAGCACCTGCGCGCCGAACCCCGCGGCCAGGCCCGGGGTCAGCGCCTCGACCAGCATGTGGGCGTCCATCCAGCTCGGTGCCACGAGCGTCCCGACCCCGAGCACCGTGACCAGTCCGAGGAGCCACGCCACCGCTGCGGCCACCGACCAGGTCGGGAAGTGCATGGGCGGCTTGGTCCGGGCGGCGCTCACGAACGGGCGCGCCAGGAGACCGACGGCGCCGGCGTACGCCAGGAAGCCCACGCCGGCGAGCGGTCGCAGCCCGAGGAGGCAGCCGGCCACGACGAGCAGGATCCCGGCCAGCAGCACCGGCAGCGCTCGCCGGGCAGCCTGCTCCGAGCCCTCGGCGATCCGGGTGCGCAGCATCGTGGGCCACAGCGTGACCAGGGTGCCGAGCACGGTGAGCCCCATCCAGCCGAGCACGTTGACGGCCACGTGCGCCACCAGCACCCGCTCGTGCCACTCGTCGGGCAGGCCGCGCACCATCAGTACGCCGAAGAGCAGGCCGAGCGGCAGCAGCGCGGCCGAGGCGACGTAGTAGCGGACCGTGCACGCGAACCGAGAGCCGAGCGCCCGCCGCAGCTGGGAGAGCAGGGACACCGAGTGCCATCCGACGGCCAGCGCGACGGCGGAGCCGCCCGCGGCCGCGAGTCCCCACTGCCGGGCGAGTACCGCGACGACCACGAGGACCGCGCCGCCGTTGCACAGGAACAGCCGCACCGAGCGGTTGCGGTACGCCGCAGCGCTCGGTGCGTTGTGCAACAGGGCATCGCTGAAGTGCTGGCTCCACACCAGGATCGAGTGGGTGACCGCGCCGAGCAGCAGCAGGTGGAACAGCAGCCACCTGGGGGCCGCGACGTCGCGGTGCACCAGCGCGACCACGACGACGGCGGCCAGCCAGAGCACGGCCGGCAGGTCACGCAGCGGCGAGAAGCCCCGGCGCCTGCGGGTGTCGGGCGGAGCTGTCCGGGTCCCGATCGTGGCGGTCACGCTGCCTTCTCCCGCACGCGCAGAGTGCTCCGCTGACGTGGCGCGCCCAGGACCGACCACGCGGCCAGCCCGAAGAACAGCAGCAGCGCCGCCACGTTGAGCGCACCGCCGACCTGCCACGCCATCTCTACGTGCAGGGCGTCACCGAGCCACAGGCGCAGCAGCAGGGACGCGTGCAGGAGCACGAGTGGCACCCACAGCACCGTTCGGTACGGAAGAGGTCGACGCAGGACCGCGGGCAGGATCACGGGCCCGTGGGCCATGATCATCGAGATCGTGAAGCCCAGGAACGTCGCGTGGATGACCACGTCGTACGCGCCGCCCTCCAGCGCCTCGCCGTGCACCAGCCAGGTGCCCGCCGCGGCCAGCAGCCAGCAGTAGCCCGCCAGCATGCCCGCGGCCGCGAACCGGGTCAGGCGGTCGCTCCGGATCGTCCGCCGGGCCACGTCGTGCTGCAGCAGCCAGCCGGTGAGTGTCAGCAGCGCGAGCCCGAGCAGGGGATAGCCAGGGGCCGGCCAGAGCAGCGATGCCACGGCGCCGCCGAGCACGCCGGTGGTGAGCAGCACCAGGACGGGCCCGGCGGACGGCCCCATCGCGAGCCGCGCCAGCTCCAGCCGCTCGCCGGCGATGGTGAGGACCAGGAACCCGGCCAGCCACGGCAGCATCGGGGCCACCTGCGCCCCGCCCAGCCACATACCGGCGGCACCCAGGCCGAGCACCGCTCCGAGCCCCTGCACGAGCACGGCGTCGTCGCGCTGCCGACGCCACAGCGGCACGTAGAGGCCGCACATGCCCAGCATGCCGAGGACCAGCGCGGTGCGGCCGACGGCGAGGGGGAGCGGCGCGAGGAGCAGCAGGCTGCCGAGGCCCAGCAAAGCCGGCGCCAGGTAGCCGAGGGGCCGGGCGAGGGCGACGGCCCGTTCCAGGCAGACCAGGGTGCCGACGAAGCCGAGCGCCATCACCATCCCGTGGACCTCGGGCAGCCGGTCGGTGGTCACCGGGGCGGGAACGCCGAGCAGGATCAGCGCCGCGTCCAGGCCGGCGAGCATCGACAGCCCCGCGAGCAGCAGGGGGGCGCGCAGGATCGTCGACCAGGGCGGAAGTCGCCGGGCGTACCCCGGCCTATTTGTCACAATAGAAGTGTAATAAACTACGCCCAGGTCCGCGAGCGCGGGACGGGATGCAGGAGGGTGAGATGGAAGACGTGATGATCGCCTCGAGCGAGGCCGACTCGAGGGCGGTGGCGGCGGTGGAGCAGCACCACGCGGCGCTGGCCGGCACCCTGTCCACGTACGTCGAGCAGCTGGCGAGCTCGGGGGCTGCCTGGGCGCCGGTCCGGGACGGGCTGGTCGCGTGGTGCCGCAGCGACCTGGTGCCCCACGCCCGAGCGGAGGAAGGAACCCTCTACCGGGTTGCGGGCGAGTTCGATCGAGCCCGGCTCCTGGTCGACGCGATGCTGGTCGAGCACGGCGTCATCTCGGCGTTGGTCGAGGAGCTGGCGCAGGCGACGGACGGGGTCCGCGCAGCGGCCGCTGCTGCCGCCCTCCGTACCCTCTTCGAGACCCACCTCGCCAAGGAGAACGACCAGCTGCTGCCGGTGCTGGCGCAGTCACCCGATGTGGACCTGTCCGGGCTGCTCGCTGGGATGCACGACCTGCTGGGACACCAGGACCACCGCGACCACCACGAGCACTCCGGCGCCGGTGCGGAGGGAGGCTGCGGCGGCCACGAGTGCACCTGCGGTGAGGTCGACGGTCCGGGCTACCCGGAGCTCGACGCCCGCGTCGTACCCCATGCGATCAGGCACGCCACGATCTTCGGCGCGCTCGAGTCGGTCGGGCCCGGGGCCGGTCTGGTGCTCGTCGCGCCGCACGACCCGCTGCCACTGCTGGCCCAGATCGAGCAGCGCAGCCCCGGCGTCTTCGAGGTGAGCTACCTCGAGCGGGGCCCGGAGGCCTGGCGGATCCTCTTCGCGCGAGGCTGAGGGGCAGGCGGACCACGGGCGGGCCCGGCTGGGCTCAGCCGGGCTCGGGCAGGTCCTGGTGGGTGCTGACGGCGAGCCGGTTCCAGACGTTGATCGCGGCGATGGCCATCAGCAGCTGGACCGTCTCGAGGTCGTCGAAGTGCGCCCGGGTCTCGTCCCAGACGTCGTCCGGGACGCCGTCCTGGCTGATCAGGGTGACCGCCTCGGTCAGCGCCAGGGCGGCCCGCTCGCGGGCGGAGAACAGCTGCGGAGCCTCACGCCAGGCGGACAGCACGTCGAGCCGGCGCTGCTCCTCCCCGGCGGCACGCGCGTCGCGTGCGTGCATGTCGAGGCAGAAGGCGCAGCCGTTGAGCTGTGAGGCCCGGATCTTGATCAGCTCGAGCAGGGGCCCCTCCAGGTTGCTGGCGCGCACGTAGCGTTCGAGGCCGCGGACCGCCTGGTGGGCGGCTGGATCGACGTCGTGGACCGACAGTCGCTGTGGCATGGGCTGCGTCATCTCCTTGTCTCTCTCGGCTTCTTCGGGTGCTGCGTCTTCTCACGACGCGATCAGGACGCCGAGGGCCAGAAGGACCAGGCTGAGGACCCCGATCAGTCCGCGCAGCATTTGTGCGCCGACGGCGCCGTGTCGCACGCGCGCAGCCAGGGCCACGTCGTCGGCTTCGTCGAGCATCCGGCGGCGCAACCGGGTCATCCGCCGGGCCTGCACGATCCCGAGCGCGAGCGTCACTGCCAGGGCGGCCGCGACCACGGCTGTCACGGTACTCGTGGTGCCCCACGGCTGCTCACCGAGCAGGACCGCACCCGTGGCGTACGCCACCACCAGTGCCGCAGTGCCGACGATGCCGTAGGTGCGGCCCAGCGCACGGAAGAACGCGATGCGCGCGGCAGGGTCCAGGGTGCGGCTCGCGACCCGAGCGACGATCGCGATGGCGATCAGCCCACCGAGCCACAGCGAGGTCGCGAGGATGAGCACTCCGGTGAGTACCGCGTCCGTCGAGGACACCTACGCCGGCTCCAGCTGCGAGCTGACGCTGATCGCGGCGCCGGCGAAGAGCCGCGAGATCGGGCACAGGGCGGCAGCATCGTCCACTGCCGATCCGAAGCCGTCGGCGTCCAGGCCCGGGACCCTCGCCGTGACCACGAGCGCGGACGACACGACGGTTGGCTTGCCGTCCACCTCGTCCAGGGTGATCGTGGCGGACACGCTCAGCTTCTCCGCCTCGACGTCGCGTTCGCCCAGACAGAGGCTGAGCGCCATCGCGAAGCACGAGGAGTGCGCTGCCGCGGCGAGCTCCTCCGGGCTGGTCTTGCCGTCAGGGGCCTCGGTCCGGGCCGCCCAGGTGACGGGCAGCTCGTCGAAGGCGCCGCTCGCGGGGCGAATGCCTCCGTGGCCCCGAGCCAGGCCGCCTTCCCAGATGGTCTCGGCGGTGCGCTCGGCGATCGCCATGATCGTTCTCCTCTCCGTGTGTGGTCTCTGTGCGTGGCGTGCTACCTGCGTCCGTGCTCGGCACGCAGGAACTGACACGTCCAGCCCGCCGGTACCTGGCCGGCGTCGAGGAGCTCGTGCACGTCGGCGCCGGTGTCCTCACCGACGACCCGATCGAGCTCCGGGTAGAGGATCTGCTCCTCCTTCGGGTTGTGGAGCTGCAGGAGCGCCAGCAGCTCACGACAGTCCGCGCCGAGCACGTCGGCGCCGACCTCCTCGACGAGTCCCTGATCGAGTCTGTCCAGGATCGGCCACATCTGGCCGTGCTCGCGCAGCATCACCATGACCGGTCCGATCATCCCCGCCTGGCGCAGGGGAGGGAACAACAGCTCCTCCTCGGCATAGATGTGTCGGCGCAGCTCGGCCACCGCTCTCCCGAGGTCCGCCTCGGCCTCGTGACCCGGGGCCGGCCCGTCGGCGTACCCCTCGAGAATCGCGTCGATCTCACGATGCTCCTGCTCCAGCGCGCGGTGAAGGGACTCCTCGCGGGCTCCTCCGGTCGACACGTTCTCCACGGGGACCTCCTGGTCCGGTCACTGTTCGGGTACGACGTCGGATGGGGTCACGCCACCACCTGAGGCTCGGTCGGCCGCAGGGCCGGTGAGGGCGCGGACTGAGGGGATGCGGCGACGGCTCGGATGGCTGCGGCGCGGATGCCGTCGGCGTCGACGCCGAAGTGGGCGCGCAGGGCCTCGCGGGTGTCGGAGATCCCGTAGCCGTCCGCACCGAGGCTGACGAAGGGGGCATCGACGAACCGGGCGAGCTGGTCGGGCAGGGCGCTGACATAGTCGCTGACCGCGACCACCGGGGCCTGGTCCGCACCGAGAGCGAGCTGCAGGTGGCTGGTGTGAGGGGTCTGGTCCGGATGTGCCTGGTTCCACCGCTCCACGGCGAGCGCCTCGTCGCGCAGCTGCTTCCAGCTCGTGACCGACCACACCTCCGTGGCGATCCCGCGCTGCGCGGCCAGGTCCGCCGCCGCCCGTTGCGCCGAGGGCACGGCCGGTCCCGAGGCGAGCAGTCGCACCTGGGCAGGTCGGCCGTCGGTGGTGGCCGTGACCCGGTACAGGCCGGCGATGATCGCGTCGTCCACGCTCAGCCCGGGAATCCCGGAGTCGACCGGCTTGGCCGGCTGGACGTGGTCCTCGTTGTAGACCGTCAGGTAGTAGAAGCACTCCTCGCCGTCGGCGTACATGCGCCGGATGCCGTCACGGACGACCGCCGCGGTCTCGTAGGCGAACGCCGGGTCGTAGGCGCGGCAGCCGGGCACCGCCAGGGCCGCCAGGTGGGACGAGCCGTCCGTGTGCTGGAGCCCCTCGCCCGCGAGCGTCGTACGGCCGGCGGTCGCACCGACCAGGAAGCCGCGGCCGCGGGCGTCGCCCAGGGCCCAGATCAGGTCGCCGACCCGCTGGAACCCGAACATCGAGTAGTAGGTGAAGAACGGCACCACCGCGGTGTCCCAGGTGTGCCCGGCAGTAGCGGCGGCCGTGAGCTCGGCGAGCCCGCCGGCCTCGGTGATCCCCTCCTGCAGAACCTGCCCGGTGGCGGTCTCCCGGTAGGACAGCTGCACGCCGGCGTCGACCGGCGTGTACAGCTGGCCGTCGGGCGCGTAGATGCCGAACTCGCTGTAGAGCACCTCGAACCCGAACGTGCGCCCCTCGTCCGGCACGATCGGCACGATCCGGGCACCGATGGCCGGGTCGCGCATCAGCGAGCGCAGCAG
>Ga0070679_100004859_pt1 | contig 12403 bp, 11 predicted proteins | sample KBSC63BmetaG_FD_65652 | JGI IMG/M metagenome (GOLD analysis project Ga0070679, IMG submission 65652) | Corn rhizosphere microbial communities from Kellogg Biological Station, Michigan, USA - KBS C6-3B metaG | ecosystem: Host-associated > Plants > Roots > Rhizosphere | place: USA: Michigan... | reverse complement strand
GCGGAGGAGCACTAGCGAGCCGAGTGAGCGCAGCGAGCGAGCCGAGCGTGGCGACGGAGCGGTCGTAACGCTCGCGCCCCTAAGCGGATCGGATCAGCGGATGACGCCTGCGCGCATTGCCATTGCCACCATCTCGGCCCGGTCACCGGTGCCGAGCTTGCGGGCGATGCGAGCAAGGTGGCTCTTGACCGTCAGCGCGGACAGGCCGAGCGTCTCGCCGATCTCCTTGTTGGAGCGACCGTCGGCGACGAGGCGCAGGACCTCGATCTCGCGGCCGGACAGCTCGGAGACGCCGTCCTGCTGCGGGCCGCCACGCAGACCGGCGGCGAGCAGGGAGGCGACGGACGGGTCGGCGTAGACGCCACCGTCGAGGACGCGACGGACACCGTCGGCGACGACGAGCGGCGACGCGGACTTGAGCAGGTAGCCCTGGGCGCCGGCGACGAACGCGGCGCGCACCGAGTAGGGGTCGTCGGCAGCTGAAAGGACGACGAGGCGGGGCCAGCCGCTCGCGCGCAGGTCGGCGAGCAGGTCGAGGCCCGAGCCGTCGGGCAGGCCGACGTCGAGGACGCAGAGGTCACGGGCACCGCCGGCGTGGGCACGGGCACGTGCCTCGGCGACGCTTGCCGCCTCTACGACCTCACGGGCGCCCATCGCCATGAGGCGGGCCACCATGGACTCACGCACCAGCGGGTGGTCGTCGACGACCATCGCGGTGAAACCAGGACCGGGCCCCGGGTTGGGGACCGCCCGCTCGACCATCGCTGTCACCACGAGCCTCCTGTGCATGTCGTCGGCCGGGTCAGGGCCGGCGCCGCCCGGGTTCTGGGCGTTGCACTCGTTCTCGGCCGCTCGGCGGTGCTTCTGTAGCCCGAATCCGTCCGAGGCTGCTCCGTACGGGCGAAGAGGTGTATCAACCGCTCGGAGTTGCTCCGTACGGGCGAACTAGTACGTCGGGCTGCAAGTTCCGGGGTCGGCGTGCCGATGAAGCGTGCGTGAAGGCCCTGTCTGCCGCCCTCGCCGTGACCGTCGGCGCTGCCGTTGCCGGTACCTCGCTGCCCGCCGCTGCCGCTCCGCACGCCAGCCACGAGCGCACGGTGCGCGCTGTCGTCATGGTGCAGCCCGGCGTCGCGCTGCCGCTGTCAGTGCCCGGTGGGCGTGTCATCACGGTGATGCGTCATCTCGGTGCCGAGGTGGTGTCGGCGCCGACGTCGGCTCTGCTGGCGCTCGCGCACGACCCCCGCGTCGCGGGGATGACCCCGGACCGCAAGGGCCACGTCGCCAGCGTCGACAAGGCCGGCAGCACCAAGTCCGCCTCGGCGGCGCAGGCGCCCGGTGTGCTCGCTGCCAATTACCTCGGCGGCGCCGCGGGCAAGCAGGGCACCGGCAAGCACGTGAACGTCGCGCTGCTCGATACGGGCGTGAGTGACACCGCGGCCCTGTCGCGCAGCTCCGGTCGCATCACCGACGGTGTCGACGTCTCGCAGCTCGCGAGCGGCGGCCCCGCGCTGACCTCCGGCCACTTCACCGATGGCTACGGACACGGCACCTTCCTGGCGTCGTTGATCGCCGGTGGCAAGGTGGCGGGCAGTGGCAGCCGCGCCCTGGGCGTTGCACCGTCGGCCCGCATCGTCGTCGTGAAGGTCGCCGACGACAACGGCATCACGAGCCTGTCGCAGGTGCTGGCCGGCATGGACTGGGTGGCCGCGCACGCCAAGGCGATCCAGGTCGTCAACCTCGCACTCGCCGTCGACCGCCCGACCGCACCGGCGTACGGCGCGGACCCGCTCACCGCCGCCGTCGAGCACGTTCGCGCCGCGGGTGTTGTCGTCGTGGCCGCCGCCGGTAACAAGGCCGGCGAGGTCGGTGACCCGGGCTACGACCCGCAGGCGCTGACCGTCGGTGCCGCCGACGTGACCTCCGCATCGCCCACGGTGGCGCCCTTCTCCGGCAGTGGCGTCGTCGATGGCGTCGCGAAGCCCGACGTCGTCGCCCCGGGCGTGCACGTTCTCGGCATGATCAACGCGAGCTCGCAGGTCGCCAAGACCCACCCGGAAGGCTGGTCGGCGCACGGGCTGTTCAAGGGCTCGGGCACCAGCGAGGCGACTGCTGTCACCAGCGGTGTCGTCGCGGCGTACCTGTCGTTGCACCCGCACGCGAGCGTCGTACAGGTGAAGTCGGCGGTGCGCGCCAACGCGGTCCGCGTGCACAGCGCGCGCGGCGGTCGCGGCCTGGTGCGGATGACCGCATCGCTGGTGCGGCACGCGTCGGCGAAGACCGCGGGCGAGTCCGGCTGGAACCACAAGACGTGGGATGACAACGCGTGGACCGGGCTTCCCGGTTGGCAGTCGCACCTCGCGTCGATGTGGTCGGGTCCGGCGTGGAGTGCCGTCACCTGGAGTGCCGTCACCTGGAGTGCGGTGACGTGGAGCAACTCCGTCTGGTCGGCAGTGAGCTGGAGTGCCGTCAGCTGGTCCGCGGTCTCGTGGAGCGCGGTGAGCTGGTCGGCGGTCACCTGGAGTGCGGTCAGCTGGAGCGCCGTGAGCTGGAGTGCGGTCAGCTGGTCCGACTACGGCTGGGGTAACACGTGAGTGTCAAGGCGCGCGTCCGGCTGATCGCCGGTGGCGCGCTCGTCCTCACCGCCGCCGGCTGCTCGTTCACCGGCTGGGGCAGTGCGCCGTGGTACGCCGTGGCGCTGCTCGCCTTCGCCGTGGCGATCACCGAGATCGCGGTCGTCCACCTGTCCGCCGGTCGCCAGCGCTTCACCTTCAGCCTGACTGAGGGCGCCATCGGTGCGGCGTACGTCTTCGCCCCGGGGGCGTGGTCGGTCGCGGCGGTCACGGCTGGTCTGCTGATCGCTCAGATCGTGCGGCGGCAAGAGCGGTTGAAGCTGGAGTTCAACGTCAGCCAGTTCGCCGCGGGCACTGCCCTCGGTGCGGCGATGGCGCACTACACCGGTGGTGGCGTCGAAGGCGCCGTCAGCGGCATGGCGGTGTTCTGGCTGGCCAACATCGTGCTCATCACCTGGGCGATGTCGATCGTCACGTCACAGCGGATGTGGACGCTGCTGCTCTCGAGCGCGCCGCTCGCCGCGGTGCACTCGGCGGGCATCTCGAGCCTCGGGATCCTCGGCGCGTGGCTCACCGAGCAGGCACCTCTCGGCCTGATCGCACTCGTCGTTCCGTTGCTGCTGCTTTGGCTGTCGTACGACGAGCAGACCGCGCGAGCGGCGGAGGCGCGACTGTTCGCCGAGCTTGCGCGGCTGCAGGAGCAGGCGAGTGGCCGCTCGATCGACATCTCTGCGCAGGTCGTCCTCACGGCTGCGGCGAGGCTGTTCGGCGGCGCCGACGTCGAAATGGTGCTGATGGCCGCCGAAGGCCCGGTGCACTTCTTCGGCGACGAGCACGGTGTCAGCCGTCAACGCGTCGCGCCGGACGTGCTGGACCGCGGCTGGGTGCTGCGCGCGCTCGGCGGTCCGACGATCCAGACCGGTGTCGAGGATGGCCGCGGCTACTGCTCGGCAGTGCTCGGTGGCGGCGACGCGCCGCTCGCTGTGCTGATCGCGCGCCGGCCGCACGGCAGCTCCGGCTTCGGGCGCCGTGAGGCGATGCTCGCCGAGGTTCTGGCGCAGCAGGCCGAGTCGTGGTTGTCGGTGGCAGAGCTGGCGAAGTCGCGCGACGCGGCGCTGGCGCAGGCCGAGGCAGCCGACCACGCCGCTCGTGCCCTCGGTGACATCGGTGCGCACACCGCGCCGGCCCTCGTCGTACTCCGCGAGTCGGCGAACCGTCTCGCCCGGCTTGCCGGCAACGAGAGCGGACCGGCCGCGGTGGGTGACATCGTCGACGAGCTGTACGCCGTCGAGCGGGCCGTCGCGTCGCTCCTCGGCGCGATCGCGCTCGCGGCCGACCCCGACCTCGCCGCGCTCGACGGTGGCGACGGCACCGGCGGTGAGCACTCGGGTGCGCGCACAGTGACTGACTGGACGACGACCGGCGTACTCCTCCCGGACGCCGTGGGGTGACCCAGACCGGGAAGCGCAGCCGGCTGCGCGTCGCGCCGCTCGCCGCCATCGTCGGCTTCGCGGCGTTGGCGGCCTGCGTCTGCACGCTGAGCGTTGCGGCGTGGGTATTGCGTGCGAACGGTCGGATGACGACTCCGGTGTGGCAGGTCATCGTCGCCGGCGGTCCGATGGCGCTGGTCCTCGCCGGTGCAGCTGCCTGGGCGGCGGCTCGGTTCGCACGATCGCTGCGGCTGCTGCGGGCCGAGGCGGTGCGCCGGCTGCACGATCCCTCGGCGCCCGTGGGTGCGAGCACGTCCACGCAGATCCCGGACTGGAGCGGTAGCGAGCTCGCGGCACTCGCCCAGACACTCGACGCGCTGCACCTTCGGGTGCGGATGGCGGACGACGTCGCCGAGCGCCATCGTCGTGCTGCCGAGACCGCGAGCGCCGGAATGTTCGAGCTGCTGTCCGGTCTCGTTGCTGCCGAGGAAGGCGCGCGTGGTCAGCTGTCGGCGGAGCTGCACGACACCGTCGCGCAGTCACTGATGGCAGCGCGCGCGCGGCTTGCTGACTCCGAGTACGCAGGTGGCGACGACGTCGCCGACCTCGTGGCCGAAGCCGAGGAGCAGGTGCGCGCAGTGATGGCGCGCACGCGACCCCCTGCGTTGCGCGACGGAGACCTGGCGCGCGCGGTCGGTGGGTTGCGTGACGACCTGATGAACCGCTACGGGCTGTGCGTGCACGTGTCGTGGCCGGAGACGCCCTACCCGTTGCCGCTCGTCACCGCGATCACGGTCTACCGCTTCTTCCAGGAAGCGCTGCTGAACGTCGTCAAGCACGCCGACGTCGACGACGCCCGCGTCGAGCTGAAGGTCGACGACGACTGGGTCGTCGCGATCGTGAGCGACGAGGGCCCTGGCTTCGACCCCGAGCACGTGCGCTCCGACCGCGGCCGCCACGTCGGCCTCGGCCTGCTGCGTGAGCGGGCTCGCCTCGTCGGCGGGTCGCTCGAGGTCTCGTCGTGGCCGACCGACGGCACGACGCTGACCTTGCGTCTGCCGCGCGGTGCCGGCGCGGCCGCAGGCCTGTTCCCCATGCAGCGCTCCTCCGTCGCCTGAGAACGGCCCACCTCGGATGTCGCGGTTGGGTCAGCGTTTGACCGTGGCGGCGGAGCGGCGGCGACGGTTGGCCGGCATCGGGACAACGCCCGGCGGCGTCGGCGGCAGACCGGCCGCGGAGCACAGCAGTTCGCCGAAGGCGACCAGGTGCGGACGCAGATCGCCCACCGGTGACCATGAGGCGCGGATCTCGACGTCGGCCGCATGTGGATGGTCGGCGAGCGCGCCGAAGCGCTCCGACGTCGTACGCGTCACCGTGCCGCCGGCCGCGCGGTAGTCGGCCTCCGCGCCCGAAAGAGCGTCGAGCAGCCAGCTCCATCCGACCGACGGCAGCATCGGATCGCTCGCGATCTCGAAGTCGATGCCGGCCTGCAGGTAGGCGACGCACCGGGTGTCGCCCTCCCAGACCGCCTGCCCGTCCGGGTCGTGCAGCACGACGAGGCGGCCCTCGGCCAGCTCCTCACCGGCGCGTACGACGACCGCGTGCAGCGCGACCGCGTAGGGCGCGAGCCGCTGCGGCGGCGGCAGCTCGCTCACCACGACCTCGGGTCGCAGCTCGACGCCGGTCAGCCCCGTGACAGCACGGCGGAAGCCGGCCGGCAGGCCGGCCGGCGCGGACAGCTGCACCGACACGTGATCAGCCTAAGTCGCCCCCGCCATCCCGGCTGCTCCGACACGCAACTGACAAGGTGTAGGTGTGGCGGTCGTCCTGGCGCTCCTCGCGAGCCTGGCGTGGGGGACGGCGGACTTCCTCGGGGGTACGGCGAGCCGGCGGCTTCCGGCGACCGCCGTGGTCGCCTACTCCCAGGCCTTTGCGCTGGCCGGCGTCGCGGTCGTCGCGGTCGCGACCGGCGCGTTCGGGGCTGACACCGGCTACATCGGATGGGCGATCGTCGCCGGCATCTGCGGCGTCATCGGCCTGTCGGCGTTCTACTCGGCGCTCGCCACCGGCACGATGGGCGTCGTCGCGCCGATCGCCGCGATGAGCGTGGCGGTGCCCGTCGTCGTGGGCGTCGCACAGGGTGACCGACCGTCCGCCCTGCAGACCGCCGGGGTCGTGGTGAGCATCATCGGCGTCGTCCTCGCCAGTGGCCCTGAGGTGCGGGGCGGCACCGGGCGCCGCCCGCTGCTGCTCGCCGTCGTCGCGGCGATCGGCTTCGGCGCCGTCATCGTGTGCGTGGCCAAGGGCGCGCGGTCCGACACGGTGATGACGTTGTTCGCCATGCGTGCGACCAGCGTCGTGCTCCTCGGTGCGGTTGCCGTCGCGATGCGCTCACGCTGGTCAGCCGATCGGGCCGACCTGCCGTTGCTCGCCGCTATCGGCGCCGGTGACGTCGGTGCCAACGCGCTGTTCGCAGTCGCGTCGACGCGCGGCCTGCTGTCGGTCGTCTCCGTGCTGTCGTCGCTCTACCCGGCCGTCACCGTGCTTCTGGCCCGGATCGTGCATGCGGAGCGGCTGAGCCCGGTGCAGAACACCGGTGTCATCGCCGCGATCGCCGGCGTCGCGCTGATCGCAGCCGGCTGAGCCGTCAGGCGGCGCGCGGCTCTGCGCTTCAGGCCGCGTGCGACCGGGCAGCGGCGGCGGGGTTCACGACATCGGCGGTGAGCCAGCCGTAGACGATCGCCGTGCCGCACTCGACACATGCCCACTCCGGGCACTCGAGGTGACCGTCGGGGCACGGCGGCTGCTCGACGACGCGCTCGGCGCGGCAACCGGGGCAGTACCTCGTGTCCATGCCTGCGACGGTCGCACACATGTACGACAAAACCGCGAAGGCACGCCGTGGGACGATCACCGCATGCCCGCCCCGCCTGACACTGCGCCGTCGGACAGTGCATTCGTGCGCGCCTGCCGCCGGGAGCCGGTGCCGCACACCCCGGTGTGGTTCATGCGGCAGGCCGGCCGGGCCCTGCCGGAATATCGCGCGACCCGCGAGGGCGTCGGCATGCTCGAGTCGTGCCTGCGCCCTGATCTCGTAGTGGAGATCACGATGCAGCCGGTCCGTCGCTACGGCGTCGACGCGGCGATCCTCTTCTCCGACATCGTGCTGCCGCTGAAGGCCGCGGGCCTCGACCTGGACATCGTCGCCGGCGTCGGGCCCGTCGTCGCCGATCCTGTGCGCACCGCCGCCGACGTCGACCGCATCCCGGTGCTGGAGCCGGCCCACGTCGCGCCGGTCGTCGACGCCGTGCATGGGCTCGTCGCTGAGCTGCGCGGCACGCCGCTCATCGGGTTCGCCGGTGCGCCGTTCACGCTCGCGTCCTACCTCGTCGAGGGGGGACCTTCCCGCGACCACGCCCGCACCAAGGCGTTGATGTACGGCGACGAGGCGACCTGGCACGCACTCGCCGGCCGGCTCGCCGACATCGCGGCGACCTACCTGCGGGTGCAGGTCGATGCCGGCGCCAGCGCGGTGCAGCTGTTCGACTCCTGGGCGGGCGCGCTGTCGGCAGAGGACTACGCACGCTACGTGCTGCCGCACAGCGCTCGCGCGCTCGCCGCGGTTCCCGACGTGCCGCGGATCCACTTCGGTGTCGGCACCGGCGAGCTGCTTGCGCTGATGGGCGAGGCCGGCGCGGACGTCGTAGGGGTCGACTGGCGGGTGCCGCTCGACGAGGCCGCGAAACGCATCGGCCCCGGCAAGGCAGTGCAGGGCAACCTCGACCCCGCCACGGTCTTCGCCACGTGGGACGTCGTCGCCGAACGTACCCGGGATGTGCTGCAGCGCGGCGCGGTCGCCGAAGGTCACGTCTTCAACCTCGGTCACGGCGTCTTTCCCGACACCGACCCCGACGTGCTCGCGCGCATCGTCGAGCTCGTGCACGAGGAGACCCGTCGATGACCGTCGGCGTGCTGGCCATGGCCTACGGCACCCCGCGCGACCGCGACGACATCGAGACCTACTACACCGACATCCGCCGAGGTCGGCCACCGACGCCTGAGCTGCTCGCTGACCTGGTTCGACGCTACGACGCGCTCGGCGGAACGTTTCCACTGCGCGACATCACCGACCGGCAGGTGCGCGCTCTCGCGACCGCGCTCGGTGACGACTACGTCGTCACTCTGGGCACGAAGCACTCGGTGCCGAAAGTCGAAGATGGTGTGGCGGAGCTCGCGCAGCACGGTGTCGATCGTGTCGTCGGCCTCGTGCTCGCACCGCACTACTCGAAGTTCAGCATCGGGGAGTACGCCGAACGTGCCGCGAAGGCCGGTGCCGAGCTCGGCGTAACCGTCGACACGGTCGCGTCCTGGCATCTGTTGCCGGCGTACGTCGACTTCCTCGCGCGGGGTGTGGCCCAGGCGCTCGCGAACGTGCCCAAGGGCTCCGAGGTGGTGTTCACCGCGCACTCGCTGCCGGAGCGGATCCTCGCAACCGGCGACCCGTATCCGTCCCAGCTGCGTGAGACGGCGGAGGCCGTGGCGCAGCTCTGCGGTCTCGCGAACTGGTCCGTCGGCTGGCAGTCCGCCGGCCGCACCCCCGAGCCGTGGCTCGGCCCCGACGTGCTGGACATCGTGCGTGACCGCGCCGGTTCCGCCGCGGGTCTCGTCGTCTGCGCGTGTGGTTTCGTCGCCGACCATCTCGAGGTCGCCTACGACCTCGACCTCGAGGCGGCCGCGCTGGCCCGCGAGCTGGGGCTGCCGTTCGCGCGCACCGCCTCGGTCAACGACGACCCCGCGGTGATGTCCGCTCTCGCGGAGCTCGTCGCACAGCGTTGAAGGGGCAGGGCTGATGGCGCACGTCGTCGTCGTCGGGGGCGGCATCGCCGGCGTGAGCGCCGCGTGGTTCCTGCGCGACCACGACGTCACGGTCATCGACGGGGCGGATGCCGTCGGGGGAAAGCTGCGCACCAGCGACGTCGCCGGCCTCCCCGTCGACGAGGGAGCGGAGCAGCTCCTGGTCCGCCGCCCGGAGGCGGTCGCACTCGCGCGTGAGGTCGGGCTCGGTGACGACCTCGTGCATCCGGTCACCAGCAGCGCGTCGATCTGGGCGCGCGGGTCGCTGCGGCCGCTACCGGCGCGTTCGTTGCTCGGCGTCCCGTCGTCGGTGCGCTCGCTCGACGGTGTGCTGTCGCGGCCGCGGCTCGCGCGCGCCGCCGTGGACTACGTGCTGCCGGGCGGCGCGCCTGTCGACGACGTTTCCGTTGCGGCGTACGTCGGCGGCCGGCTCGGCCGCGCCGTCGTCGACACGCTGGTCGAGCCGTTGCTCGGCGGGGTGTACGCCGGGCGCGCGGACCAGCTCTCACTGCACGCGACGATGCCGCAGCTGCCGAGGGTCGAAGGGTCGTTGCTGCGCGCTGTGCGTCGCGCTGTCCCACCGCCGTCGAACGAGCCGGTGTTCGCCGCGCTGCGCGGCGGGCTGCAGCGGCTGTCCGACGCCGTACTCGCACAATCCGGTGCGCGCCTCGTCACCGGACGGACGGTGCGCCGGCTCGAACGCGCACCGTCAGGCTGGCGAGTCGTGCATGGCGCGACGGTCGACGAACAGGTACTCGAAGCAGACGCCGTTGTCGTCGCCGTTCCGGCGACGCCGGCAGCCCGTCTGCTCAGCGAACAGGTTCCCTCAGCGGCAGTGGCGCTCGCCGAGATCGACTACGCCAGTGTCGTCATCGTGACTCTCGCGTTTGCCGCGGGCGCGGCGGCGTCGCTGCCGGGCAGCGGCTATCTCGTTCCGGTTACGGCTCGCCGGCCCGTCAAGGCCGTGACGTTCACGTCGTCGAAGTGGGAGCACCTGCGCGACGCCGTCGTGGTGCGCGCGTCGATCGGCCGGCACGGCGACGTCACCGACCTGCAACGCGACGACGACGAGCTCGTCGATCTGGTCCGCGCCGAGCTGCGGCTGACCACAGGCCTTGTCGACCAGCCGATCGCCAGTCGCGTCACCCGATGGGGCGGCGGGCTTCCGCAGTACACCGTCGGACACCTCGACCGGGTGCGGCGCATCCGCGCCGCCGTCGCGTCGCTCCCCGGTCTCGCCGTCTGCGGCGCGGCGTACGACGGGATCGGCGTGCCGGCGTGCATCGCCAGCGCGCAGCGCGCCGCCGAGCGGCTGCGCGCGTCGTTCGCTACCGCCAGCTGATTTGGGCCTTCTCCCGCCACAAGTCGAGCACTGCCGCATCTCCGTCGATCTGGCACCGACTCGCGTCGGTCCGGTTCCACAACAGCAGGTAGAGCTCGGAAGCCGGCCCACTCACGGTGCAGTCCGCGTCGGCTGTGCCGCGCTCTGCTTCGCGGCCGTCCGGGCCGATCGTCATCGTCCAGGCGTCTGGGGAGTCGATGCTCCGCAGGCCGAGGCGTACAGCCGGGTCCGCGACCAGGCGTCCGCGTGAGCCCGCGAAGAAACCGAACAGCAGCTCGTCGACGCCGTCGGCGGCGAAGGCCGGGTCGTAACCGGGATGCTCGCCGGCCGCGCGCTCGGCGTCGGCACGGTGGATGGCGGTCTCGTGCGCCTGCCGGCGGGCCCAGAAGGCGCGCGGCGACGGTGCGGGCAGGAAGGCCCAGCAGTCGAGATCGTCGCCCATTGCGCGCAGCGCGGCCACGAGCGCCGCATGGCCGTCGCCGAACCAGCCGAGCAGCTCGCTGTCGGGCGGCGGCTGCGCGGGGCTGTCGTTCTCATTCGGGGGCGTCGTCCGGCCTGTGATGACGTACGACATCGCCCACCGGTGGATCTGACCCACGTGCTGCACGAGATCGCGCACCAGCCAGCCGGCGCAGGTCGGCACGGGAGTGTCGAGGCCGGCACTCGCTGCGGCCGCTGCCAGTGCCTTGCCCTCGCCTTCGAGGACGTCGAGATGCGTCGAGGTGTCCATGCACCGACGCTCTCACGGGCCGCCGCGGACCGCTACCAGCTCCGATGTCGTGCCGACGAGCACGAGCGGACCGACGGGCGCCGGAGTTGCGAACCGCGTGACATCGCCCACATGGACCCGTGCGTGGACGTGGCCATTGGTCAACGACGCCTCGACGAGGTCGCTCCCGTCGAAGCCGTAGACGGCGTCGCCGGCGATCGCCGGCGATCCCAGCATGGAGCCGTTGTGCCAGAGCCGGCTCAGATGTTGTCCTTGCACCCGCACCGCACGCAGCCCGTCGTTGCACGGCAGGACGACGACCGACACCGTGGCCGCCGCGGAAGCAGCGGCACCGCCGTAGCTCGCACAGCCCGACAGGTGCGCGACCTCGCTCCGCAGATCGGCGCGGAGCAGATAGACAACACCGCGCTTGCCGGCGATGAGGATGCCTTGCGGCAGTGGCACCGGCGACATCGAGCCCAGGTCGAGGTCGTCGGCGTTGTCCTGCGGCCAGGTCGACGGGGCCCACACCGCCACTCGTCGTAGCGACGGCGTCAGACGAATTACCGAGTCGCTGCCGTCGTAGTGGCCGCCCGTCTCCGCGCCGTTGCCGCTCGCAACGTAGAGGTCGCCACCGGGTCCGATCACCGGGCCCGGCGCGGCCCAGATGCCTGCCTCGCGCGCCGTGGGCACCTCATACCGGAGGGTGGGGCCGGTGCCGTCGAGGGCGACGGCGGCGACGTAGCCGACGTAGTTGCCGCAGTCGCCGTACCGACCGCCGAACGGCACGTAGACGTGTCCGGACGCCACGAGCAGTGCGCCGCGCTCCTGCTCCGCATGTGGATCGCGTCCTGCCGCGACATCGACGTTGCGGCGCCACCGAACCTTGCCGGTGCGCGAGTCGAGGGCCACGAGTGTGTGGCGCGCGTCGGCGTTCTCCGTGACGACGAACAGTTGGTGTGTCGCGGCGTCGTACGCCGGGGTTCCGGTGATCCCGGAGGGATCGATGTTGCCGCACGGCAGCGTGGCCCGTCGCGCCGCCGCGTCAAGGTGACGCCGCCACTTGACGCGACCGCTGACCACGTCGACGGCGAGAACGGTGTTGTTCTCCGTCGCGGCGAACGCCAGGCCCGCAGCGCTGATGGGCTGCGCGTAGAGAGCAGCGTCCACAGGGACCCGCCATGCCACGCGCAGCGGCGGTCGCAGGGCGACCGCGACGGCGCCGGCCCGGTCTGCGCTGCCGTGGTAGGTGGGCCAGCTCGCCACCTCATCGACCGGCGCATCGCTGCTGGTCGGTGTGTCGGTCGCCGTCGGGGACGTGGGAGTCGTCGGCGACGATGAAGTCGTCGGCGGCGCGGATGCCGGTTGCGACCCGGAGCTGCACGCCGCCGAGCCGGTCACCAGGAGGGCGACGGCGATGCGGGCTGCGCGCATGGCACCAGTCTCACCCGGCGCACAATGGACACATGAGCGAGGCCAAGAGCGTCGGCAAGCGCGC
>Ga0070679_100004858_pt1 | contig 12403 bp, 6 predicted proteins | sample KBSC63BmetaG_FD_65652 | JGI IMG/M metagenome (GOLD analysis project Ga0070679, IMG submission 65652) | Corn rhizosphere microbial communities from Kellogg Biological Station, Michigan, USA - KBS C6-3B metaG | ecosystem: Host-associated > Plants > Roots > Rhizosphere | place: USA: Michigan... | reverse complement strand
GGCGCGGGCACGGAGCTGCGCACCCATGCGGGCCAGCTCCGGTTCGTACCGACGCAGCTGTACGCCGAGCTTCGCGGCGATCCGCAGCTGCCGCTGGCCATCAATCCGACGCCGGTGCAGAGCAGCAGCAACACCACGGTGCGCATCGGCGACGCGCTGTTCCTGAAGGTGTACCGGCGGCTGCAGAAGGGGGTGAATCCGGAGCTCGAGATCGGCCGCTACCTGACCGAAGCGGTGCGCTTTCCCAACGTCGTGCCTGTCGCCGGCTCGCTCGAGCACCGTGCCGATGACGGCAGCATTACGACGCTCGCCCTGCTGCAGGCGCTCGTCATGAACCAGGGCGACGGTTGGGATTACACCGTCAACTACCTGGTCCGCTTCCTCGAGGACCGGCGCACGGGCGCGCCGCTTCCCGAGGACGTACACGGCCTGTACCTCGCGCTGGTCCGGACCCTTGCGCGGCGCACCGGCGAGCTGCACTGCGCGCTCGCCACGCCGACCTCCGACCCGGCCTTCTCGCCTGAGCCCATTACCGCCGCCGACATCGAGAGCTGGTATGCGGAAGTGCGCGCGCAGGTGCAGCGGACCTTCGAGCTGCTCGCCGCGCACGCCGCACAACTCCCCGCACCGGTGGCCACGCAGGCCGAGACGCTCCTGTCCCGCCGGGAGGCCCTGCTGCGCAAGCTCGAGCCGCGGGTGGGGCTGCCTCCGGTCGGCATCAAGATCCGCCATCACGGCGACTTCCACCTGGGCCAGGTGCTGCTCAAGCGCAACGACTTCATCATCGTCGACTTCGAGGGAGAGCCGGCCCGATCGCTCGAGGAGCGGCGCGCCAAGGGGTCCGCGCTGCGCGATGTCGCCGGGATGCTGCGCTCCTTCCAGTACGCCTCCCAGGTAGCCCTGAAGCGTTGCTCCGCACAGTCGGCGCAGGACTGCGGACGCTGGTCGCCGTACCTGGAGAAGTGGGAGGCGCAGACACGCGAGACCTTCATCGAGGTCTACGACGAGGTCGCGCGCGCCTGCGGTCTGTACCGCGCCTGGCAGGAGGTCCTGCCGCTGCTGGAGCTGTTCGAGATCGAGAAGGCCCTGTACGAGGTCCGCTACGAGCTCGGCAACCGCCCGGAGTGGACCTCGATTCCGCTTCACAGCCTGATCGGCGTGACCGGCTGATCGGCCACGCGGCGCCATCCGGATGGATCAGCACACCCCCGCAGTCGAGCCCGACACCCGGCCGATCACGGCAGTGTGGCCTGGCGAGCCCTATCCGCGCGGCGCCACCTGGGACGGGGAAGGCGTCAACTTCGCCCTGTTCGCCGCCAACGCCCAGAAGGTCGAGCTGTGCCTCTTCGATGCGAGCGGCCGCCACGAGCTGCAGCGCATCGAGCTGCGCGAGCGGACGGACGAGATCTGGCATTCCTACCTGCCCGAGGCCCGCCCCGGAACGCTGTATGGCTACCGCGTGCACGGCCCGTATGACCCGGCGCGGGGACATCGCTTCAATCCGCACAAGCTGCTCATCGAGCCCTACGCGAAACACCTGCAGGGACCGCTGCACTGGAGCGATGCCCATTTCGGCTACCGGGTGGGCCACGCGCGGGAAGACCAGTCCTTCGACAGGCGCGACAACGCGGCCGGGGTGCCCAAGTGCCGGGTGATCGACCCGGCCTTCACCTGGGGAGGTGACCGCCCGCCCAGGGTCCCCTGGCACGAGACCGTGATCTACGAGGCGCACGTCCGCGGCCTGACCCTGCTGCACCCCGGCATTCCGCAGCATCTGCGTGGCACTTACGCAGGGGTCGCGACGGCACCGGTGATCGAGCACCTCAAGAGGCTGGGCATCACCACGCTCGAGCTGATGCCGGTGCATGCGTTCGTCGACGACCGCTACCTGTTGGAGCGCGGGCTGCGCAACTACTGGGGCTACAACAACATCGGGTTCTTCGCCCCGGAGCTGCGCTACTCCTCGACGGGGCGGATCAGCGAATTCAAGACGATGGTGAAGACGCTGCACTCGGCGGGCATCGAGGTGATCCTCGATGTGGTCTACAACCACACCGCCGAGGGCAACCATCTCGGCCCGACGCTGTGCTTCCGCGGCATCGACAACGCCTCCTACTACCGCCTGGTGCCGGAGGATCCGCGTTTCTACATGGACTTCACCGGCACGGGCAATACCCTGAACCTGCAGCATCCGCGGGTGCTGCAGCTGATCATGGACAGCCTGCGCTACTGGGTGCTGGAAATGCACGTCGACGGCTTCCGGTTCGACCTCGCCTCGGCGCTCGCCCGCGAGCTGTTCGAGGTCGACCGGCTGGGCTCGTTCTTCGACACCATCGGCCAGGATCCGGTGCTCTCGCAGGTGAAGCTCATCGCCGAGCCCTGGGACATCGGCAGCGGCGGCTACCAGGTCGGTAACTTCCCGCCCGGCTGGAACGAGTGGAACGACAAGTACCGCGACACCATGCGGGCGTACTGGAAGGGAGATGGCGGGCTGATCGGGGATTTCGCGCGCCGCTTCACCGGCTCCGCCGACCTGTACGAGGCGAGCGGCCGCAAGCCGCACGCGAGCGTCAACTTCGTGACCGCTCACGACGGCTTCACCCTGCAGGATCTCGTCAGCTACAACGAGAAGCACAACGAGTCCAACTGCGAGGACAACCGCGATGGCAGCAACGACAACCACTCCTGGAACTGCGGGGTCGAAGGCCCGAGCGAGGACGCCGCCATCGACGCGCTGCGCAGCCGGCAGAAGCGCAACCTCGTGGCCTCGCTGCTGCTTTCCCAGGGTGTGCCGATGCTCCTGGCGGGGGACGAGCTCAGCCACAGCCAGAAGGGCAACAACAACGCGTACTGCCAGGACAACGAGGTGTCGTGGCTCGACTGGCGGCTGGATGAGCCGCGCAGGCGCTTCCTGGAATTCACCGCGGGCATGATCCAGCTGCGCCGCCGCCATCCCGTGTTCAGCCGCCGCCGCTTCCTGCAAAGCGACGCCATCACCGCGGAAGGTCTGAAGGAGATCATCTGGCTGAACGAGGACGGCCTGGAGATGACGGTCGAGCAATGGAACCTGCACCACGCGCGCTGCCTGGGCGTGTACCTCGCAGGCGCCGCGATGGAGCGCAGCGATGGCCGGGGCCGGCCGGTCAAGGACAACAACTTCCTGTTGCTGTTCAACGCCCATCACGAGCTCATTCCCTTCACCATGCCGCAGTTCCTCGCTGACAAGTCGTGGTGGACCGAGCTCGACACGGCCCTGGAAGAGGATCCCTTCCGGCAGCGTCCGCACCGGGCGGATGTGAAGTATCCCCTGCAGGGGCGCTCGCTGGTGTTGCTGAGAGAGACGGCTTACCGATGACACTTCCGCACACACCTTCCGGGAACACGCCCCCTCACGGGGCTGAGCTCACCGGCGCGACCATGGCCGGCAGGCATCCTGGTTCACGCGCGCAACGCTCCGAGGCGCATGGACAGGCACTCACACGGCGGCGGCACACGATGCCGTTCGGAGCCGAGCTCTCGTCGTCAGGGGTGCGATTTCGCCTGTGGGCGCCCTCGGCGCACGCCGTGGAGCTCGTCCTGTGCGACGACCCGGCAGCGCCGCAGGTCCTGTCCCTGAACGCTGTCGGCGCCGGGTGGCACGAGCTCCTGGTCACGACGGCTCGCGCCGGCTCGCGTTATCGCTACTGCATCGATGGTCATCTGGAGGTGCCCGACCCCGCCTCACGCTTCAATCCACAAGATGTGTCCGGACCGAGCGAGGTGATCGATCCGCAAGCGTTCGAGTGGGACGACGGGTCGTGGCGGGCGCCAGCCTGGCATGAGGCCGTGGTGTACGAGCTCCACGTGGGCACGTTCAGCGAGGAAGGCACGTTCGCGGGCGCGGCGAGAAAGCTCCCGCACCTGGTGGAGCTGGGCATCAGCGTGATCGAGCTGATGCCGGTTGCGGATTTCCCCGGCCAGCGGGGCTGGGGGTACGACGGGGTGCTGCCGTTTGCGCCCGAATCGTCCTACGGAACACCCGGGGATCTCAAGGCGTTCGTCGCCGCCGCCCACCGGGCCGGCATCGCCGTCATGCTCGATGTGGTCTACAACCACTTCGGCCCCGAGGGCAATTACCTGGGTGCCTATGCCTGCCCGTTCTTCACGGACCGGCACCAGACTCCCTGGGGGGCGGCGATCAATTTCGATGGCGAATCCAGCCGCACGGTGCGCGATTTCTTCATCCACAACACGCTGTACTGGCTCGAGGAGTATCACTTCGACGGCCTGCGCTACGACGCCGTGCACGCCATCTGCGACGACAGCCGGCCACACATCCTGCGGGAGCTGGCGCAGGTCGTTCGCCGCGGCATCGGATCCAGTCGCCACGTGTACCTCGTCCTCGAGAACGGGGCCAACCAGGCGAGCCTGCTCGGGCCGGAAGGCGCCCCCGACAGCTGCGATGCACAGTGGAACGATGACGTCCACCATTGCCTGCACACGATCCTGACCGGGGAGAGCGACGGCTATTACGCGGACTACGCGCCGCACGCACACGCGATGCTGTGCCGCTGCCTTGCGGAAGGCTTCGGTTACCAGGGTGAGACGTCCCGCCACGAGCACCGGCCCAGGGGGGAGCCGAGCGGCCAGCTGCCACCGACGGCGTTCGTGGCGTTCCTTCAGGACCACGACCAGATCGGCAACCGCGCACTCGGAGAACGGCTCGGCCAGCTGGTCGCGAACGATGCGGCGCTGCGCGCGGCGACCGCACTCCTGCTGCTCGCCCCCTCCCCGCCGATGCTGTTCATGGGGGAGGAGTGGTCGGCGCCGGAGCCGTTCGCGTACTTCTGCGACTTTGACCCGCGGCTCGCCCAGGCGGTGCGCGAAGGCCGCAAGCGGGAATTTGCCCGCTTCGCGAGATTCAGCAGTCCCGGGCAGGCGGCGCAGATTCCCGATCCCACCGACCCCGGCACGATGGAAGCCGCGCGGCTCGACTGGAGCAAGGTCAGCGAGGGGGAGCACGCGCGCTGGCTGAGCCACTACCGGCGCCTGCTGGCCGTCCGCAGGCGTGACATCATCCCGTGCATTCCCAGGATCCGCAGCGGTGCCTGCGTGCGGCTGGATGGTGCGTTCGCAGTCGACTGGTCGCTCAGCGACGGGGCCACCCTGCACCTGCTCGCGAATCTCACCAGCCACGCCGTTCCGCTCGTCGGCCGGGCCGCGGGCCGGATGATCTTCTCTACGCATCCGGATATCCGCGGAGCGATGAAGCGCAATGAGCTCGCGCCGTGGTCCGTTACGTGGCTGCTGGAGCGCGGACGTGTCGCAGAGTGATGGCGATGCGGCGCCGCACTCGAATGCCCGCGCACAGCCGTGCCCTTTCATTCCGCGCGCGACGTACCGCGTCCAGCTCAACGCGGGCTTCACGTTCCGGGATGCAACCGCGATCGTGCCTTACCTGTCCGCCCTCGGAATCAGCCATGTCTACTGTTCCCCCTACTTCCGTGCGCGAGCCGGCAGCCTGCACGGCTACGATGTAGTCGACCACAACGCCCTGAATGCGGAGATCGGGACCCGGGAGGACTACGAGGAGTTCGTGGCGACACTGCGCGCGCACGGCATGGGCCACATCCTCGATATCGTCCCCAACCACGTCGGCGTCATGGGTTCCGACAACGCGTGGTGGATGGACGTACTCGAAAACGGCGAAGCGTCGGTCTATGCCGGGTATTTCGACATCGACTGGACGCCCGCCAACCCGGCGCTCGCCCACAAGGTGCTCGTTCCCGTGCTGGGCGATGCCTATGGACTGGTACTGGAACGCGGTGAGATCGAGCTGCACTTCGAGGCGGCGCGCGGCTCGTTGAGTTTCCGCTATCACGAGCATCACTTTCCGCTCGACCCCCGCACCTATCCTCGCATTCTGGACCGCGCCCTGGACCGGCTCCGCGTGACGGGCCTCGGGGAGCTCAGGGATGCCTTCGCGGCGCTCCCGCCGCCTCACGAGCTCACGCCGGAGGAGATCGCCGCGCGACACCGGCGCAAGGAGGAGCTCAAACAGCGTCTGGCCGCGCTCTGCGCGGCACAGCCGCAGGTTGTCCGGGAGATCGGTGCGGCCATCCAGGACCTCGAAGGCAGCCCCGGCAGTCCCGCAAGCTTCGACGTCCTTCACGCGTTGCTCGAGCAGCAGGCGTATCGCCTCGCGTTCTGGCGCGTGGCCTCCGACGAAATCAACTACAGGCGCTTTTTCGATGTCAACGACCTGGCGGCGCTGCGGGTGGAGAACGAAGCCGTGTTCGAGGCAACCCATGCCCTCGTGCTGGAGCTGGTGAGGGAGGGCAAGGTCGACGGCCTTCGTGTCGATCACCCGGACGGGCTCTTCGACCCCGCGCAGTATTTCCAGCGGCTGCAGAGCCGGATCGGCGGACTCCCGCCGGATACCGACTTCGCCGTTGCGGGCGAGCCGCGCAGGCTCCCCATCTACCTGGTGGTGGAGAAGATCACCGCCTCTTTCGAAGCGCTTCCGCCGACCTGGCCCGTGCATGGCGAGACGGGCTATCACTTCGCCAATGTCGTCAACCGGTTGCTGGTGGATGCCGCGACGCGCGCCCGCATGGACCGCGTGTATCAGTCCTTCATCGGCATGCAGCTGCAGTGGCAGCGGGTGGCCTGGGAGGCTCAGCAACTGGTCCTGCGCACGTCGCTGGCTTCGGAGCTGAACGTCGCCGCCAACCGGCTGACCCGCATCGCCCAGTCGGATCGCCGTACACGGGACTTCACCTACAACCACATCCGGCACGCCCTGGCGGAAGTGATCGCATCCTTTCCGGTCTACCGCACGTATGTATCCGCTGCGGGGCTCTCGCAGGCCGATCGCCGCTATGTCGACTGGGCGGTGGCGGCCGCCAAGGCACACCGGTCCGCGATCGAGGCGCCGGTGCTGGACTTCGTGCGCGCCGCGTTGCTGATGGAACTGCCGGCGGCCGCCGGTTCCGCCGCGGCGCGCCTGCTCGCGTTTGCCATGAAGTTCCAGCAGGTCACCGCGCCCGTGACGGCCAAGGGGATCGAGGATACGGCCCTGTATCGCTTCAATCGCCTGATTTCGCTGAACGAGGTGGGCGGGGAGCCGGCGGTGTACGGATCGGGCGTGCGGGCGTTCCATGCCGATGCCCGCCAGCGCGCCCGATCCTGGCCGCACGAGATGCTCGCCACCTCCACGCACGATACGAAGCGCTCCGGGGATGTTCGCGCCCGCATCAGCGTGCTGTCGGAGATGACGGCCGAGTGGCGCCGCACGATCGAACGCTGGAGCCGTCTGAACCGCTCGCGCAAGCGCGACGTCTACGCAGAGCCGGCCCCCTCCAGGAACGACGAATATCTGCTGTACCAGACGCTGGTGGGCAGCTGGCCGCTCGAGGAGATGGACAGCGCCGCCGCGGGCGCCTATCGCGAACGCATCGAATCCTGGTTCGTCAAGGCCGCGCGCGAGGCCAAGTCCCGGACCAGCTGGGCGAACGTCAGCCCCGAATACGAAGAGGCGCTGACGCAATTCGTGCGGACGATCCTGGAGTGGCGTGAAGGGAACCTGTTCCTCGCTGACTTCCAGGCCTTCCACCGGCGCGTGGCGCGTTTCGGCCTGCTGAACGCGCTGACCCAGACGCTGTGCAAGCTGACCGCTCCGGGCGTTCCGGACATCTACCAGGGGGATGAGCTGTGGGATTTCTCGCTGGTCGATCCGGATAACCGGCGGCCGGTTGATTATGCGCAGCGCCTCGAGGTGCTCGGCGAGCTGCAGTGCGCCTGTGCCGATGATTGCGATCCGCGCTGGGTGCGCTCACTCCTGGAGACGCTGCATGACGGACGCTGCAAGCTCCACGTCATCTGCAGAACCCTCCGGTTCCGCAGCGAGCACGAAGAACTGTTCCGCGACGGCGGCTACCTTCCGCTGCGGGTCATCGGCGAACACGCAAGCAAGATCTGCGCGTTCGCGCGCAGCGATCAAAACACCCATGCCATCGTGATCGCTCCCCGGCTCTACCTCCGGCTTCTCGGTACGCGTGCGGAACTCCCGCTCGGCACTGCCGTCTGGGGAAACACCACGATCGAATTGCCTCGCAGCCTTCGGCCCGGCGCGCCATTGCGCAATGTCCTGGATGGCTCGTCCGGCGTTGCGGTCGGGGAGGGAACGCCCTCGACGCTCCTTGCAGGGAACGCCCTGGTGAATTTTCCGTTAGCGCTCCTGACCGATTCGCCGTCAACGACGACACGCCCGGGACGTTGACCGGGTATTGAACCTCAGGGACCGGACTGACAGGGACGATCCGTCTCGTTTACGCCAAACTGAGCCGGACAGGACGTTCCGCCTCGTTTATGTTCGACGCGGGCAGGACACGGACGTCCCGCCTCGTTGAGGACCAACCTGAGCCGGACCCACGGGTGGCACGGCAGGAGAGTGAGTTCCATGCTGAAGCGATTGGCGAGTATGCGGGCCGCGTGGCTCGTATTGCCCGCGCTTGCGGTCCTGGCGGCGTGTTCCAGCATCCCGCTGCGCGAGCGGGAAACGGCCCGAAGGGATCTGTTCCACAAGTACGCAGGGCCGCCGATCGACGGGTTCACCTACCTCGGCAGATACGACGGCTGGGCCTCGATCGGCCGATACGAGCTCGTCGTGTGGACGACCATCAACGATGCGTACCTGATCACCGTATCCCCGCCCTGCGAGGATCTCCAGTTCGCCAACCGCATCGGTCTCACCCAGACCGCGCACCAGGTGACCCAGAGATTCGACTTCGTGAAGGTGGGCCACTGGAAATGCATGATCAAGACGATCCAGCCGGTGAACTACCTGGCCATGAAGAAGGAGATGCGCCAGAAATCCGCTGACGCCAGGGCGGCGCCCAGGGACGACGGCGACTGACCGGGCAGCCGCCGCGCTCACGGAGCATGTGGAAAAGCCAGAACCCGGCGCGGCCAGTGCCGCCGCGCCGTGTGCCGGCGCCGACCGTTATTTCTTCGGTCGCGTGAACTTCAGGATGAACTGGTCCGTCTTGCCGCGGATTGACGCATCAAATATCGGCGCGGTGTGCGGATCGGCGGGGTTGTGGAGGAAGTTTCCCTGCCCGTCGAACTTGAAACCGGCCGCCGTCACTTCCTGCTTCACCGCGGCGGGATCGATGCGATGGAGCTTGCGCGTTTCGCTGACACCCGCGCCCGCCGCCGCCGCATGATCCACGATGATGTAGGTTCCGCCCGGCTTGAGCAGATTGAACATCGACTTGTTGAAGGCGGCGATATCGCTGTTGGGGATGTTGTGCAGGTCGTGGTAGTTCAGCGATGTCCACACGACATCCACGAGCTCCGGCGCCGCAATGTTCATCAGCGGCTGCGCCAGGACGGTGACATTGGAGTAGTGAGGGTCGGCTGCGATCGCACGCGGTGCGGCGCCCGGATCCGGTGCGCCTGCCGGTGCGTTCGGGCGCGGCGGCAGCGGCACCGCGAATACCCGGCCCTTCGGTCCCACGATGTCGCTCAGCATGCGGGTGAAGTAGCCCGAGCCGGGAATCAGCTCCAGGACCTTGTCCCCCGGCCTGATGCCCGCGAATGCGAGCGTCTGGGCGGGCTTGCGCACGGCGTCGCGGGCTCGATCCGCCTCGGGACGGGCTTGATCGGCCACCGCGGCGCTGATGGCCTTCGGTGTGCCCGCGGCCAGGGCGCCGCTTGCGGCGATGGTGCAGCTGGCCGCCAGCAGACCGGCAGCCAATACGGGAAGTCGTGTCATCGGGCATCTCCTGGGGTGGATTTGAGTTTCGTATCGGGAGGCCGGAACGAGCGCTTTCAGTCGTGGCCCGGATCGGCGCGGGCGCTGCCCCAGTCTGCCCTGCGGGGCGGGGCGCTTCCGCTGCGATGCGGTTGCACCTCCACCACGCGGTGAGATCCACCCGCTGGCGCGTCCGTGACACAAAGATGGGCCTGCCTGTCGGACCGGCGGCTCGCGCTTCGTCATCACTATAGAACACCAGGAGATGCCACATGAGATTCATGATGATCATGATTCCCAGGGGATACGAAGCCGCAGCGCCGGGAACGATGCCGGATGCGAAGGCGGTGGAAGCCATGATGAAGTACAACGAGGCCCTGCGGAAAGCGGGCGTACTGCTGAGCCTGGACGGCCTGCACCCCCCGTCGATGGGCGCCCGCGTAAGCTTTGCCGGCGGCCGGCCCAAGGTCACCCAGGGCCCCTTTGCCGAAGCGCGGGAGGTCATCGGCGGGTATTGGATGATCCAGGTGGGTTCCCGGGAAGAGGCGATCGAGTGGGCGACCCGCTGTCCGGCGGCCGACAATGAAGTCATCGAAGTGCGCCAGGTTCAGGAATTCTCGGATTTCCCCGAGGACGTGCAGGCCGCGGCCGCCGGCTTCCCCGAGCTGCAGTCGCAGCAGAACCCCACCCGCCAGGCGTAGCGTCGGGCTGCAGACCCGCACGTGCCAGCCGGTAAGGTCAGGCTGCAGAACCGCACGCGTCAGCCGGTAAGGTCAGGCTGCAGAACCGCACGCGTCAGCCGGTAACGTCGAGCCTCCTACCGGTATCCTCTGGCCTGCAGCGTGAACAGGTGCGCATAGCGCCCGTTCAATTTCATCAGCTCATCGTGGCTGCCGTGCTCGACGATCCTTCCATCGTCGAGCACGGCGATCTGGTCGGCCATGCGCACGGTTGAGAACCGATGCGAGATGAGGATCGTGATCCTCCCCTGTGAGAGCTGGCGGAAGTGCTCGAAAACCTCGGCCTCCGCCTGCGCGTCCATGGCGGCCGTTGGCTCGTCCAGGACCAGGACGTCGGCACGCGTGCGCATGAATGCCCTGGACAGGGCGATCTTCTGCCATTGGCCTCCCGAGAGCTCGCGGCCCTCCCTGAACCACTTCCCGAGCTGCGTCTGGTATCCATGGGGCAGGGTCGCGATGAACTCGCTTGCCCTACCCTTCTCCGCCGCCTCGTGCCACCGCGACTCGTCCTCGAAATACTCCTCATCGCCCGCGCCCACGTTTTCCCCTACCTGCATCTGGTAGCGCGTGAAGTCCTGGAAAATGACCCCGACACGCCGGCGCAGCACCTGCTCGTCCCATTCCCCGAGCTCCCGCCCATCGAGCAGGATCCTCCCGGAGCTCGGCAGGTACAGCCGTGTCAGCAGCTTGATCAGCGTCGTCTTGCCCGAGCCGTTCTCACCGACCAGCGCAAGGCTCGCGCCGGGCTTCAGGTGCAGGGTCACGTGCTCGATCGCGGGCCGGTCCGCGCCCGGGTAGCGGAAGCTCACGTCCTCGAAGCGCACGCCATCGTGCGGATCCGGCCCCCGGTCGGCGGAGCCGGCCGGCTGCGTGACCTGCGTCTCGAGGTATTCGTAGAGGGTCGACAGGTACAGATTGTCCTCGTACATGCCGCCGACTGCGGAGAGCATCGCGGACACGGCCGACTGTCCCTGGCGAAACAGCATCAGGTACATCGTCATCTGGCCGAGGGTGATCGCACCGTGCACGGTGCTGACCGCGATCCAGACGTAGGCGCCATAGAGCGCGCCGGTGCCGATCAGGCCCAGTCCGAAACCCCACGCATCGCGGCGGACCGTCAATCCGCGATCCTCCTGGTACAGCCGCCGGAAGATTTCCCGATAGCGCTCGAGCAGCCGGGGGCCGAGCCCGTAGAGCTTCACTTCCTTGGCGTGATCCTCCCTGGCCAGCACCGTCTCCAGGTAGATCTGCATCCGTGTCTCCGGAGAGCGCCACCGGAACAGGCGGAACGCATCCCCCGAGAACTTCGTCTCCGCGACGAACGCAGGCATGCCAGCCAACAGCAGCACCGCGACCGCCCAGGGGGAGAAGTGCGCCAGCAGGGTGCCGTAGCTGACGAGGGAGATCCCGTTCTGGACCAGGCCGAAAGTCCGGATCACCAGGCTCAGCGGACGGCTCGAGGCTTCCCGGCGCGCACGCGTGAGCTTGTCGTAGAACTCGGAATCCTCGAAGTGTTGCAGCTCGAGCGTCAGCGCCTTCTCGAGGATCATCACGTTCACACGTTGACCCAGCTGCGCGCGCAGCAGCGATTGGCAGAACGAAATGCCGCGCTGGGCGGCGGCGATAGCGGCAACCAGGATGCCCTCGAGCATCACGAACCCGAGCACCAGCGAGGTATCGGTGCCGCCGACGCGAATGGCCGCGACCACCGAATCCACGATCCGCGACCCGACGAAGGCAACCAATGCCGGCAGCACGCCGGCGAACAACGTCAGGACCGCGAGCGAGATCGTCAATCCGCGGCTCGTGCTCCAGACCAGCTGTACCGCCCGCCGGCTGTACCTGAACACCCCGAAAAACCCGCGCAACGTCAGGCCCTCGGCGGCGGGAGGTCGATTTTGGGACATGGAATGCGAGGCGATGGCCA
>Ga0070679_100004855_pt1 | contig 12405 bp, 5 predicted proteins | sample KBSC63BmetaG_FD_65652 | JGI IMG/M metagenome (GOLD analysis project Ga0070679, IMG submission 65652) | Corn rhizosphere microbial communities from Kellogg Biological Station, Michigan, USA - KBS C6-3B metaG | ecosystem: Host-associated > Plants > Roots > Rhizosphere | place: USA: Michigan... | reverse complement strand
GCCCGCTCGCCTCCGGAAAGGCGGCTGACCGGCTGGTTGAGCTGCTCGCTGGTGAAGAGAAAGCGCGACGCCCAGCCGGCAACGTGAATCACGCGGTCCTGATACACGACGGAGTCGCTTTCCGGAGCCAGCGCGCGACGCAGGCTCACGTCCAGCGGCAGGGGCCGGTTCTGGTCGAAATAGACGATGCGCAGAAACTCCGCGCGGCGGATTTCTCCTGAAACAGGTTGCAGGTCTCCCTTGAGAAGGCGAAGCAGCGTGGTCTTTCCGCTGCCGTTCGGGCCAACCAGTCCCACGCGCTTGCCCGCGGTGAGAAGAAAATCCAGGTCGCGGAAAAGAGTTCTTCCGCCAATTTCGTAGCTCAAACGCTGAAGCTCGATGAGCCGCTTGGTCTTGCGCTCGGTAGCGGAGAAGTCAATGTCTGCAGTCGCCGTGCGTGTGCGCTCGTTCAGATCGCCGAGTTCACTGATCAGCGCGTTGGCTTTATCAATGCGGGCTTTGGCTTTTCGAGTGCGAGCCTTGGCTCCGCGCCGCAACCACTCAATTTCATTCCGCACCCGGTTTTCGAGAGCTTCCTGGTGGCGCACCTGTGCATGCAGAAATTCTTCCTTCTTTTCGAGGAACGCCGTGTAATTTCCCGGAACCCTCAGCAGACCGTCAGGATAGGCGCGGCTCATCTCCACAGTCTCGGTCGCCACGTTCTCCAGGAAATAGCGATCATGGCTGATCACCACGCAGGCGAAGCTCGAAGAGAGCAGCACCTCCTCCAGCCACTCAATTCCTTCCAGGTCGAGATGGTTGGTGGGCTCGTCGAGCAGGAGCACGTGCGGCTGCTGCACCAGCGCCGCCACAATCGCCAGGCGCTTGCGCCATCCGCCGGAAAGGGATGCGGCGGCAGCTTCGAAGCGCTCAAATCCGGCGCGCCCCAGTGACTCCACCAGCCTTCTTTCGCGCTCTTCCAGCGCAACGCCGGCGCGCACCAGGGCACGTTCAATCACCGAGCGCACAGTTTCCCCGGCGGAAAACTCAGACTGCTGCTCCACATACGCAAGCTTGGTGAGCTTACGGGTGGCCACCTCGCCTGAATCGGGTTCCAGTTCGCCGGCAAGAACTCTCAGCAGCGTAGATTTTCCCGAACCGTTCGGCCCGATCAGCCCAATGCGATCGCCCTCGGAAACGGTAAAGCGCAACTCCTCAAACAGCGGCGCCGCGCCGAACTGCTTGCTGATCTGCTGGGCGTTGATGATGGGGGGCATAAGCGCTGGAAATTTCAGGATAGCAGAGCGGTTGCGGGACGAGCGCGCGCCGAAGTCGATCACCGGCAAAGATTTTTTGATTCGCTCAGGAAAACATATGACGATCCCGCGGTCCAGCAGGTGCTAAAATTCGCGCCATGGCGAGTCCCGGACTGCCGCAACCATCGCGCAAGCCCATCTCCAAGAACCCGGCTGTTCTCTATATTGCCGCGCCGCTCGCCCTGCTCGGCTTCCATTGGGTCATCATGCCCGTTATGGCTCATGCTCCCGGTGAGTTCGTCGCCAGCGATGTGATGAAGCTGGTCTGGTCCACCCTGATCTCATTCCTTATCGCGTACTATGCAGCGAGCGTGCGTCGCACGCGCAACTGGCACAGCTTCAGCCAGTGGTTTGGAGCGTGGTTGCTGCTGTATGCCGTCTTGTATCCGCTCCCCAACGGCTTCGTTCTTTGGGAAATTTTTGAGCTCGCCAAGAGGAGGGTGCGGCGGCATCACAACTGATCCCACCGGCCCGCGGCGGTTCCTGTATCCTTTGTTATGTCAACAAGGAGGTTCAACGAATGAGCATTAGAAAGCAGATTTCCTGGGCAGCAATGGCGCTGATGGTCTTTTCACTTCAACTTTTTGCACAATCTGACAAAGCAACGAAGTCGAAGGCCGGCAAGGAAACCACACTCACCGGTCAAGTGAGCGATACCATGTGCGGGGCCGAACACATGATGCCCGGCAAGAGCGCCGCAGAATGCACTCGTGAGTGCGTGAAGGGCGGTTCTGACTACGCGCTGGTGGTCGGGAAAAAGGTTTACACGTTGAAGGGCGACAAGTCTGAGCTGGACAAGTATGCCGGCGAGAAAGTGACGGTGAAAGGGACCGTCAGTGGTGACACGGTAACAGCCCAGTCTGTCACGCCGACAACCAAGGGATCATAGTCTTACCGGATTTAGCGGGCGCTCTGAGATTTGGACTCTGCTCCAGAGCGCCAGCATGGCCCCCACTCAGCGATCGATCTGAGAAGAGCCCAACTCACACTTCCAAAACGTAGATGGCTCCCAGCCATTCATATCCGCTGCAGGATTTCATCCTTCCAAAACTGCCATAGCCTTCAAATAAGCCGGAGTCAGCCCGATTCGCCTTCCAGCAGATTAAAGAAAACTTATTTGTCCAGAGTACCTGATTGTGTTATCTTTTCCCGCCGTATTTCCAAACAAAACACTCCAGGAAGCCAGGCAGGTGAATCGGATGTCTGGCATTTCTTGTGTGAAACGCTTTAGGAGACCTCCGTCATGGGCAAGCTCGCGCAGTCCCTGTTGCACTCCTGCAGAATTTTGCTTTGTGTTGTAGTCCTAACCTGCCTTACAGGGTGCGGCGGCGGTGGCGGAACTCCTCCTCCTCCACCACCTGCGGTGCAAAACCCGGCGCCGACGGTCACCTCGGTGAGCCCGAGTTCCGCTATCGTCGGCGGGCAGGGATTTACGCTGAGCGTAAACGGAAGCAACTTTATCAGCAACTCGGTCGTGCAATTCAACGGCACTGCGCGGACAACAACGTTTGTTTCTTCCAGCCAACTCCAGATTTCATTGACTGCTGCTGATATCGCGACTGCCGTGTTGAACAAAGTGGCGGTGAGCAACCCGGCTCCCGGAGGCGGAACTTCGGCCAGCATTGATTTTGCGGTGAACAATCCCCTGCCGACAGTGGCAAGTCTGAATCCCACCTTTATTCCGCAGGGGAATGCGGGATTCACACTCACGGTGACCGGGACAGGTTTCGTCTCCACGTCGACCGTTCAGTTGAACGGGAGCGCCCGGCCCACCACATTTGTTTCTGACACCACGTTGCAAGCTTCAATCAACGCGGCGGACGCATCGGCCACAGGCGTTGATGCCATCACGGTAGCCAATCCCACTCCGGGCGGCGGCGCCTCGAATGCGCAGAATTTTACGATCACGATTCCCGCACCCGCGATCACACTGGTGACGCCGGGATCTGCCGTCGCAGGCGGAGCCGACTTTACCCTGACCGTAAGCGGCACCGGGTTCCGGTCGGGAGCCATGGTCCTGTTCAATGGGACGGCGCTCACGACAACGTTTGTTTCCGAAACCGAACTGCAGGCGCAAGTGACGGCGGCCCAGATTGCCAGCACCGGCGCGGTGAATATTACCGTGGTGAACCCTATCACCACGACGGCGGCCCCAGGCTTGGCGGCGGTAGGTCCAACTTCAAACTCCTTCAGCTTCTTCACAGGTACGACAGCAGGAGCAGGGTTCGCATTTACCGTCATTAGCCAGGCGTCCCGTGACATCGCGTTGAATTCGGCTCAGCAAGTGATTTATGCGTCAGTACCGGGAGCCACCACCACCGCTCCAGGAGCAATTTCCGTCATCAACTTGTCTACTGCGAGTGTTTCATCTTCGCAGGCCACAGGTCCGAATCCGGGAATATTGTCGATCTCGGATGATAGTCAGTTCCTTTACGCTGGAATCGATGGCGCCAGTTCGATCCAGCGGTTTGCACTGCCAGGGCTGACCACTGACATAAGTGTCCCTTTGGGAGCAGATCCGTTCTTCGGCCCGTTTTTTGCAGAAGATCTGCAGGTTGCGCCTGGCGCTGCTCATACCATCGCTGTCACGCTCGCCAACGCCGGGGTGAGTCCTGCGGAGCAGGGCGGCATTGTGGTGTTCGATGATGCCGTGCAGCGGCCGACCAAGGCCCCCGGAGGGAGCAAGCTCTACCAATCGTTGCAGTGGGGCGGAAACACGGCTACGTTGCTTGCTTCGCAGGGATTTGGTTCCTATGACACGCTTACTGTGGACGCAAGCGGCGTTTCGCCCAACCAGTCATTCTCCGGCGTGGCGGACGGCTCAAGAATTCATTTTGATCGCTCCACTGGCCGCGTTTATGTCGAAAATGGGCAAGCGCTGGGCGCCCTGAATGGTGCCCTGGTGGCCAACTTCAATGCCTTTGGGCCGATTGCCGTGGATGCGAACCTGAATGCCGCTTTCTTTGTGACACAGTCATTCTTCGGTTCAGGAACCACCCTCAATGTTTATGACCTGAACCATTTCACTCTGGTTCGCTCTGTTCCTGTCCCCGTTGGTTTTGGAACTCCGCGACGCCTGCTTCGTTGGGGGCAGAACGGCCTGGCATTCAATACGGACAGCGGCCAGATTGTGATTCTGGGCGGCAACTTACTGGATCCGGTCACAACTCCGTTTACGCCGCCTCCGCCACCGCCTCCGGTCCCACCCGCTCCGGCGCCGAACGCTCCGGCCATTACCGTATTGAGCCCAGCATCGGCCATCGCGGCCGGTCCCGCATTTACTCTGACGGTGAACGGCACTAATTTTGATCCTGCCGCGCAGGTGCAATTCAATGGCAGTTCCCGCACGACGACGTTCGTTTCTTCAACGCAACTGCAGGCGGCCATCACGGCGGGCGATATTGCGCAGATCGGCGTAGCCAGCATCACAGTCGCCAATCCGGTTACCAGCGGCGGAGTGGGTGGTCCGGCAAGCTTCATGATCGGAACGAGCGGAGGCGCTGGGTTCGCCACGGCAATCATCAACACTCCCGCAAACGACCTTGTTTACGATTCCGCGCATCAGGCGATTTATCTCTCAGTCCCGAACTCGGTTGCGAGCGGAAACAGCATCTCTGTCCTTGATTTGACGTCTCTGAGCATCACCGGCGAACAGTTTGCAGGAAGTAATCCGGGCGTGCTCGCGATCTCTGATGACAACCAGTTCCTCTATACCGGCGTGAACGGCACGGCCGCAGTGCAACGCTTCACACTGCCTGCGCTGACGCCCGACATCGAGTATCCGCTCGGCGCCAATTTCTTTGGGCCGTTCTTTGCTCTCGATTTGCAGGTTGCACCGGGAGCGCCACATACCAGCGCGGTAACGCTGGGCACGCCGGGTTCATCTCCGTCAGCGCTTGGCGGTATAACCATCTTTGATGATGCCACCCCGAGACCGACAATCGCGAAAGGATTTGGACCAGGCGGCGGCGGTGGTGTTCTTTATGATTCCCTGCAATGGGGCGCAGACGCCAGCACGCTGCTCGCCGCCAATAATGAAGATAGCGGCGACGACTTTTATACGCTCACGGTCGATCCCTCCGGCGTTACCCTCAAACAGGACTTCCCGTCAACGCTCGGCGGTGCGAGAAGAATTCATTTCGATAGGGCTTCAGACCTGGTATACGCGGACGATGGGTTCGTGGTAGACCCTGCCACCGGCTTACATGCGGGAATTTTCAAAGCCACGGGGCTGATGGTTCCGGATTCAAGCCTGAACACTGCATTTTTCCTGAATCAGTCGTTTGGAACCGGCAGCGTTACCATTCAGGCTTTCGACCTCACTCACTTTCTGCCAGCGGGCTCAATCACCATTCCGAACGTCAACGGCAATGCTCGCCGCTTGATCCGGTGGGGACAGAACGGGCTTGCCTTCAATACCGATGCCGGGCAGGTGATCCTTGTCGCAGGCAGCTTTGTGTCCCCACTGCCCACCGCCTTTCCGCCGCCTGTGCCTCTGCCTACGCCGCCAGCCCCTCCAAGCCCCACTGCCCAAACACCGGTGATTGCCTCGTTGAATCCGAGTTCGGCTGTGGTGGGTGGTCCCGCATTTACCCTGACGGTCAATGGCACAAACTTTGACCCGGCAGCGGTGGTGCAGTTCAACGGAAGTCCGCGGACGACTACCTTTGTGTCCAGCACACAACTGCAGGCCGCTATTACTGCCGGAGACATTGCGACCTCCGGCACATCCACCATCACAGTGGCGAATCCCGTCGCAAGTGGAGGAGTTTCGGCTGGGTCAACGTTCTTTATCGGCGCTCAGTCCGGCTCCGGGTTCGCGTTTACCGTCTTGAACCAGTCAGCCAACGATATCGTCTTTGATCCGCTGCATGACGTGATCCTGTTTTCCGTTCCCAGCACCGCAGCGGCTCATGGCAACACGGTATCAGCGCTTAACTTGGCAACGGGCAACATCGTCTCCTCACAGTTCGCAGGAAGCGAGCCTGACGTGCTGGCCTTGTCGAGCGATGAACATTTTCTTTACGCCGGGATTGACGGAAGCACCAAAGTTCAGCGGTTTACGTTGCCGGACTTCACTCCTGATATCAGCTTCCTGCTTGGCAGTGGCGGCTTCATCACCGGCCCCAACGTGGCGCGGGATATTCAAGCGGCTCCAGGAGCGCCGAACACTGTGGCCGTCATGAATACCCAGGGTATCATTACGGTCTTTGATGATGCCACGCCTCGCACAGCGACCGCGAACGGCAGCACCTCAATGCAATGGGGCACGGACCCGAGCACGCTGTTTTCTCCAGGTTCCTTCAACGGCGATCTGCTCACATTTTCCGCCAGTCCGGCGGGCCTCGCTCTGAACCATGATTTCCCTAATGCTATTGGGAATTTCGGCAGGATCCATTTTGATCAGGGAACAAAGCTTATCTACTCCGATGATGGCCATGTTGTGGACCCAGTCAGCGGTTTGCCGGTGGCTGTGTTCCAGGCCTCTGGGATCATGGTTCCCGATTCCAGCCTGAATGTCGCGTTTTTTCTGACGTCACAGTTTGGCTCAGGCGGGGTCACGATCCAGGCGTTTGACATGACCCATTTCACCCTGATTGGATCCATCACCGTACCGAACGTCGTAGGGAATCCGAAGAAGCTGATTCGTTGGGGCCAGAATGGTCTCGCGTTCAACACTGACCAGGGCCAGATCGTTCTCCTGGGGGGAACCTTTGTCAGCCCGGTATCCACTGCCACATCGCCGGCTACTCCGCTGCCGACGCCGCCAGCTCCGCCCACGCCTACAGCACAGTCGCCTGTGATCGCCAATTTGAAGCCGAGTTCGGCCATTGTAGGCGGTGCGGGCTTCACCCTGGTTGTGAACGGCCAGAACTTCGATCCGGCAGCAGTGGTGCAATTCAATGGCAGCCCGCGGACCACCACCTTTGTTTCCAGCACCCAACTGCAGGCTGTGATTTCGGCGGCCGATATTGCCACTGCGGGCGCTGCAACCATTACCGTGGCCAATCCCGTTGCTAACGGCGGCACTTCCGCCGGTTCGAGTTTCTTCACCGGAGCAGCAGGAGGAAGCGGCTTCGCGTTTACAGCCATTTCAATCCCGGCAAACGATCTGCTCTTTGATCCCTTCCATCAGGTGATCCTGCTGTCTGTCGCGAGCACGGCTGCAAGCCGTGGGAACACGATCTCTGCTCTTGATCCCGCATCCGGCAGCATTGTTTCGTCACAATTCGCCGGTAGCGAGCCCGGTCTGCTTTCCCTGTCTGACGACGGACAACTTCTGTATGCCGCCATCAACGGAGCCGCCAAGGTCCAGCGCTTTGCATTGCCTGGGCTTTCCTTCGACGCCAATTACTCCCTGGGCGGAGCATCCTTATTCTCAGGGCTTCCAACCGCCCTCGATTTGCAGGTGGCTCCCGGTGCGCCGCACACAAGCGCGGTGGTCACGAACGCCGCCAACGCCAATAACACCACCATCTTTGACGATGCAACGCCGCGAACCGGTGGGGCTGCTAACTTGAATTCCATTCAGTGGGGTACGAGCGCGTCCGCCCTCTTTGGCAGCAGCCAATTTAGTTCTGATCTGTTTACTTACTTTGTCGATACGACAGGGCTCAATCAAATACATGAGTTCGGTAGTGGTATTACCGGCCGGAGAATCCATTTCGCGAACGGCAACGGACTGCTCTACACAGATGGAGGGAGGGCGATTGATCCTGTAACCGGTCTCCCCGCCGGTCTGTTCCAGGTCCCGGCGAGCGCTCTCATGGTACCGGATTCAAACCTCAATGCTGCGTTCTTCGTCACCCAGCAATTTGGAACCGGCGCTACGATTCAGGTGTTTGATCTGACCCACTTTACGCCGGTTGGCTCCATCACCATTCCCAACGTGACCGGCGCTATCAAGCGATTGATCCGCTGGGGCCAGAACGGCCTGGCCTTTAACACCGACGCAGGTCAGCTCTACCTGGTCGGCGCTGATCTGGTGAGTCCTATTCCGACGTCCACAACAGCGCCGATTCCACTGGCTACTCCACCAGTTCCACCGGCTCCAGGTCCGCTCACGCCGGTCATCGCGAACCTCAATCCCGGTTCAGCGCTCACCGGCAGCCCTGATTTGATCATTACCGTGAATGGAACAAATTTCCTCAGCAGTTCAGTCGTTGATTTCAACGGAAGCGCTTTAGCTACAACGTTTGTTTCCGCGACGCAACTACAAGCGACAATCCCGGCTGCGCAGATTGCTTCTGCTGGAGCATCGGTAATCACGGTCATCAATCCGCCTACGAGCGGGGGCACATCTGCGCCGGCGACGTTCTATACCGGGACGACAGCCGGTACCGGCTTTGCCGCCAACACATTCAATCTCCTGGCCAACCGAATCGCATATGATTCGGTGCACCACGTGATATTCGCCTCTTCGCCCAGCACTGCCGGTAGCCGAGCCAACAGCATTTCAGCGCTCGATCCGGCTTCCGGAAGCATTGTCTCGTCGCGCTTTGCGGGCAGCGAGCCTGATCTGCTGGCTCCCTCCGCTGACGGTCATTTCCTCTATGCCGCCATCGAAGGCGCAAGCCGCGTGCAGCGGTACACCCTGCCGGATTTTGCTGAGGACATCTCGTATTCGCTGGGGCTGGCCGGCAATTCCGGACCGCTTAACGCTCTGGACCTGCAGGTTGCGCCGGGAGCTCCGAATACGACTTCGGTTTCGCTGGCCAGTAACGGCTTCGGTTTCACAAATCCGCAGGGAGTTGCCGTTTTTGACGATTCCGTCCAGCGGACCAACCGCACCTTCAGTTCCGCCACTTCGATTCAATGGGGAGCAGATCCGACGGCAATCTTCGGCTCCAGTTCGTTTGGCTCGGACCTGCTTATTATGACTGTGGATCCAACAGGCGTTACGCAAAGTCAGGACTTCTTTTCAGCCTTTGCCTTGTTTGGATCGGTCAGCATTCATTTTGATTCCGGCACCAAACTGGTCTATGGCAATGACGGCCACGCCGTGGATCCGGCTACGGGGACAGTTGTGGGAACCTTTAGCTTACCTTCCGTTTCCGCCACGGATTTCATGGTTCCGGATTCCACTCTTAACCGAGCTTTCTTCCTGATCCAGCCCCAAAGCTTTAGTGCGCCCGCAACCATCACGATTGAATCGTTTGATCTCACCACTTTTGCGCCCGTGGGCACCATTACAATTCCCAACGTGAACGGCACAGTAAAGAGCTTTATTCGGTGGGGGGATAATGGCCTGGCATTCAATACGACGGGGGGAGAAGTGCATCTGATCGGGGGAAATTTTGTCCGCTGAGCTTATACTTTTCAACTTTTAGAATTGTCGATTTCCCGGATGGACTAGAATCGCAAGAGCACCCATGTCTGATTCAGCTCTTGCCCCAACCAAACCGAAAGAGACCAGAAATGGCATCGCCTCCGGTCCGCAGGTAAACGTGTTTGCCGTGCATGGCGTGGACCCGGAAGTCCAGGCCTACGCCATGGCCAAGTACTCCCGCTCGGCGCTCTCAATGAAGGAGTCGCTCAAGGAGATCAGCGAGCAGAAGGCCGAGCAGTTTCTGAATACCTTCTATTTCCAGTATGGACATCGCTCCATCGCTGATCTGGCGCACATTGCCCTGGCGGTGGAGAAGCTTTCCATTCTCGCCGCCATTGTCCTGGTGGATGAGCAGCGCTGGGACGGGCAGGAACGCTCCACACGCTACCAGAATTTCAAAAAGAGCGGCTACTACGTGCCCGAGTTCGGAGCGGAGCAGGCGAACTTGCGCCAGACGTATACGGCCACGGCCGATTTCCTGTTCGCCGAGTATGAAGCACTCACGCAGGAGATGCTGCGCTATTACACGGGACAGGTAGCGCGTCCGCCGGAGATGGCAGAGGACGCCTACACCCGCACGCTGCGCGCCCGCGCCTTCGATAACTCACGCTATCTACTGCCTCTGGCCACCAACACATCATTGGGACAGATCGTGAATGCGCGCACTCTGGAGACGCAGATCGCGCGTCTGCTTTCGAGTCCCTTCCACGAAGTTCAGCATCTGGGCGAACTGCTGAAGCAGGCGGCGCGGGAGCCCGCGTACAACGCGCAATCGGAGTGGCTGCGCGGTTTGGTGGAGGAGATCAGGCAGGCCAATCCGGAGATCGGCGCACGCGCGGAGCAGCAGTTACTGCGTCCCGTGAAGGTGGCGCCCACGCTGGTCAAGTACGCCAACCGCAACGAATACGAGATAAAAACCCGTCAGGAGCTGGCGCAGGCAGCGGCCGAGGTGATGAAGAGCGCGCCAATCGCTTCGGCTCCGCTGGTGGATCTGGTCGCGAGCGGCCCAGTGGAGGTTGAGCTGGCCGCAACATTGCTCTATTCGGCGTGTCATTATCCATATCGCCAAATCCGAGAGCGCGTCGAGGGTATGACCGCCGCACAACGCGATGAAATCATCGCCCTCGGAACGCGCCATCGCGGAGCGCATGACGAGTTGCTGCGCGCCTTTCACGCGGCTCAGGGTTTTTGCTTCGACATTCTTATGGACATTGGCGGCTTCCGCGACATGCACCGTCATCGCCGCTGCACACAAGTTGAGCAGGGCTTCACCCGCGAGCACGGCTATGAGACTCCTGCCGACGTTAGTTCGGCCGGATTGGATCAGCGCTACCATGCCGCCATGCAGCGCGTGACCGAGGCTTATGACAAACTGAGCCGCGACGGACAGGCCGAGGCTGCCCTCTACCTGCTGCCCATGGCGTTTCGTAAACGCACATTATTCAAGATGGATTTTGCCGAAGCGCTCTACATTTCCGAGCTGCGCAGCGGTCAGGCCGGCCATTTCTCCTATCGGGCTGTGGCTTACGCAATGTATGAGGAGGTAGTCAGAAAGCATCCTTCGCTGGCAAGGTATTTCCGCGTGACCGACATCAAGGAACCGGTGGACCTGCTGCGGAGATGATCTACCCGCGAGTGTTCTGGCGGCGGTTCTGGCTGGCTTTGGCCGCAGTGCTCCTGGGGAATGCGCTTTATTTCTCAATTCAGCGTTTTTTGCCCGCTTTGGGGCGTCATACCGCGTTCCGGATTGACCTGGGTTTAGTGCTTGATTTCTGGATCTGTGTGGTGGTTTTTGTCCTGCTACTGTCCTTTTTCGCATCCAGGCACTAGGTACTTTAGTGCTATGACCACCTACTTCCGTGCTCATTTATTCCGCTGTAAAATTTAGGTAATTCAACGCCACTGGCCGAGCTCTCACCCCCTCTGGCACGCGACTGCCGTTCTGCGCCGCGGGAGCCCGCATGGTTTTGACTCAGAAAACGGAGACACCGGTTCATTGCTTGAATCAATGCAAAAGATCGCCATCTTGTATGACGCCAGCCAGGCGATCCTGTCTACGTTTGACCTGGATGAGGTCTTAAACCAGATCCTCACCATCGTGCGCGATTACTTTCAGCTCCAGAACGGAGCGGTGCTGCTCCTGGACAAGAACAAATCTGAGCTGTATATCCGCGCGCATATAGGCTACCAGGGCGTGCAAGGGCTGCGCATTCCCATAGGCAAAGGTCTGAGCGGGTCCGCGGCCCAGCTCAAGAGGCCGATCTACGCGCCTGAGGTGAGCAAAGATCCGCGTTACCTGGATGTAATCCGGACAACCGGCTCCGAAGTGGCCATCCCTCTCATGGTGCGCGACGAAGTGGTGGGCGTGCTGGACTTTCAAAGCGAGCAGGTGAACTTTTTTGACTCTGAAATGATCGACCTGCTTACGCTGTTCTCCACCCAGGCATCTCTGGCTCTTGAGAATGCGCGCCTGTATTCGCTGGAACGGCGGCGCGCGGAACAGTTGGAAGCCATTAACGCCGTTGCCCGCCAGACGACCGCGGTTCTGGACCTGGACGAGTTGCTCACCGTGGTATGCCGGCTGCTGCTGGAGTGGTTCCACAGTGACCACGTTGCCGTGCTGCTGGCGGAAGGGGACACACTGCGGGTGCGCGCACATGAAGGACGACTTACGCCGAACCTGGCCATGGGCGCTCAACTGGCGCCGGGTCGCGGGCTGGCGGCGCGCGCGCTGGGGCAGGGCAGAAGCGTAATAGAAAACGACGTAAATGCAGTGGAAGG
>Ga0070679_100004853_pt1 | contig 12406 bp, 11 predicted proteins | sample KBSC63BmetaG_FD_65652 | JGI IMG/M metagenome (GOLD analysis project Ga0070679, IMG submission 65652) | Corn rhizosphere microbial communities from Kellogg Biological Station, Michigan, USA - KBS C6-3B metaG | ecosystem: Host-associated > Plants > Roots > Rhizosphere | place: USA: Michigan... | reverse complement strand
TCGACGGCAAAGCAGCCTTCGGAACGGCCGATGCGGCCCGTCTCGCGGATGAAGGCGTCTGAGACATAGTCTGCGGTGTGCATCACGACCGCTCGCGAGAGTGCGTTTGAGTTTGTCGGCTCAAGGCCTTCAAGTCGCAGCGAGCGCCCGTGATGACCGTTATACTCGTCCAGGGCTCGATAGATGCCAAGCGACGAGCTGTTGGAACCACTTTGATTTGAAAATATGGCAGGGATGTTATTGCCCGCCGTGCCCTCAGACCCTCGGCCGTGAGCGACGTAGTAACGCTCGACCTTTTTCTCGACAGCATCGAAGACGTACAATCTTTTGCTCGTCGACGGCTGGTTAAAATCTACGATCGCCCAGTATCGTTCCCGACTCGACGGATCATTCTTAAGTTTGTACTCGATGAGTCTCTTTGCCGGCTCCGTCTCACCCACGGCCGACGCCAGTTCAAGAAAGGCTGCGGGTGCCGAGGCAGTTGGCGCTGCCTTGGTCGTGTCCGATCCGACGACTGCCGACGCGATCAAAGTCGGCTCTTGCGCCAAAACGTTGTATGCAAACTCGGAGTGGAAAACGAATCCGGAGATCAAAGTAAGCACCGCAAAAACGAGAATGCCGCGCGGCAAAGACGAGGCGCTTTCGAACAGAGATTTAGCCATAGGGTTCTTGAGGATCTAAAAATGCGAGATGGAAGATCTCGGAAAATCTGCCGGTCTTTCGGCGTTGTTTTTGAACCGCTCTATTGGGTACGTGGTTTAGACGGTCCCGGCAAATATCAGGTTGTATCAATTGTACTGATGAGACCTCGGTCAGCCATAACGCTTGGCCTCCCTGCCTCACGCATTAAGCTATTGCGCTTAGGGTCTCTTCTCGCCGGCATGTCGTTGTATCCAGAGATAAAGAAGGCTTACCTAGAATGTAGATAAGCCCCCTTGTTCATACGCCTAAGGTTCCCCTCGGCTCAAAACTGCCGACAGGCAATTATGGGCCGATCTGGGAATTGTATCCTTCGCTGAAGCCTTGAAGATACGAGCTTCGGTACGCGACTCCGTAAGAGTTAACGTTCCCTAGCGTATCGTCATAGCCATTCGTCGCGGTTTGGAAATTTTCCGAATCCGCGGGAATGTTTTCCTGGCCGTTTACTGCAGCGGCCTGACCATCGGCAAGCCCGTCACGATAACCGGTCTCGGCGGCGATCGGCCGCGGCTCGACCGACTCGTCCGTCGATACAGCAACGTTCTCGGGTTCGACAACAGCCATTGATGTATAGGCGATCGGTGCGGCGGGTTCCGTGACCACGCTGGCCTCGGGTGCCGAGCAATCGCAAGCATCGGTGTCCGCAGTATCGGCGTAACCAATACTGTCGGCGGACACATCGCTTACGGGCTCGACATTTGTCTCGTCTGCCGGAACGTAGTTCACGTTCGCCAGGTTAGTTTGATCAGCCGGGATGTAATTTACGTTCTCGACTTTCGTCTCACTGGCCGGGACGTAATTAACATTTTCGGCAGTCGTGTAATTGACCGGCACCGTATTCAAAGCTGTCATATTGTCAGCCGAAATAGCAGTGACCGTGTGATACCCGAGGTCGTCTTCGAACGTGCGAAGCGCGGCCGGGTTCTGATAAGCAACGGGGCACGAACAGCTCGCGCCAACGTAGTTGGCGGGAACATAATCGGTGTCCATATCGCTGTCTGCGTCAACTGCTTCATAACTGATAGCAGAAGCGGGCGTCTCGTTCACGACGTATGTCGGCTCGCTCCCCGAAAGGGAAGTGTCATAGTCAACGTCGTCAGCAGGAACGTAACTCACGGTCTGCGTGCTGGTTTCCATCGGCGCCTGGACGGCGATCCTACTCAAACAGGCGTCCCCGACATCGTTGGCCGCAATATAATTTGCGTCGTCCGTATCGGGAATCGCCTCGTCGTCAAGGTCACTGTCGTCATCCGCCGGGACGTACGAAACCGTCCTGAGCTGCGGGGTTTCCGCGTAGCTCGCCGGGATATACCTCTGGTTTCCATCGTCCCAGTACGCCGCGTCGTCATAATTGACATATCTTGCCGTACTGAGGTTCGTCCTTGGTACGTTGAGGTACGCGGTGTCGTCATAGCTTGATCGCGGAACGATCACGTCCTGTGTGCCGGCAATATAGTCGGTTTTCACAACGACATGCCTCGGTGCGGTGGTCTCAACATCGTTAAGACTACTTACTCCACACGCGCAGGCACTGCCGGTATTGCGAACCGCGACGTATCTAGCCGGTGCTACATAGTCGTCATCGTCGTAATCGGTATCTACGTTGCGAACCGCGACGTATCGCGGGCTGACATAGACCGGTTGACGACGCAGGGCGACGTAGTGCGGCGAATAGTTGTAATCGACATCGTCCGCATCCATGTCGCTGTAGCGAACCGCCACATACCTCGTCCGCGGCGCATAGCTGCGAACGGCGACATATCTCGATCCTGAATCGATGTATGTCGGCTGGCGGCTTACGACGACGTAACGAGACGGTGTGTAGTCCATATCGTCATTGCGAACCGCAACATATCGGATCCGCCTTGCAGGTTGATAGCTGCGAGCGCTTCTGACCGCGATATATCTCGGACTGCTGCCATAGTAGCCGCTGTCGCCAACCGTCGTATACCTCACGCGTCGCGTGTTTCGGTATGAAATGTCGCCGCACGGCTGACCGCCGTAACTGATCACCGTCGTGCCCATCAACGGCGCCATTCGGTTAGCTGTTCTGGTCCGGTACACGACCCTTGTGCCTGGGCAGGCATAGGTCGCTCCCGCTGCGATGAGGAAAATCAAAATTAGAGGAAGTAGAATACCGACACTACCAATACCTCTGGTGGCGTCTTTCAACTTCATAGAATCACCCCCTTGCTTGTCCAATACAAAACACGCAACCGCCGCCCGAATTGGCTGCGGTTTGTCAAAAACGTATCTTGTGTGACGTTTAAAGGATAGCCCGTTCTTCATAGAGGTTGCAAACTTTTTGCCGGCGAGGCGATTTTGAGTGGTGCCCAGATCTTCTTTGCGTTTGCGTCCTTTGCGTCCTTTGCGAGCTCTGAGTGAAACGGTTTTTCTCACGCAAAGGCCGCAAATACCGCAGAGAAGATTCACAGAAGATCTGGGCAAGCCGTGAATTTCGCGATCTCGTGTCTCATGTCTGTCTCGCCCTTGTCTCAACTTGTTGCTCGGCTTGCAAATGACTGCAACCGTGGGCCTTACGGCGATCCTTCTCGACTGTCTCACGTTTTTTCGAAAAATTTTCTTGACAAAGAACATGTGCCGTGTATGATACAACGTATCACACACAACACTCGTGTGAATGATACTAACAAATGTTCATGAGGTCAAGGAGTTTTTGAAATGGAAAGCCAGATCCCACAAGCCGCGGCGGACGAGCCGATCAGAATAAGAAAAGCCAACGACTATGCGAAGGAATTAAAGGACGCAAAACCACCGGAAATGCTCTTTGACGAGTTTTGGCGCGAGGGCGAATTGGGTCTGTTATTTGGCCCTTCGGGTGCGGGAAAAAGCATTCTTGGAGTGCAGGTTGCCGATGCGCTTGCGCGCGGCCGGGCGATCGACGGCTTTAGAATGCCCGATCGCGGTCGACGCGTGCTTTATGTCGACATGGAAATGTCGGACGTGCAATTTGTGCGGAGAAATTCCGTCATTGCTGCAGGGTCAAAAAGTCTCAAAACGCAAACATTCTCGGAGCGGTTTTGCAGAGAATCTCCACCTGATGTCGGAAAGCTCGCCGAATGGCTCAAGGCCGCGGTCAAGGGAAACAAATGCCGCGTCGTCGTGATAGATTCGCTCGCGGCGGTCAGAAACACGCAGGACGGCGTTCGCGAAACTCTAAAATTGATGCGAGATCTGCGCCGGCTCAAGGACGAGCTGGATATCTCGATATTGGTCCTGACGGATTGCGTCGACGCAAGGCGCTCGAAAACGCTGACAGAGGCGGACCTCGGCCGCAACCGCGTCATATGCAGCGCGGCCGACAGCGTATTTGCGCTGTGCCGGCACCGGACGCATTTCGACAGCAGATATATTGTGCAGACGCGCTCGCGAAACGCGCCCCTTTCGTGGACCGAGCAAAACGCGCCGTTGTGCAGCATCGTGAAATTGGAAACGGGCCTGCTGGCCTTTCGGTTTGACGACCGTTTTCTCGCAACGCTCGACGTAGACGAGCTGGAGCTGATCTGTAACCTCAAGATGGCGCGTGACGAGGGCGGCGAATCGATCCGAAGCATGGCCGAGCTGTTTGAGATCACGCCGTCGCGCGCCGAGCGGCTGTATAAAAAATGGTCGCCGGCGATAGAGGCAAAATACCGGGCGCTGATAGCCACGATGCCGGTGGACGATGAAAGTGATCAGTGGTCAGTGGAGGATGACAGTGGCCAGTGGCCGGTGGTCAGTGGTCAGGAAGGAGCGGTTCGGTCGGCGGAAGCGGAAAGTTTGGCCGCGGATGGACGCGGATCAACGCGGACCTGTCCGATAGAAGAAGAGGCGGAAGAATGGGACGAGGCTGGTTTCGAGCGGCCGGTGTGGCTGGATGTAGAAGCCGATAGAAGATCGGAAATTGAGAATGGGAAAACTGAGATCTTAGTTACTAAGAGCGGTGGGAGTGTCCAACCAATTAACAATTCTCAATTGCCAATTGTCAATTATTCCGCCATTCCGTTTGCGGCCGCTTTGAGGAGGCGATCGGTTTACGAGCTTAAGGTGTCGCTGGACAGTTACGGACGAGAGATATTTGTCGAAGAGGAGTGTCAAGTAACCGGTAAGCCCAAGATCTGGTACTGCTTTGACCGGCAGGGAAAGCTTATAAAAGCCGAACGCGGCCGAGCAGGGATAAAGGTCACGCATCTCGGGCCGAGTCCGTGGTTGTAAAGTCCTGAGCGCGAATCAAGGGAAAAGTATTTCGCCGCGGATCACGCAGATCGGCACGATATGAAAGACTATCTCACGCGAAGCTCGCAAAGAACGCAAAGAAATGGAGTGTTTGTCAGAGCTCAGATTTTTTCTGAAACAATAATCGGGAACTGTCTTACCAAAGTAGCAGTAGGCGATACGTCGCCAGAGTGGTTTTTAGAATTCGCTGAATCAGGCATTCAGCAGGACGAAGACCGTATTACCGCCCCCCTCCGTTTGCGCAAATGCCGATTCCAAAGGAGGAATTTGCGTGAAACACATTCGACTCAAAATGCTTCTTCCGCAGGGTGAAGATACAAACCTGCCGGTCGACACCTATCCGGTAATGATCAGTGCGATCGACACAACAATGGGGCTTCTGGAAATAGTCGGGGTGGCAGAGTTTGCTGCTCTTGGCTTCGCGACATCGATCGTTTCAGCAGTTGTCGGCCAGTGGCTGGCGCTTGGCTCGGGCTACGCCGAGGCGTGGGAGGCCATCAGAGCGGACCGCATGGCCATGGGATTTTCCTATGGTGTCATGACCGCGACGGACGGAAAATCGGGCCACTGGGTAAGTCAGAATTTCGGTGAGACACACGCCGAGTATGGGTATGATTTCGTAGACGGCGGGGTAAAGGCGGCAAAGGCCTTTAACGCGGGGCTTGTCAGCGGATATTATCAGGGTAAAGAGCTGACGAACTATCAAAAGAAGCTAGTCTGGGAAGACGTTCTGATAAGAACCGGCATGATCGGCACGATGAGTCGCGCGACCCTTAACAGTTGGGGGCACGCGCAATGGGTGAACTGGTATCGGGACATGGGCATCGCGTTTCGCAAGTTTCATCTAAAATAGGATCGCCACGGTCGGAAATTCCCAGACCTTTTGACATAATCCGTTGTTAATAGCGTTTGGAGGAAAGACGATGGGCTGGGATACCGATTGGCAATTGGAAGGGCTTTTCTATTTTGGCGCGCCGCTGAATATCTGGAAATACGAGGTTTTCGAGCAGAACGTCGGCTACCAGCCGCTGCCCTATCATCGCGTTCAGATGCAGATAGACGACGACGCGGACCTGTTTAATCGGTTGTGGGCGCTCACAAAGACAGACTCGATCAAGTACTACGACCGGATCATCCTGATGAACACGGGGCCGAATGTTCAGTACAAGCACGAATATTGGCTTAGAAAGGCCTGGATCTATTCGCTCGAAACCGGCTATCGCCCGTCTCAGTGGCCTTATGACCCATGGAACGGATATACGATCGGCGTCGCATGCGACAAAACTCCTGAAAATGACGCTGCGGTCTCACGCCTTCGCGGCAGCTGGGGCCCCTCCGGATACGAGGCCGGAATGAATCCTAAAAACCCTAACCGCTATCGGCGCTAGGTTTCGTAAGCAGATCTGTGGACGGCCGTACCGGATGACCTAAAAGATGGCGTCAAGACGTGCGCGAAATTTTTTTGAAGATCTTGCGCACTCACGGGCGCCTTCTGATATACTAACCGGCACACAGCAAATCCCAGGTCCTTTTCGTTGTACCTAGAATGAAGACTTGCCAACAGTCGTCATCGCTTTTATCTGGAATCGCCCAGCACAATGGTCCAGTTTCCCGGACCATGTACTTAGAACCCACTTTAATTCGCCTCATTAAGAAGTACCTGTCGGGAGAATTCTCGATAGAGATCCGAACGCATTAACTCGGCGGCAGGCCCTGCTGCACCTTTTCTCAATACGACCAGCTACGTTGCCTGGCGCCGTCCGGTAGGTCGAGCCATCGTTGGAGCGCGTTAAGTTTTCAGCGGGCTCGAGAAATTCAAAAATGGAGAAATATGTATGAGCACTCTTACGACTGAAGACGGCATGAATATGTACTACAAGGATTGGGGCGAGGGACAGCCGATCGTTTTCAATCACGGATGGCCGCTATCGGCCGATGCATTTGAAGATCAGATGTTCTTTATGGCTTCGAACGGCTATCGCTGTGTCGCGGTCGATCGGAGAGGTCATGGACGTTCCGATCAGACCTGGTACGGCAACGACATGGACACCTATGCCGACGACCTTTCGGAGTTGATCGAATATCTCGACCTGAACGATGCGATCCTGGTCGGACATTCGACCGGCGGCGGCGTAGTCGCACGCTATATCGGGCGACACGGCACGGAGCGCGTGGCAAAGGCCGTGTTGATCAGCGCTGTGCCGCCGTTGATCTTGAAGACAAAGAGCAATCCCGGCGGCTTGCCGATAGAGGCGATCGATGGTCTGCGCGAGGGCGTACGGGCCGACCGATACCAATTCTGGAAGGGCTTTGCCGCGCTTTTCTACAACACGAACCGTCCGAATGCCGATGTTTCCGAAGGCATTCTGGACTCGTTCTTTTTACAATGCAGCCTGACCGGCTTTCCGGCGAGCTACCTCGGGATCAAGGCGTTTGCCGAGACCGATTTTACAGAGGACCTGAAGAAGTTTGACGTGCCAACGCTGATACTGCACGGCGACGACGATCAGGTGGTTCCGATCGCCGACACGGCGCTTCTTTCGGCAAAGATCGTTAAAGACGCAACCCTAAAGGTTTATCCGGGATACCCTCACGGAATGTGTCAAACTCACAAGGACGCGATAAACACGGACCTGCTAGCGTTCATCCAGCAGCCGCAGAAGAAACCTGCTACTGCTGCCTGACAAGCTCGCGGACATTGGAGGTAGGTAAATGAAAGATAAAAAGAATAGATCGAAGATCGTCGTGATCGGCGGCACAGGACTCATCGGTTCGAAGGTCGTCGCGGGTCTGAACGAAAACGGCTATGAAGCCGTCGCGGCATCGCCTGACACCGGCGTGAATACGATTACCGGCGAGGGCTTGGCGGAAGTGTTGAATGGTTCGTCCGTTGTGGTGGACGTCTCAAATTCGCCGTCGTTCGAGGACAAGGCCGCGACGGATTTCTTTACGACATCGACGAGTAATCTTCTCAAATATGAGTCGGAGGCCGGCGTGAAGCATCACGTCGCATTGTCGATCGTGGGGATCGCGCATATGACCGAAGTCGGTTACTATCGGGCAAAGCTCGCCCAGGAGAAACTTATAAAGGAATCCTCGATCCCATTTACGATAATTCACGCGACTCAATTTTTTGAGTTTGCAAAGGCCATCGCCGATTCGGCGACAGAGGGCGATACGGTACGATTGGCACCGATCCAAATTCAGCCGATGGCGGCCGACGACGTGGCCAGGGCCGTGATCAGAGTCGCTGAACGACCGCCGCTAAATGGTACCGAAGAGGTCGGCGGCCCCGAGGTTTTAACTCTTGTTGAATTTGTTGAAAAGGGCCTCAAGGCTAGAAACGACCCGCGCAAAGTAGTGATAGATGCGGCCGCACTCTTTTTCGGCGCGCACCTGGGAAGGATGTCTTTGCTGCCGACCGATGGCGCGCGGCTTGCGAGCACGCGGTTTGAGGACTGGCTGGCGGATCTGAAAAATCGGCCACGCGGCCAAGAACCGAAACCACGTTCTGCGACTGCCATTTAATCGGTATAATGCCGGACGCTGGAATTAGGCGTTAAACAGAAAGGCCTCGCCAAGTGACGGGGCCTTTTTGTGTGGTCTCTACCGCGTCCGCTCAGGCGGTGATCGATGCCGGCCGGCGGTTCGATGGAATATTTGTTTCCCTATTTCGCGAGAACCGCCGAACCAAAAATCACCGCGCGGACAGGCTTTCAAGCCATTTGCGGACGGCGGCCGAGAGTTCAATGCGTTTGTTGGAATAGGCGTGGTCGGTTGGGAAGTAAGCGCTGGTGACGCGTTCGTTCCCGGCTTTTTGAAGAGCGGCGGCAAAGTCGTCGTCCATTTTTTTGAGCCCATCGTCCGAGCTTACGACAAGGGTCGGCCGGCTCTTGAGAGCATCGACCTTTGACGAGAACCTCCATGCGGATGCGTTCGCGATCAGCTCGCGAACGAGCCCTTCGGGCGTGCAGCCGGCGAGCGGCGCCATTCCCTCGTCGGCGAGAGCGGCGGCATATTTTTGGGTGAATGCGGGCTCCGCCTCTTTTGCAAGCTGCTCAGGAATGCGGCCCGGCATATCGGCGGCAGAGATCAGTCCAACGGCCATGATCGTCGGATCGGCCGCCCCTCCTTCGACGGCCATAAAACCGCCCATACTATGTCCGATCAGGACGATGCGATTTGGATCAAGGCGAAGCAGCTTTGCGTTATCGGGCTGTCGCAGATAGGCAACGGCCGACGCGACATCCTCGATGCTGTTTCCGAAAGAGAAATTGCCCAAGGTGCCCCACGATCCGCGATAGTTGAAATAAAGGACGTCCCAACCGGCACGGCGGATGTCCTGGGCGAGGTCGAGATTTTTTTCGTTGCCGGGAAATCCGTGCAGCAGCACGACAACCGGATGCGGCCCCGGACCCTCGGCGACGTACATCAGAGCATTCAGCCCGACGCCGTGGCTCGGTATCTGAAACGTCTCCATGGTGGCCGGGAATGGATTTTTTGCCGCGGCCGTTTGCCCGTATGTCCCAACTGCGAAGGCCGCGATCGAAAAGATCAATGCTGTGAACAGTTTCATAGTCTAAGAGAATAGCCGAGGTCAAGAACACCGCCAATCTAGGACGCTTGTCTGTCCTGTGAAGCGGCAGGCGTGCAAGTTGGCCGCAGGTTCGAGTGTAGCCACGTGGTGTATGGCGCACAGAGAGTTAGTTGTAGACTTGGTAACTCCTTTTAACAAGTAGCAGCACCGAGTCGTCTTGAGTAGCCGTTTCATCGGTCTGTCTCGCGGGGTTTCCTGGCCCTTTGCAGCTCCCAGATTCCGCGAACGGCGAGTATGATGCCAAAGATGCCGATCACGCCCAGGGCCCAGAGCGTCCAGATGAAAAAGAATCCGCCGGCGGAGCGGGCAGTGTCGTTGATGTGCGGACTTCGCAGGTGGATAACGGGCATGCCCACCGTAAAGATCGATATGAGGAGCATGATGATGTGGCCTGAGAGCCGCTCGCGCAGGACCAGCGTCCCGTAAAGCAGGACGGCCGCCACCGTGATCGCGATCATATTAACGAGCCCGGCCTCGTCAAATCCGCGAACAATGTCGTCCGTCACATGGATCGTCAACAAAAGCAGCGAGAGCAGCGACGCGAGCGTTAGCAAATTGTTGGGTCTCATTTGCTTCGATTACGTTGCGAGCGGGTCAAATGTTCCCTCGGACGTTCTGGTTTCATGTGGCTTTCCACGCTCGTCACATTCCGTATTGTGGCCGAAACGGATGATGTGGCCGTCGGGGCATTCAACGAGCATCTCGCGCATGCTCCAGGGTTTTGTGTCTGGCGTGGAAAGTATCTTTGCGCCGGTGTCCTTTATCATCTCGTAGTACTCGTCGACATTGTCAACGACGACCGAGATCCATGTCGCCGGGCTGCCTTGATCGCCCTTGCAAAAGAATATCTCGACCGTCCCATCGTAGAGTCCGGCAAAGGTCGGAGGGTCGTCCCACGTCCAACTGTTCGCGAGTTTCAGCTTGTCCCTAAAATATGCCACACTCGCCGCTACATCCGTCGAATAAAGCATCGGTATTGCTTTGTCGAATTTCATATGACAGAAGGTAAGTCCGAGTCGACGCGATGTGCAAGTGAGATCGAGAGCCTGGGTGATGAGAGAGCCGGTTGAGCTTATGAATTGGTCAGAAAGCGGACGGCGAGGTAAGCCTGACCGTCCTGCAAGCTGCGGAGCTCGAAGAATCGAAGGCATGACACCCATTCCTTGTTCGCTGGCCTAACCGTGGAGCTTTAAGCCCAGATATATTCTTCTGCAATTGCGCTGTCGCGCCATATTGCAACGGGTACCATACGGCTTCCGTCTTCGAATTCACCGACGGCGCAGGTCCACTCGCCCGATCCGAATTTGATCGGGTGGCTGGTTATCTGCGGCACCTTGCCTCGGATCGATTCGACATACGCCGTCATGGCGTCAATCGGAAAGACAAATAGCCGCAAGAACAATTTGTTTCATAAGCCGTCCGGGAAGAAAGAGGCTAGAACTCTAATGTATCAACACGCCATGTGCGTTAACTCGCATATATTGATACGTGCGTTGCGGTTCGCCATTGCGGTAGAAGCTGAAACCGCCGTCACGTTTGTTCTCGTTACCGTCGACCGGCGAAAGCAAGATGCGCCAGACATCGTCATACAGCCAGAACTCCAGCTTGTACTGCACGTTTAACAAAGGCAGATTCCCCGATTTGATCGGAGGGTCCGTCCTACTGAGCCTATACTGAGAGAAGGTAGCGTGTTTCGGCGCGATCGTGATCGTGTTTCCGCTAACTTTATAAGTACCGTCCTCATTCTCGAGATAGTATTTGGGTGCGGCCAACTGCATATTCTCGGTAAAGAATTTATAAGTGCCGTCGGGAGCGAAGTAATAGGTTTTTGAAAACGTTGCGGTCGAGAGACCTGAGTGGCCAAGCATGCCGCCCTGGACGCCGCCCTGTTTCCAGAAATTACCGGCGAGCGACCGGCCGGAACCGTTCGGAGCTGCAACAGGCGGCTGCACCGGTTTGGCCGCCTCGGGTTTTTTGAAACTGATGGAATTTAGAAACGCTGTAAGCTCGGGCTCGAACGCCTGTGTGTTCGTGAGCACGAGCGCATTTACCATTTTGCCGTAGCCGGTCGCGGTGTAGAGTAACGCAACACCTTTCGCTCCGTCTTTCTCAAACGGTGCAGAGCCGCCCGCCAAAAGCCATTCGCCTTTGTTGTCGGCGTCCATCATTTGCGGAGCGCTCGAAACCGTCACTGCCTCTTTCACGATCGTTTTCCACGAGGCATCGAAGTTTTGCTGCGGAGAGCCGATACTCGGAACGGACTTGAACAGGGTAACCAGGCAAAAGTTGTTGGCGTTGTCCGTGGTCGAAAACTGTATCGCGTCCTGGCCGGCCTGCTTGCTCCAACCTTTTGGCGATCGAAACGACGAGATGTCGAATGTTTCGGATGTCTGCGCAAACAAATTCAGGCAGAGAGACGATAGACCGATAGCTACACAAATGAAACGTTTCATAGAATTTGCCAAGCTTGATTTAGTTTGTATTTCGGCCGCCCGATTGTGCATGCGAGTACGGAAGGCTGCCTGAGAGTAGCACGTTTTCCGTAAAGGCTTCTACTCGAACAAATTAAAAAGGCCCCGTTGGCTGACGAGGTGTCTTGTAGACATTTTGCGGCTGAGCTCGATTTACCTCTTGACAAGCATGATATAATCATTTCGGTAAGTGGTATGGCCGTTGTGCCACGGTTTTGGATCTTTGATAATTTTTCGAGACTGTGGAAAACCTGCGGACTGGCATGTCAGGAGCGTAGATCTTGCGCCGCGGCAAAAAGACCTCTTTCGACCCGTCTCGGCTGCGGTTAAATGCGATTAAGCTATGTGTTCTCAGTGGTTAACAGGCATGGTGCGGCAAAAGCGCGGCGCGGATTTCTTATTT
>Ga0070679_100004852_pt1 | contig 12407 bp, 9 predicted proteins | sample KBSC63BmetaG_FD_65652 | JGI IMG/M metagenome (GOLD analysis project Ga0070679, IMG submission 65652) | Corn rhizosphere microbial communities from Kellogg Biological Station, Michigan, USA - KBS C6-3B metaG | ecosystem: Host-associated > Plants > Roots > Rhizosphere | place: USA: Michigan... | reverse complement strand
CTTATTGCAAAAAGAACAATACAAAATCATTGTAGATAAAAGTACAGTGCCGGTGGGCACAGCGGATAAAGTTTCTGATAGAATTTTACTGAGTTTAAAAGAAAGAAAAATTGATGCTCCTGAAGAGTTGTTTAACGTAGTTAGCAATCCTGAATTTCTTCGTGAAGGAGTTGCTGTGGAAGATTTTATGAAGCCAAACCGTGTTGTGATTGGAACAACCTCAGAAAAAGCGAAAAGATCATTAGGCGAGCTATATGCACCCTTTGTTCGCCAGGGTAATCCTGTTATTTATATGGATGAAAAATCCGCAGAACTCACTAAATATGCTGCCAACGCATTTCTTGCTACTAAAATATCCTTTATGAACGAGATTGCGCAAATGTGTGAAAAACTGGGCGCCGATGTAGATATGGTTAGAAGAGGAATTGGAAGCGATGACAGAATTGGTAAGCGCTTTTTATTCCCGGGAATTGGGTATGGCGGAAGCTGTTTCCCCAAAGATGTACAGGCTTTAACAAAATCTGCACGGCAAATAAATTATGATTTTAAAATATTAGAGGCAGTGATGACGGTAAATGAAAATCAGAAAATTCATCTTTTACCAAAAATTAAAAATTATTTTAAAAATAATCTGGAAGGGAAAAAAATTGCATTATGGGGATTGGCATTTAAACCTAATACCGACGATGTACGTGAAGCGCCATCATTAAAAATAATTGAAGAGCTAACTGCGATGAAAGCTTCTGTTACAGCTTATGATCCTGAAGCGATGGAAAATATAAGAAATGAAATCGGTAATAAAATTAGTTATGCAGAAAATCAATATGATGCATTGCAAGATGCAGATGCATTGGTTATTGCAACCGAATGGGGCGAATTCAGAACTCCGGATTTTATTAAAATGAAAACGCTTTTGAAAAATCCTGTTGTTTTTGACGGAAGAAATCTTTTTGAATTATATCAAATGGAAGAATGCGGTTTTCATTATGAAAGTGTAGGAAGAAGAATGGTTAATTAGATAATGTAAAATTTTGAAAATGTGAAGAATGAAGGATGATTCAAAAAATTAAACATACTTAAATAATTTAACGACCAATAGTTTAAATCAAAAAAATTGTCATCTAAGAGAATTCTCATTACAGGCGCAGCAGGCTTTTTAGGTTCCCATCTTTGTGATAAGTTCATTAAAGAAGGAATGCATGTAATAGGAATGGATAATCTTATTACAGGCGATTTAAAAAATATTCAGCACCTTTTTAAATTAGAAAATTTTGAGTTTTATCATTGCGATGTTTCAAAATTTATTCACGTTTCCGGTGAGCTCGATTATATTTTACATTTTGCGTCCCCTGCAAGCCCAATTGATTATTTAAAAATCCCTATACAAACTTTAAAAGTAGGTTCACTGGGTACCCATAATTGTTTAGGTTTAGCACTATCTAAAAGAGCAAGAATTTTGGTCGCTTCCACAAGTGAAGTATATGGCGATCCATTAGTCCATCCGCAAAATGAAGAATATTGGGGAAACGTAAATCCAATTGGGCCAAGGGGTGTTTACGATGAAGCCAAGCGTTTCCAGGAAGCCATTACAACTGCATATCATACATTCCATGGGTTAGAAACAAGAATAGTACGGATATTTAACACCTATGGCCCAAGAATGCGCCTTAATGATGGAAGAGCATTGCCGGCATTTATTGGGCAGGCCCTTCGAGGAGAAGATCTTACAGTTTTTGGAGATGGTAGCCAAACAAGAAGTTTCTGTTATGTACATGATTTGGTTGAAGGAATTTATCGCCTTTTATTAAGTGATTACTCAATGCCGGTAAATATTGGTAACCCTGATCAGATAACATTAAAAGCGTTTGCAGAAGAAATTATTGAACTTACGGGAACCAAACAAAAAATAGTATATAAACCTTTACCTCAGGATGACCCCAAACAGCGGCAACCAGATATTACAAAAGCAAAGGAAATTTTAGGATGGGAACCAAAAGTGAACAGGGCTGACGGCTTAAAGATTACTTATGAATATTTTAAGTCATTACCTCCGGAAGATTTATCTAAACTTCCGAAGGAGTTTATAAGCAAACGGGTTTAATAAATATCTTTCAGATTATATAAGTAGATTATATTTTATAATAGTAAAATTGAAAACCACAATATGTATAATAGTTTAGTTAATAAAGAAAAAAAACTTGCAGTTATAGGACTGGGATATGTAGGCCTGCCTATCGCTCTTGAATTTGCAAAAAAAATCTCTGTAATCGGGTTCGATATAAATGCTGACAGAATACAATTAATGAGGGAAGGCATTGATCCCAGTAAAGAATTAGAAAAAGAAGCTTTCAATAATTGTGATATAGAATTTACAAATAGTCTTGATAAATTAAGAGAAGCTAATTTTTTTATAGTTGCTGTGCCTACGCCCGTGGATAAGCATAATGTTCCTGACCTTACGCCTGTACAAAAAGCGAGCGAAACAATTGGAAAAGTTATTAAAAAAGGAGATTATGTGGTATTTGAAAGTACAGTTTATCCCGGTTGTACAGAAGAAGATTGTCTTCCCATAATTGAAAGTTTATCAGAATTAAAAAATATAATTGATTTTAAACTGGGTTATTCTCCTGAAAGAATAAATCCGGGTGATAAAGAACATACATTAGCAAGTATTGTTAAAGTAGTTAGCGGTTGCGACGATGAAAGCCTTGACACAATTGCGAAAGTGTATGAATTAGTAGTTACTGCAGGTGTTCATAAAGCGTCATGCATTAAAGTTGCCGAGGCCGCAAAAATTATTGAAAATACACAAAGAGATTTGAACATAGCGCTTATGAATGAGCTATCTATTATCTTCGATAAAATGAATATAAATACATTTGAAGTATTGGAAGCTGCGGGAACAAAATGGAACTTCCTGAAATTTCAGCCGGGGCTTGTAGGCGGCCACTGTATTGGTGTTGATCCGTATTATCTTACTTATAAATCTAATAAGCTTGGGTACGATGCACAGGTAATTCTTGCTGGCCGCTCTATAAATGATGGTATGGCAGCGCATGTTGCTAAAAAAGTTTTACAACATATTATTCAAAACAATGGTGATGTAAAAAGCTCGAAGGTCTTGGTGATGGGAGCCACTTTCAAAGAAAATGTAAGCGATATAAGAAATTCAAAAGTTGCAGATGTGATCAATGAATTAAAATCTTATTCTTTACAGGTTCATGTTACAGATCCACATGCAAATAGCAGGGAACTGCATCATGAGTATGGATTTGAATTGGTAGAAAATATTGAAAACGATTACCAGGCAGTAATTATAACAGTTCCTCATCTTGCTTACATGGGTATGGATGATAATTCTTTTGCAGAAATAACAAGGCCAAATGCAATTATTGCAGATGTTAAGGGCAGCTATCGTGGTAAAATTTCAAGCCGTAAATATTGGAGCCTTTAAAAAAAATTAAGTTGAACAATATATTTCACCAGCAAGATCTCAGTAATTCATCTTTTTTAATAACCGGCGGAGCAGGTTTTATAGGTGGGCATATTGCAGAATATTTATTAAAAAATAATGCAGGGAAAGTAAGAGTGCTGGATAATATGGCAAATGGTTTTGAGTCCAATCTCAACATATTAAAACAATACAATTCTTTTGAATTTATTGAAGGTGATATAAGAGATATTGAGATATGCCGGAAGGCATGCGAAGGCATTCATTACGTAAGCCACCAGGCGGCTTTAGGATCTGTGCCCCGTTCGATAAAACAGCCCTTTCTTACTAATGATGTAAACGTCGGCGGATTTGTAAATATATTAAAAGCCGCTGTTGAAAATAACGTAAAGCAGTTCGTATATGCATCGTCTTCATCGGTGTACGGTGATGAAAAAACACTGCCTAAAAAAGAAGAAAAAACTGGCAATTGTTTGTCGCCGTATGCAGTAAGTAAAATGGCTGACGAGTTGTATGCGGGTGTATTTTCTAAAGTTTACAATATTCCGGTAATTGGTTTCAGGTATTTCAATATTTTTGGCCCGCGCCAGGATCCTGATGGCCCCTATGCTGCAGTTATTCCGATTTTTGTAAAAGCCATAATGAATAATACATCGCCAAATATAAATGGAGACGGCGAACAAACGAGAGACTTTACTTATGTTGAAAACGCAGTTCAGATTAATATAAAAGGCATGCTTTCAACAAATGATGAAGCCAAAAATAAAGTGTATAATGTTGCTGTTGGAGAAAATTATTCTATAAATTATTTGTTTGGAAAAATAAAAGAATATTTGAAAAGTGATATTGAAGCAATTCACAAAGAGCCAAGAGAAGGTGATGTTCGCAATTCTCTGGCAGATATTTCTTTAGCCCGGCATTTGCTTAATTATGAGCCTACAACTAAATTTGAAACCGGACTTGAAAAAACAATTCAATTTTTTGAACAATTATATGTGAAATAATTTGCTAATTGCAAACTTTTTAAATGCCTTTCATTAAGACACAATTTTCCGGATTGTTAATTTTTGAGCCAAAAGTTTTTGGAGACCATAGAGGTTATTTTTTTGAAAGTTATAATCTGCAAACATTTCTGGAGGAAGGTATCGAAATAAATTTTATACAGGACAACCAGGCAAGTTCTTCTTTTGGAGTAATAAGAGGATTGCATTTTCAATTACAACCTTATGCACAAACGAAATTGATAAGAGTTTTGTCAGGCAAAATAATTGATAGCGTTGTTGACATAAGAAAAGATTCTCCTACTTTCGGCAAGGCCTATTCGATAGAATTATCATCGGAAAATAAAAAACAGCTTTTAGTTCCAAAGGGATTTGCACACGGCTATTCTGTAATTAGTGAAACCGCTGAAGTATTTTATAAATGTGATGCATTTTATAATAAAGAAAGCGAAGGTGGTATTGCATGGAACGACCCCGCATTGAACATTAACTGGCAAATACCTACAGAAAGCGTTAAAGTGTCAGAAAAGGATTCCTTTTATCCACTTTTTGATGATTGCAAGCATAACTTTTCATTTAATAGCTGAAAATAAAAGCATGACTTCTTCCATCAAAAAAAATACAATATTGATAACCGGTGCAAGTGGCCAGCTTGGTAATGAATTGCAAAATCTCTCAATTGAATATCCAGCGTATAATTTCTTGTTTACTACGAGGAAAGAACTTCCTATTGAAGATAAGAAAGCGATAAATATTTTTTTTGAACAACATCAGATACAATATTGTATTAATTGTGCAGCTTATACAGCAGTGGATAAAGCTGAGTCAGAAAAAGAGAAAGCGTTCCTCATAAACGCTCATGCAGTGGGCTTTTTAGCAGACGCATGCAACAAACATCAAACAAAATTTATCCATATTTCGACCGACTATGTTTATGACGAAAGTATAAAACGTCCATTGAAAGAAGATGACGCAGTTGCCCCTTTAAGTGTTTACGGTTTATCAAAACTGAAAGGCGAAGAACTTGTTTTAAGTAAAAATCCTTCTTCGCTTATTATCAGAACTTCATGGGTTTACTCTGCTTATGGAAATAATTTTGTAAAAACAATGCTTCGTTTATTTAAAGAAAAGGAAAGCATAAATGTTATAAATGATCAGCAAGGTTGTCCTACTTATGCAGCAGATATTGCATCGATAATTATGGAATTTATCAATAGAATGAAAGTTAGTGAATACAGCGGTATCGTAAATTATTGTAACGAAGGTATTACCACTTGGTTCGATTTTGCGGTAGCCATAAAAGAATTTGTGAATACTTCCTGTAATGTATTGCCAATTCAAACTTCACAATATCCAACGCCTGCAAAAAGGCCGCAGTATTCAGTTTTGGATACTTCAAAGGTTAAAAAAATGTTGGAAATAGATATTCCTTTTTGGAAAGAAAGCCTTTTTCAATGTATGAAAATGCTGTAAGAAATTCATAACAATTTATTCTTCCTTTTTATCAGCCTTTCTTCCTTTTTAAGAATTATTTGGTTTGGGTTCTGTTATATTTGTCATTTCAATATAATTCATATACATAAATACTAATCATGAAACTTTTACGGCTACTTATTTTATTTCTTTTCATTGCAACATCTTCTTCTTTTGCGCAGCAAAATCTAAATGATACGTTACCTGTTGACCCCAATGTAAAAGTTGGCAAGTTAAGTAATGGGCTTACTTATTATATTAGGCAGAATAAAAAGCCAGAACAAAAAGTAGAATTGCGGCTTGTAGTAAATGCAGGCTCTGTTTTAGAAGACGAAGATGAACAAGGCCTTGCGCATTTAAGCGAGCACATGGCTTTTAATGGCACCACGCATTTCAAAAAAAATGATATTATTTCTTTTTTGCAATCTATTGGTGTAGGGTTTGGAAATGATTTGAATGCATACACAAGTTTCGATCAAACCGTTTATATATTGCCCATACCAACTGATAAGCCTTCAAATATTGATAAAGGCTTTCAAATACTGGAAGATTGGGCGCATAACGTAACTTATAAAGATGAAGATATTAATGGAGAGCGCCCTGTTGTTTTGGAGGAAAGCAGGCTAGGCAAAGGAGCTAATGATCGCATGTACAGGCAAATTTATCCTGAACTTTTTTCAGGATCATTATACGGGAAAAGGCTTCCCATTGGGCTTGACAGTATAATTAAGAATGCCAGTTATGAAACAGTAAGAAGATTTTATAAAGATTGGTACCGGCCCGATCTTATGGCAGTAATTGTTGTTGGAGATATTGATCCCGGAAAGGCCGAAGCGCTTGTGAAAAAATATTTCGAAGGGCTTAAAAATCCTGCAAGCGAAAGAGAAAGAATAAATCCGCCGGTGCCTCCTTATACAAAAAACGATGCTAAAGTAGTAACGGATAAAGAAGCGACCAGCTATAACATTATTGTAAACTATTCTGCAGAAAAAACACATCCATCGGTTACTTTGGAAGATTATAAACATGATCTTGTAAAAAATATATTTACTTCAATTTTTAATCAGCGTTTGCGTGAGCTTACGCAAAAAGAGAATCCTCCTTTCTTATATGCATATACTGATTTTGGATCGTTTGCCAGAGGATATGAATCATTTTCCGCATCCATCGGTACAGGCAATAAAGATACCACCGCAGGTTTGAAAGCCTTTGAAGAAGAATTGGCAAGAGTAAAAAAATATGGCTTTACTAAAGCCGAACTTGACCGTCAAAAAAGCGATATGCTTTCCAGTATGGAAAGAGCTTATAATGAAAAAAATAAAACCGAATCGGCCAATTATGCTGAAGAATATATAAGAAGTTTTCTTGATCACGAGCCAATACCTGGTATTGCAAATGAATATAATTATTATAAAGAATTACTTCCTAAAATTACTATTGAAGATGTAAATGCTATTAGTAAAAAGCTTGATCAGGATCCTCATCAGTTCATCGCATTACTTGGCCCCGATCCTGCCGCCGGTAATCAATTACCAACGGAAGAAGATTTACTCGCAGTAGCTTCATCAGTTGATACAATGAACATAAAGCCTTATGAAGAAAAGGCAATCGCCTCGTCTTTGCTTGAAACTACTCCTGCGCCAGGCAAGATAATGAACAGCAAAAAAAATGCAACCTTAGGTACTACGGATTATACATTAAGTAATGGCGTAACCGTGACTGTAAAACCTACAGATTTTAAAAATGATGAAATTTTAATGAGTGCAATTAGGGCTGGCGGTAAAAATAGTTACGGATTAAATGATAAATACAATGCCGAGTATGCCACGTCTGTTATAAAAAGCATGGGCATTGGAGATTTCTCGCCAACGGATCTGCAAAAAGCTTTATCAGGTAAAACAGTTAGGGTAAGCCCTCTTTTATCAGGCATCAGCGATGGATTTAGCGGCAGCAGTTCTGTTAAAGATCTGGAGACAATGATGCAGTTAATTTATTTGTATGCAACTTCTCCGCGTATTGATACCAGTTTGTTCCGTTCTTTTTTACAAAAAAATAAAGCTCAACTTGCTTTTTTAAGCGCCAATCCACAGGTAGTATTTATTGATTCTGTATATAACACTTTGTATCATCATGATCCTTTAGCCCCTATCGCCGTTCCCAAAGCGGAATATTTTGATAAGATCAATCTCGATAGAGTTATAGAAATTTATAAAGAAAGGTTTGGCAACATGAACGGTATGCATTTTACTTTCGTTGGCAATTTTAATAATGATAGTCTTCAAAACTTTTTGAAGAAATACATTGCAGCATTACCATCCAATACAAAAGAACATACTTATGCCGCAGATAATAAAGTAAGGCCGGTAAAAGGAAAAGTAAATGTAGATGTATATAAAGGCAAAGAACAAAAGAGTCTCATATTTGAAATATATACAGGCCACGTGCCTTATAGTGATGAGCTTGATTTGAAAGCTGATGCCGTAAGTAAAATCCTCAATATTAGAATTATAGAAGAATTAAGGGAAAAGATACAGGGAATTTATAGTGGTGGCACACAGGCGCAACTTGAAAAACTTCCTTATCCTAATTATACATTTTACATGCAGCTTCCGTGCGGCCCTGAAAAAGTAGATACATTGTTGTATGCAGCCAATAAAGAAATTCAGGATCTTATACAAAAGGGGCCTTCAAAGGCTAATCTTGAAAAAGTAAAACAGCAATGGAAGGAAGAATATAAAACTAACATAAAGGAAAATGGCACGTGGCTTTCGCAATTACAAAGTTTTTATTTCCCCGGCAACAATCCTGATTACTTTATTAACTATGTAAAACATGTGGATGCGCTCACGCAAAAAGATGTACAGGATGCTGCAAAACTATTGTTATCAACTAAGAATGTGCTGATAGGAGTTTTACGGCCGGAAAAAAAGTAAACAAATAAAATAGTTATATTGAAAGGGCCGTCTGTTAGGATGGCTTTTTCATTTATAAATTCTATTTAAATTTGATCAATCTTTACGTCATTTAATTTTAGAAATGAATATTGAAGAAATAAGAGAGTATGCTTTATCCTTAAAAGATGTATCAGAAAGTTTTCCGTTTGGAAATGATACATTAGTTTTTAAAGTAAATAACAAAATATTTTTACTCGCTTCCCTTTCTGTAGAAGAGTTACAATTTAATGTAAAATGCGAGCCTGAATATGCGATAGAATTGCGGGAACAATATTCGTCTATCCGTCCGGGTTACCACATGAATAAAAAACATTGGAACACAATAATTGTCGATGGAAAACTTACTTCTAAGCAGTTAAAGCAATTCATATCTGATTCATATTTCTTAGTTACAAAAAAGAAATAATTTGTTTTAACATCAGCCATAATTCACTATTAATTTTAAATTACATTTGAAGCTTACATTATTATTGAGGCTGTATGAAAATTATAGACCGGTATATACTCAAAAAGTTTTTTCTTACTTTTTTCTTTTTCCTGCTTGCAGCCACCGTTCTTGTGGTTATTGTAGATTTGAGTGAAAAGACTGATGACTTTGCCAAAACGCATCTTTCCTTTGAAACGATAATTTATCAATATTATTTTGGGTTTATTCCTCACATCGATGCGATGCTTTTTCCGCTATTCATTTTTCTTTCGGTTATTTTTTTTACTTCTATTATGGCCAACCGGTCAGAAATTATTGCCATACTTAGCAGTGGCGTAAGCTTTGCCCGTTTTTTGAGGCCGTATATGTTTGGTGGATTATTATTTACTGCCTTCCTTTGGTGGTGCAATCAATATGTCCTGCCACCTGCAAACCAAAAGTGGGCGACCTTCAATTCAAAATATATTGATTTCAATTATGGCGGTTATCAAAATACATCTACGATCAGCAATAAGTATTTTAAGCTGGATTCATTTTCGTATGCGGGCATAAGATATTATGATACTATAAATAGAAGCGGAAGCAATTTTTTTATACAGCGTTTTAATAACACCAATCTTATTTATAATTTAAGGGCTCAGTCAATTAGCTGGGACACGGCTACCAGAAAATGGAAGCTTAATAATATTATTGAAAGACGCATAAACGGATTGCACCAGGAGGTAAAACAGATTGCTGAAATGAAAATGAATTTTAATTTTAAGCCACGCGATTTGCAAGTGGATGAATATATGAAAGATAAACTTTCAACTCCGGAACTAAACGAATTTATACAACTTGAAAAATTACGCGGCGCAGAAGATGTAAATACTTTATTGCTCGAAAAAAATAACAGGAATGCCAATCCTGTATCCGTTTTTATTTTAACTATTATTGGCGCTTCTATCGCATCACGCAAGATCCGCGGTGGAAGTGGTTTTCATCTTGCTATTGGTGTTATGATATGTGTATTATATATTTTAGTCGGCAGGTTCTCGGCAGTATTTTCCATGAAGGGAAATTTTAATCCTTTTGTTGCTGCATGGCTTCCAAACTTCGCTTTTGGCATTCTTGCTTGGTATTTATATCGCCGCAATTCCAGATGATCTTAATAAACAAAAAATCACTCAGTCGTCATTTTAATATTTCATTTGTTTCTCATTACGTGTAATGCTAACTTTAGGGCTACTCATTTAGCTTCTAAAAAAAGCAGTTTTCATTTTTAAATATTTTTTAAATATGGGTGTAATTAAAGATAAGTTTAAGGAAAAAGCAGATATTTTGTCTGCCGAGGTAAAAGATATATTAAAAAAACATGGTGATAAGGTTATAGGAGAAGTTAAGCTTTCTCAAATTTACCAGGGCATGCGTGGCATCACCGGCCTGGTAACAGAAACATCATTGCTCGATTCGCAGGATGGCATAAGGTTCCGGGGTTATTCAATTCCTGAATTACGAAAAAAATTGCCTAAAGCAGAAGGAGGCAACGAGCCATTACCTGAAGGATTATTTTATTTGATGCTGGTAGGAGAATTGCCTACAGAAGCCGATGTTCAACACGTAAGCAATGTATGGCAACGCCGAAGCCATGTTCCATCGCATGTTTTTCATACCATCGATTCTTTGCCTTTGACCGCACACCCTATGACACAATTTGTTGTAGCAATTATGGCTTTGCAAACAGAAAGCCAGTTTGCAAAAAAATACGCAGCAGGCATGAGCAAAAGGGATTATTGGGGTGTTGCGTTTGACGATACAATGGATTTAATTGCAAGGCTGCCACGAATAGCTGCATATATTTATCGCCGTAAGTATAAACAGGGTAATCATATTCAGCCTGATGGTTTGTTGGATTGGGCTGGCAATTTTGCCCACATGATGGGTTTTGAAGATGAAAGCTTTCGCGAACTGATGAGGTTATATATGACCATACATTGCGATCATGAAGGCGGCAATGTATCTGCACATACCACACATCTTGTTGGCTCAGCTCTGAGTGATCCTTATCTTTCTTTTGCAGCTGGCATGAATGGACTTGCAGGCCCATTACATGGGCTGGCTAACCAGGAAGTAATCAAATGGATATTTGAAATGCGGGATGAACTTAAAACTGAGGTTCCCACAAAAAAACAAATACAGACTTATGTAAAGAAAACACTTTCAGAAGGGAAAGTGGTTCCGGGATACGGTCATGCCGTTTTAAGAAAAACTGATCCACGTTTTGAAGCGCAAATGGATTTTGGCAAGAAGCACATGCCCGATGATCCGTTGGTGCAAACTGTTTGGAATATTTACGAAGCGGTACCGCCCATATTGCAATCAATAGCAAAAATAAAAAATCCATGGCCTAATGTAGATGCGCATAGCGGCGCATTGTTAGTGCACTATGGTATGGTAGAATATGAATTCTATACAGTTCTCTTTGGCGTATCCAGATCGCTGGGTGTATTGGCAAGCCTTTGCTGGGACAGGGCTTTGGGCTTTCCGCTAGAAAGGCCTAAGTCAGTTTCAAACAGGCTGGTAAAACTTTGGCTGGAAGGTAAAGAGGAAATTTGGGGCGATTAAGAAATGTTTTTTATGAACCATTTTCAATTCTATATTTGCGCAATCATTTAAGACGGGGTTAGCTCAGTTGGCTAAATCTCACGAGCACTTGGGAAGATCATCGGTTTTTTATAATCTTCTTAATTATATTTGTGAATTACAAAAGGGGGGGTTAGCTCAGTTGGCTAGAGCGCTTGCATGGCATGCAAGAGGTCGTCGGTTCGACCCCGATACTCTCCACTTAAAATCAATAAGTTATACATAAATTTAAAAACAATTTTGATTAGGTAAAACTTAAGGAAACTGATTAGTCAGAATCTCGTCTCTAACAATTGCCACATTAAAAAGTAACGCTAATATTTTAAGTTAATTATTCTTTGTTGAAATTAACTAATAGAAATATTCGAGCTTAAACTTAGACCAATATAAAGGAAATGAAATATTAGATGTTTTAAAAACAGCGAATAAATATCTGCAGCAATCCCCATAACCAAGGCATATATATTTAAAGAAGACTA
>Ga0070679_100004849_pt1 | contig 12408 bp, 10 predicted proteins | sample KBSC63BmetaG_FD_65652 | JGI IMG/M metagenome (GOLD analysis project Ga0070679, IMG submission 65652) | Corn rhizosphere microbial communities from Kellogg Biological Station, Michigan, USA - KBS C6-3B metaG | ecosystem: Host-associated > Plants > Roots > Rhizosphere | place: USA: Michigan... | reverse complement strand
CGCGGCCGCGATGCGCGGCTCGAAAGCGAGACGCGTCACCCAGCAGGCACCCGGATTGAACGCGGGGTCGGAACTGCCGGCGATGGCGCGGTAATGCGCGCGCAGCTTTTCACGGAGCGTGTAGTAGCTCGCCGTGCCACCGAAGCTCTCGATGTGCTCGTGCTCGTCGAGCGCCGATATGCCTTGCGCCGTCAGCTGGCCGCCGAGCCAGTCGGTCTCCTCAAGCAGACAGACCCGCCGACCGCGTCGGGCGGCGGCAAGCGCGGCCGCGACGCCGCCGGTGCCGCCGCCGACGACGAGGATCTCGCAATCGACTTCGATCGGTGGGCGCGTGGTTGCGGTGGCGATGACGGCGACCGACGGGTCGCCGGTTGCCGGAACGCGCATGATGTCGACGATCTCATCCAGCTTGCGTTCCATCGTCGTCTCCTCCCTGGTTCCACCACGTCGCGTGCCCGTTTTTCTTCGGCCGATGCGCAAGACAGCTATAATGGCCAAGTGACCGAGCAAGACCAAGATGCCACGCTTCTGTCGGCTCTCATACGCCTCGGCGTGGTGCCGCGCGGCGCGCACCCTCGCATCACCGCGCTCGAGGGCGGGGTGTCGTCCGATATCCGCCTGGTCGAGCTGAACGGGATGCGGGTCTGCGTCAAGCGCGCCCTGCCGCGCCTGAAGGTGGCGCAGCTTTGGGAAGCGCCGATCAGCCGCAACGGTCACGAATGGGCGTGGTTCGAGGTCGCCGGCGCCATCTGTCCCGGCTCCGTGCCCAAGCTGATCGCCCGGGACGCCGATGCCGGGCTGTTCGCGATGGCGTATCTCGAGCCGGCGCAATACAAGCTTTGGAAGGCCCAGCTGCGCGACGGGATCGCCGAGCCGGCGACCGCAGCGGCGGTTGGCGAACGCCTCGCTCGGATCCATAACGCAACGGCCGATCGGGCCGACTTGGCGGCACGCTTCGCGACCGATGCCGGTTTCCATGCCATCCGGCTCGAGCCCTATCTCCTCGCCGCCGCCCGCGCCCATCCCGATCGCGCCGCCGCGCTCGGCGCCCTGGTCGAGACGACGGCTGCGATGCGACGCGTGCTCGTCCACGGCGACGTCAGCCCGAAGAACATCCTGATCGGACCGGACGGTCCCGTCTTTCTCGACGCGGAATGCGCCTGGTTCGGCGATCCGGCATTCGATCTCGCCTTCTGCCTCAATCATCTGCTGCTCAAATGCTTGTGGAACCAGGCCGCGGCGAAGAGATTCCTCGATTGCTTCGAGAGCCTGGCCGGGCGCTATTTGCAGCTAGCCGCGTGGGAGGCGCCGGAAGCTCTCGAGTGCCGTGCCGCGCGCCTGTTGCCGGGACTTCTGCTCGCGCGGGTCGACGGCAAGTCGCCGGTCGAGTACATCACCGCGGAGCGCGACAAAAACCGGGTTCGCCGGCTCGCGCGCCGGTTTCTGGCCTATCCGGCGACGCGGCTCGCCGAGGTGAGCCAGGCATGGCGCGACCAGATTTGGCATGAAGGGACAACGACATGAGCGACAGCACCATCAGGCAGGTGCGCGGGCGGCGCGTGTGGGATTCTCGCGGCCGTCCGACCGTCGAAGCGGAGATCGCGCTGGCCGGCGGCGCCGTCGGCCGCTCGATCGCGCCTGCGGGCGCATCCATGGGTGGCGGCGAGGCGCGCGAGCTGCGCGACGGCGGCGCCCGCCTCGGCGGGCTCGATGTCGGACGCGCCGTCGGCCACGTCAACGGCGACATCGCCGCGGCGCTTGCCGGGTTGGACGCGGCCGACCAGGAAGCGATCGACCGGGCGATGATCCGCGCCGATGGAACGGCGAACAAGAGCCGGCTCGGTGCCAATGCGATCGTCGCCGTATCGATGGCGGCCGCTCATGCGGCGGCGGCAGCCGCCGGACTGCCGCTTTACGCCCATCTTCTGGGCGAAGGCGGGCCGGCCATCCTGCCGCTGCCCGAGATCCAGATCTTCGGCGGCGGCGCCCATGCCGGGCGGCGCGTCGACGTTCAGGATTTCATGGTCGTCGCCCCCGGCGCCGCCTCATTCGACGAGGCGCTCGAATGGACGGCCGAGATCTACCGCGCGGCGCAGCAGACGATGGCGGAACGCGGCCTGCTGCAAGGCGTCGCCGACGAGGGCGGCTTCTGGCCGGCCTTCGAGTCCAACGAGGCGGCGCTCGACGCGCTGGTGTCGGCGATCGAGCGGGCCGGCTTCACGCCGGGCGACAAGATCGCCATCTCGCTCGACATCGCCGCGTCCGAGCTCTACCGCGACGGCCGCTACCGCCTCGCCCTCGACGACCGCCATCTCGATTCCGACGGCATGGTGGAGATGCTGCTCGGCTGGCTCGATCGCTATCCGATCCAATCGATCGAGGACCCGCTTTCCGAACATGACCCGGAGGGGCTGCGGCGCTTTACCGAAGCGGCCGATGGACGCGTGCAGATCGTCGGCGACGACTTCCTGGTGACCAGCGCCGAACGGGTACGCCGGGCGGCGGCGGCGGGCGCCTGCAACGCGGTGCTTATCAAGCCGAACCAGATCGGCACCCTCACCGAGGCGAAAGCGGCTTTCGACGCGGCGCGCGACTGCGGCTGGGGCGCCATCGTCTCGGCGCGCTCGGGCGAGACCGAGGACACCACGATCGTGCATCTCGCGATCGGCTGGGGCGTCGGCCAGCTCAAGGTCGGCTCATTCGCCCGCTCGGAGCGGATGGCGAAATGGAACGAGGCGCTGCGCATCGAGGAGGCGCTAGGCGATCGAGCGCGGTTCGCCGGCGGTCTGCCTCTGGCGTCGCGCGGCCGCCGCTCGACGGCTTCGCGTCCGGTCGCCCGCTAGTGTTCCGACTCTGACGGTTGGTTCCCAACCGTCAGGCCGGAACACTAGCAAAGTCAAATGGATGTGTTGTGGCGCCAACACGTGACTAGGGGTCAAGCGTTGGCGCCACAACGCTAGGCTACGTACCGAGATAGAGCCGCGTGATCTCGGACGATTTCGAGAGCTCGGCGGGCGTTCCCTCGAGCGAGATGCGGCCCGATGTCAGGACATAGACGCGGTGCGAGACGCGCAGCGCCATCGCCGCATTCTGCTCGGCGATCAGAATCGTCATCCCCTTCTTCGCCAAGGTCGCGACGATGCGCTCGATTTCCTCGACGATGATCGGCGCCAGGCCAAGCGTCGGCTCGTCGAGCAACAGCATGCGCGGCTTCGCCATCAACCCGCGGCCGATCGCGAGCATCTGCTGCTCGCCGCCCGACATCAGGCCGGCACGCTGGCTGCGCCTTTCCTCGAGGCGCGGGAAAAGTGCGAAGATTTCGGCGAGGTCGGCCGCGAGCGCATTGCGGTCGGGACGGGAGAACGCCCCCATGGTCAAATTGTCGAGCACCGAGAATTTCGGGAAGACCTGACGTCCTTCCGGAACCAGCACCAGGCCGCGGCGGACGCGTGCCGGAGTCGGCAGGCCGCCGATCGCCTGTTCATCGAACAGGATCTCACCGCTCGTCATGCCTTTCAGCCCGATGAGCGTGCGCAGCGTCGTGGTCTTGCCGGCGGCGTTCGGCCCGACCAGGCCGACGACCTCGCCCGGGGCGACGCGCAGCGCGACGTCGCGCAGCACGTGAATCTTGCCGTAATGGACGTTGAGGCCGCTAAGCGCGAGCATGCTGGCGGCCGAGATAGGCTTCGATGACACGGGGATGGCGCAGCACCTCGTCCGGCGTCCCCTCGGCGATCTTGATGCCTTGCTGCAGCGCGATCGCCCGGTCGGCAATGCGGCCCAGGAAATCGACCTTGTGATCGATGATGCACAACGTCGTCGCGGCGGCGCGCAGATCGCGCAGCACCGCCTCGAGATTGCCGATCTCATCCTCGCCGAGCCCGGAGGCCGGCTCGTCGAGAAGCAGCAGCTCCGGCTCGCACATCATCGCCATCGCGACGCCGAGCATCTTCTCCTGACCATAGGACAGGCTTGCCGCGAGCTGGTCGCGAACATCGTCGAGCCGGCACAGGGCAAGGACATGATCGATGCGTGCCGAGATCTCGGGGTGGCGGGCGGCGCCGCGCCACGGCAGCAGCTCGGCGAACCGGCGCGAGCCGAATTGACGCTTCAGCCGCAGATGGCTGGCGATCGCGACGTTCTCGTGGATCGTCAATTCGAGGAAGAGCTGGGGATTCTGGAATGTCTTGACGATGCCCGCGGCGGCGATGCGGTGCGGCTTGTGCCCTTCGATTCCTTGCCCCTTCCACCGGATATGGCCGGCACTCGGCGGAAAGCTCCCGCTGATGACGTTGAGCAAGGTCGTCTTGCCGGAGCCGTTCGGCCCGAAGATCCCGAGGATCTCGCCGGCGGCGATGCCGAAGGATACCTCCGAGAGCGCGACCAAGCCACCGAACCGGCGGGTCAGGCCGATCACCTCAAGCAGCACGGCGGCGGCCCATGAGCGTGCCGACGATCCCGTTCGGCATCAGCAGAATGGTCAGGATCAGGATCAGGCCGTAGAGGATGACGCGGACCTCGGCCGACAGCTCGATCACATGAGGCAGGCCGGTAAGGACGAAGGCGCCGACGATCGGACCGATTATCGACGAGCGGCCACCGACGAGCACCATCGCGATGATGTCGAGCGACTGCGCGATACTGAGATAGCCGGGCTCGATATAGCCGATGTAGAAGGCGTAGAAGCTGCCGGCGAGCGCCGCCAGCACGTTCGCGATCATGAAGGACAGAAGCTTGTAGCGGAAGATGTCGATCCCGAGGGTCTGCGCCAGATCCTCGTTGAGCCGGATCGCCGCGAAGCACCGGCCGATCCACGAGCGCAGCACGATCGCGCACACCGCGACGGTTAGCAGCAGGCCGGCGAGGCTGAAATAATACCAGGCGGTCGTGCCGTCGATCTTGACGGACCCCGCGCCGGGCAGCCAGAGCACGGGCTTGTCGAGCACCATCAGCCCGAGGGTGCCATTGGTGACGCTGTTCCAGTTGAGCACGACGAGGCGGGCGAGCTCGGAAAAGGCCAAGGTGACGACTGCGAAATAGAACGCCTTGAGCTTGAACTTGAAGCAGATCGCCCCGACGACGAGCGAGATCGCGATGGTGAATGCAGTCGACGGCAGGAGAGCGATCCAGAACGAGACATGCCAGAGCGACACCGCGAGATAGGTGATGTAGGCGCCGAGCCCGAACGCGGCGGCATGGAACATCGACAGCTGCCCGGTGAAGCCGAACACCAGGTTGAAGCTGACCGCCGTCATCCCGAGGATGAAGCTGAAGATGAAGATGGTCAGTATGAAGTTGCTGTGCAGGAGGAGCGGCAAGACGGCGAGGGCGGCCCAGGGCAGCCAGCGAAGCGCCTTCATCTATCCGACCCGAAGAGGCCCGAGGGCCTATAGAGCAGTATCCCGACGATGAAGACGAGGCCATAGGCATCGCGAAAGGCGCTCGGCAGGTAGATCGAGCCGATTGCCTCGGTGACGCCGAGAATGATTCCGCCGACGAGCGAGCCGAGCGGCGAGCCGATGCCGCCCAGGATCGCCGCCTCGACTCCCTTGAGGATGTACATTCCGCCCATCGCCGGCTCGAGCGAGTAAAGGCTTGCGTAGAGTGCGCCGCCGAAGCCGGCGAGCGCCGTCGAGTAGACGACGACGCCGGATTGCAGGCGTGCCGTCTTCACCCCCATCAACATCGCCGCTTCGGCGTTCTGCGCGAAGGCGTAGGCCGCCCGCCCCATCCAGGTGCGCGACAGCGCGGCATAGGTGAGAAGGATCACCGCGGCGAGCAGCGCGAACACCACCAGCTTCATCTCCGGCAAGCTTATCGTCGCCAGCTGGACGGAGCCGGTCAGCACATAGCTCATATCCTTGGGGGTGGCGCTCCAGAGCAGGAGCGCGCCGGATTCGACGACCGATATCAGGCCAATCGAGACGAGCAGGCCGTTGATCAAGTTGTTGCGGGTGAAGCGGAACAACAGCTGGTCGGCGACGAACCCGCAGCCCGCCGCCCCCACGACGGCGGGCAGCAGGGCGACGGCAAAGGGCAGTCCGGCCACGTCGACGAGGTACCATGTCAAATAGGCGCCGATCATCATGAACTCGCCAAGCGCGAAGTTCACGATACCGGTGATGCCGAACGTCAGCGTCACGCCGAGGGCGATGATCCCGTAGAGCGTCCCGACGATGACCCCGTTCAGCGCCTGGCCGATAAGCAGTTGTACCATGCGAGGCCGGAACTCTTGCGTTCTTGAATCTAGCGCGCCTCGACGCTGGTCACCGCGATCTTGCCGCCACGCGTCATGTGGACGATATCGAAATTGAAGATTTCCTCGCCGTGCTCGTCATAGCTGATCTTCCACAGCCCATCGTAGGTCATCGAGAGCAGAGCCTTGCGGATCTTCGCCACGTCGGTGACAGAGCCGGCCTTCTTCATCGCCTCGACCAGCATGAAGACGTGGTCGTAGCAGGATGACGAGCATAGCGGCGCTTGATCGTAGGGAAAGTCGCGCTTGTAGAACGCCTTGTAGTCGGCGACGAACTTCGCGACCTTAGGATCGGTCTTCTCCGCCGCCTCGAAATATTTCGGTACATAGACAAAATAGTCGTCGATCTGATCCTTGTTCTTCAAGCCCGGCCCGAGCGAGCCACGCACCAGGAAGAAGCGGCGAAAATAATTTCCCTCGACCGATTGTCGCACGATGTCGTAGAGCGCCGCGTCGCTATAGCCCGGAAACAAGATATCGGGCTTCCCGGCGGCCAATTTGGCGAGCACCGCGGAGAAATCCTTGGTGCCAGGCTCGAAAAACTCGATCTGCGTCTCGACGCCCTTCGCCTTGAACATCGGCAGATAGATGTCGGCCAGCACCTTGCCGCCTTGATCGTTCTGGATCAGGAGCGCGACCTTCTTTGCGCCGGTATCCTTGATCAGCCTGTCGACCATCAAGTTGCCGAACCCCTTGGGGCCGGCATCCCAGTTCCAGGTCCTCATGAGAAAATCGTGGTCGGGCTTGCCAAGGAAATCGTGGATGCGCGTCGCGCCGCCCATCAGCAGGAACTTGCCGTTGAACTGCTTGGCATACGGCTCGATCGTCACGAATACATTGGACAGGAACGGGCCAAAGACGAACCGGACGCCGTCGGTCTCGAGCATCTTCTTCAGCTGGATGCTCGCTTCCTTGGGGTCGCCGCGCGTATCGGGGGAAATCAGCTCGAGCTTGTATGTCTTGTCGCCGACCTTGAATCCGCCCGCCTTGTTGATCTGATCGACGGCGATCGGCATGCCCTGCGAGGACATGTAACCATAAATCGCATTAGGCCCCGTCTGTGCCTCGATCTGGCCGATCTTCACGACGTCCTGGGCAAATACCGGCGTTGCCATGAGCGAAACGGCGCTCAACCACATCAAGGCCTTTATCATGGCCGCTCCTCCCGATTGCTCTTGTACGACGCATTCCGCCGCGGTGGGTTCACAGATGGGACGCTTTTTCCGAGCGATGGCACTTTCGTAATATATCACGGATATGTCAATGACCGACGATAATGGGTGACGGGTCTTGGCGCTCATGACGGCGTGGGGGTCGCACTTGACGGCGGCGCGCATGTTGTCGAGCACATTGCGAATATTGTGGGCCCAACAACGCTGGGCGGGCCGAGGTCAGCTTCTTGCCCGATACCGCCGGCCATCAGCCGGCCCATCACATCGCGCCGCGTTGCCTTGTTGCTTTGCTTCGCGCGTCACGACTAGCGGCCATCTTAAATCCGACGATGGCTCGCTACCCCGAATGGCCCGCGCGGTAACCCGCCTGAGCCTGTGACCAGCCCGTCCGAGGCTGTCACCTTCTGTAAATCTTGGGGAACCGGCGACAGGTGGGAGCATGGGTTGGTACATCGTCTTCAAAGAACGAAACGAGACGCTTACTCGAACCGCAGAGGACAAGGATCAGGCAGTGTTGGAGGCCTGTGAGTTGTACGAGAGGCGCCGGCACGTCCTCAGCATCGGTCCCTTCGGTCGTGACGCTCTTCACGACCACGAGATTGAGGGAAACGAGTTGAACGACATTTTTCGCAAGCTGGGCGCGCGAAGGACGGCGGCTGCCACGCCAAGGCCAGCCGTCGTCCTTTAAGCCGCGGGGCGAAACGCGGACACCGGCGCAAACCCTGGTCTCGGCGCGCCGCGCGAGATACTCGCGGCGATCGGTCGCGTACCAGGTCATGCGCTCGATGTGCCGCGGCTCGGAGCCAGCTCTGGCTTCGGCGTCTTGTCCTTGCCCTTCAAGCGTTCAGTGCCCGCCCAGGTAGCTTGCGGCGACCTTGGGATCATGCATCAAGGACGCCGCCGAACCGGAATGCACGATCGTCCCCGTCTCCAGCACATAGCCGAGATCCGCAGTTTCGAGCGCCGCGCGCGCGTTTTGCTCGACGAGCAGGATCGAGACGCCGACATCGCGGAGCGAGGCGATGATCCTGAACACCTCGCGAACGATCAGGGGCGCCAACCCCAAGCTCGGCTCGTCGAGGAGCAAGAGGCGCGGCTTCGACATCAGCGCGCGCCCCAGCGTCAGCATCTGCCGCTCGCCGCCCGAGAGCGTCGACGCCCGCTGCTTGCGCCGCTCGGCAAGACGCGGGAAGCGCTGATAGACATCGGCCAGCGTCCGCTTCAGCCCCTCCGCGTCGCGACGTCTTGTATAGCCGCCGAGGAGCAGATTGTCGGCGACCGTCAGCTCGCCGAAGAGCTCGCGCTTCTCCGGGACGAGACAGAAGCCGCGCTCGATGCGCGCCTCGACGTCCAGCCGCCGGAGATCGACGCCGTCGAAGAACATGCGGCCGCGCGAGCGCAGAAGCCCCATCGCCGCGCCGAGCAGCGTCGTCTTGCCGGCGCCATTGGGACCGATCACGGTGACGATCTCTCCGGGCTGAATCGCCAGCGAGACGCCGCGCACCGCCTCGACCTTGTCGTACGCGACGGTCAGATCGTCGATCGAGAGCAGCGCCATCAGGCAACCCCGCCGAGATAGGCTTCCTGCACCCGCGGGTCACGCCGGATGACGGCGGGCGTCCCCTCGCAGAGCTTGGAGCCGAAATCCATCACCACCGTGCGATCGACGAGACCCATGACGAAATCCATGTCGTGCTCGACCAGCAATATGGTGAGCCCCTCCGACCTCAGCGCGCCGAGGAGCCGCGCCAGCGCGGCCTTTTCGCCAGCCCGCAAACCAGCCGCGGGCTCGTCGAGCACCAGCAGCACGGGATCCGCCGCAAGCGCGCGGGCAATCTCGATGAGGCGCTGATTGCCGAGCGGCGAGTTGCCGGCGAGATCGAACGCCCTATCGGCGAGGCCGACACGCTCCAATTGCCGCATCGCTTCGCCGCGTGCCCGCGCCTCCTCGCCCCGGTCGAGCCTCAGCGCGCCCGCGAAAAAGCCGGATGCCGTGCGCGCATAGGTTCCGAGCAGGACCGTGTCGAGAAGTGTCATGTTCGGGCGCAGCTTCACATGCTGGAAGGTGCGCGCGATGCCGGCGCGGGCGATCAGGCGCTGCTTCCACCTGGCAATTTCAGCACCCAGAAACGTGATGCGGCCCTGATCAGGCGCGAGGGCGCCGGTGATCAGGTTGAACATCGTGGTCTTACCGGCACCGTTCGGTCCGATGAGACCCAGGATTTCGCCGGCACCGATCTCGAAGCTGACGTCGTTGACGGCGATGAGCCCGCCAAATCGGCGCGTGGCACCCACGACGGCCAGGAGCGGTCCTCCCCGTTCAGGCTGCTCGCGGCGGCCGAGAGATGCGGCGGCGACAGGAGCCGATGGCTTCACCGATGGGAGATACCTCAGTGCGAAGGGCACGATCCCGGCGCGCGCGCGCTGCAGGAGCAGAATGAACAGCACGGCAAAGACGACGATTTCGAGCTGGCTCGAGGCGCCCGGCGCGATGATCGGCAGGTAGTCCTGGATGCTGTTCTTGAGCAAGGTCACAACGGCTGCCCCCACCACCGCGCCCAGGAGATGACCCATGCCGCCGACCATCGCCATCAGCAGGTAGAGAATGCCGACATTGACGTCGAAGGGCGCCGGACTGACAAAGCGGCTCATATGCGCATAGAGCCAGCCCGAGAGCGCCGAGAGCAGCGCCGCCATGACGAAGGTCGCGAGCTTGATGCGGAAGGGATTGATGCCGAGGCTTTCGACCATTATCCGCCCGCCGCGAAGCGCGCGGATGGCTCGGCCTTGGCGGGAGCCGAGAAGATTCGCCGCAAGGAGGAGCGCCGCGACCAGTACCGTCCAAATCAGGTAGTAGATGCTCACGCTGCTGACGAGCGCGAAGCCGCCGATCGAGATCGGCGGCACGTCGCTGATGCCGTTGAATTGCCCGACAATCGCCAGATTTCCGAACAAGAAATAGATCGCGAGACCCCAGGCGATCGTGCTTAGCGCGAGGAAGTGCCCGCCAAGGCGCAGCGTCACCGCGCCTAGGATCGCAGCGACGCCGCCCGTGAGAAGCAGCGCCAGCACGAGGCCGAGCCAGGGCGAACAATCTTCTTTCACCGTGAGCCAGGCGGTCGCATAGGCGGCGATGCCGACGAAGGCCGCCTGGCCGAAGGACAGCATGCCGCCGATGCCGGTAAGCAGAACGAGGCCGAGCGCCACCAAGGCGTAGATGCCGATATAGTTCAGGAGCGTGATGCTGAAGGGGCTCAGCAAGAGAGGCGCCAGGGCGAGCAGCAGGATGGCGCCGCAGCCGGCCAGGCGCAGCTGGAAACGGGTCATTCGTCGGTCTCTTCCTCCTCGGCACCCGCGAGGCTGAGCGAGCGCCAGAGCAGGACCGGAATGAGGATGCCGAACACCACGACTTCCTTGAAGGCGCTGGTCCAGAACGAGGCGAAACTCTCGAGGAGACCGACCAGCACCGCGCCAAGCGCCGTCATGGGATAGCTCGCCATCGCGCCGATGATGGCGCCGACAAAGGCCTTGAGGCCTATCAGAAAGCCGGAATCGTAGAAGATGGTCGCAACCGGCGCGATCAGCACGCCGGAAATGCCGGCGAGCAGGGATGCCAGCAGATAGGCGATGGTACCGCTCGTCGCCGGCCTGATGCCGACCAACCGGGCACCGGTGCGGTTTATCGCCGTGGCACGGAGTGCTTTGCCGAGCAGGGTGAACTCGAAAAACAGGAAGAGGAGGGCGCTGAAGACGATCGAGGCGCCGACGATCAGGAGCGTCTGGGCGTTCACGACCAGCCCGCCAACCTCGAAATTGGCGTCGGTGAGCGGCTCGGTTCGCACCCCTTCGGGACCGAAGAACAGCAGCCCGAGGCCGACCAGCGCGAAATGCAGCGCAACGGCGACCGTCAGCAGCAGAAGGACCGAAGCGTCGGCGATGGGTCGAAAGACCACGCGGTCGAGCAGCGGCGCGATCGGCAGCACCAGCGCCAGCGACAGCGCAATCCGCTCCGGCATCGCGAGGATCGATCCGGCAGAAAACCAGACCGCTGTGGCCGGCAACAGCGGCAGGATCAGGTAGCAGAGAAACGCGCGCGGCAGCAGATGCGGGGCACGCGCCTTCAGCAGCGTGACGCTCTCCATGAGCAGCGCCAGCACGGCGAGCGCCGCGACGAGACCGACGGTGCCGGGGCTGCGCCCCGTTTCGAGCGAGGCGAGCGTGAGGGCGGTGAAAGCGGCGATGTCGCCGAACGGCACGAAGATGACGCGGGTCACCGCGAAGATGAGAACGAAGCCCAGCCCGATGAGCACGTAGATTGCGCCGGTCGCGATCCCGTCCATCGCGAGGATCGCTGCTATCTCCGTATCCATCGGGCGAGCCGCCTCAGATTCCCGCGGGTGCCGCGCGACCGACGATTTACGGCTCGTACTTCCACTTGCCATTCACCAGGCGCACCAGCACGAGGCCGCGCTCGTCGACCCCGTAGCTCTCGCCGGGCTTGAAATTGTAGATGGCATGCGTGCCGACAAGATCCTTGGTCGTGAAGATCGCGTCCCTCAGCGCGGTACGAAATTCCGGGGTGCCGGGCTTCGCGGTGGCCATAGCGCGCTTGGCCGCATCCATGAAAATGAGCCAGGCGTCGAATGAATAGGCGGAGAAGCCATCCGAGGGCGCGACATTGTTGGCCTTCTCATGCGCAGCGCGGAACGCCATCGAGATCTTCTTGCTGAAATGCGTGTCCGGCAACTGCTCGGCGACGATCACCGGCCCCGCCGAGACCAGCACGCCTTCGACCGCCTTGCCGCCGACACGCACGAAATCCGCATTGAGCAGCGCTGGCGTGCCATAAAGCGGCCCCTTGTACCCGCGCTCGGCGAGCGCCAGGGGCGGCAGCGCGCCTTGGGTCGCCGATCCGCCGAGCAGCACGGCGTCGGGATGCGTCGCGATCATCTTCAGGACTTGCCCGGTCACCGAGGTATC
>Ga0070679_100004845_pt1 | contig 12415 bp, 10 predicted proteins | sample KBSC63BmetaG_FD_65652 | JGI IMG/M metagenome (GOLD analysis project Ga0070679, IMG submission 65652) | Corn rhizosphere microbial communities from Kellogg Biological Station, Michigan, USA - KBS C6-3B metaG | ecosystem: Host-associated > Plants > Roots > Rhizosphere | place: USA: Michigan... | reverse complement strand
GCCCAGCGATCACCCAGCTCGATCTCGTAGAGGGTCGGGTCCGCCTCGTCCAGGCAAGTCTGCCCGACCTGGCCGCCGTTCTCGTAGACCGGGATCGGCTTGCAGGGCAGCACGAAGCGGGTGAAAGGTCATCAGAGAACCGGAACGGTCGGCCTGGGAATCGCTCATTGTCCCGGACGCTGCGCCGGCCCGTTCACCTGAGTGGTCCCAGCGCTTCCTCCGCCCTCCTGTCGCGTGACCACCGACGCCAGCTCGGGCAACTCGGACAGGTTCGGCTCGAGGACGATCTCGATCCGACGGTTGAGGCCGCGATGCTCGTCCGAATCGTTTAGCGCCACCGGATCCAGATCGGCGTGCCCGCCGATGCTGACCACGCGCTCGTCGAGTCCGTAGGCGACCAGGAGGTGAGCCACGGCGATCGCCCGCGCGGCCGACAGCTCCCAGTTGGACGCGAAGCGCGCCGTGTGAATCGGCACGTTGTCGGTGTGTCCGTCGACGCGGAACTTGCGATTCGGAATCTCCCGCAGCACCTGGGCGACGGTGGCCAGGCCATCCTGGGCATCCGGTCTGATCAGCGTGCGTCCCGAGTCGAAGAGGACGTCCATCGGCATGACGATCAACATCCGCCCATCACGCACGATGACCTGCAGCGATCCGGCGGCGATCATGGCGTGCAGCTTGTGGACCAGCTGTCGATAGGTCTCGGCGCGCGTCTCGGCGGCCTCGGACTGCCGGCGCAACTCTTCCAGACGGGCGCGCGCGACCGCCAGCGCCTTCGACATCTCCCCCCGTTGCCCCGCCAGCTTGTCGACATCCTGGCCCAGGCGACGCAGGCGCTCCTGCAGTTCGCCCACCAGGGCCGTGCTGCCGTCGAGATCCCGGTGGAACTGGTCACGCTCACCGGCGGTCCGTGCCAGGGTCTGCTCGGTCTCGCTCAGCCGCCGCGACAGCGCCGCGATCTCGGCCCGCAGCCGCGCGACCTCACCGGTCAGGTCCGCTTCGCGCTTGCCGCCGGCCGCAAGCTTCTGGTTCGCCTGATCGAGCTCACCTTGCTTTGCCTTGTAGGTGCCGGTGGTGACACACGCGCCAGTCAAGATGGGGCCGGCGGCGACACACGCTGCCGCCGCCAGGAGTGTCCGCAGCCTTCGGGGAATCTCTCGCATGTCGAGAGTGGAGTGCATCGTGAGGGCCAACGGTGGCTCGTCTGGGCCGTGACGCAGACAGGCTCAGCGGCGCATCGTGTGCGTTTGGCCGCGCCGGGAGGCGCAGGTCTTGCGCGCACGCATCGAATCGTCACGCCGCCCGGCCGCGCGGTCACACCCTTCCTTTACGTTGCTGCGGTCGTGAGTACTCTCGCCGCTCGACCGGTCCTTCAAAATTCAGGAGGTTCCATGTCCAATCGTCGGCCGGCTCTGTTGGCGGTGGTCTGTGGATCGGCGTTGGCTGCCGGCCACCACCCGGCGCGCGCCGAGGAGGCAGACATGAGCGGGACGAGCAGCTGCCCAGCCGATCTGGCCAGTCCCGACGTGTCGCAGCCGGTGCCCGACGTCCCGTCACCTTCCAAGCAGCGCGGTCTACAACCTCCGCGACACGGGCGGGTGCCAACGGTAGGCCTCGTGCCACCTGAGCTGCTGCCCCAGTCCCCCCTGGAGCGGCCGTCGGGACACCTGCACCTGATCTTCCCCGGGCTGAAGGACGAGGTAGAGGTCGACCTGTACAACGAGGACGGCTCGTACAACCTCGATGCGCTCGAGCGTGCGAGCCACGTCCTGCGCTGCCGGCGCACCGAAGCGGAGAAGCCAATCGCCCCGCAGCTCCTGGCGTTACTCTCCCACATCGAGGATCACTTCGGCGGCAAGCCGCTGGAGATCGTGTCGGGCTACCGCAACCAGCGCAAGAAGACCAGCAACCACTACAAGGGGACTGCCACCGACATCCGCATCGCCGGCGTGCCGCCCAGGAAGGTGCGCGACTTCTCCGCGACGCTGGACCGCGGGGGCATGGGCATCGGCCTTTATCCGCGCAGCGGATTCGTACACATAGACATCCGTCCTTCCAGCGCCCGCTGGGTCGACTATTCGCCGCCCGGCTCGAACGCCGCCGAGAAGCTTCCACCACGCGGCTGGGGCAGGAAGAAGCTGCGCAGCTGACCGGGTCGAAGGGCGGGCGCGTGGACCAGGCCCCGGTCATCGTGCGCCGTCCTCGTCACGGCTTGAGCTTCAGCTTTCGAGGCCGGCGGAGTCCCATCTGTGCAATTTTGCGAACCAGGGTCCGTCTGGGCATTCCCAGCACCTGGGCCGCTCTGGTCTGGTTGCCGGCGCAATTGTCCAGCACACCGACAATGATCTCGTCAGATGGCTTTGGTGCCGACGGCGCCCTCCGGGAGATCGTCTGGGAGGTCCCGACCACGCCGGCGGCAGCGGACGTCACGGTGCGCTCGGCGAACAGCAGGTGGGTCGGCCGCAAGATCCGAGCATCCGCCATCACGACGGCCCTCTCCATGACGTTGCACACCTCGCGCACGTTGCCGGGCCAGGTGTGGGCGATCAGCATCGCGATCGCCTCCTTGGATAGCTCCATTTCGGGGCGCTGGAAGCGGCGGCACGCCCGCGTCATGAAATGGTGGGCCAGCGGTACGATCTCCGACGGACGCTGCCGTAAAGGCGGCAAGGTCAAGGTCACGCAGTTGAGCCTGTAATACAGGTCCCGGCGAAACCGCCCCGAAGCGACATCCTCGGCGAGGTCTCGATTGGTCGCGGCGACGAATCGAACATCGAGCGGGTGCGGCCGAAGACCGCCCACGCGCGTGATTTCACGAGACTCGACTGCCCGCAACAGCTTCGCCTGCAAGCGTTCGGGCAGATCGCCGATCTCGTCGAGGAAGACCGTCCCCCCGTCCGCGGCCTCGAGCAGGCCCTTCTTGCTGGTGGACGCACCGGTGAACGCGCCTCGCTCGTGGCCGAACAACTCACTCTCCAGGAGACTCTCGGGAACGCTCGCACAATTCAGCCTCACGAATGGCTTGTCGGCCCTGGGCGACAGCGAATGGACCAGGGAGGCCAGGACGTCCTTGCCGACGCCGGTCTCTCCCAGCACGAGAACGTTGACGTCCGTCGGAGCCACGCGCCTCACGGTGTCGTGCAGCATCACCATGCCGGGATCCCGGACCACTGGAGCTCCCTCCAGACGGGGCGCCTCTCCGCGGATGAACGACAGCACGAGTTCGCCCTGCGCTTCCGAAACCTGGTCGGGAACGAATAGCGACTCGATTGCAGCTTCGATGTCCCACAGACGCAGCCGCGCGCGAACCGCGCGTTCTGCCACGAACGCCTGGGAGGGCGAGGTAGCGAGTCCGATCGCGGTCCCCTCCGTCCCCACCCTGGTCAACCAGTCCCAAGGGCCCGTGAGCAGATCCGACAGAATCCCCTCTACCCAGGCAGCTTCTTCGGGCCGGACAGCGCGCGCCTTGATGACGACCAGGGCTCGGTTCGTTTCCTTCGCAGCGGCTCCGAGTTGGCTCCGCGCCGAGACCAGGTAGGCGCGCAGGCCGTCCAATGGAACGAGAGTCTCAGGCCGCGCCCCACCGATGGGCGCGGGGCGTACCACCAGCGCCGAGTCGCCAATCAGGAAGGTTTCACCGCAGGCGACCCGCATGTCTTCACCGACGTCGAGACGGCGGTTGGCCACGAAGGTGCCGTTGGTGCTGCCGAGGTCGCATACCGTGATGGCGTCGTTCAGATGAATGACCGCGTGAGCTCGGGAGACCCGCGGATCTTCAATGGTGATCGTGGCGTCGGGGCTGCGACCCAGCCGGACCATTCCCGACGGCGGCAACATATGCCTGGTGGCTCCACCAGGCCCCGTCACGAACAAGGCGAGGCGCGGTCGTCCGTCCGCGCCGATAGTCCTGGCCTCCGGAAGCGTGCTGACCTCGACGACAGCGTCGCCCTGAGGCGCACCATTCGCACGGCGATCGGCCATGTTCGGCACCTAGATACCACGGATCGGCGCGGGACGAGGACCCGCTCTTGCGGTATCCTCCCGCCGTAAAAATGGTCGAGAGTGATTTCGACGCCGCCTACTACTTGAAGGGTGTTCTGGGCGCTGGGTCCTCCGGCACCGTCTGGGAAGCCGTCGATCGCAGCTCGAGCGAACCGGTCGCGATCAAGATTCTGCATCCCGAAGCGCTCCCTTCGGATGGCGCGCGACAGAGATTTCTCCGCGAGATCGCTAACGCTCGCGTGATCGACCATCCGAACTGTGTCCGAGTGCGCGCACACGGACAGCTGGACGGCGGCCGATATTTCCTCGTGATGGATTACCTTCGGGGGCGAACGCTCGCCGACGCGCTCGCTCAAGGACCGATTTCTCCTCTTCGCGCGATGGGCATCGTGGCCCAGATTCTGGAGGGCCTGACCGCCATTCACACACGGGGCATCGTCCACCGAGACATCAAGCCGGGGAACATTCTCCTCGGCGAGGGTCCGAGCGAGTCGGTCAAGATCGTCGACCTGGGCCTGGCCACCCTGTTGCCTGCCGGCGACCCCGTCGGCGCATTCGCCGCGCCCGCCGCCGGAGAGCCCGTCTGCGGAACGCCGGCGTACATGGCCCCCGAACAGGTGCTCGGTCGCTCGGTCGATGCGCGCACGGATCTGTACGCGGTGGGGATCATCCTGTACGAGCTGATAGTCGGCACCCGTCCCTTTCAGGGACGATCTGCAGCGGCGATCCTCAGCTTGCAGGTCAACGCTCCTCCTCCACGTCCCAGCGCGCTTCGACCTGATCTCGCCGTCTTTCCAGCGCTGGAGGCGTTGATTCTGCGTGCCCTATCCAAGAACGAGTCCGAGCGACCGAGCTCGGCCGCCGTCTTTCGAGCCGATCTGCTACAGGTCGTGGCCGACTATCAGAAGGCCGAGCGCGACCATCGTCAGCCTCGCTCTGATGCCGAAACCGACACGCTGCCCACCGACGCCGCGGTTCGACCGGTCCGTCGCCACAGAGGGTGGACCGTGTTTGCCCTCGGAGGCGCCATCGGCGTCGCCTTCGTCGGCGCTGGCCTCGTTAGAACGACCGTGGTCACGCCGAGGTCGGCAGCTGGCGCCGGTGTCGATGGAAGCGCGTTGCCGCTGGTCACGTTCGAACAGCCGGGCCGTGGTGACTCCGATCGGGAGCCCGTGACGACGAGCCGGACGTTGGGGGCCGCCGACAATCACGTGGCGCCACGTAGTGCCAAGAGGGTAGAGCCTGCTCGACCCAGGCTCCCGCGACGTCGATCTCCGCTGCTGGCGACGACCGAGGAAACTGCCGCATTGCCCGCGCCGCGTTCGCTGGAACAGGCCGAGGCCTTGCTCGCCTCCGGCGCGGCCGATCAGGCGTGTGCGATGGGTGAGTCGGTCGCGGAGCAGTCTCCTCACGATCCAGGGGCCTACGGCTTCCTCGGTCGTTGCTACATGCGCATTGGCTTGCTGGCGCGCGCCCGGCTGAGCTACGAGGCGTACTTGCACCTGGCGCCCGAGGCGATCGATGCCCCCTTCGTTCGGGCTATCGTGGGCAGGGATCCGCGTTGAGTGGCGGCGGGCTCCGTGGGGCCTTGTTGGGAACGATCGTGCTTTCGGCGCTGGGGTGTCACGCCAAGGTCGACGAGTTCTTCGAACGGACATTTCCCTGTGACATCCAGGCGCCGACGAACACGTGCGGCGTCGATCGCGAAGGCAACGAAATGATCTGCGTCAGTGAGCCGCAGCTTGGCGGCCAGGCATTCTGCGCCGAGACGTGCGACCCGGCCCTCTCTGCCGAAAGCTCCGATGGCACCGTCTGCCTGAACACCGGGGCGCGGGTGGTGGGCTGTGCACCAACCCGGGGCAAGGTGGACAAGACAGTCGCCTGCCCCGCCGGCCTTCGCTGCTATCGCACGGATGTCATTTTCGACGAAGGGATCTGCCTGCCCGTTCCTGTTTGCGCGACCGACAGCGACTGCGTCAACCCGACCCGTCCTCGGTGCGCCGGACAGGTTCTGCGTGACCTGTACCCGGGGCTGCCGATCGCGACGGACGGCCTGCAGTGCCTGGCCGACCATTGCGACGCCGCTCGCGGCGGCTGTCCGACGGGCGAAAGCTGCCTGGCCGCCGTGCTGCCGTTGATCCCCGGCACGCCGGACGTCTGCCTTCCCAACTGCGATGGAAACCTGCATTGTCCGCCCAACTTCGTTTGCGGGCGGGTCGCGTCGGGACCGGGAACGCCCCCCATCTGCATCCCGGGGCTTCCTGGGTACAGGTGCACCAGCGACCTCGATTGTCTGCTGGGCTTCTGTGTCGACACCGGAGCGGGCTTCAACGTATGCGCGATGCCTTGCCACTCGGACGAGAATTGCGTCATCTACAACAGGACGGCCGATGGCTTCGTGTGCGTTCCGGACATCGCGGGAACCGGTAAGCACTGTGTGACGCTGTCGCCATTCGCCGGGGCTGTCTGCCAAACGTCCGCGGACTGTCCAGCGGATGAGCAGTGCTTCCAGTACACCCCGTACGAAAGCACGTTGACCGGTGAGTGCCGGGTGCCCTGCGGAGCCGACGGGAGCTGCCCCAGCAGAGGCGGCGTGCCCCATGTCTGTCTGCTGGACGGAGAGGGGGGCTGCTTCCCAGGGGCCTTCGGCCTGCCTTGTGCCGGCCCGAATCAGTGTTACGCGGATCTCTCCTGCGTCGATGTCACGCCTACCGGCGCCGGCCCCAGTTCCGTTCGGTCCGCGACGAAGATCTGCACCATAGCCTGCATGACCGATTCCGATTGCGACGCCGATCCATGGGTGTTGCATCAGGGATACTGCGACGACGGGTTCTGCCGGCTGGGGGGTGGGGCGGGGGATCCCTGCCAGCGAGAGCAGGAGTGCCGTACGAGGATCTGCCGATTCTCTGACGGCGAAAGCACGGGGACGTGTCTGGATCCGGCTTCGCCATGATCAGAGTGGCTGCGGTTGTCGCCGCGGTTTGGTGCGTCCTGGCGCCGGCTTTCCCGGCGACGGCGAAGGAGCGTGCCGGCGTGTTCATCGTCGCCGAAGATGAACGGGACTCTGCCCTGGCGGACAACCTTTCCGAGGTGGCCCTGGCCCGCGTCGCCGAGGCTCTGCACGCCGACCTGGTCGGAATCCGCGAACTGCGGCGCCTGTTGGCAGACGGCGGCCGAGACCTTCCTGCCTCGCCCAGCCAGTGCCTGTCTGAGCCCGGTTGCGTGGGCGTGCTCCGGACACTGTGGAACCTATCGATCGTCGTCCGTGGCGAGGTCACCCGCCAGGGTCGGATGATTCACCTGTCCCTGTTCCGGGAAGGCCCCGCGGACTGGAGGCCTCGGCAGTGTTCCCGTCTGGTCGACGGAGACGTGGTGGCCTTGATCCGCGCCGTTCAGGATGGGGTTGCCTACCTGCTTGAACCGGCGGGGGTGCCCCCGGTGAATCTGACGATGCAGCCCCGTCCAGCAGTCACACCGCTGCTCGACCATCCGGAGGCGCGCGCCGCCGCCGGCAAGCACTCGTGGAAGCCGACGGTAGCCTACGTTTCAGCGGGCACCTCGATTCTTCTACTGTCGACCGCGGCCATCTTCGGCAGCCTGGGCCAGATGGATGCCCAGGGATCGACCAGGCTGGAGGCCCAGCACGACCTCGAGCGGAGGAGCGAGTACGCACACACCGCAAACGTGCTGCTGATCGCGGCCGGGGTGGTCTCGGCTATAGGCGTCGCGGCGTTCGTCGAAATGTGAAGTTCCGACGCTCGCCGCGTTTTCCGACGCCGAGAGTCCCTGGGGGAGGCCTGCTCAGTCTTCAGGTCTCACGAACTCGCACGATTCTCCGCAGGACTTGAACTTGTTGCCTTCGAACTCGAGTGGCGAAGCGCTGTTCGATTGACCGCCGGCAGGTCCCACGTTCATTCCCGTCGCTACACGCAGGCTTTTGGTGGGGTCGAGTTTGTCACACTCGGCGATGACGCTGGTCGAGCTGGCAGACTCCAGGTGCGCGCTGACGACCTTGCACGGCGCGTTGCTTTGAACGGCCATGGCCGCGGACGCACCGGCCTGCAGTCGTTCGGAGAAGTCCAGGACGACCTTCCCCGCCCCATCCGGACCAGGGAATCGACGTACCCGCCTCAGGCGGGGCTGCGAGGTCCGCGTGAACCTGGAGGCCAGTCCGCCCGAAGCGTTCGCCATCGACAATACGGTGGGCAACGTCCTCGTCGTCTTCGGATCGAGGTCGACCTTCAGGAGGTACCAGCCCGGTCCGAGAGGCAACACCGGCTCGACCTGTATCGTCGCCGCGCCAAACACCTGGAATCCGTTCTCACGACGTTCCGTGGCGTCCGTGATTCGCGTGCGGGTGACGACAGGTACGTTCCCAGGCCATGAGACCAGGCTGACCGTGCTGGCGAGCCGATTCAACAGCTCCGCGCCAACGGGCAGGCCGCTGTTGTCGACTTCCACCTGCAAGGGGCCGTCCCCAATGCCCGTGCTCACATCCTCGGGGACCAGCCGCACCACGGGCAGGGGACGACCGCTGCCCGTGCTGTGGGCATCGTGGTCGACGTGGCTTCCCTGCGTGGTGGCCGCTGGGCTTGCCGCCTGGGGAGCACGATTGGATGCGCGACAGCCTCCGCTGGACGCACACGCGATTGCCAAAAGCGCCAACATGGGAATCTTCTTCATTGTGAATGTAACCTTTCGCCTGCGGCGTTGGTGTTTTCGGTTATCGCTGGATGACGGAGTAGATGCCATTGAATGAGAAGTCTGCATAGTCGTAGTTGTCTGGGGTGGTGAAGATGGGGACAGGCGTGCGGTTTTGCAGGTTTGTCCACACCGGACCGTGGTTGGTGTCAGGTCCTTGGCCCGTGGTCCTGTCGAGGCTGTGATCGCCGAAAGAGAGGTGGCACGAGTTGGAGTTGTACGATTGGCCCTGCAGCCAGTCGGAGCAGTAGCAGAAGTTGTTGACCGTGTCGTAGGCGTTGGCCATGATGCTGTGCCCGCACGCCATCGCATTGGTCGTGGTGTTGTATTCGTCGCCCACGCAAGATCTCATGTGCCCCAGTTCATGGGCCAACACCCGGTCGTTGTCCGGTTGGCCGCCCTGGGATGGATCGTTCCAGAACATACGCAGGCCGCTGCCGCATACGTCGGCGTTGGCGCGATCGCGCCCGATGCTGAACGAGATCGGCTGTGACGCCACGCCGGTGTTGTATAGCTCCAGGCCGGCCCAGAATTGGGTACCCTCGGTCGCACCAAAGTAGCGCTTGAACCCGAGTTCCATCGTCTGCCTGAACGACGCCAGTTGGTTTTGGTCGGTAACGGGACAAGAGCTGTTGAGCGGGCACGCGCCGCGGGTATCCGCCCGCCCGACTGCGTAGTGTTCGCTCTTATAGTGCTGGTGCTCGACGATGTTGAACGTGCCCGATCCCTGAAACGCGTGGACGATCACGTAGATGGTGCTGCCCGGCGCGCACGCGCTGGAGTCGACGTGGAGGAACTCCTGCGTCGTGCCGCCCCTCGAGGCCGCCATGTATGACGTCGGCGTCGGGATGACGTTGCAACCCAGGAACAGGTCGAAATCCGCGCCGTTGGGTCCTGCGCCGCCCCACAGCGCGAAGGTCGTGTGGACGTCGATCCCGGGAACGGTCGCCCTCATCGTGACGACGTCATCAGTGCCCAGCAGAACGCCCGAGGTTCTTTCCAGCGGCTTCAAGAGCGGGGTGGCGGTGGAACCAAGCGATCCGTCGTAACAGACCCGGGCCCGATCGATCGAGAAGCCCGTGCTGCTGATCGAGTTGTCGGTAACCCATCGCAGCCGGAATGGATAGGAGTCAATCTCCTCGTTGAACGGCGCAACCATGTCGTACCAGCCCAGCGCCGGATTCCCGCTCAGTTGCTGTGTCGTGCCCGAGGGGACGATCAGATCGAGTCGATCTGCGTTCGCCTGCGAGCTGAACGTCGCCACGTGCAGTCCGAACCGTGACGTGTACTTGTTGCCCATGATGGAGCGGTAATAGTTGACGTTCCCCATGTAGACGTTGTGGTCGTTGACGTCGCGCGGCTGCTCCCAGACGCCGGTGCCGCCCCCGACGTTGTAGGTGAAGGGGATCTCCGTGAAGGAGGGGCAGGTCGCGGGCGCGATGGGGGTGAAGCTGAAAGCCGACGCCGACCGTCCGGCGCACAACGCGACCGCACCGGTCACCGCGACGACGGCGAGCCGGCGCAGGGGTGTGAGTCTTTTCCCGTCCTCGGGCACGTGGAGTTGCTGGTCAACCATGTTCTCGTCTCCTGGATGTGATGTGAAGTCGGCACCGGGCCGTCGAACCGGCGGCCCTTCTGTGACCGCGTTCGATGCAGCGCCGGACCCGCCGTGACCGGCGTCAAGCAGGTTCGATGCCACGTCGGGCCCGGACATTCGGAACCCAGTGGGCCAGGAAAGGGGCAGGTCTCCGCGCCCAGGTGAGACACGGGCGTGAGCCATGGCTCAAGTCGGGCCACGGTGGCCCAATTAAATGGCTCTGCTGCACTATTCCGGCCCGCAGTCTCCGCGGATCGGTTCCATCAGCCGCTGTCTAGCGTTCGGAGGCAGCGAGCAAGGAGCGAACGGGCGCCGACGCGATCGGCGCGGGGCCAGGTGCCGGCGATGCCAAAGCCGCTACCAATCCCGCGGTTCGGAACCGGCGCCTTTACGATCCGACGCCTCTTCCACGCTTCGCATGCGAGCGGCGACGCCCGCGCGGTGTTAGGCAATCAAGGCTGGTCCGCGGGGTCCCAGCCGGTCACCAGACCTTCTTCCAGCGCGTCGAGGTCGGCCATCGCCCGCTCGTCGAGGGTGAAGTCGAAGAGGCGCGCGTTCTCGGCGATGCGGGACGCCTTCGTCGACTTCGGGAGGACGACGTTGCCGTGCTGCACGCTCCAGCGCAGCAAGACCTGCGCGACCGTCTTTCCCACGCGGCGGGTGACGTCCGCCAGGACGGGATGATCCATCCGCTGTCCGTGCGTGAGCGGGCTGTAGGCTTCTATGACGATGCCGTGCTGGCGACAGAACGTCGTGGTGTCGCGACGCTGCAGGAAGGGCGTCAGCTCGATCTGATTGACGGCCGGGGCGTGCTTGGCGACGCCGAGCAGCTCCTTCAGGTGAGGCACCAGGAAATTGCTGACGCCGATCGATCGAGCGCGCTTCTCCTCGTACAGACGCTCAAGGGCCCGCCACGAGTCCAGCCGTCTGCCGGCGACCGGCCAGTGAAGGAGGTACAGGTCCACGTAGTCCAGGCCCAGGCGCTGCAAGCTGGCGTCGAAGGCGCGCAGGGTCTGATCGTACCCCTGGTCGTCGTTCCACAGCTTGGTGGTCACGAACACCTGCTCGCGCGGCACTCCGCTCGAGCGAACCGCGGCCCCGACGTCCGCTTCATTTCCGTAGATGCGCGCGGTGTCGACGTGCCGGTAGCCGACGCGCAACGCTTCGAGCACCGCCTGCCGCGCCGTCGCGCCCGCCGGTGTCTGCCACACGCCGAGCCCCACCTGCGGAATCGCGGCGCCGGAGGGCAAGGGGACGATCGCGGTTGTCACGTCGCTCATGGCCGGGTTCTGACATCGGGTGCGTTCGAGCGCCACTGCGGCTCTGCGCTCAAAACAGCCCCAGGAGGCCCACCCCACCTGCGCCGCGGCCGGCGAACCAGGTGGGCGCGAGCGCGATCGCCCGAGCGGATGCGGGGGACCGCGCGTACCAGATGTCGTCGATGAAGGCGAACACCACCGCGACGCCGGCGGCGGCAAAGCCCAGGCCGCCCAGAATCGGTCTCGTCACGAACTGACCGCATCGGCGAATTTGCGCCGCGGCCAAGCGTGCCTCGCGCGTTCAGACGAAGAAGTCGGGCAGCAGGTCGGCGTCGGGGACGTTCGCGTACTGACTGAAATCCTTCATCCCCTGCTCGCGCAGGACCTGCTCGTCGATCAGGAATTGTCCGGTGAGCGCGCGGCTGGCGGTCGTCAGCACGACGTGGGCCGCGTCGGCCACGATCTCGGGGCTGCGCGCGCGCGCCATCACCAGGTCGCCGCCCAGCAGGTTCTGCACGGCGGCGGTACGGATCACGGTGCGCGGCCACAGCGCGTTGACGGCGATGCCGTCCGACTCGAGTTCCTTGGCCAGGCCGAGGACGCACAGGCTCATGCCGTACTTGGCGATGCTGTACGCGAGATGCGGCGCGAACCACCGCGGGTCCGTCGTCAGAGGCGGCGACAGCATCAGGATGTGAGGATTGCCCGATTTCCTGAGGTGAGGAATGCACAGCTTCGAGGATAGAAATGTTCCCCGCGCGTTCACGCCCAGCATCAGGTCGAACCGCTTCATGTCGGTGTCTTCGGTGCGCGTCAGGCTGATGGCGCTGGCATTGTTCACCAGGACGTCGATGCC
>Ga0070679_100004843_pt1 | contig 12418 bp, 14 predicted proteins | sample KBSC63BmetaG_FD_65652 | JGI IMG/M metagenome (GOLD analysis project Ga0070679, IMG submission 65652) | Corn rhizosphere microbial communities from Kellogg Biological Station, Michigan, USA - KBS C6-3B metaG | ecosystem: Host-associated > Plants > Roots > Rhizosphere | place: USA: Michigan... | reverse complement strand
GCTTCCGCACCCACTCCGACACCGAGGCGATCGTGCACGCCTACGAAGAGTGGGGCCCCGACTGCGCGCGCCGCCTGCGCGGCATGTTCGCCTTCGCCATCTGGGACGAGCGCCGGCAGCGCCTCACGCTGGTGCGCGATCGCCTCGGCATCAAACCGATCTATTACGCGCAGCTCACCGGCGACCTCGTCTTCGGCTCGGAGGTCAAATCGCTCCTCGCCGTCCCCGAGGTCGACGGCGCCGTCGACGATGACGCGCTCGCCGCCTATCTCGCGCTGCGCTACGTGCCGGCCCCGCTGACCATGTTCCGCGGCGTCAAGAAGCTGCCGCCGGCGAGCATCCTCACCTGGCAGGCGGGCCGCATCTCGATCTCGCGCTACTGGGATCTGGCGTCGGTGGCCACGCGCGACGACGCGCCGCCGACCGAGGCCGAAGCCACCGCCGAGCTGCGCGATCGCGTCGACCACGTCGTCAAGCTGCGCCTGATGTCGGAGGTGCCCGTCGGCGCCTTCCTCTCGGGCGGCCTCGACTCCACCATCGTCACCGCCTCGATGCTGCGCGCCGCCGACGCCCGCGGCAAGCTCGAGACCTTCTCGGTCGGCTACGCCGAGGACGACACGCAGTCCGAAGACGAGCTCGCCTACGCGCGCCTCGCCGCCCAGGCGCTCGGCACCGAGCACCACGAAGTGCGCGTGTCCATGCGCGAGGCCGCCGACGCGCTGCCGAAGATCGTCTGGCACCTCGACGAGCCGGTGGCCGATCCCGCCTGCGTGCCGCTCTACTTCCTCGCCCGCAAGGCCAAGGAGCACGTCACCGTCGTGCTCTCCGGCGAAGGCGCCGACGAGGCGCTCGGCGGCTACTACATCTATCGCCGCCTGCAACGCGTCGAGGCGCTGCGCCGCCGCCTCGGCGTCGGCGCGGGCGCGCTCACGCTCGCCGGCGAGCTCGCGGCGCTGGTGCCCAACGATCGCGTGCGCCGCGCCGCGCGCCTCTTCGGTGGGCCGCTCGAGCGCGTCTACCGCGGCGTGGCCCGCGCCTTCGACGCCGAGAGCGCCGCGCTCCTGCATCCGAACGGCGCCGCCGACGTCGTCGACGCGCTGCTCGCGCCGCACTGGGAGCCGACGCGCGGCATGTCGCCCCTGCGCCGCATGCTCTACCTCGACAGCCGCGTCTGGCTCCCCGACGACCTCCTCGTCAAGGCCGACAAGATGACCATGGCGCACGCCATCGAGCTGCGCGTGCCGTTCCTCGACCACGAGCTCATGGAGCACGCCTGGTCGCTGCCCGATCACCTGAAGATCGCCAACGGCGTCGGCAAGGCGCTCCTGCGCAAGGCCGCGCGCGGCCGCGTGCCGCAGGCGATCCTCGATCGTCCCAAGATGGGCTTCGGCACGCCGACGGCGGCGTGGCTGCGCGGCGGCCTGCGCGAGCTCGCCGAAGACATCCTCACCGACAACCGCTCGATCGCGCGCGAGCGCTTCGATCTCGGCTACGTGCGCGCGCTCTTGGCGCGCCACGGCGCCGGCGAAGACCGCTCCGCCGAGCTCTGGCCGCTCCTCGTGCTCGAGCTGTGGAAGAAGAGCTTCGCCGCGCGCCCCGTCCCCAAGCCGATCCAGGAGGTCGCCTGATGGGCGCCGCTGATCCACTTCACCTGACGCACGATCTCGGTTTCGAACCGCGGTTCGAAAATCGGAACATCGTCTGCTTCGCCAACGACTGGTCCGGCGATCCGCTCTCGAAGAAGCACGTCATGACCCGCCTGGCGCGCAAGAACCGCGTCCTGTGGGTCAACAGCCTCGGCAACCGCGCGCCGCGCGCCTCGGCGCGCGACATGGGCCGCATCTGGGACAAGCTGTCGAAGTTCGCCAAGCACCTGAGCGACGGCCCCATCGAAGTGGCGCCCAACATCTGGGTGATCACGCCGATCGCGATTCCGAACTACCGTTCGAAGATCGCGCGCGCCATCAACGAGCGCGTCGTCGGCGCCACCGTGCGCCGCGCCATGCGCACGCTCGGCTTCACCGATCCGCTGCTCTACACCTTCGTGCCCGCCTCGGCGTGGGTGGCCGGCAAGCTCGGCGAGACCAACATCGTCTACCACTGCGTCGACGAGTACTCGAAGTTCGACGGCGCCGGCGACGACATCGCGCGCCTCGAGCGCGAGCTCATCAAGAAGTCGGATCTGGTCATCACCTGCTCGTCGCTCCTGCAGGAGTCGAAGTCGCAGATCAACCCGCACACCACGCTGGTGCGCCACGGCGTCGAGCACGACCACTTCGCGAAGGCGCTCGATCCCGACACCGAGATCCCGGCCGACGTGCGCGACCTGCCCAAGCCGGTCTTCGGCTTCTACGGCCTCGTCGCCGAGTGGGTCGATCTCGAGGCCATGGCGCGCGTCGCCGAGGCCTATCCGCAGGGCTCCGTCGTCATCGTCGGCGAGACCAACAACGCCAACCCCGACGGCATGGCGCGCCTGCGCGCGCTGCCCAATGTGCACTTCCTCGGACGCAAGCCGTACGCCCAGCTCTCGGGCTACTGCAAGGCGTTCGACGTGGCGCTCCTGCCGTTCATCAAGAACGAGCTCACCGAGAACGCCAATCCGCTCAAGCTCCGTGAGTATCTCGCCGCCGGCCTCCCGGTGGTATCGACCGACATTCCCGAAGCGAAGGCCGTCGCCGAGTGCGGCGTGCTTCTCGCCGACGGAGCCGACGCGTTCGTCACCCGCGTCGGCGAGGCGCTGGGGAGCGCCGGACCGGATCGTGCGCGATCGGACGCGATGGCACGCGAGAGCTGGGACGCCAAGGTGGCCGACATCGAAACCCTGTTGATGGAGTTGAGACCATGACCGTCGATCTCGAGACACTGCGAGGAATGCCGTTGTTCGCCGATCTCGACGAACCGGCGATGTTCAGCCTCTCCGGCGCCGCCGAGCAGTCGTATCCGCGCGGCGCCACCATCGTGCGCGCCAATGAGCCGGCCCGCTCGGTGTTCATCGTCCGCGAAGGCGGCGTGAAGGAGTCGCAGATCACGCCCGAAGGCAAGGAGGTCATCCTGGCCATCCACGGCCCGGGCGACATCTTCGGCGAGCTCGCGCAGTTCCACGGCAACCAGGTGACGGCGACCTGCACCACGCTGTTGCCGACCAAGGTGCTGATGGTCCCGCGCGAGGACTGGGAGCGCATGATCACCGAGCACCCGCAGCTCGCGCGCGGCCTGACGGCGCAGCTCGCCCGTCGCCTCGACGACTCGTGGCGCCTGGTGCGGATGCTCTCGCGCTACACGACCGAAGCGCGCCTGAAGTCGGCGCTCCTCTTGCTCGCCGAGCGCTGGGGCCAGCCGCGCGAGGAAGGGATCGAGATCTCGCTCGACCTCACGCACCGCACGCTCGCCGATCTCGCCGGCGCCAGCCGCGAGAAGGTGACCCGCGCCATCGGCGTCCTGCAGCAGAAGGGCCTGGTGAAGGTCATCAAGCGCCGCCTGGTGGTCCCCTCGCTCGATCGGCTGCTCTCGGAGTAGCAGCCGATGTACGGGCTCACGGTCGTCGTCGTCGACGGCGAGGAATCGACGCGCACGCGCCTCATCTCGACGCTGCGGCGCATCGGGCTGCGCGCACTCGGCGTGGAGTCGACGCTCGACGCCGTGGCCCTGCTCGACGCGCTCGATGCCGACGTCGCGCTGGTCCACACCGACGACAGCGAGGAGGCGCTCGCGCCGCTGCGGGCGAAGACCGCCGTCGTCAAGCTGGCGCGCGAGGCCCCCGTCGACGAAGTGGTGGTGCAGCTGTTGCGCGCGCTCGGCCGCCCCGAAGAAGCCGCCGAGCTCAACTAGCGGCGGTCAGTTCAGCCGGGCGACGATCTTCTGCGCCAGCAGGGAGAGCGCAGCGCCGTAGTCCGACGCGCACGCCGACGACGTCGCCGCGGCGCCGACGACGGCGGTCATGCGCACCGCGGGATCGCCCTTCACCGTCGCGTCGGTCGCGGCACCCAGCGCATCGTCCGAGCCTGCCGCGAAACGGGCGTGCTGTCCGCGATCCCGCTCACGCTCCCGGCCTATCTCCCAGCGACAGGAGGGGGCTCATGAAAAAGCTGGAAGGAAAGATCGCGCTCGTCACCGGCGGGACCACCGGCATCGGCCTGGCGGCGGCGCGCCGCTTCGCCGCCGAGGGCGCGACCGTCTTCATCACCGGCACCAGCGCCGCGCACCTCGACGACGCCCGCAACGCCGTCGGCGGACGCGCCGAAGCCATCCGCTCCGACGCCGGCTCGCGCGCCGATCTCGAGGCGCTCGCCCACGAGCTGCGCCGCCGCGACCTGCGCCTCGACGTGCTCTTCCTGAACGCCGGCATCGGCCGCTTCGGCCCCATCGCCGAGCTCTCCGAGGCCGACTTCGACGACAGCATCCGCCTCAACGTCAAAGGTCCGTGGCTCGCGCTGAAGCTGCTCGCGCCGCTGATGCGCCCGCGCGGCGCCATCGTCGCCACCACGTCGGTGAACGGACGCATCGGCATGCCCGGCTCGAGCGCCTACGCCGCGTCGAAAGCGGCCCTGCGCGCGCTCGTGCGCGTCGCCGCCGTCGAGCTCGCGCCCAACGGCATCCGCGTCAACGCCGTCGCCCCGGGGCCGATCGAGACGCCGTTCCACGACAAGCTCGCCTTCGCGCCCGAGGCGCGCAAACAGTTCGCCGCATCGCTCGAGGAGCGGATCCCACTGCACCGCTTCGGCCGCGCCGACGAGATCGCCGCCGCCGTGCTGTTCCTCGCCTGCGACGAGTCGTCCTACCTGACCGGCGCCGAGATCGTGGTCGACGGCGGCATGACCGTGGTCTGACGCTAGTGTCCCGTGTCGGAAATTCGCGTGCACCGAGGGCGGTGCGGCGCCGCGCGCGCGAGGTATTGAAGGGAGGAGCAACGAAGCGCCCGCGGATGTCGCGACGCCCGACTGCTAGCGAATTTCCGATTCGGGACGCTAGCCCTTGATCCCCTCGGGCCGCGGCATCCACATCACGATGAGCGGATAGACGGTCATCACGCCGATGGCCAGCCCCATCGCCGCGCCCGACACCGGATACATGAACGACCACAGCGCGCCGCCATAGCGGATCAGCCACGGCGCCAGCAGGTGCACGAACGCCGCGGCCCACCCCGTCACGATCCACGCCGACTTCGCCGTCGACGACAGGCCGGTGAGCATGAACAGGTGCGCGATGATCAGCAGAAACACCGGCACGGTGAACAGGTGAAAGTGCGTGACCTCGAGGAGCTTGCGATAGGTGACCGCGACCGTGATCTGCTCCGACGTCGCCGCGTCCGGCGCGAGCTCGATCTTCGGCCCCGTCGCCGGCGCCCCCGTCGCCGGCGCATTCGGCGGCGCGCTCGTCGCCGGCGCCTCGTGCCGCGCGCCCGCGTAATACCCGGCGACGCCCGCCGTCTTCGGTCCCACGAGGTCCTCGTAGAACATCATCGACACGACGATCGCCATCAGCGAGAACAGCCCGAAGCCGGTGTAGATCAGCTTGGCTTCCCGCGACAGGTTCCAGATGCGGAACCCGCTCGAGGCGAACTGCCGCACGCTCAGCTCACCGCGTGGCGGAGGCGATGGTCGTCGGCTTGGCCTGCGTCGGCCGGACCAGCTCGTCGAACAGCACCACCGCGCGCTTGACCCCGACGGCCATCGCGCGCGACGAGATGGTCGCGCCCGACACGACGTTGATGTCGCTGCTGGTGTCGATCGGATCGCTCGCCGACTTGCCGACGAACTGCGCGCGGAAGCGCTCGTTGCGCACCTCGTCGCCGCGCGCCTCGCGATAGACGACGATCTCCTGGCGCATCACCTTGCCGTCGGGCGCGATCTTCACCGCGAAGGTGATCGGCAGATGCTCGCCCTTCTCGTCGTCGATGAAGGCGTAGCCGTCGACGTGGCCGTTCGACGAGGCGACGTAGAACGTGTAGCTCGCGCGCGCCGGCGTGTAGCCGAGGCGATGCGTGATGCGGTCGCGCTCGGCGCCGTCGAGCTCCACCTTCTTATAGGTGACGTCCTTGGAGCTGCGGAAGAAGTCGGTCAGAAGGTCGCGGGTATTGTAGAAGACCTGATCGGCGCGCGCCGGGCGGGCCGTCGCCAACAGCGCGAGCGCCACGACCCCGGAGAAAATGATTTTGAAAATGACTTTCATTTCCTGACACTAGATATACGCAAGCGCCGCGCACCTGTCAATACAGGCGTTTACCAAGGAGTTACTTGTCGTTGGAGGGCGGTTACTTGCGCTTGGGGACGAGGCGGCCTTCCCACCCGGGCGGGAGGCCGGCGAGCTGCTGATCGAGGGCGCGCACGTCCTGGATGCGCTCCTCGAGCTTTTTGACCGCGCGCTCGGCGAGCTCGATGAAGCGCGCCGCCTGCGGCGCATCGGCGCCGCGCTCGCGCAGGAGCCACAGCGCGTTGAGCATGGTGTTGAGCGGATTCTTCAGCTCGTGCGAGAGGAACGACAGCCACGCGCCGCGCCGGTTGCCGCGTCCCTGCTCGATCGATCGCGCGATCTCGATGGCCGCGCGATCGACGAGGTGACGCAGGCGCCCGACACCGGCGGCGTCGAGCCGCTCGGTGCCTTCGCCGATCTCGACGAGCGCACGGCCGGCGCGCAGCACGCGCTCGACGGCGACCGAGGCCGGCTGCAGGCGCTCGACGAACGCGAAGGCCACATCCTCGATGCTCTCGAAGCGCGCTTCGGTGATCGGCCCATCCTCGGCCGCACGGACCCACAGCTCGCGGATGAGCGGCTCGAGCACGGCATCGTCCGCCAGCTCGTCGCCGCGCTTCTGCAGCTCGCCCTTGATTTCCCCGAAAGTACCGACGCTTTGCATTGCTGTCTTCACGCTCCGACCCGAATGAGCACAGTTGTCAAAATCTTCGGAAACGTAAGCAGTTTGCGGAACGAAACAAGCGGCGCCCGCTGTACGCGTCCATAGGACGGCGAAAAAAGCGCCGTCCCTATGCTTACTTGCATATCGTCAGGCGCTGCCTGTACGAGCAAGCAGCCGTCGCCGATCAGGAGCGCCTGCTCGGCATCGAGCGGACCGAGCACCCGTGCGACCTCCTCGAGCCGCCGGCGCGCCGCGATCGACAGCGTGCACGCGACCGGCTGTCCGAGGTGCCAGCGCTGCTCGACGCCGGCGGCGCCCCGCCCGCTCAAGACGTCCTCGACGATCACCACCTCGAGATCGCGGCGCAGCGTCACCTTGCGACGATGGCGGACCCGACACGGCAGGCGCGTGTAGCCGGCGTGCTCGCCCGCGATCCACGCGCGCACGCCGGTGTCCTCGAGCTGCACGCGCGGAGCCCGCGCCGCGTCGACGAGCGCGAAGGGGCGGCCGGGCAGGATCGGCGACTGCTCCTGTCCGTCGACGATGACGGTCGAGTGCGCGGCGGTGCCGCGGAAGCGATCGCGCAGCACCATGTCGGCGGCGTAGCGCGCGGTGCCGCTGTCGACGACGAGCGGCACGCCGTCGAGCCAGGCGACGAGCGCGAGCTGATCGTTGTGCGCGTGGCCGCCGACGCCCTTCTGCCCGTAGGAGCCGGAGCGCAGCTCGACCTGCCACGCCGTCGAGCGCAGCACGTGCACGCCGCCCGTCGGAAACGACGCCGACGACGGCGCCGGCGTCGCCGGCAGCCAGCGCCAGACCCGCGCCGCCGACGGGCCGGCGAGCCAGCGCGCCTCTTCGGAGAGCGCCTGGCCGGGCGCGCGCAGCTCGGGATCGCCGAAGAGCGCGGCACCGACGGGCAACAGATACGCGTGCTCGCGCGCGGCGTGCGGGGCGATGGGGAACAGGCGCGCGTCGTCGCCGTCGCCGAACGCGGGCTCGCAGCCGTCGGGGCCGACGTAGTTGCGCACGAAGATCAGCATGCGATGCAGCGTCTCACCGACGGGCGACGGACGATCGGCGGCGCGCGCCCACAGGTGCGCGGCGAGCAGCAGCTCGAGCGCCCAGCGGTGGTACGCCGTCGAGGCCTCGAAGTGCGCGCCGTCGCGGCCGACCTGGCGCGCGCACTCGACGGCGAGCGCGCGCTCGGCGGCGTCGCGCCAGCCGCGTGCGAATGGCGCGCCGTCGAGGGCGAGGCCGAGCGCGTAGAGCCCGACCCAATTGCCGAGGAGATGATTGGCCGGCACGATGCCGCGATTCTCGAGGTGCGCGGCCAAAAAGCAGCCGTCGGCGAGGAGCGCGCCCGCGAGCCGCGCCACGAACGCGTCGTCGAAGGCGGCGGCGCCGCCGGCGAGCTCGAGCGCGGCGAGCCAGTGCAAGGCGCGCATGCCGAGCTCGAGCGGCGACGCGTAATGGATGCCACGCCCGAGGACGTTGGCGTCGAGGAAGCTGCCGATCTCGTCGGCGATCTCGGCACGCGCGCGCGGCATCAGCGCCGGGCAGACGCGCGCCGCGGCGGCGAGCTCGACGAGGTGACCGCCGCGCGCCAGCTCCCAGCAGCCCTTGGGATCGACGCCCTCGGGGAACAGCCCGTCACCGTCGCAGCGCTTGCCCGACAGCGGATCGCGCAGCCAATCGATGCTCGCACCGACGGCGCGCGGCTCACCGAAGAGGTCGATCTCGTGACGCAGGATCGCCTCGGCGCGCGAGCGCAGGCGCAGGACGGCGTCGGGAAAGAGCGCGCGATAGTCGTCGGCGATGGTGTCGACGTCGAACACGCGCGGCGCGCGCCCGAGGGCCGCGGCGGCCGCGCGCACGGCGTCGTCGTCGAGCCGCGGCAGCGACGGCGGCCGCGAAAGGCGCTCACCGACGCGGCGCGCCACCACGCGCAACAGATCGACGGGCTCGGCGACCCGCAACAAGCTCCGCGCGTAGGCGAGGTCGACGCGGGCCATCGCTAGCGTGGTCGCAGGCGCGACAACGAGCGCTCGACGCACGCGACCAGCTCTTGCGCGCGGAACGGCTTGGGCAAGAACGACGCGGCGCCGAGCGCCGAGGCGCGGCTGCGCAGGTCGTAGTCGGCGCACGCCGAGAGGAAAACGATGGGCACCCCCGAGGTATCAGGATGCTCGTGTAGCGTCGCTGCAGTGGAAAATCCGTCGACCTGCGGCATGAACAGATCGAGCAGGATCAGGTCGGGCTTGAGCGCGTGGGCCAGCTCGATGGCATCGCCGCCGGTCATCGCGACCGCCACCGCATAGCCGCGCCGTCGCAGGAGGGCCGCGCAGATCTCGGCGTGATCGAGCTCGTCGTCGACGATGAGCACGCGCGGAACGCCGTGCTTCGTCGGATGCCTCGAGGCAACGTCGAGCGGCTCCATCGCCCCCCGATCGAAGCAAACGGCATACCCGCGGCCTACGCGACGCGCTCGAGCGTCAGCCGCCGGTCGCCCGCGGGCAAGATGTACGCACGCAGACGGCGGCGCGCCCGCATCGAGCCGAGGATGGCGAACGGCCACAACAGGAGCGCGGCCAGCACGATGAGGAAGCGCATGTGCACCCCAGGATCAAGATCCGTACCGCCGGTGACAAACGTCCAAGCTTGCGATCCCACGCGTGCGGACGCACGTTGTTCGCGCTACGTGGGTGAATCGTTTGCACGGTCGGGGGAATCGAAGTGCCGCGATTGCCCACGCGACCGAGCGCGTGCTAGCTTCGGAACCCCTGTAAGACGCTCCAAAGGAGAGGCGACATGTCGAAGAGCCTGAAGGAAACGCAGACGCACAAGAATCTCAAGGAGGCGTTCGCCGGCGAGTCGCAGGCGAATCGTCGTTACCTCTATTTCGCCAAGACGGCCGACGTCGAGGGTCAGCCCGACATCGCGGGTCTGTTCCGCGACACCGCCGAGGGTGAAACCGGCCACGCGCACGGCCACCTCGATTATCTGAAGCAGGTCGGCGACCCGGCGACGGGCGAGCCGATCGGCAACACCGAGAAGAACCTGCGGGCGTCGATCGCCGGCGAGACCTACGAGTACACGAAGATGTACCCGGGCTTCGCCAAGACCGCGCGCGAGGAAGGCTTCGAGGAGATCGCCGAGTGGTTCGAGACGCTGGCGCGCGCCGAGAAGTCGCACGCGGGCCGCTTCCAGAAGGGCCTCGACACCCTCCAGTAGCGCCCATGCGGAAGCTGACACGCGCCGACATTCGCGGGCCGAAGCTGTACGCGGCCATCCGAGACGACCTGCGCAAGCGGGTCATCGAGGTCAAGCGGGTGCGGCGCGTGTCGGTGGGTCCGCAAGTCACCGTCGTGTTCGAGAACCGCACGACGATGATCTTTCAGATCGAAGAGATGTGCCGGGCCGAGCAGATCTCGGAGCCGGACAAGGTCCAGGACGAGATCGACATCTACAACAAGATCCTTCCCGACCCCGGGCAGCTGGGCGCGACGCTGTTGGTCGAAATTACCGACGAGGCGCAGATCGCGACCACGCTCGAGCGCCTGGTCGGGCTGCAGGAGCACGTGTGGCTCGTCGTCGGCGGCGAGCGCATGAAGGCGGAGTTCGATCCCGAGCAGTTCGCCGGCGACAAGCTCGCGGCGGTGCAGTACCTGAAGTTCTCGTTGTCGCCCGAGGCGCAGAAGGCGCTCGCCACCGAGGGCACGGCGGTCGCGCTCGCCATCGATCATCCGAGCTACCGCCACGAAGCGCGCCTCGGCGAGGCGTCGCGCGCCTCGCTCGCAGCCGACCTCGAATAAACCGAGCTCGAATAAACCCGCTCGCGTCGAACCGGCTCGCGTCGAGCCGCGAGGTGCGGCTCAGCCCGACGCGGCCGCCGTTGGCGCCGGCATGCGCCGCAGGATCTCGAGCACCAGCCGCCGCAGCCGCCGCCGATGCGGCTCCGCCTGGGTGATGAAGTGCAGCCCGAGGTCCACGCCGGCGTCGCTCGCCTTCTTCCACTGCACCGTCGCCGTCGCGCGCGCATGCTGCGGATCGGGCGAGTCGAGCTCGACCTCGACCGCATCGCCGTCGACGCCGTCGCCGGTCAGGTGCACGCGCAGGCCACCTTCGCCGAGATCCACGATCGTGCCGTCCACCGACTTGTCGCCGACGTGGAGCTTGACCGGCAGATCCCCCGGCACGCGCACCGACGCGCGCCGCTCGTCACTCGGCACGTCGCTCGACAGAAGGCGCATCAGCCGCGCGTCGATGCTGCGGCGGCGGATCGACTTCTCGAGATCGGGCGGTCCCGAATCATGCTCGAACTGCGCCAGCTCCTGCACGAGCTCGGAGAACGACAGCTCCTCGACGCGTCCCATCGCGACCTCCCCATGGCTAGCCGTCCGTCGTCGATTTTATCGCAAGCCGGCGCCGCCGTCGACGGGAATGCAAGCGCCGGTGAGAAACTCCTCTTCACACAGGAAACGCACGGCGCGCGCCACGTCTTCCGAAGATCCGACGCGGCCGAGCGGGATCTTGTCGAGCTGCCTGGCTCGCCGCGCGTCGTCCCAATCGGCAGGAAAGATGACGGTGCCCGGCGCCACGCAGTTGACGCGCGTGCGCGGCGCCAGCTCCAGCGCCAGGCAGCGCGACAGATGCAACAGCGCCGCCTTCGACGTCGCGTAGGCCGACCAGTGGGCCCACGGCTGCCACGCGGCGACGTCGACGATGTTGACGATCGCCGACGCACCGGCACGCGCCGCCTCGCGCATCAACCGCATGGGTGCATCCAGGTTGAGCGCGAACATCGCGGCCCAGGCGTCGTCGTCCATGGCGTCGAGCGGCGTGCGCGCGTAGCCGGCGGCGTTGTTGACGAGGAGATCGACGCGTCCAACGGCGACGGCGGCGTCGTGCACGAGGCGCGCGGCGGCCGCGCGATCGCGCAGATCGGCCTGCAGCACGGCGGCGCCGCCACCGACGGCAGCGGCGAGCGCGTCGGCGTCCGCCGCCGAGCCGTGATGATGGATGACCACGCGCGCCCCGGCGCGCGCCAACTCCGTGACGATGGCCCGGCCCACGCGGCGCGCCCCTCCGGTGACCAGCGCCGTCTTGCCCGCGAGCGACATGCGCGGCACTGTATCGGGCGATGCATCGCTTCATCAAGGCCGTCGGCTCCGGCCCCAAGCGCGCGCGCGATCTGTCGCGCGAGGAGGCGCGCGTGGCCATGTCGCTGGTGTGCGACGGCGAGGCGCGTCCCGAGCAGATCGGCGCGTTCCTCCTGGCGCTGCGCATGAAGGGCGAAGCGGCCGACGAGCTCGCCGGCTTCGTCGATGCGCTCGACGCGCGCTCGGACGTCGGCGGCGCGCGCGCGCCCACCGGCACGCTCGACGTCGACTGCCACGGCGACGGCCACGAAGGGCGCGCCACGCTGTTGCCCGCGGCGGCCTGCGCGCTGGCCGCGCTCGGCGTACCAGTGCTCTTGCGCTTGCAGCGTGACTCGCCGACGGCGCGCCACGGGCTCGTCGAGGCGCTGGCCGCGCTCGGGCTCGACGTCGCCCGCCCCCTCGACGG
>Ga0070679_100004842_pt1 | contig 12421 bp, 18 predicted proteins | sample KBSC63BmetaG_FD_65652 | JGI IMG/M metagenome (GOLD analysis project Ga0070679, IMG submission 65652) | Corn rhizosphere microbial communities from Kellogg Biological Station, Michigan, USA - KBS C6-3B metaG | ecosystem: Host-associated > Plants > Roots > Rhizosphere | place: USA: Michigan... | reverse complement strand
ATCCAAAAGTTATCAGTATTAGTCTGCTGCCATATATCACCAAGCCTAAAAGTCTTAGTGTCGTTCGTTGTTGGGGCTCTATTAACCTGCCTAAAATTAGGCGGGGTTAAGGCATTAACTCCAAGATACGTTCCCGGATTCGTGCCACCTACTCGTTGACTCATTTTCCACTCCCGGTTAAACGTTGCTCCATGGCGTAGATATCCACATTCTCACCCGTTTCATAGCTGATCACTTTATCGGCAACCTGGTCAATGGGTTCTGCTACCGTTTTTGGTAAGTAGTAGGCAAGTCCAAACCCCAGAGCGGCCGCAAGGGCCGCTATTCCATAGGGTGCTACTTTTGAAAAATCCATCGCTATTCTCCTTCATTTTGATGGTAAGGAGTCACTAGGTTGTCATTGGCATCATATATATCGCCAATGTGGATATTATCGCTACGAATTAGGCGACATCCGGCAGGAGGAGCCCATTGGCTTTGTCCATCCCATATAATAACGTTGATAATAGTTCCAGTACCATCACATATACCATATCTATACATACTATCTCCTAGAACTGTTCAATAACAATGACATAACCACCACCACCATTACCTCCGGCGCCCGATGATGTTCCATTAAGAGAGGCTCCGCCTCCGCCACCACCACCAGCAGGGAATCCACCCTTGCCACCATGACCAGCAGCGCCACCAGTGTGTTGGCCGCCACCACCACCGCCGCCAGTACCACCGCCCATGGCGCCTTTGGCAGAAGTTCCGGTAGCTTGATCATTTCCGTCAGCTCCATCGATAGTGCCAGTTTCTATACCACCAGCCCCACCCAATATTATAGTTCCCGCCGTAGGACTATTGAAAGGTCCACCATTACCAGCCTGTCGAGCAGTACCACTATCAGCTCCGCTACCACCACCACCACCACTTCCAGAAATATATAACCCAAAGTTGTTAGTGCCACCATTGCCTCCCGTTGTTAAAGTCGCATTTCCGCCAATGGCTCCAGTTGAAACACTACTATTGTAGCAAGATACTGAAGACCCAGCAGCTCCACCAATACGTGTCGTGGTTTGCCCACCTACACCATTTGTTCCGCCGTTTCCATCAGACATATTTCCAAATGAAGTTGATCCTCCAGATGATCCATTTATTCCATTGGTACCAGAAGAAGCTTGAGATGCTCCGCCATTGCCTCCAGCTCCTATGGTAACGGTAAGAGCAGATGCTCCGAAATAAGCAGATGGGGCACTGAACATAAATCCACCGCCCGCACCGCCACCACTACCACCAGTAGCAGATCCGGTTATGTTCTGCATTCCTGAACCACCACCGCCACCACCATTCCAAGCAATAATGGTTACATATTTAGTATTGGCGTTCATTGTCCAACTTCCACTACTATTAAAAGTAGTGGTAACTGATGACGCTCCTCCAGTAGCTGCCTGAAAAGTAGGCAATGCGCCGGCGCCATTAGATGTTAAAACTTGTCCTGAAGTTCCCACCGAAGCAATAGATTGGAATGCGCCAGTTCCCGTTATTCCACCCGTCAATACCGCATAGGCAGTCGCTGTCGCAACGCCCGTTCCGCCCTCAACCACTGGCTGAGGGCTCACTCTTTTATATCCCATACTACTCCTTAGAAAATTTCATAACTCGCGCCATTAAAGATAAATTCTGCGGATTGATAAGCAGTATTCATCACAAAGCTGGTAGAACCATCGAGAGTAACCGCACCGCCCACCGTGGTAACGGTTATATTGCTAGTAGCAGCAAGACCAACTTTGTCTTTCACAATTACCACTTTTCCGGTTGCGGGCGCATTAGGCAATAAGATGCTTATAACACCAGCAGTCACATCAGCACCAAGATAATCATCGGACACTAATACGGTATATGGCGATGCCGCATGGTTAACCGCGGTATAAGTCAATGTCGTTGTTCCAGCAGGAGCCTGGAATGTTGGAAGCGCACCAGCGCCATTAGAGGTCAATATCTGGCCCGATGTTCCCACCGAGGCAATAGATTGCAGTGCGCCGGTACTGGTAGTACCACCAGTTAACACCGCGTATGCTGTTGCCGATTGCACACCTGTTCCGCCCTCAACTACTGGTTGTGGACTCACTCTTTTATAAGCCATTTTTTCTCCTTAGAAGAGGTAATAAGCGGTGCCGCTAAATAGTACTGTTATTGATTCCCAATTGGTATTCATCACAAAGCTAGTAGATCCATCTATGAGCACTGCGCCACCAACGGTAGTAATCGTTATATTATTACTCGCGGCAGAAGCGGTTATATCTTTTATAATCCACGATCTTCCCGTTGCCGGTGAATTGGGCAAGTTAATCTGTATTGGAGCACCAGAACTATCAACACCCAAGAAGTCATCAGTAGTCAGCACTACATACGGGCTCGTATTCACGAGCGTATAGTTAAAGCTGCTGGTTCCTGTTGCAGCTATCGTTATGCTACCCGCACCATTGGTTACCGATATGCCATTCCCTGCTGTTATAGTGGCAAGTACCGGGTCGGCACCACCAGAACCAATTGGCAATTGGCCATTGGCTGCTACGCCCAAGTTGCTCAGGCTTCCCGAAGCATTCCCCAACAAAAGCGAATGGTTAGTAGTCCCGGTTACACTTGCAGTCAGCGTGCTCGTTCCTGGGTTGCCCACAACGGTAATATTGTTGCCACCAACTGTGTTTATATTAAATGCCGTTGCGCCAACTGCACCACCGCTGTTGCCAGTCAAGGTCTCTACAAAGCCCCCACCACCACCGCCGGTGATTGTGACCGTGTCCCCCACAGCAGAGGTCACTATACCCCCCGCTCCTACAATATTTAATGTACCGCCGGCTGGTATCGCGGTTCCCGAATCAGTAGGAACTCGCTGCACCCCGGCTTGTGATATGCTTGACATAGTCTCTCCTACTCAGCGCCGTAACATACTACTACGTACACATCCCCGAGAGTTGGGTTGCCCAAAGGAGCACGTACCCATACCTCAGTATTGGCAGCTATACAAAATATCCCACCAAAATCAGACCTATTAGTGGTAAAATCGAATACTGAACTTCCACCGCCGGGTACTACAAATTGATCAGTAACGCCATCAAGAGAAACGTATATCAGCTCATCGGTCGTGTTGACGATCTCGAACAATCTGCATGAATTGGCGAGGGGGGTTCCTACCGCAGCGTATACGTTGGTAATGCCACCAAAGGCAAGTACTCTCAACGGCTCAAAAGCAACGCGTATCGCATTATTCGGTGATGCCATCCTTATCCCTTTCAGCTTCTAATTTCTTCATGTCTTCAATAGCCTGCTTAAAGTCATCCAATGCTCCTTCGCAGAGCCCCAGTGGAGCACCATAGGGGATCTGCAAAGAAAAGCGTTGGTTATCTTTAGTTATCTCAAGCATTACGTACAAATATTGGTTTACCATCGGTCACCTTACGCTGCACAAGCGATATTAGTAAATGTGCCAACTGTATCAGTAGCAATATAAAGACGGTCTGTGGCCATAGTAGCAGTTGTATTGATATAGAAATCGCCAATATTCGTTACAGTGATAACTCCGTTAGGGTCTCCAGCTCCAGTATAGATATTGATAGGACCAGGCAATTGTAATGGAGCACCAATTGTAGGAGCTTCTATAACAAGTCCACCATGAGCAGGAATAAACATACGCAAGAGAGCTGCTGATACAGCGTCGGGAGCGGTAAAGAAATTGAGATCAGCTGGCATTCTTCCTGCACCGATAGTTCCATCAGCAGTTGCTGCTATACCAGCACCTAATTTAAATCCAGTACCATCCCAACCAGAAAATGATACCGAACCCAATGAATCAGCATTGTGAACTATGGCTCCAGCTCTCGATTTTTGTAAATCAACTGCCGGTCCTACGGCACTATTATCAATATTATTAATCAAAGCGTTACCGTCAGTAGTGACAAGATTTGTTCCAGCCGTAACTGTTGTTCCTGCACTAATACTGCCAGCAGTAGCAACTATATTACCCGCGGTCACGGTCAAATTGCCCGGATTAACGGTCAGAGAAGTAAAGCTTCCAGCACCACCATTTATCGCTAAGTTCTCCCATGCCGCAAATCCAGCAATAACTGCAACTAATATAAACATTGCGCCACTGGTCTTATTAATCCACAAAGTACCAATCTGAGCAGTTTGAGCCGTCGTCGGGTCATTCGGGCTTATAATAGGCTTCTGCTGTACACCAAAGATAGGATTCCTTGTACCATACGCGGAATTATTCACAACTGACATAATATCTCCTTAGATTTGTCATAAAAATGATTTTCTAGGGCGATACTCTCTTGCCTAGTCCAGCAAGTAAAGGTTTATTAACAAAAGTCTTGACCCCTGCACAATTGTGCAGTATAATAAAAGCATGAGTTGAAAGGGAGATATGGCAAGAAAAAGCGCAAAACGAATAGTTTTTGAAGTAAGCGAAGACAACCATAAAATAATAAAATTACAGGCTACACACAGAAACATGAGTATTTCTGATTATGTGCGCCAAGCAATAGATGAAATGATAGTTAGAGACACAGAAATAGAACAATGACCAACAAGGAAAACAACATGAATCCCATGATTAAAGAAACGAATGAACAGCAAGAGAGAATACTCAAGATTCAGCAAGAAAGTTCACGATTGCTTGATGAAATAAACTCAATAATGAAAAGGCTTTATACTCCAAAAGATTAACAAGGACAACAGCATGGATATTACAACAATGCGACAAGAAAGGTTTGCCGAATTGGCCAAACTCAATAAACACAAACAAGAATTTATCTCGGAGCTCGCAGATATACAATCAAAAATAGATTGCGAATTCTGCAATACAAAAGATGATGATTATCATTGCGATGATTGTCATGAAGATTGTCGCTGCTTTGAGTTCGAAGGATAATCATGGACGACGTAATAATACTTTGCCTCGGAATGTTCGCTCTCGGCATGATAGATCTTATCGGGAGGACTATATGGTTTGAATTAACCTACAGACCCCCCGATGATTTAGATTAGTTCTGAATAGGGCTCTGTAGCTTTGTTGAGCCTTACCATTGCTCTTTGCGCCGCGCCTTTATTATCTTCTATAACATTGCGCATTACATCAAGAGTTAAATTTCTTATTTTAGGGTCTTCTTTTAATAAGAATTGAGTCATAAGTCTAATCTTCGGCCAATTATTTTTAACTGCACTCGATAATCCTTTATACGCAGCGGTAACCGGCAATCCAACACCGAGTCCTATGGCTCCTCCCGTCAGAACCGATTCTAGAGATTTTCCCTTAATAAGATTCAGACCACCGGAAGCCAGCACATATGAAATAGGATTCTTGAGCCATTTGCCAGTTTCCTTGTTTCCCTCCATATACTGCTTGAACGTTTCGGGATATTTTAGTGCACCATGCAGATAATCGCCCCGCTTCCAGGCACTATCAAATTCCTTATTCGGCACTTTATCAAGTTGCTTGAGCATTAGTTCTTTAGCCCTCGCCAAGAACGGCTCTTCTCCTTCTTTAGCTGTCTTAAAGAGAGAGTTTATTTCTTGTTTACGATTAAGCAGCTTGGTGCCATTTATTTTATTGTGCTCAACATCGCCAATCCATTGATTGAATTTTCTCAAAAGTTCTTCTTTATCTTCGAATTTACGTATTGCACTGGTTTCAGCGAGATCATTTCTAACTTCGGTCATGTAACGCTTATAATCTCGTCCTTCAATATTAATATCCTTACCTAATTCACGAGCTTTCTCATAAGATTCCTTACTTACATTTTTGGATGTCTCTAAGAAATCCTTCGCAACCTTACCGATACCTCTATTAAGTAATTTACGAGTACCAGCCGCTCCACCAATAGATGCGATAAGTTGTCCGACTTTGCCGAATCCTAGATTTTCAGCAACTGTAGAGGCTGCACTCGATCCAACATCCTGAACAATCTCTTTTCCTATATTGGCTGCACCTTTGGTACCCATTAAACCTATAAAGGGGAGTGATTGCATAGTCTTATCGAAAACTTTCTCGCCAAAATTATGAGGCTTATCATAGAAGTCTTTGTTTTTATTCCACCATGATTCTATCTTTTTAGCCGCCGCGCGCTGCTCAGGGTTCAAATCCTTTTCTCGCTCTTTCATCATGCGCCCAATTTCTTCTTCAGGGGCTGAACCTTGCGTCTGCCGGTTTATATTTCTAGTAAACCAATCAAACCAACCTTCATCTTTTGGCGCACCAGCTTCTGCCTCTTCAAGCGCCTTACGAGCAAACCAATTTAAAGTATCGGGCGATTGCTTTTTGAGCTCCCTAACTGGCTCAGGTTCTTGTTCTCTTGTCTGTTGTTTTTCTGCTTGTCGCGGCCCTTCTCTTACTTGTGACTCTTGTCGCCGAGGTAACTCTTCTTCGCCAAAATATCCCTCGGGCAGCCTATGACGGGCTATATTCAATTTTTCCTCAGCTTGCCTTCTAAATCTCTTAATTCCCTCAAGCTGAACATTCTTTTTCTTATTCAAAGTAGGCTTAAGGCTTTCTGCGTATTTAAGTTTAGCATTCGTAGGTATTCCCAACTGCTGTGCTTCCATACCAGCAAGTTGCGCCGCTAAATCAGCGAATCTTTGGCTCTCTTCATTTTGGAACGAATATGGCGCAAATCCTTGCCATTCATCACCATTAGCTACTTTGCCGGTATTCCAAAGTTCTTCCATTTCATCAAGAATGCGAATAGCTTCCTGAGAAGTTTCATACCCTTTTACATAACCCTCTTGCGCTTTGGTCAATTTTACATTCTGAGGAGCACCAGCGAATCCCCCAGCTCTTCCGCCAGAAGCTAACGCTGCCCTTAATGTCGGTTTCTGTGGTGCTTGCTGCTGTAACTGCTGTTGCTGCTGAGCCATTTGCTGCTGTTGTGCCTGCTGAAGTTGAGCGCGTTGCGCTAAAGCTTGCTGCTCTTGCTGCTGTTTCAATTGATCAGCTAAATTACGTTGCTGCACTAAGTTCTGCGGCAACGGCTGTTGTGGTTGCTGCGGATTAAATTGTGAACGATTAGGTAATCCACCAAGTTGCTGTAAGAATGCCGATTGCTCAGCTGGGCTATAAGCAGGTTGTTGCTCCGTAGCTAATTCTTGAATATTTCTCTGAACCGGCTGTAAATTCTGCGATATCTGCTGTCCTTGTGGTCCACTCGCTGCACCAAGCCATTGTAAGGCGGCCATTTGGTCTTGCGGTCGTAAGCTGTTTATCCATCGTGCAGTTTGTTCATCGCCTACAATATTGCCGAATTTGGATGTTGCTAAGTTTCTCTCTTCTATATCAGCTAATTTTTGCTGAGCTAGTCTTCCAAGGCCAGTCCCAATGGCCGTACCAAGCTCAGAACCAAACATTCTGCTAGGATCTCGATATATTTGTGCCATTAGTATATCCCCAATCGGCTTCTTAAATCAGTGGTTGGCAAGTGAAATCCACTCGGAACCCCTTGATAGTTAAAGACATCAGAAGCTTTATTTCCACCTAACATATTACTCGTAGTCGATGGCGTTGATCCCGGAGCGGTAAAATAATCCCATAATTTTCCAGCACCGGTGCTTAATAAATTTCCCGCAAGCTGTGCGACTGCAGGAGCCGCTGCCGTTGCTCCTGATTGTAATATCCCCTGCTCTCCTGGCTGATATATACTCTCAAAGCTCGGTTGCAATCCATGCCCCAACAAAGCAAGCGCTGATTGATGCCTTAAGGCCTGAATTCTTTCAGGTAGTTCCAATCCTGCGGCGCTAATAGCACCTCTAAAATCAGACGAAGCTTGTCCGCCCGCCCCCATGCCACTGAATCTTTCAGCGAGTGTTGGCACTACTTCTGAATAAAACTGTTTAGTAGCTTGATTTTCTGCAGCTTGTGGGTTCAGATTTTGAAGGGCATATTGCAATATTTGGTTCTGTGCCGCTTGTTGTTGTGGCGTAAATCTTTGTAATTGTGAAACGCCGGGCGAATAACCGGTCCAAGCATTGCCTTCCCCGCCAGCGGTTTGAATAGGCGCTGCTCCATTCTGATTCATTTGTTGTTGAACTTGTGCCGGAGATCCTTTTTTACACACACCGTTCTTGCATGCCACATTGCCTCCTGCCAATCTTTCTTGTAGTTTTCTTTGCTTTCTCTGTTCTTTAATAGCTTTATTTGTTTGCCAGGCCCCTATCCCGGAAGCTAATGCTGTCGCTCCAAATCCTATGATTGGACCGAGTAACGGAAATGCCATATTACCTCCTTAATCAACTATATATTCCAGAACAACATAACAGGTCCCGAAATTTGTTCTATTAGAGCCAGTTGTGATATTCACGTTAGTACCGTCAACATTAAGCTCAATATTATTTGCTGCCGTCGGCGAAGCATATGGTAACGGTATATAATTCAATCCTGTGGTATCACTCGCCGTCCCATAAATACGCGTAAACGTAAAACCCTTATTCAAATATATATTATGCGGTACTGATTTAGTGGCAGTATTTGGCAACGCGCCAAAGTTCACCACTTCCCTAAATACCGTGCGCGCATCGGGCTGGGTCGAGGTGCTCGAATTTAATAACGGATTAGGGAAGAACTGTTGCCCACAAAGAAACGGCGTCAACAAATATTGCCCGGTATCTTTCGCGTTCAAGTTAATCTGAATAATATTAACATCCTGATAAAGCCGAATCAGGAGTTGCTTAAGCAACTCCTTTGTACTCTCATTAACATCAGAACTTTCTATCTGCTCAATGGCCCACGTATATGTCGTTGGCGTGAGTAGCCCCGTTAATATATCTTGTATATTCTGCATTATTTTCCTTTACTGTAGGCGGTCACTTGTACTAATTGTATGAAGTACTAATCCATGGAGTTCAAAATCAGAATACACAATCGCTGGGTTAGTCATCTGCTGTTCATTCAAATAGATTCTAATCTGTATACACTCGCCATCAGTCTGGAAATATACCGGATGCCATAATCGGGCCTGTTGTTGCTCTAATGGATAAAGTGCATACGGGCTCGTCTCGAGAACGCTAGTTCCCAAGAGCATATTGCTACCAAGCGGTCCGCCAAAATATGGCATCGAGAAGTTACTAGAAGACGGGTAATAATCAATCATTACTTGCCCAGAAACGGTATTAGTAACACTGAAATCTATCTTAGATACAAATACGTTCTTGCCAATCTTGTCATACGGGTTCCATTGCTTAGAATAAATATCGATCTGTGAAACACGCGCTATGGTGCCCCCGCCAGTGTAAGTTCCTGTGGGCGGCGTAGCATCGCTCTGGAATAATACTGTAAACGTATGAGCATTAACCACATTATAAACGGGGTATAAGCCATTTACATTGGTCATGCCCTGCACGCCTTGTATCTCCACAAATCCGCCGTTCACAAAATCAACCAACATATGGTTAACGCAGGTGATAGTAAGTGCCGAGTTAGAAGATGATATCACTATATTACTGATCTGCATCACTTGGGCATTCCGTCCCGCATCAGCATCAACGATAAATATATATCCCTGCTGGTTACCGGCGATTACCTGCCTAAAGTTCGCCTCAAGCGATCCGCTTTCCCAAGTCTGATTAGTTTCTTCCCAGGTATCGGTCGTTTCTTCCCAAGTCTGCGCATCCTGCGAATTAAAATACCCAAAAGCAGTAATACAATCGTCATTGATAGCCCACGACTGGTTGCGGTAGTTATATACCAATACTCTTTGCGGGTAGGGCTGATTACTTGCTTGGTCATCAGCAACATATGACCAGTAAACCATCTCCACAAAATAGTCCCTGATTCCCGCAATTCGTGAAGTTCCCCCCGGAGTGTCGGATATATCAAACACTTCTTGCGGTATTTTATTATCAACCCGTTCTACGTTAGCGCCATTGCATCCATGTATACCTACATTACCTACGGTGAGAATAACTTTATCAAATGGTACCGATGATTGCTGCGATTCAGAACCGAGCTCTGTGTTAATCTTCTGCCACTCAAACGGGGCAAATGAGGTGCCACGGCTTACGAGTTCCCATGTAGAGCTTTCAAAGAATACAATAAGTCGGTCTTTGATATATTGTGCGCTGACGATTGATTCGGTTGTTGGCGCATCCAGAAAACCACCGCCATCAAAGCGAGACAAACTCCCGCCAGTGCCGGTATTAGAGGAGTCAGATTGGTTATATTCATACCAGGCATTTTGTGCAAACGGGTTGCCGTTATGGCTATAACGAACGCGACTAGGATAATTAGTATTAGTACCTGCACTGCCATCTCCGTTCGGGTTATCGTTTTCTATGGTATTAAAAAGTAACAGCCTATTTTGTTTGTAGGGCAATATAATCTTCGCCGTTTTAATATACGGCCCCGTATAACGCGCTTGCGGAACGGGCGGGTCACCCGGTGCGGGTAAGAAGTAAAATGCATTATTACCAGTACCAGAAATCCAATTAGTACCATCCTGGGTCCACCAGATAGGATCGTCATTTGCATTACCAGCTCCATTCGGATTAACTGCATAAAAGTTACTCGTAAATAAAGTAGCTGCCGCCTGGTTCGATCCTCGGAAAGTTGCTGACCAGAAGAAATTTGTATCAGTTCCATGCCAAACTGATGTACCCGACCTTGTCCACGCGCCCCCAGAAAATAGATAGGCAAACTGCGTATCAAACGCATAGCTTGGCTGCTGATTAATCGGCCCGGTTTGATATTGGGTCAGCCCCATAATTGGAGTTGCTGGGTAGAAATATACCGGTGTATTTATTGGCGCGCCTACGAACACATACGCACCTGTAGTCGTATTATACGTCCCCGATCCAGCTCCGGTTGTCAGCATCGTTACCGGAGTTCCGGTAGCCTGTACGGTATACATTTGCGTACCGATAGAAAACATCTGCCCTACGGCAAAAACTGCGCCAGGCACTGTACCAGCTAAACCACCGATACCACTCGTAGTACCAACCTGTATCGAAACCCGGCTATTAAGCTGCTGCGTAGCGGCATTAGCCCATCCAGCTCCGGTATATCTACTGCCAAATCGTTTCCTTACGCGCCCACGGAATACATAGGCGTTTCTCATATAGGCGAAGGCATCGTCCGCTACGAGCCATGGCCTCACGTTTGTCTGTAACCCCGTCTCAAACGGCGCGATAATAAAACGATCCATTGGCATATTACTGTCCTATCACTAAATAGGTAAAGTTAGTTGCTACCGGCGTCGAAGCTGCCGTCCTTTGGCCACAATACACAGTTAGTTGCGTAGGCGATATCGCATTAACCACCACAAATGTATTAGGGTCAACGTTACCACCACCAATAGTGTTAATGCTCACTTGCGCACTGGCAACGCTCCCAAACACCGGTATGTTACCTGCCACCGGGAAAGTTATAACCGTGGCTCCATTACCACTCACATTTCCCCACTTATAAAGCGTACCTGCTGCCGTTCTTGTCCAGCCCGTCGTTGCTACATCGCTCGAGGTAAATTCATACACGGTTCCTGCAGCAGCGTTGCAGAAATTAAGTTCAGTAACACCAGAAAGGGTAGAGGCTAGGGCTACGAGTGCCACTTCTGTGCCGCCAGTCACCGGAGCGCCCGCTTGTTGTGGCATAGTCACAATCTTATGCTTTCCCTGGTCAGCTGATGCAAAATCAACGTGGTTCACATCAACCAACGTCTGTATAGCCTGGAAGTTAGCGAGTAGCTGCGCCTGAGAGACCGATATCTGGTCAGTTGGCTGCGGAATATTTTGGTTATACGCCATCTTTATTATCCTTCACTACTTCCTGTTTTTTAAATAATTGCCACAAAAGAACGCCGATAAGCATTGTTAAAAATAGTATTATCGCACCGCAATATAAGAGTAAAATATTGGTGTAATGCAATATCATATTCACCATATCTCCTTCCAGCGCTTCATATAATAAGTTATAACCATCATCCATGTGATCCTCCTAAAACAAGCTACCACCACGGCCCCACCCATCAGCGCTGTTACTGCCGGTCTGTTCCGTGTATATTGTTGCGGTTCTCTGGTTAGCCAATTCCACAAGCGTTCTTCGTAGACAGAGGTTCTCTTGCTTACGGTATTCCGGCTCTAAGAGTGCGACCGTGTCCAAGTCCCCTCTGTCTTGCAGATATTTCCGTGCTGCGCCATAGGCTATGTATTGCCACCATTCATTCAGCTGTGGGTTTTGGTTACTCTCCAGTAAAGCAGTTGGATTAGCGTAAACCTCACATTCAATCCTATAAGGCTGATCAGGCAATGGCCGTACGGTGAACACGCTATTGTAGTAAAGCACCGCTTGTGGAATAGAAGGCTGATTAAAAACGCATTGGCTATTGATGACTGCGTTGGCCGCTGGAGCTACGGGCGCATTACCACCAAACGTAATGGTAAACGCACC
>Ga0070679_100004841_pt1 | contig 12421 bp, 10 predicted proteins | sample KBSC63BmetaG_FD_65652 | JGI IMG/M metagenome (GOLD analysis project Ga0070679, IMG submission 65652) | Corn rhizosphere microbial communities from Kellogg Biological Station, Michigan, USA - KBS C6-3B metaG | ecosystem: Host-associated > Plants > Roots > Rhizosphere | place: USA: Michigan... | reverse complement strand
CGCCGGTGACCATCTACATGGACGGCTTCTGGGAGGGCGTGCAGTACTACAACCAGCAGAAGGGCAAGAACGTCCAGGTCCTCGGCTGGGACGAGAAGAACCAGAAGGGCGGCACGTTCGCCAACTCCTTCACCGACGCCAACAAGGGCAAGCAGCTCACCGCGTCGTTCCAGCAGCAGGGCGCCGACATCGTGTTCCCGGTCGCCGGTGGCACGGGGATCGGCTCGGCGGCTGCCGCCGCCGCCTCCGGTGGACAGCTCTCGGTGATCTGGGTCGACACCGACGGCTGCGAGAGCGTCGCCCAGTACTGCAAGTACTTCCTGACCTCGGTCACCAAGAACCTCGCGGACTCGGTCGAGGAGTACGTCACCAAGGCCGCGTCGGGTGACTTCCCGAAGGGGAACTACGTCGGCACGCTCGAGAACGACGGCACCGGCCTCGCGCCGTTCCACGACTTCGACAGCAAGGTCCCGTCCGACGTGAAGTCCGAGCTCGACCAGGTCAAGCAGGACATCATCAGCGGCAAGATCAAGATCACCTCGCCGAGCCAGCCTCAGTGATCCCGATCTCTTGAGCCAGACCGAGGGGGAGCACCGGTGCGCCGGCGCTCCCCCTCGGCACGTCACCCGGCGTAGGACATGATGAGCTCGGCGCGACCGGGCGGTCCGAGGACAGGCCGAGGAATGGGAAGGTCCATCTGTGAAGCTCGAGCTCCGCGGCATCACCAAGCGGTTCGGCGATCTGGTCGCCAACGACTCGATCGACCTCGTCGTCGAGCCGGGCGAGATCCACGCGCTGCTGGGTGAGAACGGCGCCGGCAAGAGCACGCTGATGAACGTGCTCTACGGGCTCTACCAGCCCGACGAGGGCCAGATCCTGGTCGACGGCGAGCCGCTGACGTTCGCCGGGCCCGGTGACGCGATGCGGGCAGGCATCGGGATGGTCCATCAGCACTTCATGCTGATCCCGGTGTTCACGGTGGCCGAGAACGTCGAGCTCGGGCACGAGCGCACGCGGTGGGGGTTCCTGAACAGGCGGGCCGCCCGGCGGGAGGTCCAGGAGATCTCCGAGCGGTACGGCCTGCAGGTGCCGGTCGACGCACTCGTCCAGGACCTTCCGGTCGGGGTGCAGCAGCGGGTCGAGATCATCAAGGCGCTGACCCGGCACGCCCAGGTGCTGATCCTCGACGAGCCCACCGCGGTGCTCACGCCCCAGGAGACCGACGACCTGATGGACGTCATGAGGTCGCTGAAGGAGGCCGGCACCTCGATCGTCTTCATCACCCACAAGCTCCGAGAGGTCCGGGCGGTCGCCGACCGGATCACGGTCATCCGGCGTGGCAAGGTGGTCGGCGAGGCCAGCCCCACCTCGACCTCCGAGGAGCTCGCCTCGATGATGGTCGGCCGTCCGGTGCAGCTCGAGATCGACAAGGAGCCCGCCGAGCCCGGTGCCGACGTCGTCGTGGTCGAGGACGTCCGGGTCGTCGACCACACCGGTCAGGTCACCGTCGACGGGGTCAGCTTCTCCGTGCGCGCGGGCGAGATCTATGCCCTCGCCGGCGTGCAGGGCAACGGGCAGACCGAGCTCACCGAGGCTCTGGTCGGTCTGGAGCGGATCGAGTCCGGCCGGATCGTCGTCGAGGGTCACGACGTCACCAGCGCGACCGTGGACGACATCCTCGACCTCGGAGTCGGGTACGTCCCGGAGGACCGCCTGCACGACGGGCTGGTCAGCAGCTTCACCGTCGCGGAGAACCTGATCCTCGACGTCTACGACAAGCCGCCCTTCTCCAAGGGCATCTCGCTCGACCTCGACCGGATCGCCACGAACGCCGAGGACCGGGTGGCCGAGTTCGACGTCCGTACGTCGTCCGTCGAGCACCACGCGGCCACCCTGTCCGGTGGCAACCAGCAGAAGGTGGTGCTCGCGCGCGAGCTGTCCCGGCCGCTGAAGCTGCTGGTCGTGGCTCAGCCCACGCGCGGCCTGGACGTGGGCTCGATGGAGTTCGTCCACCGCCGGATCGTCGCCGAGCGCGACAACGGGGCGGCGGTCGTCGTGGTCTCCACCGAGCTCGACGAGGTGCTCGGGCTCGCCGACCGGATCGGGGTCATGTACCGCGGCAAGATCATCGGCGAGCGGGCCGGCGGCGTCAGTGCCGAGGAGATCGGCCTGCTGATGGCCGGCACGGTCCCGGACTCCGAGACCCAGCAGAAGGAGGTGCCGTCACCGTGAGCGAAGCGACGACCGACCCGGCGGCAGACCCGCAGTCCGTGGCCGCGCCCCCGGAGGAGCCGGAGGAGCCGCACGGGTTCTGGGCGAGGTACGCCCGGGCGAGCTCCCTGGTGGTGACGCTCCTGGCCTTCGTCGTCGCGATGGTCCTGGGCGGCATCCTGATCGCCGTCGCGGACCCGCAGACCCAAGACGCCTCGCACTACTTCTTCCAGTACCCGTGGGACACCTTCCGCTACGGCTTCGAGGCCATCTGGCACGGGTACGTCGCACTGTTCCAGGGCGCGATCTTCAACCCGCAGACGGCTGCGAAGGGCACCTGGGCAGGCTACGTCGGACCCATCTCGGAGACCCTGACCAACGCCACCCCGCTGATCCTGGGCGGCCTGTCCGTGGGGTTGGCGTTCCGGGCCGGCCTGTTCAACATCGGCGGCCAGGGCCAGGTGATCATGGGCGCGGTCTGCGCCGGGTTCATCGGGTTCCACTACCACCTGCCGCCCGGCCTGCATCTGCTGCTCGGCATCATCGCCGGCGCCCTCGGCGGCGCCGTGTGGGGAGGGCTGGCCGGACTGCTCAAGGCCAAGACGGGCGCGCACGAGGTGATCACCACGATCATGCTCAACTACGTCGCGGTGTATCTGCTCGCCTACCTGCTGTCGGTCAAGGGCTTCCAGGCGCCGCCGTACGGCCAGGCGATCTCCAACCCCGTCTTCAAGAGCGCCCAGCTGCCTCCCCTGCTCGGCGGGAACGTGCGGGTCCACGGAGGGCTGATCCTGGCGCTGCTCGCGGCGGCCTTCGTCAGCTGGCTGCTCAAGCGCAGCACCCTGGGCTTCCGGCTCAAGGCGGTCGGCGCCAACCAGTACGCGTCCCGCACGGCGGGCATGAGCGTCGAGGGCAGCTACATCACGGTGATGCTGATCGCGGGCGCCCTGTGCGGGCTCGCCGGGGTCAGCCAGATCCTCGGCACGAACAGCCAGCTCACCGGGGACATCGACGCCGGCATCGGGTTCGACGCGATCACCGTGGCGCTGCTCGGACGCGCCAATGCCAGGGGCATCGTGGCGGCCGGTCTGCTGTTCGGAGCCCTCCACGCGGGCGGCACCCAGATGCAGTCGGCCACCGGCACCCCGATCGACCTGGTGCAGGTGATCCAGTCACTGATCGTGCTGTTCATCGCGGCCCCGATGCTGATCCGGGCGATCTTCCGCTTGAAGGGCACCGCCGCCGGGGTCGGTGGCGGCGAGCTGGCGAAGGGGTGGAACGGATGACGACGCTGGCGCAGTCCCCGGACGAGCTCACGGTCGAGCACAAGGTCACCCGAGCTCCGGTCTCACCCGCGCAGCGGTACGCCGGCAGCGTCGCGCTGCTCGTGCTGGGCCTGGTGACGATCTGGCGCTTCGGCATCGACGGACACCACCACCAACCCGCCTCCATCCGGCTCGGGGCCCTGAACGCCGCCCACGTGCCGCACTTCACCGTGCCCGCGGTCCCGGTCGCCTGGGTGGCCGGAGTGCTCACGATCGCCCTCGCGATCGTCTGGCTGGTCGTCCCGCGGCGCCGGCTGTTCGGCACGGTGATGGGCGCGGGGGTCGGGCTGTTCGTCGTCGCCCTGCTCTGCTGGCTGGCCTCGGCCAGCTCGTTCGTCTCCGTCGACGTGGTCGGTCTGCTCACGAGCACGATCGGCTACTCGGTGCCGCTGATCCTCGGCGCTCTCTGCGGCGTGATGTGCGAGCGCTCCGGCGTGATCAACATCGCGATCGAGGGACAGATGCTGGCCGGCGCCTGGGCCGCCGCCCTGATCGGCACCATCGTCGGCGTGACCGCGGGCATGCTGGCCGGCGCGCTGGCCGGTGCACTGATCGGCTGGCTGCTGGCGGTCTTCGCGATCCGCTACCTGGTCAACCAGGTGGTCCTCGGCGTCGTGCTGAACGTCTTCGCCGCCGGGCTGACCGGCTTCTTCTACGACGCGTTCATGCAGAAGGACCCCGAGAAGTGGAACCAGCCACCGCTGCTGGACCCGATCAAGATCCCGGGCCTGGGCGACATCCCGGTGCTGGGGCCGCTCCTGTTCGACACCAGCGTGATCGTCTACCTCATGTACGTCCTGATCGTGGTGGTGGACATCTGGCTGTTCCGCACCCGTTGGGGTCTGCGCACCCGCGCCGTGGGCGAGCACCCGAAGGCCGCCGACACCGTCGGCATCAGGGTCCTGGCGATGCGCTACCGCAACGTGATCATCGGCGGCGCGATCGCAGGTCTCGGTGGCTCGTACTTCATCTTCCAGGTAGGCCAGTTCCAGAAGAACATCACCTCGGGTGCCGGCTTCATCGCCCTCGCCGCCCTGATCTTCGGGCGATGGAGTCCGCGGGGTGCGGTCGGCGCGGCGCTGCTGTTCGGGTTCGCCTCCGCGATGCAGAACATGCTGTCGATCAACGCGCCGTCGATCCCGTCGAACTTCGTGGCGATGCTGCCCTACCTCGCCACGATCCTGGCCGTGGCCGGGCTGGTCGGCAAGGTCCGGGCGCCCGCCGCCGACGGCGAGCCCTACGTGAAGGAGTAGTGGTGGCCGACTCCTTCGACTGGGCGGTACTGACCGCCCAGGCGGTCGCGGTCTCGCGCCGCGCCTACGCGCCGTACTCCCGCTACCCGGTGGGTGCCGCCGCGGCGGTCGACGACGGTCGCGTCGTCGTGGGCTGCAACGTCGAGAACGCGGCGTACGGCGTGGTGCTGTGCGCCGAGTGCGGGGTCGTGAGCTCGCTGCACGCGACCGGCGGGGGACGGTTGACCCACGTGGTCTGCGTGAACGGCCACGGCGAGGTGATCATGCCCTGCGGCCGCTGCCGCCAGCTGCTGTGGGAGAACGGCGGGGCGTCCTGCGAGGTGCTGACCCCGCACGGCGTACGCCGGATGGACGACGTGCTGCCCGACGCGTTCGGGCCCGAGGACCTGGAGCACGTGCATGGCGGCTGATCACGACGCGGTGGAGGTGATCAGCGCCAAGCGGGACCGGTTGGAGCTCACCGACAGCCAGATCGACTGGGTCGTCGACGCGTATACGCGTGGCGCCGTGGCCGACGAGCAGATGGCGTCGCTGGCGATGGCGATCCTCCTCAACGGCATGAGCCGTCGGGAGATCTCCCGCTGGACGTCGGCGATGATCGCGTCGGGTGAGCGGATGGACTTCTCCTCGCTGTCGAGGCCGACCGCAGACAAGCACTCGACCGGCGGGGTGGGTGACAAGATCACCCTGCCGCTCGCACCGCTGGTGGCCGCGTGCGGGGTTGCCGTGCCCCAGCTCAGCGGCCGCGGTCTCGGCCACACCGGCGGCACGCTCGACAAGCTCGAGGCGATCCCGGGATGGCGGGCGGCGCTCTCCAACGACGAGATGCTCGCCCAGCTGGAGTCGGTGGGCGCGGTCGTCTGCGCGGCGGGCGACGGGCTGGCACCGGCCGACAAGAAGCTGTACGCGCTGCGCGACGTGACCGGCACCGTCCCCGCGATCCCGCTGATCGCGTCGTCGATCATGTCGAAGAAGATCGCCGAGGGCACCGGGTCGCTCGTGCTCGACGTCAAGGTCGGCACCGGGGCGTTCATGGCGACGGTCGACGACGCGCGCGAGCTGGCCACCACGATGGTGGCGCTCGGGCAGGACGCCGGCGTGCACACCGTCGCGCTGCTCACCGACATGTCGACCCCGCTGGGCCTGACCGCGGGGAACGCGGTCGAGGTGCAGGAGTCCCTGGACGTGCTGGCCGGGGGTGGACCGGCCGACGTGGTCGAGCTGACCCTCGCCCTGGCCCGCGAGATGCTCGCGGGTGCCGGGCGCGAGGACGTCGACCCCGCCGACAGGCTGGCCGACGGGTCCGCGATGGACGTCTGGCGGTCGATGATCACGGCTCAGGGCGGGGACGTGGACGCGCCTCTCCCCACCCCCCGCGAGACCCACGTCGTACCCGCACCTGCGTCGGGCACCCTGACCCGCCTCGACGCGCTGTCCGTCGGGGTGGCCGCCTGGCGGCTGGGTGCTGGACGCGCGCGCAAGGAGGACGTGGTCCAGGCGGCCGCGGGGGTCGTGTGGCACGCGCGTCCGGGGGACGCGGTGACCGCGGGGCAGCCGCTGTTCACGCTCCACACCGACGAGCCGGAACGGTTCGACCGCGCCCTCGAGGCGCTGCACGGTGGGTACGACGTGGGGTCGGCGTACGACCCGAAGCCGTTGCTGATCGACCGGGTGTCGTAGCGCCGACCGTCAGGGCAGCAGCAGGACCACGGTCTCGGCGACGCAGGCGGGCTTGGTCGCGCCCTCGATCTCGATGGTGTGGCGCAGCGTGAGCTGCTTGCCGGCCGGGAGGTCGGTGACCTCGCCCATCGTGACGTGGCTCCGCACTCGCGAGCCGACCCGGACCGGGCTCGGGAAGCGCACCTTGTTCACGCCGTAGTTCAGCTTGGCGCCGGGGGTCTCGAGCGAGAACACCTGGGCGCCCAGGAACGGCACGAGCGACAAGGTGAGGTAGCCGTGGGCGATCGTGCCCCCGAACGGGCCGGCCTCGGCACGCTCGGCGTCGACATGGATCCACTGGTGGTCGCCGGTCGCGTCGGCGAAGAGGTTCACCCGCTCCTGGTCGATCTCCAGCCACTCGCTGGTCCCGAGCTCCTCACCGGCGAGCTCGGCCAGGCCGTCGAGGTCGTCGAGGACGCGCATGGGGGCTCTCCCGCCGCTCGGTGGTTCTGCCAGGATCGGCAGCATGGCCGAACCTACCCGTCCGTCGCCCGACCAGATCCTGCGGGCACCCAAGGTGCTGCTGCACGACCACCTCGACGGCGGACTCCGTCCGCAGACCGTGCTCGAGCTCGCGGCGGAGGTGGGGCACCCGCTCCCGGCATCGGACGCCGAGGCCCTGGCCCGCTGGTTCGCGGAGTCGGCCGACTCCGGCTCGCTGGTGCGCTACCTGGAGACCTTCGACCACACCGTGGCGGTGATGCAGACCGAGGAGGCGATCGAGCGCGTCGCCCGCGAGTGCGTCGAGGACCTGGCCGCGGACGGCGTCGTGTACGCCGAGGTCCGCTACGCGCCCGAGCAGCACGTGTCGGGTGGTCTGTCGCTGGACCAGGTCGTCGGTGCCGTGCGCGCGGGTCTCGAGGCCGGGATGGCCCAGGCCGCTCCTGGCCCCACGGGTCATCGGATCGTGGTGCGCCAGCTCCTCACCGCGATGCGTCACCAGGCCCGTTCCCGCGAGATCGCGGAGCTGTCGATCGCCTGGCGCGACGCCGGCGTCGTCGGCTTCGACATCGCCGGCGCCGAGGCGGGCTTCCCGCCCACCCGCCACCTCGACGCCTTCGAGTACCTCCAGCGCCAGAACTCCCACTTCACCATCCACGCCGGTGAGGCCTTCGGTCTGCCGTCCATCTGGGAGGCGATCCAGTGGTGCGGCGCCGACCGGCTCGGGCACGGCGTCCGGATCGTCGACGACATCACCGTCGACGACGAGGGGGCGGCGCACCTCGGCCGGCTGGCGGCGTACGTCCGCGACAAGCGGATCCCGCTCGAGCTCGCACCCGCGTCGAACGTCCAGACGGGCGCTGCCGCGTCGATCGCCGAGCACCCCATCGGCCTGCTCACCGACCTGCGTTTCCGGGTCACCGTCAACACCGACAACCGGCTGATGAGCCGGACGTCGATGACGGGCGAGATGACCGCCCTGGTCGAGGCTTTCGGCTACGACCTGTCGCGCCTGCGCTGGTTCACCATCAACGCCATGAAGTCGGCCTTCCTGCCCTTCGACGAGCGCCTGGCGATCATCGAGCAGGTGATCAAGCCGGGGTACGCCGCCCTCGGCGCCGGCTGACCCGACCGGGTCGCGTCAGCCGGCCTGGATCGCGCGGATCCGCGCCTCGGCCTCCGGCACGCTCACGACCTCGCAGCCGTGTGCGGCTGCGTCGGCGATGACCCGCTGCTGGTCGCGCATCAGCGCCCAGCCCCGGCGCACCAGCACCAGCGGCGGCTTCCGGTGCTCGCGCAGGTCGCGGGTCAGCCGCCTCCAGAACGTGACGAGCGGATGCTGCCGCAGGCACAGGGCGGCCGCCAGGACGCCCTCGCGGCGGCAGGCCTCGACGACCTCCTGGGCGAAGATCCCCTCGGCGACGAACACGGGGGCGCCGCCGAGGGAGACCTCGTGCGTGCCCGAGGGGCCGTTGCGGGCGATGTCGTAGATCGGCGCTACCGTGGTGCCGGTCCGCGCCAGCTCGCAGATCGCTCGAACGGCGTCGTCGTGCGACCAGGAGCGCGGGTCGTCCCAGTCGACCAGCCCGGCATTCGCGCCGTGCCGGATCCGCGGCAGGTCGGGGTCGTCGCCCGAGCGGTAGTAGTCGTCGAGCCGGAGCACCGGGAGGCCGGTGTGGCGGGAGAGCCGCGACTTCCCGACGCCCGAGGGTCCGGCGAGGACGACGACGCGGGCGGGCACCGCGTCATTGTGCCGGAGCGCCGGGAAGGGTCCGCCAGGTGGCCGTCCTTGTTAGCCTGGGGCTCCACTTGGGGAGGGGAAGTCTCGTGTCCGCACTCGTCACAGGCTCAACGGAGCCGCCCGCGCGGCGTAGGTCGTCGTCGGCCGCGGCGTTGCTCACCGTCCTGGCCACCGTGCTCGGGCTCGCGATCTCCGTGTTGGCCAGCGCCCCCGCCAACGGGCAGAACGTCCGCGTCCGGCACAGCTTCTTCGGGATGCACGACGGCAGCACGTCCTCGCTGACCAGCCTCGACGACGGCTCGATCCGGCTCTGGGACGCCGGAGTCCAGTGGCGCGACATCGAGGTGACGCGAGGCCACTACGACTGGACCCGTCTCGACGCCCTGGTCACGGCCGCGCAGCACGCGCACGCCGAGGTGCTCATGGTGGTGGCCATGACTCCCCGCTTCTACGCGAGCAAGCCGACGCAGCCGCCGAGCTCGCTGAAGCCGTACAAGCGCTTCGTCCACGCGCTCATGAAGCGCTACCGGAGCTTCCACGGCTCGCGAGGCATCGCGGCCTACCAGGCCTGGAACGAGCCCAACATCGTCACGTTCTACAGCGGGACCATGAGCAAGATGGCGCGGATGACGCGCGCCATGGCTGCGGTTCGGCACACCACGGATCGGCATGCCATCGTCGTGGCCCCGTCCATGGTCACCCGCCTGCGCTTCGAGCAGAAGGCCATCGGGAACTTCTACCGCCAGCGCGTCGACGGTCGGGCCGTGTGGCGGTACGTCGATGCGACCGCCTTCAGCCTCTACCCCGTCGCCCGGACCGGCGGCCGCATCAACGTGCCGGAGGACAGCATGAAGCTGCTCAGCCTGGTGCGCCGGGTGCTCCATCGGGCGGGAGTGCCGCGATCCAAGCCGCTGTGGAACACCGAGATCAACTACGGGCTCGAGGGGGGCACGAAGCCGGCGGCGCACATCTCCACCGATCGCCAGGCGGCGAACGTGATGCGCACGTACCTGCTCAACGCCGCGGCCGGTGTGAAGCGCACGTACTGGTACCGCTACGACCTGGGCCGCTTCAGCAGTGGGGGGACGTTGGCGAACACGCTGCTGGCGGACCCGAGCACCTTGGCCGTGACCGATGTCGGCCGGGTGTTCCTCCGTGCTCAGAAGTGGATGCACGGGAGCCTGATCGGACCGTCGAAGAAGGCGCGGCCGTGCCAGCACAACCGCCGCGGCACCTACAGCTGCGTGGTCCGCGACGCGTCGGGCACCCGGCACATCTACTGGAACCCGTTCCGCACCGGCTCCGTGCGCCTGCCCAAGGGCGTGCACCACCTCCAAGGCGTGCTGGGTGCGATCTCGAGCGTCAAGCCCCGTCAGACGATCAAGGTCGGCTACAAGCCGGTCATGGTCTACCACTGACCCGGCCGGGGCTCACACCCCGATCGGGTGCCAGACGGTCTTGGTCTCCAGGACGTCGGTCATCCGGCCGATCCCCGGCTCCGCCGACCAGTCCGGCTCCACGGCCGGGGCGCGGCGTACCCGCTTGAGGTTCGCGGCCGCCTCGACCTCGAGTGCGGCTGCCTGCGCGGGGTCACCGGCCAGACCGGTCAGGTCGATCGCGTTGACGTCCATGTGCGAGGCCAGCGTCACGGCCGTGCGGTCCAGGGATCCGGTCAGGATGTTCACGACGCCACCCGGGACGTCGGAGGTCGCGAGCACCTCGGAGAAGGTCACGGCGGCCAGCGGCCGCAGGACCGACGCGGTGACCACGACGGCGTTGCCGGCGGCGATGACCGGAGCCAGCACGCTGACCAGGCCGAGCAGGCTCGACTCCTGCGGCGCGATCACGGCGACCACGCCGGTGGGTTCGGGGGTCGACAGGTTGAAGAAGGGCCCGGCGACCGGGTTGGCGTTGCCGACCACCTGGGTCAGCTTGTCGGTCCACCCGGCGTACCAGACGAGCCGGTCGATCGTCTCGTCCAGCACCCGGCCGGCCGCCGCGGCGGTGAGCCCCTCACCCTGGCGGAGCGCCTCGACGAACTGCGGCCGGCGGTCCTCCATCACCTCGGCGACGCGGTAGAGCACCTGGCCGCGGTTGTACGCCGTCCGGCCGGACCAGCCGCCGAACGCCTTGCGCGCCGCCGAGACGGCGTCGCGGGCGTCCTTGCGCGAGGCGAGCGCGGCGTTGGCGACGAAGCGACCCTGCGCGTCCTCGACGACGTAGGAGTGGCCCGACTCCGAGCGCGGGAACTCGCCGCCGATGAACAGCTTGTAGGTCTTGCGGACCTCGGCACGCGCCATCAGGCGTGGCCTCCCTTCAGATAGGCGGCCAGGCCGTGCCGGCCGCCCTCGCGGCCGTAGCCGGACTCCTTGTAGCCGCCGAACGGGCTCGTCGGGTCGAACTTGTTGAACGTGTTGGCCCACACGACGCCGGCGCGGAGCGCGTTGGCCATCTTCAGGATCCGCGACCCCTTGTCGGTCCAGACGCCCGCGGAGAGGCCGTACGGCGTGTTGTTGGCCTTCTCGATCGCCTCCGCCGGGGTGCGGAACGTCAGCACCGACAGCACCGGTCCGAAGATCTCCTCCCGGGCGATCCGGTGGGCCTGGGTGACGCCGGTGAACACCGTGGGCGGGAACCAGAAGCCGTGGTCGGGCAGCTCGCACGGCGCCGACCAGCGCTCGGCCCCCTCCTGCTCGCCGATCTCGGACAGCTCGCGGATCTTCGCGAGCTGCTCGGCGGAGTTGATGGCGCCGACGTCGGTGTTCTTGTCGAGCGGGTCGCCGAGCCGCAGGGTGGCCATCCGCCGCTTGAGCCGCGCCAGCACCTCGTCGGCCACGCTCTCCTGCACCAGCAGGCGCGAGCCGGCGCAACACACGTGGCCCTGGTTGAAGAAGATCCCGTTGACGATGCCCTCGACGGCCTGGTCGAGCGGGGCGTCGTCGAACACGATGTTCGCGGCCTTGCCCCCGAGCTCCAGGGTGACCCTCTTGTCCGTCCCGGCCACGGCCTTGGCGATCGCCCGTCCCACCTCGGTCGAGCCGGTGAAGGCGACCTTGTCGACGTCGGGGTGGGACACGAGCGCGCGGCCCGTGTCGCCGGCGCCGGTGATGATGTTGACGACGCCGGGCGGGAGGTCGGCCTGCTGACAGATCTCGGCGAACAGCAGCGCGGTCAGCGGTGTCGTCTCGGCCGGCTTGAGCACCACGGTGTTGCCGGCCGCGAGCGCCGGGGCGATCTTCCACGACAGCATCAGCAGCGGGAAGTTCCACGGGATCACCTGGCCCGCGACACCCAACGACTCGGTGCCGTAGCCGCTGTACTCCAGCTTGTCGGCCCATCCGGCGTAGTAGAAGAAGTGCGCCGCCGCGATCGGGACGTCGACGTCGCGGGTCTCCTTGATCGGCTTCCCGTTGTCGATCGACTCGAGCACGGCGAGCTCGCGCCCGCGCTCCTGGATGATCCGCGCGATGCGGAACAGGTACTTCGCGCGCTCCTTGCCCGGCATCCGCCCCCACACCCGGCTGTGCGCACGGCGGGCGGCCTTCACGGCCAGGTCGACGTCGGCCTCATCGGCCTCGGCGATCTCGGCCAGCACCTCCTCGCTCGAGGGGCTGATCGTCTTGAAGCTCTTGCCGTGTCCGTCGACGAACTCGCCGCCCACGAACAGCCCGTACGACGGCGCGATGTCGACGATCGAGCGGGACTCGGGTGCCGGGGCGTACTCGAACGCC
>Ga0070679_100004840_pt1 | contig 12423 bp, 7 predicted proteins | sample KBSC63BmetaG_FD_65652 | JGI IMG/M metagenome (GOLD analysis project Ga0070679, IMG submission 65652) | Corn rhizosphere microbial communities from Kellogg Biological Station, Michigan, USA - KBS C6-3B metaG | ecosystem: Host-associated > Plants > Roots > Rhizosphere | place: USA: Michigan... | reverse complement strand
CCAGCCGCCTTGCACCGTGCCGCCGAGGCCGACGATGCCTTGGTACGCCATCGTCGCCAGGCTGAACGCGATCTTGCCGGTCGCGTCGTAGGTCACGCTCGTCGGAAAATTGTCGAGCACCGCTTGATAGCTGCGGATCGCCAGATCCTGCGCGACCGGCAGATCGTCGGCGCTCGCCTGCCCGGTGCGGAAGATCTGCTGCAGATCGTGCGCGGTGTAGAACTGCGCCTCGCCGTTCGGGTTGCCGGCGTCGAGCGTGGCCCACGAGTAGAACGCCGCCACCGGCCCGGCGTTCGCTTCGAGCACCCACTTGCCGTCGTCGGTCGGCGGATCGGTGGCGAAGGGATTGTTGGGATCGTCGAGGACCGTGCGATCGGGATAGATGCCCACGTTCGGCGAATAGGCGTGGAACGTCAGGCTGGTGAAATCGCGGCCGTAGAGATACGCCGGCGTCTTGGTACAGCCGATCGACACCAGCGCAGCGACGGAGAACAGCAGGTTTCGCATGATTGCCGACCTCACAGGCTCAGGCGCACGTAGGCGCCGATTTCATATTCGAGACCCTGTTTTCCCGGTTGATTCGGATCGGGCAGATATCCCTCGATCGAATATTGGTCGAGCGTGCGCACCTGCGCGCGCAGGCCGACGCGCGTGCCCAGCCATCCCGGAATCAGCGACGTGACGCCGTACGACAGATCGCCATACCACTGCACGGGGAACGTGATGTTGAAGTCGCGCTGATAATCGTACGGACCCCAGTCGTTGAACTTGAGCTGCGTCCAGAAGAGCCACGTCCACCACCACAGCTTCACCTCGCCGCCGACGCGGCTCACCAGGCGCGGATCCATGCCCGTCGACTGCGTCTGCCCGCCCCACACGCTGCCGGCGAGGCGCAGCTGATAGCGCGGATTGGCGACGAAGCGCCAGGTCACGTCCCAGGTATTGTGCGCGGGCGGCGCGGCGTTGAACGGCGCCAGCGTGCCGTCGGCGAGGATGGCGATGCCCGAGTCGAGCGAGGTCGGCTGGATGCGATACACGGCGTCGAGCGAGGCGGCGAACCGGGCGTCCTCGCGCAGATCGCGATCCCAGGCGTGGAACCAGGTCGCCGGCGTCGGATCGAACACGAGCAGCAGCTCGAAGCCGGTCATCTCGCGGTTGTCGCGCACGGCGAACGGATCGGTGAGCACGTTGCGCGGCCGCACCGCGGAGTAATAGGTGCCGGTGGCGGTGCTGAAGTAATCGTTGATGACGGGGTTCGGCCCGATGAGCGGGCGCTGATAGAGGAGCTTCGGCGCGATCGAAAACGGCCCGAACGCGCAGGTCACGCCGGTCTCGCCGCCGAGCTGGTTGCCGCGGCCCGACTCCTTCATCGACCAGTCGGTGAGCGTGATCGTCGGATCGGGCCCGCCGTCGGCGACGAGGCCGCGCAGCTGCGCCTGCACGAACCAGCGGATGCGCGAGAGGTCGAGCGTGAGCTTGGCCTTGGCGCCGAGCGTGTCGATCCACTGGATGCGGTCTTGCAGCACGTCGTAGCCGCTGTCGAGATAGCCGCGGCCACCCGTGTGGCGCGTCCAGAGGAACGGATCGCCGACCTTGGTCGAGCCGGCCCAGATGCCGCCGACCTGGAGGAGCACGCGCGGCAGGCGCAGCTCGAGCGCGAGCGTGGTGCGCCGCGTGGGCGGCTCGCGGATGACGGCGCTCGTCTGCGTGCCGGCGCCGTGCGCGAGATCCTCGTCGTGCATGAGCGTCGCGGTGAGCGGCCCCCACGTGCGCGAGTATTTGGCGATCACCGACGGGTTGGCGCCCCAATAGATCTCGGGGCCGATGGCGACCTTGAGCCCTTCGAGCGCCTGGTGGCCGCTGACGACGGCGCCGAACGGCGCGTTGCCGTTGTAGATGTCGAGGTTCGGTCCGTAATAGGCGTTGCGATAGAGATAGAAGAAGTCGCCCTCTTCGCCCCAGTGGTAGTGGCCGGTGCGGTAGTAGCCGTCGACCGAGAACCACTTCTGATCGATCTTGAACTCGGCCTGGTAGACCGCCAGCCGCTGCAGGTCGCTGAGCTTCTGCTGCGTCGACGGCGCGGCGCTCTGGTTCATGGTCGCGCCGGTCTGCGACGCGGCCGAGCCGGCGAGCGCGACGACGCGGTTGCGGTTCTCGTAGAAGATCGGGTCGAGCCGGTTCTGCGCGACGTTGCCGATGATGTTGAACGACACGCGCGCATAGATCTTCGACGACGGCTGGAGCACGAAGTCGAGGAAGAACGACTCGGTGTGATCGAAGACGCTGTTCTCGCCGCGCACGGTGCGGTCGTTGCCGCGGCTCATCGACGAATCGAACAGGATGCGCAGGTTCGAGACGCGCAGCCACTCGAGCGCGTTGATGCGCGCGAGCGCCTCGTTCGACTGATAGCGCGACGCATATTCCTCGGGCCGGATGCCGGCGAAGTGCGCGTCGATGGCGGCGGGCGTGGTGTCGGCGGCGTAGGGGTCGAGCTTGAACGCCTGTTGCAGGACGTAGTAGGCGATGCGCGGACGCACGTGGTAGAGGCCGCGGTTGTCGGGCATGCCGAGGGCGGTGATGCCGAACCACTCCTCGTTCATGTTGTTCTCGCCGGGCGCCCAGTCGTAGGCGTAGGCGGGGTTGCTCCAGGTCGCGGTGGTGTCGTGGACGTCGAGGTTCTTCTCCTGGTCGACCTTCCACCAGCCGTCGGTCCACTGGAAGATGAAGCCGCCGATGGCGTTGCCCGCCCTGCCCTTGCCCCAGCTCTGGTCGTAGATCTCGCGCCACTGGGCGAGCTCGATCTCGGCCTGCGCCTCGGCGTCCTCGTGGCCGCTGCGCGCGTTGAACGCGTCGGCGCCGAACTCGGTGAACATGACCGGCAGGCCGAGCTTGTGCTTGACGACGTCGAAGAGATCGCGCGCCGACGGGCCGCGGTAGACGTTGGCGCCGAAGATGTCGAGCCCGTGGCAGTAGCGCGCGATGAGGTCGAGGTAGGCCGCGTCGCCGTTGACGAGCGAGACGGGGTGGTCGTTGTCCTTGGCCTTGATGAGCGCGATGGCCTCGCCCAGGAGCGAATAGAGGGGCGCGGCGCGGCGCTCGTCGGCGCTGGCGCCGGGCAGGTTGCCGATCTCGAACGAGGTCCAGCTGAGGCCGTAGTTGTTCTCGTTGCCGAGCATCCACATGAGGACGCCGGGCGTGTTGCGGTAGGTGTCGACGGCTCGCGCGAGCTCGGCCAGGATGGCGCGGCGCTGCGCGGGCGACGAGTAGTCGACGTTGGCGATGTGGGCGCCGTTGACGTCGATGCCGTAGCGGCCCATGAGCGGGTTGAGGACGACGTAGATGCCGTAGTTGCGATGGATCCATTCGATCCAGCGCGGCGGGATGTCGGCGAACTGGCGGATGGCGTTGACGCCCATGTCGCGGAGCAGGCTCATGTCGCGGCGCAGCGCCTCTTCGACGACGGAGTCGGGCTGCGCCCACAGGCTGTAGCTGTAGTTGGTGCCGACCGGCGAGTAGCCCCAGTTCATGCCGTAGACGAAGAAGTCGCGGCCGTCGACGGTGAGCTTCCAGCCGCGCTCGTCGTGGTGCACTTCGACGTGCGCCGTCTTCGCCTGCGCCGGTGCGGCGGCGAAGAGGAGCATCGCGACGATCAAGGATCGGGCGCTCATCGTTGCACCGCGCGCGCTCCACGCCGGCGCATCGAGTCGGCTCGCTGCACTCGCCTCCGGGATGCGAAAATCCCTGCGTTCCACGCGCGCGCTCATCGTTGCACCGCGCGCGCGTTCCACGCCGGCGCATCGAGTCGGCTCGCTGCACTCGCCTCCGGGATGCGAAAATCCCTCCGTTCCACGCGCGCGCTCATCGTTGCACCGCGCGCGCGTTCCACTCCGGCGCATCAGGTCGGCTCGCTGCACTCGCCTCCGGGATGCGAAAATCCCTCCGTTCCACGCGCGTGCTCATCGGCGGAGGATCCGGCGCTGGAAGTGGTCCTGGTGCGGCTCGGCGGCGGGCAGCGCGTTGGCGGCGATGATGGCGCGGTACTGCACCGCCGACTCCTTGAGCACGCGCTCCTGCGTGGTGTAGTCGACCCAGACGATGCCGAAGCGCTTGCGATAGCCCTCCTGCCATTCGTAGTTGTCGAGGAGCGACCAGACGAAGTAGCCGGCGAGCGGCACGCCTTCGCGCGCGGCGTCGAGGGCGGCGGCGAGGTGCGAGTGCAAAAAGCGCTGGCGCTCGAGGTCGTGCACGCGGCCGTGCTCGTCGGGCGCGGTGTCGTAGGCGGCGCCGTTCTCGGTGATGTAGACGGCCGAGGGCGCGTAGTCGCGCTGCACGCGCAGGAGCAGCTGGCGCAGGCCGTCGGGATAGACCTCCCAGCCGATGTCGGTGCGCTCGTCGGAGAGGTGCACGGCGCGCGGCGCGTTGTCGGCCTCGGCGACGCGATCGGAGCGCACCACGGCGCGCGAGTAGTAGTTGATGCCGAGGAAATCGGTGGGCGCGGAGATGACGGCCAGATCGCCGTCGGCGACGAAGGGCAGCTCGACGGAAGGCAAGCGGCCGGCGCCCACGAAATCGGCGACGACGTCCTCGGGGTAGCCGCGGCCGTAGATGGGATCGAGGAACCAGCGGTTGAAGGCGCCGTCGAAGGCGCGGCAGGCGTCGCGATCGTGCGCGCTCGGCGAGGCCGGCTCGGCGGGCACGAGGTTGAGCGTGATGCCGACCTCGGCGTCGGGCGCGTTGCCGCGGATGACGGCGGTGGCGAGGCCGTGCGACAGGAGCACGTGGTGCGCCGCGGCGAGCGCGGCCGGCCAGTCGCGGCGGCCGGGCGCGTGCAGCCCTTCGGCGTAGCCGAGCACGCTGATGCACCACGGCTCGTTGTGCGTGATGAAGCGGCGCACGCGATCGCCGAGGAGGTCGGAGACGACGTCGACGTACTCGACGAAGGCGTCGACGGTCTCGCGGGAGGCCCAGCCGCCGGCGTCCTCGAGCGGCTGCGGCAGATCCCAGTGGTAGAGCGTGACGAAGGGCTCGATGCCGGCTTCGAGGAGCCCGTCGGTGAGCCGGTCGTAGAAGTCGAGGCCGGGCACGTTGACGTCCCAGCGGCCGGTCGGGAACACGCGCGGCCAGGCGACCGAGAAGCGGTAGGCGCCGAGGCCGAGCCACTTCATGAGCTCGATGTCGCGCGGCCAGCGGTGGTAGTGATCGCAGGCCACGGCACCGTCGCTGCCGTCGGCGATGGCGCCGGGACGTGCGGCGAAGCGGTCCCAGATCGACTCGCCGCGGCCCTCGACGCCGGTGGCGCCTTCGATCTGGTAGGCGGAGGTGGCGGCTCCCCAGAGGAAGCCGTCGGGAAAGCGCAACATGCTAGCAAGCTCCTTCGTTGGGGAGGGACGGCGCCAGGCGCTCGCCGCGCGGCGCGGACGACAACAACAGGCGCGTATAGGGATGAGCCGGCGCGCGGAAGATCGTCGCCGTCGTGCCCGACTCGACGATGCGGCCGGCGTTGAGCACGACCACGCGGTCGGCGATGGCGGCGGCGCTCGGCAGATCGTGCGTGATGAGCAGGATGGCCAGACGCCGCTCGTCGGCGAGGCGGCGCAACAGCTTGAGCACGCCGAGGCGCGTCGAGACGTCGAGCATCGAGGTCGGCTCGTCGGCGACGATGACCTCGGGCGCGGCGGCGAGCGCGCGGGCGACGCCGATGCGCTGGCGCTGGCCGCCGGAGAGCGCGTGCGGATGGCGCGTGGCGAGCGCGGCGTCGAGGCCGACGTCGGCGAGCAGCCGCGCCACCTCCTCGCGGCGCGCGCGCGCGGGAATTCCGCGTCGGGCCAGCGGGCGGGCCAGGTGATGCTCGACGGTGTGCACGGGGTTGAGCGAGGCGAACGGATCCTGGAAGACCATCTGCACGCGGCCCACCGCGACGTCGCCGGCGTCGGGACGAAGCAGCCCGCAGAGGATGCGCGCCAGCGTCGACTTGCCGCTGCCCGATTCGCCGACGAGCGCGACGACTTCGCCGGCGGCGACCTCGAACGACACGTCGTCGACGACGCGACGGCCGTCGGCGAAGCGCTTGACCACGCCGCGCACCGAGACGCGCGGGGTCATGGCAGCACCTTCTGCGTGGGCCGCTCGATCGGCGGCAGCGGCGGAAACGACTCGAGGAGCGCGCGCGTGTACGGATGGCGCGGGGCGCGTCGCAGCCGCTCGGTGGGCGCGACCTCGACGAGGTGGCCGTCGCGCAGGATGCCGATGCGCGTGGCCACGCTCGCCAGAAGCGGCAGATCGTGGGTGATGAAGAGGATCGCGAAGCCGCGCGCGCGCTGCAGCGCCAGGAGCTCCTCGAGGATCTGCCGCTGCACGACGACGTCGAGCGCGGTGGTCGGCTCGTCGAGCACGAGCAGGCGCGGCTCGAGCGCCAGCGCCAGGGCGATGGCCACGCGCTGGCGCATGCCGCCCGAGAGCTGATGCGGCCAGGCGTCGACGGCGTCGGGGGCGACGCCGACGCGCGCGAGCCCTTCCATGGCGCGGCGGCGCGCCTCGCCGCGGCCGGCGATGCCGTGGGCGGCGAGCGTGTCGGCGAACTGCGCGCCGACGGTGAGGACGGGGTTGAGCGCGCTCATCGCGCTCTGGAACACGACGGCGGCGTCGCGCCAGCGCCAGCGGCGCAGCGCCTCGCCTTCGAGCCGCATGACGTCGGCGCCGGCCACGCGCAGCTCGCCGCGCACCTCGCTGTCTTCGGGCAAGAGGCGCAGAAGCGCGTGGCCGATGGTCGACTTGCCGCTGCCCGACTCGCCGGCGAGGCCGAAGATCTCGCCGTCGCAGATGTCGAAGCTGACGTGGTCGACGGCGGGCGCGTCGCTGCCGGGGTGGCGCACCCAGAGGTCGCGCACCGAGACCAGCGACTGCGCCATGAGCGCGGCGCGCCAGCCGATCGGCGGCACCCGGCGGCGGCGCGCGTGACGGCGCAGGCGCGGGTTGCCGAGCTCGTCGAGCGCGAAGCTCACGAGCGTGAGCGAGAAGCCGACCAGCGCCACGCAGGCCCCCGTCGGTACGAAGGTCCACCACGCGCCGGTGAGCAGCGCCGAGTCGTTGCTCGCCCAATAGAGGTTGGTGCCCCAGGTGACGGCGCCGAGATCGCCGAGGCCGAGGAACTCGAGGCCGACCTCGGCGCCGATGGCGTAGACGGTGGTGCCGATGAAAGACGCCGCCACCAGCGACGCCATGTTGGGCAGGATCTCGACGGCGATGATGCGCCAGTGGCGCTCGCCGGCGAGGCGCGCGGCGGCGACGAAGTCCTTTTGGCGCAGCGAGAGCGTCTCGGCGCGGAAGACGCGCGCGCACCAGGCCCAGCCGGCGAGCGTCAGGACGAGCGCGAGCCGCCACGGCCCTGGCGGCAGGTAGGCGGCGATGACGATGGCGAGCGGCAGCCCGGGGATGACGAGGAAGACGTTGGTGACGACGGAGGCGGCGTCGTCGGTGCGCCCGCCGGCGTATCCGGCGCCGATGCCGACGACGACGCCGAGCAGCGTCACCAGCACGCCGACGAGGAGGCCGATGCCGAGCGTGGCGCGCGCGCCGACGATGGTCTGCGCGAGCACGTCCTGGCCCTGGCCGGTGGTGCCGAGGAGGTGCTGCCACGACGGAGGCTGAAGCGGCAGGTCGAGCGCGCGCAGCCGATCGCCGACGAGCAGCGGCCCGACGAGCGCCATGAGCGCGAAGCCGGCGAGCAGCGTCGCGCCGACGAGCGCGCGGCGATCGTCGAGGAGCGTGCGCCAGCGGCTACGCATGGGCACGGGTCCGCGGGTCGAGCCACACGTAGGTGACGTCGACGAGGAAGTTGGCGGCGAGCACGGCCAGCGTGATCAGGAGGAAGAGGCCCTGCATGAGCGCGTAGTCCTGGTTGCGCACCGCCTCGACGAGGAGGTAGCCGAGCCCGGGGTACGAGAAGACGATCTCGGTCAGGAGCGATCCCGAGAGCACGAAGCCGAGCGCCATGCCGAAGCCGGTGATGCTGGGCAGAAGCGCGTTGCGCGCGGCGTAGCGCAGCATGATCTGCCGGGGCGGGAGGCCCTTGGCGCGCGCCAGCTTGATGAAGTCGGCGTCGAGCAGCGCCACCATCGTGTTGCGCATGCCGAGCATCCAGCCGCCGAGCGTGGCGACGACGAGCGTGAGCGCGGGCAGCGCGGCGTGGCGTGCCACGTCGGCGGCGAACGCGACGTTCCACGCCGGCGCGCGGTCGAGGCTGTAGGCGTGGCCGAGCGGGAACCAGTGCAGCGCGTAGCCGAAGGCGAACAGCGCCACCATCGCCAGCCAGAAGTAGGGAACCGCGCCGAGCAGCGCGAGCAGCGGCGGCAGCGCGCTGTCGAGGACGCCGCCGCGACGCCAGGCGGCGACGACGCCGAGGAGCGTGCCGGCGGCGAAGCTCACCAGGACGGCGCCGCCGGCGAGCGCGACGGTCCAGCCGAGGCCGGTGCCGATCACCTCACCGACGGGAACCGGGAAGTAGGCGACGCTGAGGCCGAGATCGCCGTGCAGAAGATGGCGCCAGTAGACGACGTACTGGTGCACCAAGGAGCCGTCGGCGAAGCCGAGCGCGTCGCGCATCGAGGCGAGCGCCGCCGGCGACAGCTTGCCGCGCAGGCGCGCCAAGAGCGTCGTCGCCGGATCGCCGGGCATGAGGCGCGGCAGGACGAAGCCGAGCGTGACCGCGGCCCAGGCGGCGACGGCGTAGAGCGCGAGGCGGCGAAGGACGTAGCGCATCAGCGCCGCCTCGGCGAAAGGTGCGTGAGGACGATGAGGTCCTCCGGCTCGGAGTGCGGCGAGAGCTTGGCGTAGGGCTCCTTCGCCGAGGGAAAACCGACGAAGCGGCGCGTGCTGTACACGCCCCACAGCGGGCTCGAAAACAGCGGGATCGCCGGCGCCGTGGCGGCGAAGCGCGCCTCGATCTGCCGCATGAGCGCGTGCTCGGCCGCGGCGTCGTCGGTGCGCTCGAAGTCGCCGAGGAGCGCGTCGGTGCGCGCGTCGCCGAAGCGGTTCCAGTTCGTGGGCAGAAGCTCGCCGGGCGGGCGCGCCGCGCTCGTCGACGAGATCCAGCGATAGGCGTAGTACGGCGTGGGCGCGTCGAACGACAGGCCGAGCGACGGGCAGGCGATGGCGAGCTCGAAGGCGCCCGACTGCAGCCGCTGGAACCAGGCGCTCCACTCGTAGGCGCGCAGCGTCACCTCGACGCCGACGTCGCCGAGATCGCGCGCGATCACCTGCGCCGCGCGCACCCAGTCGGACCAGCCGCTCACCACCTCGAGCGTCAAGGCGAGGCGGCGGCCGTCTTTTTCGCGCACGCCGTCGGCGGCGCGATGCCAGCCGGCCGCGTCGAGCAGCTGCGCCGCGGCGCGCGGATCGTGGCGCACCCAACCGTCGGCGGCGACGGCGGGATCGCGCCAGCCGGCGTAGGCGTCGGAGAGGCCGGTCCCGTCCGACGGGCGCGCGTAGCCGTAGAGGCCGATGTCGACGACGCGGCGGCGATCGATGGCGAGGCTGAGCGCCTTGCGCACGCGCACGTCGTCGAGCGGCGCGCGCGCGGTATTCGGATACAGAAACACCGTCGCGCCGGTCGGCGGGTACCAGTAGCCGTGGTTGGCGCGATCGCGCGCGACGTAGGTGCGCTCGATCGCCGGCACGAAGTTCCCGGCCCAGTCGATCTCGCCCTCGACGAGCGCCAGGTTCGCCTGATCGTTCGACGGATAGGCGATCATGCGCAACGCGTCGACGGCGGGCTTGCCCGCTTGCCAGTAGCGCGGGTTCTTGCCGAGCTCCCAGACCTGGTTGCGAAAGACGCGCACCTCGGTGAACGGCCCGGTGCCGACGGGGTTGGGGTTGGTGAAGGCGACCGGATCGGCGACGGCGCGCCAGACGTGGGCGGGGACGATCGCCTGTTGCAGGATCTCGACGAGGCCGGGCACGAACGGCCGCTGCAGCCGCAGCTCCACCGTGCGCGGATCGATGGCGCGCACCTCCGCGAGGAAGTCCCACAGGCCGGCGCCGTCGAGCGCGCGGTGCTGGCGGAGGAGCTCGAAGGTGAAGGTCACGTCGTCGGCGGAGAAGGAGGCGCCGTCGGACCAGAGGACGCCGTCGCGCAGGGTGAGCGTCAGCGTGCGACGATCGGCCGACCAGCGGCGGTCGGTCGCCAGCCAGGGCACCCAGGTCGCCGCGGGCGCGTTCCAGATCATGAGCGGCTCGTAGATGCCGCTGCGCGTGGGCCAGCGCGCGGCGCCGACGAGGAGCGGATTGAAGTTGCGCGTCCACGCGCTCGCCTGCTCCACCGACACCGACAGCACGTTCGGCGACGGCGACGGCGACGACGACGGCGACGCCGCGACGGAGCAGCCGGCGGCGAAAAGCGCGAGCACGAGCGCGCGCGGCCTCATGGCTGCGGCTCGTAGACGCGCACGTAATCGACGAGCAGCGTCTGCGGGAACGTGGTCGAGCCGTCCGGCGAGCCGACGTAGGTGCCGCCGACGGCGAGGTCGAGGATGATGCCGAACGGGTGATCGAACACCCACTGCGTTCCCATCGGCAGCTGCGACGGCGTCAGCATGAAGTAGGTGACGCCGTCGACGGAGAAGACGACGTCGTTGGCGAACCACTCGACGGCGTAGACGTGAAAGCCCGCCGACAGCGGCGCGCCGGGCACGAGGTGCATGGCCGTGATGCCGTTGCCGCCCGAATAGCCCGGCCCGTGCACGGTGCCATGCACGGTGTTGGGCTCCTGCCCCTTGTTCTCGATGATGTCGATCTCGCCGCACGCCGGCCAGCCGACCGACGGCTGGTTGTCGCCGAGGAGCCAGAAGGCCGGCCACATGCCCTGCCCTGCCGGCAATTGCATGCGCGCCTCGAAGCGGCCGAACGCGCGCGTAAAGTGCCCGAGCGTGTTGATGCGGCCCGAGGTGTAGCTCTGGCCCATGTAGGCTTCGGCGCGCGCGGTGATGGCGAGGTGGCCGGCGCCGTCGAGCGCGACGTTCTGCGGGCGCGCCGTCGTGTACTCGAGCTCCTGGTTGCCCCACCCGCTGCCGCCGACGTCGAAGGACCATTTCGACGGATCGGGCGCGCTGCCGGCGGGGCCTTCGAACTCGTCGCTCCACACGAGCGTGCGGCCGGGCAGCGCCGCGTCGGGCGGCGGCGGCGGCGGCGCGTCGTCTCCCGCGCCCAGATCCTCGGTCGAGCCCGCCGCGAGATCGCCGGCGATCATGTCGGGATAGAGCGGGCTCGTGTCGCAACCGGCAGCCAGCACCACGGCGACGGCGAAGCCGATCGCCGTCGCGACGAGGGTGGCCACGAGCCCGCGCCCCGTCATGCCGTCGCGGACAGCGGCGTGGGAAAGAGCGCGCGATCGCGCAACGCCGCTTGCAGGACGAGCGTCGCCGCGCCGACCGCGATCGCCTGCTCGCCGAGGTTGGAGGTGACGAGGCGCGTCTCGTTCACCGAGAGGGACAAGGTCCGTTCGCGCACGGTGTCGCGCAGCCGATCGAGCAGGAGATCGCCGACGGCGGTGATCTCGCCGCCGAACACGACCACCGCCGGGTTCATGAGGTTCACCAGGCCGGCGACGGCGATGCCGAGGTAGTGGCCGACCTCGTCGACGATGGTGCGGGCCGCCGGATCGCCCGCCTTGGCGCTCTTGACGATGTCGGCGACCGTCGGGGTGCGGCCGCGCTCGCCTGTCATGCGCTCGCGCGCCAGCGAGCGGATCGCCGGCGAGCCGATGAACATGGCGAGGCAGCCGTTGAGCCCGCACATGCAGCGCGGCCCCGACGGATCGACCGCGAGGTGGCCGATCTCGCCGGCGGTGCCGCCGGCGCCGCGATAGACCTCGCCGCGGATGACGTAGCCGGCGCCGATGCCGGTGGCGACCTTGATGTACGTGAGATCGTCGCCCGAGCGGCCGGCGCCCCACCAGCCCTCGGCGAGCGCGCCCATGTTGGCGTCGTTGTCGACGAAGACGGGCACGTTGTAGGCGCCGGCGAGGTAGGCCTGCACGTCGTGGCCGCTCCACGCCGGCAGGATGAGCGGCGACAAGCGGCCCGGATTGGCCGGATGCACCGGGCTCGGCACCGCGACGCCGATGCCGAGCAGGCGCCGCCGCGGCACGCGCTCGGCGCGCAGGCAGTCGTCGATGAACGAGCGCACCAGCGCCAGCGAGCCCTCGGGATCGCCCTGCACCGCGTGCGCGCCCTGCCGCGCGGCCCGCACCTCGCCGCGCAGGTTGGTGAGCGTGACGAGCACGTGCGTGGCGCCGAGCTCGACGCCGACGATGAAGAAGGCCTCGTCGTGAAAACCGAGCAGCGTCGGGCGGCGGCCGCCGCGCGACAGCCCCTCGCCGGTCGACTGCACCAGGCCCGAGCGCTCGAGATCGCCGACGATGGCCGACAC
>Ga0070679_100004837_pt1 | contig 12426 bp, 11 predicted proteins | sample KBSC63BmetaG_FD_65652 | JGI IMG/M metagenome (GOLD analysis project Ga0070679, IMG submission 65652) | Corn rhizosphere microbial communities from Kellogg Biological Station, Michigan, USA - KBS C6-3B metaG | ecosystem: Host-associated > Plants > Roots > Rhizosphere | place: USA: Michigan... | reverse complement strand
AGTGTTGGCGATATTATTTCATCTGTTAAATCAAAGACTACGTTATCCATTGCTACTGCTTCATCCGCCAGTGATGGTAAATTGCAAGCAAGTCGGTTTCTAGCTTCAACCGCTTCAGAAACTCGTCCCAGATATACGCTGCCGTAACCGTGACTATACATGTTCTCTCCTCTAAGTTTTATATATCATTACAGCTATATATAATTTGCGCAAGTTATATAGAGGCTGGCACGGACGCGGGCGCTTTGCTCGGAAGCGTCCTCGCAAAGCGCCGGAACGATGAGGGATGACGCGCCTTCGCGCTATTCCGTCGTACCAGTGCTCGAAGCCAGCTTCTGCGCGCTTCACTCCTTACGAACCCCAATGCTTTCGCGTGGTGTCCAGCAGCCCGCGTCACAACCAAATAAAAACACCGACTAAAGCCGGTGCTCTTATTTGGTGGGTGATGAGGGATTCGAACCCCCGACCCCCTCGGTGTAAACGAGGTGCTCTAGCCAGCTGAGCTAATCACCCAGAAATGTCCTGTGGACATTTTCTGTAGACTCGAATGAAATGTCGTTAGAGAAGCCGCTTCGAACCTACAAATCTATCCTCAGGCGTGGTGCGGACGAGAGGACTTGAACCTCCACAGGATTGCTCCCACTACCACCTCAAGGTAGCGCGTCTACCAATTCCGCCACGTCCGCGCGTTAGATCCAGACTATCTTATCTGTTTTGGCCAAAAAACTCAAGGGGTACAGCTAGCTTCTCGGCAAGTGGTCGTAGAAGTGATTAAGCGCGTAGTCGGTGCGGACGATGGCTTTGACATCATCGAGTGAGCTGCCAAATTTGACTCCAGGATTGAGCGTCCCATAGGGGTCGAAGATCTGCTTGACCTTCTGCAGCAGAGCGTAAACTTCGCTGCCATACTGCGACTCCAGGTATGGCGCGCGCAAACGACCGTCACCAGCCTCTGCGCTGATGCTGCCTCCGAGCACGATAACCATTTTGTAGTATTCGTCCATCAGACGAAAAGCCTTCTGGCGGTCTCCGACTTGACCTAGATTCAGGCGCGGTTGAACGTGGAACACACCGCTGCCGGCGTGGCCCCATAAAGCTGGTTTCACATTGTTGGCCGCCAGAAGTTTGTAGGCGCCCTCGATGTAAGCACGGACCTGATCGAGTGGTACGGCCGCATCGTCTATTACCGGCACCGAGTGCAAAAGTCCTTCATTGTGAGCGATCAATGCGGCCGAAGCCTGGCGTATCTTCCATAAAGATTGCTGCTCTTCGATTTCAGTCGCGGTCTGCAAGCTGGCAGCATACTTTTCAAAGACCCTACCAGCCCGCCTGGTGGCTTTCTTGATATGACGCTCGCTGCTATCAAATTCCACCAGCAAAGCAGCCAGCGGTACCGGTGTCGGCATAACGTCCTTTAATTGGTTCGGGTTGAGCGCATGGACCTGTTTGAGCATTTCGCCGTCGATCAATTCCATGGCACTGGGGCTATCGGCCAGATCGCGAAGTTCAATCAAAGCATTTTGCAGCTGCTCGAGACTGTCAAAGGTTGCGAGCATCAGAGTCGTTTGCGGATTGTGTAGCTCTGTCGATAAGACCGCTTCGCTGACGATACCAAGTGTTCCCTGGCTGCCGACGATGAGTGGCGTCAGATCAAATGTGCCGTCCCGACGCTTGATATCGATCAGGTCATAACCAGCATTGTTACGGTTGGTGACGAGCTGCAATCGCTCCACGAGCTCGTGGTTTTCTTCGAGCAGCGTATCAAGTGAGCGATAAATCTCTCCCTCAAATGTCGCTAGTCCCAATTTTTTGCTTAATTCACGCTTGCTCAAGCGACGCGTTTCGATAACCTCGCCATTGGCCAGCACGACGCGCAAGCTTTTTACAAAGGCCCGCGTATCGCCGTATTTTACGGTCTTTTCGCCAGCCGCATTATTGGCGATCGCGCCACCAACTGTCGAGTATTCGATCGAAGCCGGAAAGGGCGGCAAGAAACGGCCGTGCGTCATCAGCGCTTGCTGCAGCTTGCCGTAATTGATGCCGGGTTCGACGGTCACGGTGTGGGCTTTGGTGTCGAGCTCGAGGATGCGATTGAGGTGAGCCGGAAAGACGATCATAATACCGCTGCCGATGGCCCCGCCGGTTTGATCGGTGCCAGAACCGCGCGCGGTTATCGGTATAACCCGGCCGCGTTCGGCCAACTGCCAAGTGAAACGTGCGGTTTTGCGGACGTCATTTTCATTCCGAGGATAGACGATTAAAGCCGGCGCCGACTGCAAGATGCTGGCATCGGTCGAAAAATAGCGACGCGCGTCACTGCTCGCCATCACCTCTCCGATCAGATGTTCCTGAAGGTAGTGCGCAACTTTACTCATGTGAGGGTACCCCGTTAGCGTGCCACATATTCTAGCTGCTATGATAGCACACCGTAGATGATGCTTGTGCTTAAAAGTCGGCTAGAGAAAAATTACCCGCTTTTTAGCTACAAAGTTTTTCTGCTCATCGCGATCACTAATTTTTGCGGCAAATTCGTCAATTTCATGGTTGGAAACGGAATTATTTATCATCTCTAGTATTTTCAAGCGATTGTTTGTTCGACGCGCGCTGCCGGCGTTTTGTTGCGGCTTGTCATAAGTACCGGCGTCGTTTCTTATGTTGTAGGAGGTTGTCGTGGTTCGATCAATGATACTTCCGCCGATACATTTCAAACCATCGGGACCAAGTTTTCTATAAACGGTAATGCTCGCGTCAGATTCTGTCGATCCATGGCTAATAGGATATTCGAAGCTCTCGTACGCTAAGCCTAACCCACTCAGTACGCTTGAAATAGTTGAATCGAGCGCCTCGAATGTTTCATCAGTTATAGGGTCTGTAGGATGCGGAAAGATTGAATAGAAAATATAATCTTCGGCAGGCTTTTCAGGCGTTAAGTTTTGAATTTCTCTTGCCATAATATTGTCATTATACATACGTTCCTGGTGCGGATGAGAGGACTTGAACCTCCACGAACCGAAGTTCACTAGCTCCTGAAGCTAGCGCGTCTACCAATTCCGCCACATCCGCGCGTAAGACCACAATATCTTATCTGTTCTGGCCGAAAAACTCAAGATCAGTTGGTGACTCGGGCTTGGCGGACTTCCCAGTTTGTCACATTGTTGTAGCGATTGGCTGGGGTATTGACGACCGTGTCGTGCAAGCCGCCCACTGTACCATTGGTCAGATAGAGCAAGCGAGGCTGATAGAGGCCGAGCGCCGGGTAATCTTGCTGCCAGGCCTGCAGGAACGGCCGGTACTTTATCGTCCTGAGCGCCGGGTCAGTCCGCGTACGGCCCGTTTCTAGCGAAGTGTCGGCAGTGGCGTTCTTGTACTCTGAAAAGTTCAAGCGATTCGAAGCCCGGATGTCAGCTTGCGAACTATCCCAGTAGACGAAGACATCGGGGTCAGCACCAATCGATATACCGTACAATACCGCGTCATAACTGTGGCCACTGAGCGTGCTTTGGAAGTCAGCCGGCTCCTGCAATTGCACCTGAAGTTTGACGCCAAGCGCTTGCCATTGCTTGGCCAGCTCGTTGGCTACTTGACGATATTCAGCGATATTAGCAGCATTGAGAACGAAAGTGAGCGGTTGGCTGTTTTTGTAGCGAACACCCCCCTTGCCCACAGCCCAGCCGTCGCTATCGAGTACTTTTTGGGCCGCCACCAGATCAAAGCCCGGCTGCGCCAGAGACTTATCGTAGCCCACCTGGCCTTGCAAGATGGGCTCTTTTACGGCTCGCGTCGGATAACCCAAATGATTGATGATGTCGGGCACATTGGTGGCCTGAACGAGCGCTTGCCGAACTTGCTTATCGGACAGGACGCCCGATGTGGTTTTGAAAAAGACCATTGTCGCGGCACTGAGAAGCAGATTATGCACCTGCAGGCTTTTCATCTTGGCGATTTCCGGCGGGACGCTGGTGAGCCCTTCGGCCGCCGTCAGCTGGCCGTGCTTAAAGGCGGCCACTAGCTCTTGTTTATCAGCGTAGGTATGGATTATGAATTCATTGAGTTTGGCTTTATCGCCTTTATAACCAGTAAACGGCACCAGCGCAATTTGCTGCTGCAACTTGGCCGGATCTGAGCCCGATACTTGCACGCCATGCCAGGCAAACGGTCCAGCGCCAATCGGCTTCACGGTGTTAAAATCGGCCGAGCGTAAATCGGCCGCCGGGACAGAAGCCAGCAGATGTTCCGGCACAATGCCATTTGTCAGGTTGTATATGAAAGGTGCGAGCGAGTTTGATAGCTCAAAAACTACCGTGCGCGCATCGGTCGCCTTGACCGTGACCCCTTGCCAGCTCGCTTGCAACGGCGACTTCGCGTCTGGGTTTTGGATCAGGTGATAGGTGAAGACCACGTCTCGACTGGTCAGCGGTTGACCATCCTGCCATTTCAGCCCTGGCTTCAAGTGCACCGTGTAGGTAGTGCCTTTGGCATCGACATCATAGCTGCTCGCCAGATCACCGGTGATTTGGTTGTGATCGGTATATTTAAACAGCCCGGAAAAAATGAGGGTCGACACGCTGGTGTCAGCGTCACTGGTCGCATAAAGCGGATTGGCGTTACTGAAGCTGCCCACAATGCCTTCGCTAAAGATACCACCGGGCACCGGTCGCAAGGTTTGATAATAATTTCCGAGGTTTACGTTTTGAGCGATGACGCCACCTATGAGCAGTATCATCAACAGCAGCCAGGCAAAGAGAAACCGCCTAATACGCGTCAGGCGATCAAATCGTTTCAAAAAGTGTTGCTCAATATTTTGCTCAGCTTGAGCGCTTAATTCTTCGACTTGTCGCTGGCTTTTGCGTAAGCGGCGTCGCATCCGTAACCGGAAAAGCCTAAGTTGCATCTATTGTTCCAATCTTATTTGACGATTACACCGGCCAGCAGCGATAGGCTGAAGACCAGCGCGGAAATGATCGTCAATTGAAAAATCGTTTTATCGGTGCCCCTACGGGTCGTATTTACTTCGCCGGCACCCCCGAGTCCAGCCCCCAGACTGGCCCCTCGCGTTTGGATCAGAATCAAAAAGGTCATGAATGCCATGGAGATAATGGTGACCCAGTTATATACGCTCATTGCACCTATTGTCGCCCAAAACCGCCTCGTCTGTCAAAGCTCTTTCAGTATGACGCTCACCAGAAAGTTGACGAAACCGATGATGATGCCGGCAAACATGGCCGCCCAAAAATTGGTAATGTGCAGCGGGCCGTACAATTTACTCGCCAGGTACACTGTCAAACCGTTGACGACCAGCATGAAAAATCCCAGTGTCACGACGATGAAGGGCAAGGAGAAAATGATAAGGATGGGCTTGATAACGGTGTTGATGATGGCCAGCACCAGTCCGGCCACCAAAATGGCTCCGAAGCTATTGTCGAAGGTTATGCTGTTGCTCAGCAGCCCGGCGGCGATCCAAAGACCAAGACCGCAGACCAACCAGCGCGTCAGAAATCGTGCAAAGGGCGTGTCCACTGTCTTCATTGTAAATTAGCTCAGCTCTCGCGACAATCGACTGCTTAAGACTTTGTTGCCACGATCGGTGAGGAGCACATTGTCCTCGATGCGAACGCCAATCCCCTCTGCTGGCACATAAATGCCCGGCTCCACAGTCAACACGACGCCTGGTTCCAGTGGCCGGTCATAGTCACCGATATCGTGAACATTAAGTCCCAAATAGTGCGACATGGCGTGTGGGCAGAAGCGTCGGATAGCCTCGGTTTCGCTAGCCTTGATCAGCCCAAGCTCACGTAATTTTTCGCCCAGATATGACGCTGCCTGCTGTTCGTATTCTCGAAGTAGCACGCCCGGCTTTAACAGTTCAATGGCGTAGCGCTGCACGTCGAGAACAGCGGCATGAATCGCTTGCTGACGAAGCGAGGGCTGGCCGAGCGCCCGCGTCCGGGTCAGATCGGCCGCATAATGCTCAACCTCGGCGCCAGTGTCGACGAGTACCAATTCGTCGGCCGACAGCTGGCCGCTGTTGGATACATTGTGGAGAGTACAGGCCCGCTCCCCGCTCGCGACAATTGGCTCAAAGGCATGCCCGTGTGCTCCCTGAGCACGATAGGTGTGCCCCAGTTCGGCTTCAATCTCGTACTCATGGCTATATTTTTGCAGTCGGGCAGGCTTCAGCGCACCCTGGATCCCCTTAATGGTGATGTCGATCGCCGCCTGTATCGCTTGAAGCTCAGCTGGCTGCTTGATCATACGCAGACGAGCTAAATGCTGGCCGACATCAAGCAGCTCGGCCTCGGGGTTTATGGCTTTGCAACGAGTGACGACGATAGCGCGCGCCGGGTTGGTGTATAGCCCGTAAGCTTCGACATAAGCCGGTGGCGGCGAGATAGTGGCGATACTTTTCACTTTTGCGAGCCGTTTTTCAAGCACCTCCCAGCCGGCGTGGTCATCATAAATAGTTGCGATCCCAGAGCGCCTAGCGAGCTGCTCAAAAGCCACGGCACCGTCAAAGGCTTCACGGCTAGCCGAACGCGCCGGCACGATCAGATACTCCTTGTCGCGGTCCATGACCAGCACAAGATCCGGTTCATCGATGCCGGTCAGATACCAGAAATTTGCGTCTTGGGAAAAGGCGTAGCTACTATCACCGCCACGCTGCAATAGGCCATTGGCGCTGATAACGATGGGTGCCGTGCCGGTGAAAAGCTCACGCAAACGCCGACGATTGCCCTCAAAGAAATCGCTGGTAAATCGAGATTGCATAGACAGGCGTTTAGTATAGCAAATTTATAGCCGGCCGGCCGGTTTCAGACGGATGTCGCGAGGATCGGTACGCAAGTATTGTTTGAGGAGGGCGGCTTTTTTTGAGCCCACTGCCTTGGCCAGATCAGTTTCAGTAGCCTCTGTCACACCGCGCATACTACCAAACGTCCGGAGTAGCTTTTTGCGGGTGGCTGGTCCGATAGTTGGTATTTCGTCGAGTAGACTGGCGGTCTGGCGCTTTGTTTTCAGGACTGAGTGGTAACTCACCGCGAAACGGTGAGATTCGTCACGAATTCGCTGCAATAGCTTAACCAAGTTCGTATTGTGTGGCAGATTGACGAGTATAAATTCATCACTCTCGGCTGCGAATCCACCCAATGTTTGCAAAGTTGACTTGTTAAGTGTTACGCCTGAGCGCGTTTTGCTGATGACAATCTGCTCCTCTCGCTTAGCCAGCCCAATGGCCGGAATCTGACTTAAATCTGATTCATCACGCGCTCGCAGGGCCGCGTCAAGCTGACCTTTACCTCCATCGATCAGTAGTAAACTCGGCAGCCCCCAGGCTTTTTTGTTTTTATCACTCAGTCGACGGCGCAAGGTTTCATGCATGTTATAGAAGTCATCGTTATGATTAATTTTGGTCTTGAACTTTCGATACTCAGCTTTATTACTGACGCCATTAGTGAAAACAACCATACTGGCCACCACATCAGTGCCCTGCTGGTGACTAATGTCGTAGCCTTCAATTCTATAAGGATAGTTAGGTAAACTTAACAAGTTAACTAGCTCATTGAGGGCGTGATCTTTACTGATGTCGAGGAATTCTTTGTCGCTAAATATTACCTGCTTGTCGAGCCCCTGCAGCCACATCAGTTGATTACGCAGCTTGGCAGCTCGCTCGAAATCCTGCTGCTTGGCGGCTCGCTTCATATCGCGCTCCAACTCTTTAAGGATTGTCTTGCGACGGCCCTGGATGATCGCCATCAGCTTGCGTAGATTGGCTCGATAATCTTCGAGGCTGGTCTTCCCTTCTTCCAGCCCAGGATCGAGCCCCAAGTGATAGTGCAAACTGGCGCGCTTTTGACCATTCACCTGTCGCTGGGCAAATGGAAAGATTTTGCGCAAAAGCTTCAAAGACTGGCGAACAGCCAGCGTGCTAGAATATGGGCCAAAGTAGCGTGCGCCATCGTCCAACGGCCGGCGAGTGGTGCTCACCGTCGGGTAGTCGCTGTCGTAATCGATACGTATATAGCTCAGCGCTTTGTCGTCGCGCAAGAGAATGTTGTAGCGCGGCATGTAGCGCCGGATCATCTCGGCTTCGAGAAACAGCGCTTCGATCTCGCTGTCGACACACATCCAGTCGATATCGGCAATTTCGGCTACGAGTGCTTCTGTCTTGGGGTCTCGATTGCGCGATATCTGAAAGTACTGCCGTACTCGGTTACGCAGCACTGCCGCCTTGCCCACATAAATAATGTCCCCGGCCTTGTCTTTATGAAAATAGACGCCCGGAGCTTTCGGCAGCTCCGCCAACTTTTTCTCCAGCAGTTTAGTCACACTAGTATTATATCGCTACTGGCTGGCTCTCGCACACCGGACAGAGCGTTTTGTCGGCACATTTTTCGCACACGAGGATCAAGGCGTTGCACTTAACGTTGGCGCAGTTTTCGTAATTGCTAGTTTTGCCAGCGCAATGCGCGCACAAACCAATGTCTTTAGCTTTGTCAGAGAATTTCATCCCCGTTCGATCGTCAAAGACATACAATGAGCCTTCCCACGCGCCTTCGTCGGCATAGGCTTCGCCGTATTTCACGATGCCGCCGTCGAGTTGATACACCTCTTTAAAACCGCGTTTTTTCATCAGCATGCTGAGCACCTCGCAGCGGATACCGCCAGTGCAATAAGTTACCACTGGCTTGTCGCGAATTTCATTGTATTTTTCGTCAGCGAGTTCACTTGGGAAGTCACGACTATAGCGCACATCCGGTACGATCGCGTCTTTAAATCGTCCGACGGCTGCCTCAAAAGCATTCCGGCCATCGAAAAAGACCACATCATCGCGTTCTTCTAGCAGCTGGTGCAGTTCAGCTGGCTTGAGCCGTTGGCCACCGCCCACGACACCGTTTTCATTAACTTTAAGTTCCTCGGTCGCGCCAAAAGTCACAATTTCCGGCCGAACTTTGACCTTTAGTTTAGGAAAATGATCACGACTGCCGTCACTCCATTTGAATACCATGTCTTTGAAAGCTTCGCGCGCTTTTGTCTCTTTAGCGTATTTCTTGAGATCTTTTATATCGCCGCCGACGGTGCCGTTGATACCTTGTTCGGAGATTAAAATCCGACCTTTGAGATCGAGCTTTTCACACAAAGCCCGTTGCCAGAGTTTAATGGCCTCCGGTTCCTTGATGGGCACGAATTTGTAATACAGCAGTATCTTTTGCATTGGCTCTAGTATAGCGAATTAGCGCTTGAGCAGCAGCAGAGTGATAATTACCGCCAGCACGACGATAATGGTGATCAGCCCGAAGTCAAGCGCGCGTCGTTGGTGCTGCTGGCGAGCTTGCTCCTCGACTTCATAAGCCGCCCGGGCTTTGTAGAAGGCGACCTCTTCGCTTTCGCCTGAATGGTCAGCTCCCGCCCGCTTTAATAGATCTTTAAGCGTCGGCGAGCCGACTTCTTCGTCCTGGTGCGCCCGATCTCGCAGCATCGGGTCGCGCTCAAAATCAATTTCCCGCTCGACTATTTCCTTACGCAATTGACGCTTGATATCCCCGCCCCGCAGGTGTTCGGCTACTAGGCGTCTTAAGCCTCGCTCGCCGACTAAACGGGTTTCATAAATTTGCCTCAGCGAGGTGCCGTCGACGCGAATTTTTTCACTAGCTTCGAGTAGCTCTTGTCGACTCATGGTTAGCGACTTATGCTCGGCAGCCTTAAGCTTGGCTTCGGCTGGTGGCTTTTTCTCAATTTCGGTCGGTGGCTTTGGTGCTTCTTTGGCCTCTACATCGATGAGCATATGTCCGATATGCTCGGGTGCACGCTGCTTTCCTTTTGGCTCGGCAGGCGATTCCTCTGGTGCTTGAGGGAGCGATTCAGGATTAGAGATAGACATGGTCTTAGTTTCTATTTTAGCGCTGCGCTCGGCTTGCTCAAATTGTCGCTTGCTTTTTGCGATTTGGTTGGCTTGCGTCCGGATGGTCATTTCCTTGGCCGCTAGGTCACTGCGTAAAGCTTCCACACGAGCAGTGAGCTTCTTTTGAATGGGTTTCAGGCGCTTTTCAGCCTTGATTCGACCCCGACGGCGGCCAATCAGATAACCGATGATGCCCCCAAGCAGCAGATCACCAGCTCGATTATCGACAACCGCTGCCTCAGCCGAAGTATTTCCCCTGTACGTGTCAAAAGGTACCGAGCGCGACACCGGCCCCATAGACTTAAATCCGCGGCCAGTTGGACCATGGCTGCTCGGCGGTTGAGCCGAGTTATCAGTTACGTTTGGATCGGCGCCGGCTTCATCGCGCAGAAAAACTTCCGCCTCGCCAAATTCTTGTGGTACCTCACCTATCTGCCGATCGTTTACCTCCTCTTCAGCTAGCTCATGCTCTTCTAGGAATTCTAACGCCTCGTCGAGGGCTTGCTCGGTCGATTCGCCAGCTAGCACTTTGTCGCGGAATTCCTCTACGGCTGCCAGCTCGAGATCCGCGTCCGGCTCATGCCCTACATCATTCAGCCGCTCGGCAGCGATCAGCTCCTGCAAAACGTAAGCTTCCTCTTCAAGACTCAGTTCTTCAAGCGGCGCCGTTTCTTCTTGGGCTTCGGTCTGCTCCGGCGCTGGCTCGGATTTCGTCAGTTTATCCCACAAGCCCTCCGGCTTTTCGCTCGGCTTGACTTCCGGTTTGGGCTCCACCAAAAAAGCACCGAGAGCTTCGGCTTTCTTCTTTTTTTTGGCCGATTGCTTATCGTCGGCTTTATCTTCAGGGTTTAGCGGGGCGTTTTCCATGACTATTCGCTTACAAACAGCTCAGTATACGCCGCCCACCCCTTATAGGCAACCGGCTCAGGCTACCCACGAATGGCGATGGTCTGTATCATACGAGCTTCTTCCACTAACCCCGGCTCACGACTATCGGCGATTTCCATTGCCAGAATCGACCGCAATTTACGGGGTGCAATCTTAGCCAGCGTTTCGTTATCACCATTGTTATGGATCCTAACTCCATAATCCCTGGCGACGATAAAACCGGCTTGGCTCAGCAAATCGCGAATTTCATTACGGCTATATGCCTTACAGTCGACCCCTAAGTTATTGCTATAAACTCCGGTTTGTTCAAAAACGGCCAGGGCGCTGGCACTGGTGATCATCCCCCTCGCCGACCGTCGGTTCTTGGTCAACAGAGATAGCATGCCACCTGGTTTCAATCGTTCGGCTAAGCGTGTCAATTGGCCCAGTGGATCATCCAGCTCGTACTGCAAGACGCCGTGACTAAGCACCAGATCATATGATTCATAAGGAAGCGCGTCTATTTCCGGTGGCAAGCCGGACTTGAACCGGACATGATCTTGAATCAACGCGTCTTTGCCATATAGGTTGGTGTTAGCCCGTTGCAACATTTCGACCGACTCATCTACTCCAAGCACATCGTGACCCAGCTCGGCGAGCCAAAAGGCGTCACCTCCATCACCAGTACCAAAATCTAATACGGCCAACGATTCCGAAGTACCGATGTGCTCAAGTAGATTCTGCCGAGTCACTTCCCGCCGGACATAGCCTCTGATTTGATTGTAGTAATCATCGACGAACTGCTCCCCGACTTGCTCAAATGGGGGATTTGGTCGTTTCATGGACTATTCCTCTTTGGATTCGGCGGCGTCTTCGGCGGGCTTTTCAGCCTCACCTTCAGCGCTGCCCGCTTCACTTTCGACGGCGGCCTCGTCGCCAGCTTCGGCGTCACCACCAGCAGCATCATTGGCGGCAGCTAGCGCGCTTGGTTCGTAGACTGTGGCGACGGCGTGTTCCGGCTCAGTCAGGATTTCGACGCCTTCGGGAACCGCTAGGTCGGCCACGGTGATATGGTCACCGATCTCCACCAATTTCTCGGCATCGTACTCCAGCAAATCCGGTAATTTACTTGGCACCGCTTTGACGTGGACTGTTTCGAGCTGGCCGAGAACGATGTAACCGCCCCGTTCAGCTGGACTCGATTCATTGCCTTCAGCATAGCGCGGCTTGATCGGCACTTCGGCTTCAACAGTCTGGTTCTTGTTAACTGCGTTGAACACGACATGGCGCAACTGATGCTTTTTCGGGTCAAAATCAGCCGACTTGATCAGAGCTGTGAATTGCTTGTCGCCAGATTTGAGCTCTATTGGATGGTGCTTGCCAGCTTTCTGCCAGACTTTGAGTAGCGCCAAGTGGTCGGCCTGGACATGCAGCGATTCCTTGCCGTGGTCATGAATCACGGCCGGTATGGTGCCGTTGCTGCGCAAATGCTTGACGGCTTTGCCGGTTACTTCTCTTGGCTCAACGGTAAGATTGATCGTATCTTGTGACATCGCTTACTCCTCCTATAATTGGCTCTCTTGGCCAGGCATCATCTGTTTTCTCTTGAACCTATTATAACAGATTACAGCTAGACGCCCCGGCGACAACCGGTTAAGCTGATA
>Ga0070679_100004836_pt1 | contig 12426 bp, 9 predicted proteins | sample KBSC63BmetaG_FD_65652 | JGI IMG/M metagenome (GOLD analysis project Ga0070679, IMG submission 65652) | Corn rhizosphere microbial communities from Kellogg Biological Station, Michigan, USA - KBS C6-3B metaG | ecosystem: Host-associated > Plants > Roots > Rhizosphere | place: USA: Michigan... | reverse complement strand
CGCGCGAACTTGCCGAGGAGGTAGGTCTTCTCGGTGGTCAAGCTGGCGCCGCCGAGCACGGCAACGGCGGACCGGCCGTACCGTTCCTGGATGCGCGCGATCTCGGCGGCCGTGTGCGCCATCGCCTCCTGGTATCCGACCGAACGGAAGCCGCCCGGCGCGGACGGGTCACGTCGCAGCGCCCGGGTGAGCCGGTCGGGGTGGCCGCCCTGAAGATAGCGCTTGACCCCCTTGGGGCAGAGCATGCCGCGGTTGAACGGGAAGTCCTCCCAGGGCTCGAAGCCGATCACCTCGCCGCCGCGCACCTTGAGCTGGATTCCGCACTGCTGGCCGCAGAAGCAGCAGTGGGTCTTCACCAGGCGCTCGGGATCGTCGGACGACGTCGCGCGCAGGTTGGCCGACAGGTGCGGCCCGAAGGTCTGGATGATGTCGGTGTCGCTGGTGGGGAGGGTCGCCATCTCATTTCTCCGGGGCCGCCGGGACCGGTTGGCCCCACAGCGCGCCCTGTGCCAGCCCGAACAGGGCCCGCCGGCAGCGGGGGCAGACTTGCTGGTAGTGGCCGTTTCGATCGGTCAGCTCGTAGCGAAAGCCCAGCTCGCGTTCGACGCCGGCCAGGTCCCGGATGGTGGTGGCCGGCGCGTACGGTAACCCGCAGCGACAGCAGCGGGCCTGCTCCTGCCCCTCTTGCGCGCGCTTGTAGACGGCGACGCCGATCTGCGCGGGGCGCTGGAACACGTGGAAGAACTTTCCGAACGGAAGCCAGAGCAGCGTGAGGATCACGCAGATGGCGTGCAGGATGGCCAGGAACTGATAGCCGTACCCGGCCATCCAGGTGTAGCTCACGGTCAGCAGCAGGCCGGTCACGCTGATGGCCGCCAGCAACAACAGCGGCAGGATGTCCTCGCCGAACTGCTGCAGCGCCGCAGCGCCGTGGTCGATCATGCGACGGCGGAAGGCCAGCATCACCCCGGCCATGACCAGCAACGAGCTCCACACCAGCCCGTGGAAGACGATGAACGCGACCGCGGACCCCACCGCGAACTCGGAGGTGCCGACGCCAAACAGGAACGCGCGGTAGCGGCCGAGCTGGCCCGGAACGGTCTCGAAGTGAACCCAGCCCCAGACCAGCGGGAACGTGATCGCCGCGGCCAGCAAGCAGCCCCACATGATGCACATGTGCGCCAGGCCGCGGAGCCGCCCGCGTCGCCAGATGAAGCGATTGGCGGCGACTTCGACCGACAGGCGGCGGAAGATCTCGGCCAGACTACGTAGGAGCTGGCCCGGATGCGCCGCCGAGCGCCAGCCCAGCCGCCAGTACATCCGCGTCGGCGGACGCTGCAACCAGACGGCGTAGCGGTAGGTGACCGCGAAGGTGGCGAACAGGGTGGCGAACGTGTAGCCGACCAGGGCGGCGTCGAAGTGCGTGAGCCGGCGCGATCCGACGACGATCAGCAACGCCAGCGCCGCCGACGCCACCAGGCCACACAGCGCGGGCTTTGGTTGCAAGGGGAGGGGAGCGCGCATGGACGACGCTGCGATTATAGGCGTCGCCCCCACGTTGCAACCAAATCGTGAAGGCGCGCAAACGTTGCGCGTTCAAGCGGGAGGCGGCGTGATTATTTCGTGGATCGTCGAGGCGGGAGTCATCGCTCGTCGGGCGACGAGAGCGTCGCGCGCGCGGCGGGCGAGCGGGCGGCGCGGAGATCGCACTCGTGCAATCCGCAAAGTGCAACGCCGCGGCACGCCCGTTGCTGTCTGCCCGTCGCACATGCGCTACCGCAGATATTGGATCGGTCTGGCCATCGTCACCGTCGCGTCGTTCGTCGTGCTCGGCGGCCAGGGAGTCAAGTTGGTTCGTCAGCTGCCGCCCATCCCCGGGCACGTCGTCGACGCGGCGACCGGCCAGGAGCTGTTCGACGCCGCCACCATTCGCCGCGGCCAGAACGTCTGGCAGTCGATCGGCGGTCAAGAGGTCGGATCGATCTGGGGGCACGGCGCCTACGTCGCCCCCGACTGGACGGCCGACTGGCTGCACCGCGAGAGCGTCTTCATCCTCGACGGCTGGGCGCGCGCCGCCGGGTCGAGCTCCTTCGAAGCCGCCCCCTCGGAGACGCGCGCTGCGCTGCAAGCGCGGCTCACGGCGATGATCCGGCCCAACGGCTACGACGAGGCGCGCGACGAGGTCCGCCTGCCGCCCGAACGCGTGGCCGCGTTCCAGCAGAACGCCGCCCACTACGCCGACGTCTTCTCGGCCGGCCGTGACGCCTACGCCATCCCGCCCGGCGCGCTCAAGGATCCGACCCGGCTGCACGACATGGCGACCTTCTTCTGGTGGACGAGCTGGGTCGCGGGGACCAACCGCCCCGGCGACAGCGTGACGTACACGTCGAACTGGCCGCACGAGCCGCTGGTCCAGAACGTCCCCACCTCGGGCATGACGCTCTGGAGCCTGGCGTCCGTCATCTTGCTGCTGGCGGCCATCGCCGGGCTGGTCTGGCACCGCGCCGCGCAGCCCGAGGAAGCCGCCCCCTCGCCGCCGCCTCTCGATCCGTTCCGCAGCGCGCCGCTCACCCCCAGCCAGCGCGCCACGATGAAGTACTTCCTGGTGGTGGCGGCGCTGTTCCTGGCGCAGGTGGGGCTGGGCGGCGTGACCGCGCACTATGGCGTCGAGGGGCAGTCGTTCTACGGAATCCCGCTGGCCGAATGGCTGCCTTATGCCGTCACCCGGAGCTGGCACACGCAGCTCGGCATCTTCTGGATCGCCACGGCCTGGCTGGGGACGGGGCTGTTCCTGGCGCCCTCGATCGGCGGCGAGCCGCGCTTCCAGAAGCTGGGCGTCAACGTCCTGTTCGGCGCGTTGCTGGTGATCGTCGTCGGCGCCCTGGCCGGCCAGTGGCTGTCGGTGCAGCAGCGCCTGGGCGGGCAGCTCTGGTACTGGTTCGGACACCAGGGCTACGAGTACGTGGACCTGGGCCGGTTCTGGCAGATCTTCCTGTTTGCGGGCCTCTTCATCTGGCTGGCGCTGATGGGGCGCGCGCTCTGGCCGGCGCTGCGGCGCCGGGACGAGCAGCGGCCGCTGCTGGTGCTCTTCGTGCTCTCCAGCGCCGCCATCGCGCTGTTCTACGGCGCCGGGCTGATGTACGGCCGCCAGAGCCACCTGGCCTCGGTCGAGTACTGGCGCTGGTGGGTGGTCCACCTGTGGGTGGAAGGGTTCTTCGAGGTGTTCGCCACCGTGGCCATCGCCTTCCTGTTCGTGCGGATGGGCGTGCTGCGCACGGCCGCCGCCACGCCGGCGGTCCTGTTCGCCACGGCCGTGTTCCTGGCGGGCGGCATCGTCGGCACGCTTCACCACCTGTACTTCACCGGCACGCCCAGCTCGGCGCTGTCGCTGGGCGCCGTCTTCAGCGCGCTCGAGGTCGCGCCCTTGACCCTGATTGGGTACGACGTCTGGCAGAACCTGCGCGCCGTGCGCCAGTCGTCCGGCGCGCCGGACTGGATGGCGCGCTATCGCTGGCCCGTCTATTTCTTCGTGGCGGTGGCGTTCTGGAACCTGCTGGGCGCGGGGGTGTTCGGGTTCCTCATCAACCCGCCCATCTCGCTCTACTACGTGCAGGGGCTCAACCTGACCCCGGTGCACGGCCACACCGCGCTGTTCGGCGTGTACGGCATGCTGGGAATCGGCCTGGCGCTGTTCGCGCTGCGGGTGCTCAGCCGGCGCGCCGAGTGGCGCGAGGGCGTGCTCAAGTTCGCGTTCTGGTCGCTCAACGTGGGCCTGCTGGTGATGGTCGCGCTGTCGCTGCTGCCCATCGGCCTGCTCCAGGCTCAGGCCGCCATCGAGCGCGGCACCTGGTACGCGCGCAGCGCCGAGTTCCTGCAGTCACCGCTGCTGGCGAACCTGCGCTGGCTGCGCGTCCCGGGGGACGTCATCTTCTCGGCGGGCGTGGTGGCGCTGGCCTGGTTCATCATCGGCCTCAAGACCGGCTGGTCCTACCGGACGGCGTCGCCCGCCACCGAACAGGCGGCGGCCGGCGAGGTGACGGCGGCTCTCTAACCGTCGTTGCGGGCCACGGCCTCGAGGGCGTCGCGGTCGGGGAGGAGGAGGCCGCGGCGGGCTGGCATGACCAGCCCGTCGCGGCGCAGGCCGCTCATCACGCGGATGGTGGTCTCGGTCGTGGTGCCGACCAGCGACGCCAGGTCCTGGCGAGACAGGGCGACCGGCAGGACGGTGCGCCCATCCTCGGGGCGGCCGGCCCAATCGGCGAGGCGGATCAAGAAGCGCGCGATGCGCTGGCGGACGCCGAACACCGCCAGGTCTTCGACGCGACGGTGCGCGCGCAGCACGCTGTCGTTCATGACGGCGAGCAGGTTGCGGACCGCCTGCGGGTGGCCGGCCATCAGCGCCAGCGCCGCCGCGCGTGGAACGGCCAGCACGGTCGACGGGTGGACGCAGGTGGCGCGGCTGTCGTAGCTGCCGCCGTCGGCCAGCGCCGATTCGCCGAACAGGTCGCCACGGCCGAGCAGCTCGACGATGACCTCGCGGCCGCTCTCCAGCGCGCGGACCAGCTTCACGATCCCGCGCGCGATCAGGAACAGCGACGTGGCGGGCGCGCCTTCCGCGCAGAGCTCGTCGCCCTGGGCGCGTTCGAGGATCGTGACCTGCGCGGCCAGGTCCCGCACGGCGTCGGGCGGCATGCCGCGCCCCAGGGCGCTGTGGGAGAGCAGGTGCACGGTGTCATCGAGGGGCGTGGTCACGCCACCGACCATCGCAAGACCCGTACCGGGCCGGAACCTGACGGTTGTCATGTCGGCGCCGGCGGAAACGCGCAATCCTTTCGTCATGGCCGACCCAGAGACGTGCGCCACCCCCGAACAGGTGATGGGGACGTGCCTTCGCCTCGAGCTCGAGGCCGCCGCCCTGTACAAGCAGTTCGAAGCCGAGGCGCCGGACGGAGAGCTGGCCCGGTTATGGGCGGCCATGGCGGCGGCCGAGACGCACCACGCGCGTCTGGTCTCCGAGCTGGCCAGCCGCCGCGACTTCGTGGTGCCGGCGGTGCCCCTCTCCATGTTGCGCGGCGTCGTCGATCGGGTGGGCGCCATTCGCGGCGAAGCCGAGACCGCCGCCCCGCTGACGGCCGAGCGCATGCTGGGCATCACCGCCGCGCTGGAGTTCTCCGAGATGGACGACCTGTTCACGGCCGTCTGCCGCGCGGCCGGCGTCTCGAACGAGGCTGGCCGGGCCGAGCATCTCGCCCCTCTGGTCGAGGCGGTGCTGGCGCGGCAGTCCGGCGATGTGGTGGTGCGCCACCTGCTGGCCGCGTTGATCCGGCTGGAGAGGCGGGCCGGCGCCGCGCCCGCTCACTGAGCGGCGGCGGCAACGCCGGGGGGCGTTCGGAGCGCGGCCGCCACCACGTTCAGGTCCTCGCTCTGCACGCGCACGCCGCCATCGGCGTCCAGCAGGGCGACCCGCCGGGTGTGCTCGAATTGCCCGTCCGGCGTGGCGCGGTACCGGATCCCCAGCGCCGTGGCGAACGCGCGAACGCTCTCGTCGTCGGACGGGACCGCCAGCACCCAGCGGGTCGGGTCGAGCCCATGGGACCGCAGCAGATAGGCCAGCACCTCCGGCGTGTCCCGGGCCGGATCGAGGCTGATCAGCAGCACCCGCAGGTCCGCGCGCGCCGGCGCGGGCAGGGCGGCCACCATGCGCTTCAAGTCGCGAATCAGCAGCGGGCAGACGGACGGGCAGCTGGCGAAGAACATGCCCGCGACCACCGGGTGTCCGCGCAGGCGCTCGGCCGGCACCGGGCGCCCGTCGGCACCCGTCAGGCGCAGGTTCCAGTCGTAGATCGATCCGCCGGCCAGGCCCGCGACGGTGGACGGCGGCGCGGGTCGCGCCTGCCTGGTGGTGGGGTAGGCGCAGCGGAAGCCGAGGTTCGGTGTCGTGGTGCGCGCCTCCAGCGAGCCTCGCAAGGCGGCGCGCAGGAAGGCCGGGTAGTCGAGGGGATCCTGCGCCTGGCTGGCGCCGTCGCCACATGAGCCGCCGCCCTTGCCGAGGGGCATGGAGGCTCCGAAGTCGGCCACCCACTCCCAGACCAGGCCGTGCAGGTCGACGGCGCCCCACAGGTTGGGTGGGCCGAGCCCGACGTCACGGAGCACCGGCGGATTGGGACGCGCGTACCCGTCGAGGATGCTCTGCCGCCAGCGCGGATCCTGGCGCCCGTCGCGCTGGGAGGGCGTGGCCGCGGCCGCGAGCTCCCATTCGGCCTCGGTGGGCAAACGGCCGCCCTGGGCGGCGCAATAGGCCCGCGCGGCGAACCAGCTCACCCCGACCACCGGCGCGCGCGGGGGGGCGGCAGGGCCGGGCGCGAGCGCGTCGCTCCAACCGGCCAGGTAGCCCGCGTCGGCCAGCCGCCGGCTCAGTCGGTCGCGCCGCCAGCGCGGGTCCTCGCGCACGAACGCCAGAAAGCGCTGGTTGGTGACCGGGACCCGATCCAGCAGGAAGGGGGCGACCGCGCGCGGCGGATCGGCGCGGCCGGCCGTCACCGAACGATAGTCGCCGCCACCGACGAGGACCGCGTCCGGGCCCAGCGCCGCTCCCGTCCGCGCCGCGGCCACCGCGCCGACCATCGGGAGGGCCAGGGCCGCCCAGCCGGTGCGTCTCACGGCGCGCCCGCGGCCAGCGGGCGGGGCTCCTGGGGGCTGGAGAAGATGTCCGGCGCGTCGGGCCCCTCCACCCTGAGCTGACCGACGGCGCCCTTGTGGAAGGCGCGGAACAGCGCATGGTCGACGAACGCGTACGTGCCCGGCACCTCGACCTTGAATTCGACGATGGCCGCGCCGCCGGACGGGATCGAGACGGTCTGGACGTTCTGCCGCAACGTCGTCCCGCCGTCGCTGTACACGCGGTCGAAGATCTCGCCGATCAGGTGGAAGCTGCTGGTCAGGTTGGGGCCGCCGTTGCCGACGAAGAGGCGCACGGTTTCGCCCACCCGCGCGGTCAGCGCGCGGTCGCCCAGGAGGGCGCCCTCGGCGCCGTTGAACACCACGTAGGTCGGCTTCTCGGCGATCGCCTTCTCTTCGTCGAACGACTGCAGCCCGCGCTGGCCGTGCGCCCCGGTGGTGTAGAAGTCCCCCTGCATGACGTAGTACTCGCGATCGACGCGCGGCAAGCCGCCGGGGGGCTCGACCAGGATCATGCCGTACATCCCGTTCGCGACGTGCATCCCGACCGGCGGCGTGCCGCAGTGGTACACGTAAAGGCCGGGGTTGAGCGCCTTGAAGGTGAACTGGCTCTCCTGGCCGGGCGCTGCGAAGGTGCTGGCCGTGCCCCCGCCCGGCCCCGTGACGGCGTGAAGGTCGATGGCGTGCGGCAGCTTGTTGGCGGGGTGGTTCTTGAGGTGCAGCTCGACGCTGTCACCTTGCGCGACGCGGATGAACTTCCCGGGCACGTGCCCGCCGAAGGTCCAGAACGGGTACTCCACACCGTCGGCCAGCGACATCACCTGCTCGCGAACCTCCAGCTCGACGACCTCTCGCCGGGGCGCGCGCTCCCCCACGGGCGCCGGAACGGCCGGCGCGTCGGTCGTCGTCAGAACCACCCGGTGCGAGTCCCCCGAGCCACGGTGGCAAGCGCCGGGGAGCCCGACGGCCGCCGAGCAGAGCAGCAGCAGCGTGGAGGGGGACCAACCGGGCCGGGACGGGGGCTTCTTCACGCCGGCAGCGTGACACCTAGCCGGGCGTCCGCGGGATGACGGACGTCATGCCGCGAACGCGCGCGACCGTGGCATGGCTGGGAGAGAGGAGGAGCCGATGTCCAACCTGATTCAACCCGCCGCGCCCCATCCCGACACCGCGTCGTTGATCCTCGAGCTGCACCACCGCCGGATCGACGAGATGCTGGACGGTGTCGAGATCGCGATCGACATCGGGAGCTGGGCGGAAGCTCGGGCTCTGTTCACGCGCTTTCGCGGCGAGCTGGAAGAGCACATCCGGATCGAGGAGCAGCTCATGTTTCCGTCGTTCGAGGCGTTCATGCGGGCGCCCGGCGGCCCGACGACGGTGATGCGGGCCGAGCATGCCGAGATCGCGCGCTGCCTGGACGCGGTGGAGGAGGCGCTGGACGCCCAGGCGCCCGACGTCGCGGAGCTGGACGACCTGGAGGTGCACCTCGCCTCGCACAACGCCAAGGAGGAGCGGATCCTTTACCCCCTGTTCGAGCGGCACGCGCCTGCCGAAGCCTACGCCGCGCTGCTCGCCGAGGTGCGTCCGCTGGCGGACTGACCGCGCGTCAGGGGCGCGCGCCGCTGGCGATCCAGGTCCGGATGGTGACCACCGGATCGCGGGGCAGGCGCTTCTTGGGGGGCATGGGCGGGCGAACCCGGCGTTCGATCTGCGCCAGGAGCTGACTGTTCGTCGGGTCGCCGGGGGCGATGACCGGGCCGTCGTCGCCCCCTTTGAGCGCCCCCTCGTAGCTGTCCAGCCGCAGATCCGCCTCGGCTTCCTCCGGGCCGTGGCAGGCGACGCACCAGCGGTTCAGGACGGGCGCCACATCGCGCGCGAAGCTGGGCGTGGGCGGTGCGGCCGCGGCTGGCGCGGCCCCGAAGCCCAGCACCAGCGCCAGCGCCATCGGCCTAACGCGGCGGAAACAGCCGCTGAATCGGGCGTTTTCTTGCAAATCGGATCCTGCTCCTTTAGGGTCCATGACACCTTATCGCGATGGCGAAGCGACAGCTCGATCTGATGGCCGCGGGCACGACCAGCCCGGCCGCGAGCTCCGGGGGCGGGCGCGGTCGGCGCGGCGGCTCCGGTGGCGGCGGCGATGGCGCGGGTGAACCGCCGCCTCCCGCGGACGCGTCGCTGGCGTCCGAAGCCCAGCGCCGCTACCTGAACTACGCGGTCAGCGTCATCACGTCCCGGGCGCTCCCCGACGTGCGCGACGGCCTCAAGCCTGTGCAGCGGCGCATCCTGTACGCGATGTACGCCAACCTGCACCTCTACCCCGACTCCAAGTTCCGCAAGTCGGCGACCATCATCGGTGAGGTGCTGGGCAAGTTTCACCCGCACGGCGACACCGCCTGCTACGACGCCATGGTCCGGATGGCGCAGCCGTTCTCGATGCGCGTCCCGCTGGTCGACGGGCACGGAAACTTCGGCTCGCTCGACGGCGACGCGGCGGCCGCCTACCGCTACACCGAGGCGCGCCTGGCGCCGCTGGCCATGGATCTGCTGGAAGAGATCCGGCAGGGCACGGTCGACTTTCGCCCGAACTACGACGGCACCACCGAAGAACCGATCGTGGTGCCGGCCAAGATCCCGCAGCTGCTGGTCAACGGGTGCACGGGCATCGCGGTCGGCATGGCCACCAACATCCCGCCGCACAACCTGGTCGAGGTCTGCGCGGCGGCGGTGGCGATGATCGACAACCGCGACATCGAGACCAAGGATCTGCTCAAGCACATCAAAGGTCCGGACTTTCCGACCGGCGGGCAGGTCATCAACAGCAAGAAAGAGCTGCGCGAGATCTACGAGCGCGGGCAGGGGCCCATCCGCCTGCGCGGCGAGTGGAAGACCGAGTCCGGCGGCCGCAGCGGCGACCACATCGTGGTCACGTCGATCCCGTACGGCCTCACCAAGTCGGGCGTCGTCGAGCGGATCGCCGAAGTCATCATCAACAAGAAGCTGCCCATGCTGGTCGACGTCCGCGACGAGTCGACCGACGACGTGCGCATCGTGCTGGAGTTGAAGGCCGGCGCCGATCCGGCGCTGGTGATGGCCTACCTCTACAAGCACACGCCGCTCGAGAGCGGCTTTCACGTCAACCTGACCTGCCTGGTCCCGACGGAGAACCGCGAGATCGCCGGCCCGCTGCGCGTCGATCTGGCGGCCATGCTGCGCGAGTTCCTGAACTTCCGCGAGGAGACGGTCCGGCGGCGGTTCGAGTTCGAGCTGGCCGAGCTGGAGCGGCGGATTCACATCCTGCAGGGCTTCGCGATCGTCTTCGACGTCCTGGACGAGACGATCCGGATCATCCGCAAGTCGGACGGGAAGGCCGACGCGGCCGAGAAGCTGATGAAGCGCTTCGAGCTGTCGGAGGCGCAGACCGACGCGATCCTCGAGCTGAAGCTGTACAAGCTGGCTCGGCTGGAGATCAACCTGATCCTGGAAGAGCTCAAGGCCAAGCAGGCCCAGGCCAAGGAGATCCGCACCATCCTGGCCGACAAGCGCAAGCTGCTGAAGGTGGTGCGCAACGAGATCGCCGAGGTGGCCGAGCGCTTCCCCGACAAGCGGCGCACCAAGATCAGCGGCGGCGGCGACGAGACCGAGTTCGTGGCCGAGGACTTCATCGTCGACGAAGAGGTCACGGTGATCCTGTCGCGCGACGGCTGGCTGAAACGCGTGCGCGAGGTGAAGGATCTGTCGGCCACGCGCCTGCGTGACGGTGACGCCATTCTGGCCGTCATCCGCGGGTCGACCAAGGAGCCGATCGCGATCTTCTCGAACCTGGGCAGCGCCTACGTCATTCGCATCCACGACGTGCCGGCGTCCACCGGCTACGGCGAGCCCGTGCAGAAGCTGTTCAACTTCCGCGACGGCGAGCGCGTGGTCGGCGCGCTGGCCGTCGGCACGGCGGACAAGGGCGCGCTGGCCGTGGCGGTCAGCAAGGGCGGCCTGGGCCTGCGCTTCAACCTGGATCCCCACCGCGAGCTCTCGACCCGCGCCGGGCGGCGTTTCGCCAAGCCGGCCGAGGGGGACGAGATCGTGGGCGTGGCGGTGGCCGCGGCCAGCGACATCCTGTGCGTGGTCACCAGCGACGCGCGCGCGCTGCTGTGCAAGGTCGACGAGCTCCCCGACCTGGCCAACCCGGGCCGCGGTGTCACCGCCATCAAGGTGGACGGCGACGCGACGGTGGTCGGCTTCGGCGTCGGGCGCCCGAAGGAGAAGGACGTCCTCATCGCCGAGACCGACGACGGCAAGCAGATTCCGGTCGGCCCGGGCCGCTTCGACATCACCGGCCGCGGCGGCAAGGGGCACACCCTCAAGCGCAAGACGAAGATCGTCCGCGCCGCGCCGCCGCTTCCCACCAACCCGCCGCCCCTGTTGAACTGACGTGAGCGCCAGCAGCTACACCTCCGAACACATCACCGTCCTCGAGGGGCTCGAGCCGGTGCGCAAGCGCCCCGGCATGTACATCGGGGGCACCGACAGCAAGGGGTACCACCACCTGCTGTGGGAGATCGTCGACAACTCCGTCGACGAGGTGATCAACGGCTACGGCACCCGCATCGAGGTCACGCTGCACGCCGACGGCAAGTCGGCCACCGTCGACGACAACGGGCGCGGCATCCCGATCGACATCAAGAAGGAATACAAGAAGTCGGCGCTGGAGCTGGTGCTGACCACGCTGCACGCCGGCGGCAAGTTCTCCGGCGCGCAGTACCAGTTCTCGGGCGGCCTGCACGGCGTCGGCTCGTCGGTGGTGAACGCGCTGTCCGAAGAGCTCATCGCCCGGGTGCGCCGCGACGGCGCCGTGTGGGAGCAGAAGTACGAACGCGGCAAGGCCGTCACCAAGCTGCACAAGGCCGGCGCGGCGCGCGGGACCGGCACCGCCATCACCTTCCGCCCCGACCCGGAGATCTTCGGCAAGCAGGAGTTCTCGGCCGAGACCATCCGCTTCCGGCTGGACGCCAAGGCCTTCCTGCACAAGGGCCTGAGCATCGTCTTCAAGGACGAGAAGGCCGGCACCACCGAGACCTTCAAGCACGAGGGCGGCATCGCCGACTTCTTGACCAAGGTGGTCGCCGACCGGGGCAAGCCGCCCACGGCGCCGCAGGTCTTCTACTTCGAGCGGTCCGGCGACGCGGGGTTCCGGATCGAGGCGGCGCTGCAGTGGACGGAGTCGCACGAGGAGACGATCCGCTCGTACGTGAACGCCATCCCGACCACGGCGGGCGGCACCCACGAGCAGGGATTCCGCGCGGCCATCGTCAAGGCGGTGCGTGCCTTCATGGAGACCGCCAACCTGGCGCCCAAGGGGGTGACGATCACCGCCGAGGACGTGCGCGAGGGGCTGGTCGGCGTCCTGTCGGTCTACATGAGCGAGCCCCAGTTCCAGGGGCAGACCAAGGAGCGCCTGGGGAGCCCCGAGGCGCAGGCCCAGGTCGACGGCGCCGTGCGCCCCGCGCTCGAGCGCTTCCTGCTGGAGAACAAGACCTCGGGCGCGGCCATCGTCGAGCGCATCGCGCTGGCGGCCAAGGCCCGCGAGGCCTCCCGCGCCGCCGCGCAGGCGGTGTCGCGCAAGACGGCCGTCTCGCACCGGCTGAACCTGCCCGGCAAGCTGGCCGACTGCGCGTCGACCGATCCGGGCAAGAGCGAGCTGTTCATCGTCGAGGGCGATTCGGCCGGTGGCTCCGCCAAGCAGGGCCGCGACCG
>Ga0070679_100004834_pt1 | contig 12427 bp, 12 predicted proteins | sample KBSC63BmetaG_FD_65652 | JGI IMG/M metagenome (GOLD analysis project Ga0070679, IMG submission 65652) | Corn rhizosphere microbial communities from Kellogg Biological Station, Michigan, USA - KBS C6-3B metaG | ecosystem: Host-associated > Plants > Roots > Rhizosphere | place: USA: Michigan... | reverse complement strand
ACGATGATGCGGTGGGGGTCGCAGAGGAACAGATCGGCGCTCATTCCGCTCATCTGCTCGAGGGCAAACAAGCGCAGTTCGTACAGCCAGTCGTGCACGAGCGTGCGCCCGGCCGCCTGCGTCGCCAGCACGGTCACCAGGCTCACGAGATCGCTCGGAAATCCTGGCCATAAGCCCGTCGTAATCCGGCCCGCCGCTTCGAGACGCGAGCGCTCGATCCGGAAGATATCGCCGTGCATGCCGCACTCGATATTCAGCCGCTTCAGCACGGCCGCGATCACTTCGATGTCCTCCGCCCGGGCGCCCGCGATGTCGATCTCGCCTCCCGTCACGGCGGCGACCACGGCCCAACTGCCCGCTTCGATGTAATCGCCCCACAGCCGGTGTTCGGTCCCGTGCAGTTTCGCGCCGCCTTCCACCCGGATCGTCGAGGTCCCCGCCCCGCTGACGCCGACGCCAAGTTTCTGCAGGAACACACACAGCTCGACGACGTGCGGCTCGCACGCGGCGTGTCGAATCTCCGTGAGCCCGTTCGCGGCGGCGGCCGCGAGCAGCGCGGTCTCCGTGCCGGTGACCGACGCCTCGTACAGGTAGATCGACGCCGGGGCGAGTCCATCTGGCGCTTCGAGATCGTGTCCGGCTCCCGGCAGCACGCGCGCGCCCATCGCCGCCAGCGCATCCAGATGTGTGCTGATCGTCCGGCGCGCCGGGAAATCCCCTCCCGGCGGTGCGAGCTTCGCGCGTCCGCGCCTCGCCAGCAGCGGGCCGAGCAGCAGCACCGATCCCCGCAGGCGCCCGACCAGCGCGCCGTCGGGCTCGTCTTTCACGATCTCCGGACACTTCACGCGCAGCGTCGTGCCGCCGATCCCCTCGACTTCTCCGCCGAGATCCAGAATCAGGCGCGCCATCACTTCGACGTCGCTGATGCGCGGCACATTCGTCAGCACGCACGTCTCCGTCGTCAGCATGCACGCCGCGAGGAGCGGGAGCGCCGCGTTCTTGTTGCCCTCGACCTCGACCGAACCCGAGAGGCGCTGGCCGCCTTCAATCAGTAGTGTGGACATTTATTCTGTTTTCTCGCCTGCGCGCACCGCTCGAAACGCGGAGGCACCACAAAGGACACATGGGCACAAAGCAAAGCACACCGGTTTCCTCTTGGTGTCCTTTGTGTCGTTGGTGGTAGCAGCGGCATTAGAACTCACCGAGATACACGATCTCTTCGCGAAGCTCGACGCCGTAGCGCTCCAGCACGGCGTCGCGGCAGCGGGCGATGAGCGCGCGGATGTCGCGCGCCGTGGCGCGCCCGTCATTGACGATGAAGTTGGCGTGCGCGTCTGACACACGCGCGCCGCCGCTCGACGCGCCCTTGAGGCCCGCGCGATCGACGAGCGCTCCCGCCGACCATGGAATGCCGTCGGGCACGACGTCGCGCCCGCGCTCGGGATTCTGAAACACGCAGCCGGCGCTCGGCGTCTCGAGCGGCTGCGTCCGCTTGCGAAACGCGAGCGATGCGCGCGCGATCGCCCGCATGGCCGCCGCGTCTCCGTGGGTCACGCGGAACACCGCTGACAGGAGCACCTCACCTGTCGTCCGCAGTCGGCTGCGGTCGTATCCGAAGTCCATCGCGCCGGCCGGCACGTCGCTGACCGCGCCGTCGCGCGCCGCCACGCTCACGCTGTCCACGTGCTCGCCAATCAGGCGGCCGGAGAAATGCGCGTTGCCGAAAATAGCGCCGCCGACCGTTCCCGGCGTGCCCGCCCACGCTTCGAGCCCGGCCCTCCCATGCGTGATGGACCATCGCACGAGGCCATTGATCGTCACCGCGGCATCAGCACGAACGCCCGCCTCGCCTGCGTGCACGATTTCACCGCCGCGTGGACGGATCACCAGTCCTCGCACACCCGCGTCGGCGATCAGGACGTTCGAACCGCCGCCGAGAAGCGTGACCCGCACACCGGCGGCGTGCGCAATCGACAGCGCCGCCACGATCTCGCCGCTGTTCCGTGTTTCGATCAGCCACTCCGCCGGACCGCCGACGCGAAACGTCGTGAGCGGCGCGAGCGGCGCCTCGCGGCGTACGCGGTCTTCACCGAACGCCGTCGTCAAAGCCGTGCCGAATGGGTTCATGAGGCGACACGCGCCTCGATCGCCATCAATCGCTGCTCCTGAGCGATCAAGGCGGCCATCGCCTCGCGCCTTGTACACGTCAGGAACGCCATCGTATCGCCCGGAGCGAGCTGCCCCGCCGTACCGATGTCCGCGGTAATCACCGTCGCAAGCTTCGGGTATCCGCCGGTCGTCTGCCGGTCGGCCATCAACAGAATGGGCTGGCCTGACGCCGGCACCTGCAGTACACCGAGCGGCGTCGCATCGGAAATGATGTCCGCGCCCCGCGCGTGCCGCAGCACCGGTCCCTCGAGCCGGTATCCCATTCGATCCGATTTGCCGCCGACGACGTACGGCGCCGATTGCAACGCATCCAACGCATCGTCGGCGAAATACTCGGTCTGGGGTCCGGCAAGGACGCGGATCGTCGCGTGACCTTCGGGCAGGGGCGTCGGCCGCTCGAACGGTCGGCTGGAAACGGCGGGGAAGCTGGCGCGCACGCCGAGCGGCACGTGGTCGCCCGCTTTGAGCTGACGGCCGCCGAGGCCGCCGGTCCTGCTGATCAGATGCGTGGCCCGACTGCGCAGCACGGGCTCGACAGCCACGCCGCCCGAGATGCCGATGTACGCGCGGGCGCCTCGGACGCGGGATCCGAACCGCAATCGCTCGCCGGCGCTGACCACGAACGCCGTCGCGTGCGGCGCCGGCCGGCCGTCGATCGTCATGTGAAACACGGCACCGGTGACGGCGACGACGCGTTCGTCCTCGAACTCGAGCTCGGGACCGATCAGCGTCACTTCGAACGTCGCCGCGCTGGCGCCGTTGCCGACGATGGCATTCGCCGCGCGATGCGCGAACGGATCCATGGGACCGGCCACGGGTACGCCGAGCGCTTGCAGCCCCCAACGGCCGCGGTCCTGAATCGTGGTCAGCATGCCGGGCTGGATGACACGAAGAATGCTCATCACGGCAATCTGGCCTTCTCGCTCACAACGGTCTCCGACCGCTCCGACACGGCCGCATCGAATTCGGCGCGATCGATCGGATAGAACTGCACGTGATCGCCAGCCTTGAACAGGAACGGCTCGGCGCGCGCGGGGTCGAACGGCTTGGCCGCGGTCCTGCCGACGATGTTCCATCCGCCCGGAGTCTCCGCGGGGTACACGCCCGTCTGCATGCCGGCGATGCCGACCGATCCCGCCGGCACGCGCACGCGCGGTGTGGACTGACGCGGCGCGGCGATCCGCTCGTCGACAATCCCCATATAGGCGAAGCCGGCCACGAAACCGAGCATGAAGACGCGATATGTACGCGCGCAGTGCAGGCTGATGACCTCGTCCGCGCGCATCGACGCGAAGGCCGCAATCGCCTCGAGGTCGGGGCCCAGATCGCCGCCGTAGCAGACGGGGATGCGCACCGGCGGCCGCGGGCTCGCTGCGTCGGCGATCGCGCCGTCCGCTTCGGCCTCGAGCAGCGCCTGGAGCGCGTCATAGTCGGTGCGCAGCGGATCGAAGTACACCGCAATCGATCGATAGGTCGGCACGACGTCGAGCACGCCGGCCAGACGGCGCGCCTGCACCGCCTCCGCGATCGCGATCGTCCTCGCGTTGATCGCCGGATCGATCCGCTCCTCGAGCTCCACGATCAGGACCGAGTCGCCGGCGGGGACGATGCGCGCGGCGCTCACGCGAGCGCCCGCAGCAGCTTCTGGTGGATGCCGCCGAAGCCGCCGTTCGACATGATGACGACCAGATCGCCGGGTCGGTGCTCGCGGCCGATGACCTCGATGATCTCGTCGATCGACGCGACTTCACGAGCCGACACGCCGCGGCCGTTCACGTCGTGCACGAGCTGCGGCACCGACAGCCGCTCCGCCTCCGGCAGCTTCGAGCGGAAGACCGGCGCGATCAGCACTTCATTGGCGCCGGCGAACGCCCGCGCGAAGTCGTCCTGAAAAACACTCCGGCACGAGGATGCCGAGCGCGGCTCGAACACCGCCCAGATGCGCGCGTCGGGATGCGAGGCCCGCATGCCGGTCAGCGTCTCGGCGACCGCCGTCGGATGATGCGCGAAGTCGTCGACGATTGTGACGCCGTCAGCCGTGCCGACAACCTCGAGCCGCCGTTTTACGCCGGCGAACCTCCGAAGTCCCACGGCGATCCGTTCGACGCTGACACCCACTTCGGTGGCGACGGCAATCGCGGCGAGCGCGTTTCGCACGTTGTACGTGCCGACCAGCGGCATCTCGAACTCCCCGAATGGCGCGCCGTGCCTGCGCACGCGGAAACGGCATCCGTCCGCGTCGGTGTCGATGTCGTGCCCCTGCCACGCCGGCGAGCCCTCGAGGCCGAATGTTTCCACACGCGACACCGCGCCGCCAATCAGCTCGCGCGCGGCGGGGCTGTCGTGCCCGACCAGCAGCAGCCCGCGCCGCGGCACCAGATTGACGAGCCGCCGGAACGCCGTCATCACGGCGTTCATGTCGGCGTAGATGTCCGCGTGATCGAACTCGACGTTGTTGACGACGGCGATGTCGGGCAGATACTTGAGGAATTTCGCCGTCTTGTCGAAGAACGCGCTGTCGTATTCGTCGCCTTCGATCACGAAGTCGCGGCCGTGTCCGACGCGATAACTCGAGCCGCCGTCGCCGAAATTGCGCGCGATGCCCCCGACCAGCACGCTCGGATCGACGCCGCCCTGCGTCAACAGCCATCCGGTCAGCGACGTCGTGGTGGTCTTGCCGTGCGTGCCGGCGATCACGATCGACCGCGCACCCCATAGGAAATGCTCGCGGATCGCTTCCGGAAGTGAGCAGTACCGGATTTTGCGATCGAGCACCTCTTCGAGCTCGGCGTTGCCGCGCGAGATCGCGTTGCCGACGACGACGAGATCCAGTGTGGATGTAATGTGCTCCGCGCGATATCCCGTGAAGGTCCGGATGCCTTCGGCCGCGAGAAAATCGCTCATCGGCGGATAAACGTCCTGATCGGAGCCTTGCACGTCGAAGCCTTTGCGCTTGAGCAGCGCGGCCAGGGTCGCCATCGCCGTGCCGCACACGCCTATCAGATGGATGGTCATGGCTACTCGACCGCTGCCTCCTCGATCACCAATCGCGGCGCCCGGTCTGCGACGACGCGAGCGGCGACGCCCAGCGGCAGAGTCATCGCCGGACCGACCGTGTGCCCCGACGGAAACCCGATGAGGACCGGCCCCGTGAAATCGCCGAACAGATCCGCCATCACGGCACGGGCCGAAGGCTCGCCCGACGGCTCGTCGCACCGAGGCAGCTCGCCGATGACCACCGCCGACGCGCGCGCGAGCAGCCCGGCCTGGCGATACTGCGTCACCATGCGGTCGAGCCGATACGGCCGCTCGCCTACCTCGTCGAGAAAGAGCACGTGCCCGTTCGGCGGATCGAATGCGAACGGCGTCGCGAGCGACGCCAGCAGCTGCGTCAACGTGCCGCCGACGAGCGGTCCGGTGGCTTCTCCTCCGCGAATCGATTCGAGCGCCGGAGCGGTCAACTCGCCCATCGGCTCCCGGCGGCACAGCGCGTTCAACAGCGATGAGCGATCGTAGCCGTCAGATCCGCGTCCGAGCCTCCCGGCCAGCATCGGGCCGTGAAACGAGACGACGCCGCAGCCGACGGTGAGAAATGTGAGGATCGACGTGACATCGCTGTAGCCGATGAAGGGCTTGCGTGCACATCGCGCCGCGCGGCGATCGAGCAGCGGCAGGAGCTGCGCGCTGCCGTAGCCGCCGCGCACGCCGATCACGCCGGCAATCGACGCGTCCTGCCACGCCGCATGGATCGCCGCCGCTCGCAGCTCCGCCGGCCCCGCGACGTACCGCTGGCGCGCGAACACCGATTCGTCGTGCACGGGAACGAAGCCGAGGCGCCGAATCTCCTCGACACCCGCGTCGAATTCGTCGCGCGAGAACGGGCTCGCGGGGGCGACGATGGCGAGCCGATCGCCCGGCTGCAGCGCACGGGGCTTGATCATCACAGAAACTGCGCCATCTCGTCGGCGATCGCCTGGTGCTCGCCGCGCCCGAGCCATGCGCGCAGCGCCGGTCCACGCAGCGGCTGCGCCGCACCCGCCGCGAGAAAGCGTTCCTTTGCCCGCCGCTGCCGCGTCACCGCATCGTCGACGCGCGACCGCTGCAGCCGATCGCCCTCGACGGCATGAATCAACGACTCGAGCGCAGCGCTCTGCACGTCGTGATTGCCGCTGCAGATCAAGACGCCGTCGCAGCCCGCTTCGATCGCCATCACCGCGGCGTCCGGCACGGTGTACTCGCTTGCAATCGCCTTCATCTCGAGATCGTCGCTGAGAATGACACCGCCGTATCCCATTTCCTCTCGCAGCAAGCCGGTCACGATGCGGTGCGACAAGGTGGCCGGACGCGCGTCGTCGAGCGCCGGCATCAGCACGTGAGCGGTCATGATCGTCGCGACCTCGGCGTCGATTGCGGCGCGGAACGGCACCAGCTCGAGGCCGCGCAGCCGCTCGATCGCGTGTTCGACGAGCGGCAGCTCGTGGTGGGAATCGGTGCTGGTGTCGCCATGACCGGGAAAATGTTTGCCGCACGCGGCAATGCCCTCGTGTTGCAGGACGCGGATGATGGCGCTCCCCAGCCGCGCGACCTCGTCCGCGCGATCGCTCAGCGAGCGGTCGCCGATCACCGGGTTGTCGCGGTTCGTGTGCACGTCGAGCACCGGCGCGTAATCCATCGTGATGCCGACGGCCTTCAGCTCCGAGGCGAGCGCGCGCGCGAAGCGCTCGGCCAGCGCGACATCGCCGCTGCGTCCGAGCGTCGCCATCGGCGGCCACTCCGTGAACGGCGCCTTCAGGCGCGCCACGCGGCCCCCTTCCTGATCGACGCTGACCCAGAGCGGCAGATCCGGCATCAAACGCGACGTCTCGGCGCACAGCTCGGCGACCTGCTCGAACTCCGCGATATTGCGGGCAAACAGAATCACACCGCCCAGGCCGAATTCCCGGACGAGGGCTTTGAGCTCGACCGGCAGTTGATGGCCGTTGAATCCCGCGATGAGAAGCTGACCGATGCGGCGGCGAAGCGTCGTGGGAGACACGAGTTGGAATTCTACCGTGATTGCGGCCGCGCACGGGCGCCTCGCCGGCGTCGGGTCGGGCTCGCCGCGCCGGTCGCGATGATGACGGCCGCCGGCACTGACGACTGACCACGGTCCACTGACCACTGACCACTGACCACTGGCTATAATCGTCTGCGTGCCCGTAACCGTTTCCGCTCCGACTCGCATCGATCTGGCCGGCGGTACGATCGACATCTGGCCGCTGTATCTGTTCCACGATGGCGCGATGACGTTGAACGCCGCCATCAGCCTTCGCGCGCATGCGACCGTTGACGCGCGCACGGACGGCCGGATCGAACTGCGCTCGATCGACACCGCGCGTCACGTTGGCGCCGATCATTGGTCGGCTCTGGATGGCGAGGGCGACTTGTCGCTCCTCGCGCGGCTCGCGCGCCACTACAAGGTCGAGAGCGCCACGGTCGTCACGCGCGGCGAATCGCCCGCAGGCGCGGGCATCGCGGGCTCCTCCGCGTTGACGATCGCGCTGTGCGGCGCCTTCGCGCAGTGGACGGGCGCTTCATCGGAGCCAGAGGATCTGCTGCGCGTCGCCAAGAACGTCGAGTGTCAGACGATTCGTGTGCCCACCGGCGTGCAGGACTACCGGCCCGCGCTGTATGGCGGCGTGGCAGCGGTGGAGCTGCGCGTCGACGGCATCCGCCGCGTCGCGCTCGACGTCGATCCGCACGAGCTCGAGCAGCGGATCGTTCTCGCTTATACCGGCGCCCCGCGCAACTCCGGGACGAACAACTGGGAGATTACCAAGCGGCACATCGACGGCGATCCGCACATCTTCGACTGCTTCGAGCGCATCCGCGACACGGCGGTGGGCATGCGCACCGCGCTGCAGCGCGGCGCGTGGGAGGATGTCGGCGGTTACATTGCGACCGAGTGGGACAACCGCAAGCGGCTCGCCCCAGGTGTCACGACGCCGGCGATCGATGGCCTCATCGACCGCGCCATGGCCGCCGGCGCGACCGCGGCCAAGGTCTGCGGCGCCGGCGGCGGCGGCTGCCTCTTCTGTTACGGTCCGCCGGCCGCACGGCCGGCAATCCAAGCAGCGTTGTGCGCCGGGGGCGCGCAGCTGCTCGAGTATCGCGTCGAGGCCGAGGGTCTGCGGCTTGGATAACTCCGCGATCGCGCGCATCCTGCAGGAGATCGCCGACCTGCTGGAAATCAAGGCCGACAATCCATTCAAAATCCGCGCCTATCGCAGCGGCGCCGACATCGTCTCGAATCACCCTCACGAGTTCGCCGCGCTGACGGCAACCGAACTGCGCGAGATTCCCGGAATCGGCAAGGACCTGGCCGCGCGGATCCGCGAGATTGCCGAGACCGGCGATGCCGAGTTTCACCGCGAGCTCCTCGCGGAGTTTCCGCCGACCATTCTCGATCTGCTCCACCTCCAAGGCGTCGGTCCCAAGACCGTCGCGTCGCTCTATCGCGAGCTCGACGTCCGCACGCTGGACGATCTCGAGCACGCCGCCCGCGACGGACGCATCCGCGCGCTCCGCGGCATGGGCGCCAAGAAGGAAGCGCTGATCCTCAAAGCGCTCGATGAGCGCAAAAGGCACGCGGGACGCCACCTCCTTCCCGACGCGCACGACACCGCGGCCGCGCTCGTCTCGTATCTGCGGGAGCGCGCGCCGGACGCTCACATCGATCCGGTCGGCAGCCTTCGGCGCGGCTGCGAATCGTGCGGCGACATCGACATCCTCGCCTCCGGCGCCGACGCGTCGCTGATGGAGAACTTTACGTCGTACCGGCTGGTCGAGCGAATCCTCGGACAAGGCGACACGAAGTCCAGCGTGCTCCTGCACGGTGCCTTTCAGGCCGACCTGCGCCTCGTGGCGCCCGAGAGCCGCGGCGCCGCGATGCAGTACTTCACCGGCTCGAAAGCGCACAACATCGCCCTGCGCGATCGAGCAATCGGACTCGGGTTCAAGCTGAACGAGTACGGCTTGTTTCGCGTCGCCGACGATGCGCGCGTGGCCGGCGCGACTGAACACGACATCTATGAAGCACTCGGCCTGCAGTGGATTCCGCCCGAGCTGCGCGAAGCGCGCGGCGAGATCGAAGCCGCGGCCGCCGGGTCGCTCCCGCGTCTGGTCGCGCTCGCCGATCTTCGCGGCGATCTGCACATGCACAGCACCGAGAGCGACGGCCGCGACGACGTCCGCGCGATGGCGGAGGCGGCCAAGGCGGCGGGGCTTGAATACATCGCCATCACCGACCACTCCAAGTCGCTCGCGATGGCAAATGGCCTCGACGAGCGGCGGGCGCTCGAGCACGCCGCTCGAATCCGTGCCGTGGATCGCGATGGCGACGCGGGCGTCCGGCTCCTGGCGGGCATCGAGTGCGATATCCGGATCGACGGCACGATGGATCTCGCCGACGATTGCCTGGCCGCGCTCGATCTCGTCGTCGCGTCGGTGCACTCGGGTTTCACACAGGATCGACAGGAAATGACCGACCGGCTGCTGCGCGCAATCGAGCACCCGTCGGTCGACATCATCGCGCATCCCACCGGACGGCGCATTCTCAAGCGCGAGCCCTATCCATTCGACGTGGAAGCCGTCGTCGAGGCGGCGGCGCGCCACGGCGTGGCGCTCGAGATCAACTGTCAGGTCGAGCGGCTCGACCTGAACGACGCGCATGCCAGGCTCGCCCGCGATCGCGGAGTCTCAATCGTGATCTCGAGCGATGCGCACTCGCGGCAGGCCCTGGGCACGTTGCGATGGGGCGCCATCGTGGCGCAGCGCGCGTGGCTCACGCCGCAAGACGTCCTCAACACGCGGTCGTTCGAGGGCTTCACTGCCGGCCTGCGGCGCCACCGGAGGCCGGCGTGATCAAGCTGACGATGCTGACGCCGGAACAAAAGATCGCAGAGATCAAGCGGCTGTATTTCCGGACGTCGAGGGAGACGATTGCCGACGACTTCGCGAAGGCGGTGGACCTGCTGAAGTCGCTGGCGACCGAGGAAGAGCGCGAGCGGGCCGCGGTGTTCATGGACGGCCTCGCCGAGATGCGCGCCGACTGGGGCAAGGGCAAGAAGAAGCGCCGCCGGTGACTACTTCCGCTCGGTCGCGCTGACCACCTTCTTGCGCGCGGCAATCCGCAGCGGCTCGGGCACGTTGCGATCGACTGAGAGCGTCGACAGGTCCCGATCGTTGAGGCGCCCCATCAGATTCAGCGAGAGCGCCACCGGGCACTTCGGATTCTTCGTCAGCGCGACGACGATCTTGTAGCTCTTCATCCAGGCGCGGTTCGCGCCGATCGTCCGCAGCACGTCCTCGGACACGCTGGCCATCCTGGCGAACGCCTCGACCTCGGAATCGGTCAGCTTCGGGCTGCTCAAGACCGAGCTCGAGATCATCTTGTTCGGGTCCCGGATCAGCACCGCGCGCATCTCTTTCGTCCCCTTCAGCGCCGCCTTCAACCGCTGCGGGAACGTCATCTTGCCGAGCAGTTGCATCACCGAATCGCGATCGGCCCCTTCGGGCAGCGCCAGCTCATCGTCCTCCGGGATGACCGGTTCTTCCGCGGTGTCGATCAACGGCTCGTCCACTTCGATCGCCGGGATCTCCGCCGGAAAGATGCCGCGGTCGGCGAAGAACTCGCGCAGGCCGATCGAGACGTCCGAACGCGCGAGGAAGGCCTCGAGCGCCGCCACTGGGATGTTCGCGAGCGTCGCATCGGCGACCGCGCGGATCTCCGGATCCGGATCCTCGAGCAGCAGCACGAGGATCGCCAACTGCTCGTGCGCGCGCGGCGCGAGTCCGCCCTGCGCGGCGAGCAGCCGCACGTCGCGCGCGACGTCGCCGCGTTTGAAGAAGTCGAGCAAGGGTGTGGGTGCGCTCATGACGACTCGGCCACGCGGGGGAACGAAGACGCGGCCCCGTTATGTTAGGAAGCGCGTCTGACGCTGTCAAACGCGCGACGCCACTCGGCCAGCGTCGCCGGCGTCGGCATGCCGCCCTGGAAGAGGCCGATCGCGGCAATGCCCTGCGCGCCGGACGCTGCCACGTCGGCGAACCGTTCGACGCTGACGCCGCCGATCGCCAGCACTGGCACGCGCACGGCATCGACGATCAAGCGAAGGCCGGATAATCCCAGCAGCGTATGTCCCTGCGTCTTGGAGCGAGTGGGAAACACCGTGCCGGCGATCACGTAATCGACGAAACCGGCGCACTGCGCGGCTTCCGAGGCACCGTGTACGGACTGGCCGATGAGAAACCCGGCGGGCGCCAGCGCGCGTGCCTTCGCCGCCGGTATGGAGTCGGCTCGCAGGTGCACGCCGTGTGCCCCGCAGGCGAGCGCCACGTCCAGCCGATCGTTCACGGTCACGCGCGTCGCCGATCCGCCGACAGCCTCCAGCATCGCGCGCACGATCGCCGCGAGCGGAGCGGCTTCGAGATCGCGTTCGCGCACCTGAATCAGATCGATGCCGGCAGCGGCGGCTCGCCGCGCCTGTTCTACCGGATCGGCGCGGCGCCGGTCGGTGACGACGCAGACGATCACGGGACGTCGTGAAAATCGTGCACGCGCGCGCGGGCGCGAGTCGAGAAAATCAGCGCGAGGTCGGCGAAGCCGGCGAAGAGATTGACGACGCCGAGGCCGCTGATCGCACCGCGCAGGTAATCGTTGGTGATCACCGCCGTCAGCGGCGGCCAGGCGTGCGCGAAGTAGTTGTCCTCCCAGAATCCGGACCAGGGCAGGACAATCAGCAGCAGGCCGACTTCGAGGAAGAACGCGATGTACACGAGACGGCGGATCAGGACATTACCCTCGCGTCTGGACCTTTGACAGCCGGTCGATCCGCGCGCTCACGTCATTGTAGTCGCCGGCTTCCGCCTGCAGCTCCAGACAGACCGCGAGCGCGCGCGCCTGTTCGCCGGCCGATTCCAGAGCATCGGCCAGCTCGTACAGCACCTGGTGGGCGTCGGCGGCCGCGTGCGCGGGCGCCTGGGCCGCGCGCTCGAGCCACTCCAGCGTCTCAGCCGCCATGCCGCGATCGCGATACAGCCGCGCGATCAGCCACGCCGTCGCGAACCGCAGCTTCGGAGCGCGCGACGCCCGCTCGAGCGCCTGGATGCAGCCCTCGATGTCGCCCGCTGCCCGCAGCGCCAGCCCGCGTTTGTACTCTTTCTCCGCTTCATCCAGCCCCGTTCGCTTCGACGCCTGCTCGCGAAGCTGGCCGAAGAC
>Ga0070679_100004830_pt1 | contig 12429 bp, 15 predicted proteins | sample KBSC63BmetaG_FD_65652 | JGI IMG/M metagenome (GOLD analysis project Ga0070679, IMG submission 65652) | Corn rhizosphere microbial communities from Kellogg Biological Station, Michigan, USA - KBS C6-3B metaG | ecosystem: Host-associated > Plants > Roots > Rhizosphere | place: USA: Michigan... | reverse complement strand
TCGGATCGCCTGGTGGACGCCTATTTGTTGGGGAAGCGTCCAACCGCGGCGATTGCGTCAGCGAGGTCCTGCTCGAAGAAGGGTTTCGCAAGACGCGGAATGGCCTGAGCCGGCCTGTCCGGCAATTCTGCGTAGCCGGTCGCGATGATGATCGGAAGATCCGGCCAATCGCGGCGAACCGCTTCCGCGAGTTCGGAGCCGGTCATGCCGGGCATCGCCTGATCGGTGATTAAGAGATCGATGTCGCCCTTCTCCCTAATGAGACTCAGGGCTTCCGCTGCGCTCGATGCGGAAAAAACCGTGTGGCCGAGTTCCTTCAGCATCGCGAGGGTATTGAAGGCGACTAGCGGATCGTCGTCGGCGCTGACGATCCTGAGAGCGCGCATGACGGACGCACCAGGAGGAGAGATGTGGCCTTCGTCGGCAACCTCTGCGGTAATCGCGACGGGCAGACAGAGCTCAGCTATCGTTCCTTCTCCTGGTTTGCTCTTGAGAGACAGCTTGCCACCGGATTGCTCGGTCATGCCGAGCACCATCGGCAGTCCAAGGCCGGTACCTTTTCCGACGCCCTTCGTTGTGTAGAAGGGTTCGATTGCGCGTAGCAGCGTTTGTTTATCCATTCCAGTGCCGGTGTCCTTCACCGAAAGGCAAACATAACGTCCGGGCTTAAGGCCCGGCTCGTTCCCGACGTTCCGCTCACGCGCGGAAATGACGATGGAACCGCCCTGCGGCATCGCATCCCTTGCATTCATAGAAAGATTTAGGATGGCAAGCTCAAGCTGGTTCGCGTCGGCCGAGACTTTCGGCAGGCCAAGCGAGAAATGGGTTTCGATTTTCACGGATGCACCGAGTGAACGCTGCAGCAGCTCTGTCATGCCGTTAACAAGCTCGATTACATTGACGGTTTGGAGCTTCAGCTCTTGGCGCCGGGCAAACGCCAGCATGCGCTGCGTGAGCGCCGCGCCGCGCTGAGCACCCTGCAGGGCGTTCTGGACGAACTGATGCATCTGGCGGTCGCCGGAAGGCAAGCGGCGTTTCATGAGCTCAAGGCTGCCCTGGATGGCCATCAACAGATTATTAAAGTCATGGGCGATGCCCCCGGTCAAATGACCGATGGCCTCCATCTTCTGCGACTGCACCAGTGCTTCCCGCGTGCGTTCTAGGGTCTCTTCCGCTCTCTTGCGTTCGGTAATGTCCCGCGTGATCTTGGCGAAGCCGATAAGAACGCCCTCCCCGTCGCGGATGGCGTCGAGCACGACGTTTGCCCAGAACTTCGTGCCGTCCTTACGGACGCGAAGGCCTTCTCTCTCGAATCTCCCTTCACGCCGCGCTGTTTCGAGCGCGATTGCGGGAAGCCCGGCCTCGCGATCTTCCGAGGTGTAAAAGATAGAAAAGTGCTGGCCGATGACCTCGTCCGGATTGTAGCCCTTGATCCGTTCCGCGCCCGCGTTCCAGCTTTCGACCGTGCCTTCCAGGCTGAGAAGATAAATCGCGTAATCGGTCACGCCCTGCACCAGCAGGCGGAATTGTTCCTGGCTCCTGCGCAGTTCGGCCTCGGCCGCCCGCCGCTCGGTCAGGTCGCGCGTGACTTTAGCAAAACCAACCAGCTTGCCTTCGCTATCGCGAATGGGATCAATGATGACATAGGCCCAGAACTGGCTGCCGTCCTTGCGGACGCGCCAGCCTTCGCTCTCGAACTTGCCTACACGCTCTGCCGTTTGAAGTGCCCGCCGCGGCAGCTCCGTTTTGCGGTCCTCCGCAGTGTAGAATCTAGAAAAATGCTCGCCGATGATCTCGGCTTCCTCATAGCCCTTAACGCGACGCGCGCCTGGATTCCAGCTGGTTACGATGCCCGTGGGGTCCAGCATGTAGATAGCATAATCCGTCACCGCCTCCACCAGCATACGGTAGCGGCCCTCGTCCGATTGCGCGGCTTCGAATCTTTCTGTGCGTTCCAAAACGTTCCCCGGCGATATCACTCGGTACTCCCGCTAACTGGAACATATGACGTGTGGGGCTAAAAGTTCCGACAAAATACTCATGTAGCTCTGGTTATCGGTACAGATTGCTCCGGCGTGGTTGCATGCTTGAGCGGCAACCATCCGGAGCGCTCGCCGTTGATTGACGTGAGTGGCACATGGCCGTGCGGACGATCGCAGAGACCAGGCCGACCGACGAATCAATACAACCGGACCCAACCGCGAGCGAAGCAAATCACGCTGGGAACTTCATCTCGACGATCTTATCGGCAATGGGGCGGTCCGGCTCCGCGAATAACCGACGCCTCAAAACCCATGCTTTGTCTCGCTAGTACATCGGCCGGCGACATCATGGCTCGCTTCATACGTGCTTGCACCCCGCGCTGTGCGGCCGGTCCGGAAATAACCGCGGTGCCTATATCGCACTCCGCATAGTCGTCGATCTTTGATCGCCTGCAGGAGGACGTAGCTCTGCTAATTCCGCGCTCACCTCATTAGTTCTTCCGAGTAAGAGGCGGCGGGTTTGCTCCAGGGCAGCCAGAAGCGCGAGCGCCTGTTCATGGCATTACGGCTATCCCTTGGGGTGGGCGCGACTGGTTTCCCCAAATGGGGACGCCCGGACGACGCTTTGGCCGTCTTTGCGCGGCCATCGATCTCGTGAAAGCTTCCTCGACCAGCCAGAGTTCGACCGGAAGCCCGCTCCAGTCATTGCTCGGGTGAAAGACCGGACTGTGCCTGATGATCTTCTGCTCGCGGGCTATCCGCCCGCGGGCGGTTAACCTTGAGTCCACTTACCAAGCGATCTCGACGCATTCAAATGCTATGAGATATTGGTCCGGCCCCACCTGCCGGGCCCACTCAAAACCTCCGCCTCGTCGCGCAAATGCGGCGGGGATTTTTTATTTCGTGTTCGCGCGGGCAATCGATTCAAGGAGGCGCACGAAAAGATTCTAAAAGGACAAGCTGTCTTTCTTGCCGTGTGCTAGCGGCGGTCTCGGACAAAAGAGGCCTCTCCTCGAACCCCGCCTGAAAGGCGAGGTCGCCATGTCACAGTCTGCGACGGATCACTCGTCTTCCTCTTCGCCTCGCTCGGCTTCCACGTTTACGACCGATTTCGCGATCCCCGTGAGGATTTTGTCGGTGTTCTTCTCTTCCTCGAGCGTGGCGTCCAGGAGTTCAACCGCCTCGTCATATCCTAGCTCTTCCGCCCATGTAGATAACGTCCCGTAACGCGAAATCTCATAGTGTTCGACGGCTTGGGCAGCGGCGAGAAGGCCAGCATCGAGGGCGGGCATTCCCTTGAAGTCCTTCATGATCTCGGAGCCCTCCTCCGTAATGCCGTTGATGGCCGTGCAGGTTTTTCCCCTTGCAGGCTTGCCTATGATCCTGAATACGCGGTCAAGCCGCTTGACCTGTCCCCTCGTCTCGCGCTCATGCTGCACGAATGCGGTCTTGAGTTCCTTGGATTGCGCGGCTTTGGCCAATTTCGGCAAAGTCTTCAGGATCTTGTTCTCGGCGAAGTAGATGTCCTTAAGCGTTTCGTGAAAAAGGTCTTCTAGCTTTTTGGGTTTTTTCGCCACGGGTCGCTCCCTTGTTAGGCCACACCAACAATTGAACTGAAACCGGGTTCCGTTGCTAGGAACGATTTCGGCGGGAGGGACGCGCTATTTTCTGCGTCCGCTGCAGCAGCCATGAACGGGTCAACTGCAATTCGCGGCCGATTGCCTTGGGTCTCACTCAAGCGGTTTTTCGCGTTCCCACAGGAAGTCCTGTGACCGCTAATCCTCTCGAAGTCCAAGATAAACGGGATGCCGCATTTCGCCTTTTGTCGTCCATTCGGTGAACTTGACCTCGGCCGCCAGCGAGAGTTTGACACCAGGTGGTGACCGCTTCATCCTTCACGGCATCACCATTTAAACCTTCGAGCGCCCTGGCACCTTGATATAGCTGTGGCTGATGATCTTGCCGTTGCGGCTGTAGAGCGTGACTCTTTCCGCCTTCAATCTTCACTACCAAAACCGTTGTACTTATCTTCGAAGACCCGGAATCGTCGAACGGACCATCGCTCAGCATGGCGAGCACCGGCCGGACTTCTTGTGGTTGCGTTGATCTCACTGCGCGCTTCGGTACGGCTGCTGCATAGAGGCACGTACAACGCGGACTGAAGCCACAACTCCCCACGGGGCACCCGTATGCCCAGAAGCCGCGCGCGGGCGGCGATCGCGCTCTGCGTAAGGTCCCCGTCAGCGTCAAGTTGTAACCTTCTCATCGTTGTCGATCGGAAGGGCAGCTAATGCGCATTTTAGCAATCATCGCTCTCGCACTGCCGTTGGTCGGCTGCAACGGCGACCGTGTAAGGCGGGGCACCGATATGCAGCCGGGGCAGCTGGCCTTTTCTATCCACGACGCGCAGTAGCTGGCTGCCGCTTCGCCCCCAAGTGTTGATACATTGCGCTGAGGGTCGGCCGGCGGAATCATTCGGGCATGATGGCCACCCTCACTCGCCGCCGCATCCCTGACACCCCCAACGAGGTCTGGCGTGTGTGCGGCTTCTATCCCGGACTCGACCCGAGACAGCACCTGGGTGGATCCGCCGCAACATTCAAGGCCGCGCGTGCGGCCTTCGAGGAAGCCTGGCGTCGGCTGCTACCGGAGATCCCCGAAGGCGCGTTCCACGAATACCGCCGCCATCGTTCCGGGAAAGCCGAGATCACGGCCGCGCGAGAACGTGGGGAAAAGCCTCCGTCGGAACTGCCGAACTCGATCATGCGCTGTGTCTGTGGCGTGAAGTTTGATAGCCACCGGCCACATGAAAGCCTGCCGCACCTCGAGCACATCTATGCGGCCCAAACTGCCGACGGAAACCACCGACGATGAACAAGTACGTTGAACCCCGCCCCTACGCCGACCCTGATGCCGCCGCGCGAAAGATCATCGAGATTGCCAATGCCTTCGAGTCCATTCAGGATGCCCGCATCTACATCGAAAAGATCAACGGCCCGATGCTGTTTGTCGAAAAGGCGACGCCGGCGGAATATAAGGCCGGCCTGGATCGCGCCATCGCCCATGGCTGGCTGGTGCTGCACGAAAGCGGAACCTACGTGAAGTTCACCCCGGCCGACGCCGATTATTCGCATGAGGTTCTGCGCCCGCTGCGGCAACTGCCGCTGGGTCTGCGAGAACCATCCTGATCGCCCCTGGCTGGGCGAGCGCGCGTGCAACTGCGGCGGTGCTGGAGCACCCTGCCGGTCTGCAATCCGTCCGATGAGGACAACCCGCCGGCGATGCCGGATCGTTTCGTGCGCGAATTCCCGGAAGACGAGTAGACCGATTCGCAAACACGCCGCCGAGATCCTACCTTCAGGCCGTAGCCTGTTTGTGGAGTTTTGCGTGATGCCCCGGTCGCCCTCGATCGCCCCTGCCCTGCCCGACGATATCGACGTCTACCTGGTGCTAGATGATTTCGGCGACCGCCTCGGCCGCGCCTGGCGGGAGACGGGCGAAGAGCGGACAGACCGGGAGAGGGTCATCACTGACCTGGTCGACGGGCAGTATTCCGATCCGGCGCGGGTCGTGGCCTTCAACACCGCTGAGGGATGGTCGCGCGACGTATCCGAGGAGCTCGCCGACGAAATCGCGCAGCGCTGCGGCATGGACGGATTTGACGTCCCGCCGTTTCTCGAAGGTTTTGTCGATCGGCACGGATCAGCACGGCCGGCTCAGCTGCCATTGCCCCTGCGGGGCGCTGCCGCTTAGCTATGGCGCCCGCCACCGGGCGCCTGGCTTTCGACTCTGGCTTTATGGTCAGCCAGGCGATCCCATTGCGTGGCCATAAGGAGAAGCGTCTCACGTTCATGGGCGTCATGCGCCTCGCTCGCAAGGCGGCGACATTGGTCGGCACTTTGGCGGTATTCTTTCGAACTCGGCATGGCGTGGAACGGTACCAACGCCACCGGGATTCGCAAACGCAGAAGCGCGCGCCTAATCTACCGGCGTACCGGCAATCTGAGAGCGGTCCAGCTTCTGCTTGGCCACACCAAGATCGAAAGCACAGTCAGATATCTCGGGATTGAGGTAGACGATGCTTTGGCAATAGCGGAACAAGTTGATGTCTGAAATACCCGGGCAGAGCGGACATACTCTGCCCGACCTCCGACCGCCGGTTTGGGCCAACAACGGACGCGACGCCCCGCCCGTAACAACCGGCCATCTATGGTTTGGGCAGCCGTCAAGCAGCCGAGGCACTCGCGAGCGGCTCCATCAGCGAACTCGCGGAGAACGGTTTTGTGAGATAAGATAGGCGAGACACCCGGATTGATACGCGGCCATACGAACGGCGCGGCTGTCGTTCCCAGTCATGTAGATGACCGGCAGGGAAATGCCAGCAGCTTTGAGGCCATGCCTCAACTCGATCCCTGACCCATCGCCCAGGTCGATGTCGAGAAGGACGCAAACCGCCCTGTCGAAATTGCTGTGATTTTCAAAAGCCTCGGCAGACGGAAACAGCAAGCTGGCGTAACCGAATTGCCGCAGCATTCGGGCTACACTCCACAGCATTGCGGCGTCGTCATCGACGACAAGGACAAGCTTGGAGGTGTCCATTGAATGCCCTCCGCAATCATGGGCGGGAGTGAGGATGGAAACGGCGATCACCATCACCAGACCGACCAGACCCATGAGCGCCACCAGCAGCATCGGCGTGTCAAACCTAGGCGGGCGGTTTCAATCCCGGTGAAGAAAGCCACTCATCCATGTGAGCAGCGGTTTCGGCTTGACGGGCTTTTCTTAGGAGATTGTCTCGTTCCTGGCCGGAAGGTTTGGTCTCAGCTTCCTCACGGAATCGCTCTGCTTCCTTTACCAGCCGATCAGGAAAGGTAAGGGTGTTCTTGAAACTACGTCTTTGCATGGTGCTACTCCTCTGCAAAAGGCGGGAGCACAACGCTCTCAACCACCACTGCCAGCCCGAGAGTGCGGTGGTGCACCTATGATAATTGAGGCGACTACGCGGCGATGGTCAAAATTGACCACACGGTTCGGAAATTAGGACACTGCTGACGATCAAATTAGGTAAACGGCTCGGAATTTGGACAGTACGGGCGTCACTAAGGCTGCCTTACGGTTGTTCCGGGTGAAGGGCTTTTTTCTGCGCATCTAGTTTGGCGATGAGCGCCTTGATCCGGTCAACCGTCAGTTGATCATTCACTGAGAACACTATTTTTTCGTAATGCTCGATCTTCTTGTCGAGTTCTTTACACTTCTCACACATTGGCAGTTCCGCATTGGCGAGAGCGCCCTGCTCAGTTAGACGGTTGAACTACCAGTTGTTCATCTCCATTAATTAGGACACTTCCAAATTCGAGTTAGGACACCGGGGCTCAAATACGGACAGTACCCTCGGCCGTGCAGGAGACACGTCCTGAAGAATTTTGTTCGTCCGGCCGACAGGACCTTTCAACACTATCTGCCTCTAGCGGACTTGTGCGGCGCAGCGCACCGCCGGTCACCCCTCCTCAAGACGACTGGAATTCGCGGTTCGCCCGAACTAAAATTAGCATCATCGGAACGGCAAGCCGGGGCGCCAAATGGCTAAGGCAAGGCGTAGGAAATCTTTCGACGTCACGATGTTCCTGAACACCGTGGGCGGCGGGAGGAGCGTGTCGAACTATCGAACGAACCGGGAGATTTTCGTCCAAGGCGATGTAGCCGATGCGGTCTTTTACATCCAGGACGGTCAAGTCAAACTCAGCGTCGTATCAGAGTTAGGGAAGGAAGCGGTCGTCGCTCTCCATGGGAAGCGAGACTTCTTTGGCGAGGGCTGCTTAAGCGGCCAGCCCTTGCGCCTGGCGACTGCCGCCGCGATGACGGATTGCGTCATTATGAGATTGGACAAGGCCGCCATCGTGCGCGTGCTCCACGAGGAACCGAAGTTCTCCGAAATGTTCCTGTCCTACATCCTGGCTCGCAACGCGCGCGTCGAGGCGGACCTGGTCGACCAGCTGTTTAATTCGAGCGAGAAGCGTTTGGCGAGATTGCTCCTTCTGATGGCGAACTTTGGCAAGGAGGGGCGGCCCGAGCCGGTCATAGCGAGGGTTAGCCAAGAGACGCTCGCCGAAATGGTCGGAACGACGCGCTCGCGGGTGAGCTTTTTTATGAACAAGTTCCGCAAGCTCGGGTTCATCCAGTACAACGGCGCCCTTGAGGTCCACAATTCCTTGCTGAACGTGATCCTTCACGACGATCCCAGCCTCAGGCGGTGAGCCCAAAGGTCTGTCAAACCCGGATCGAGCGACAGCCTAGGTTTGACCGAGGGCCCGGTCCGCGCGACGAGGGACCGTTACGGTAACGGCATAACCGGCCGGGGCATCGCGAGATCAGTGGGGATGACGAGCGGGTCGGCGTCGACGGCCAGCGTCCAGGCTTGATCGAGGCTGCTCAATGCAGCCGTGATTTCCCGGCAAAGGTCCACGAGATACTGGTCAAGCGCGACCGTTCCGACGTCGTCAGATTTATAAAGTTGTTGATGAACGGCTGCTATGGCCGCAACGCGCGCGGCAGCATTGTGGAATTGACCTGCAGCGGGCCCGGCGGTGTTAGCGTGCATGTACAGTAGGCTCGACACAATCTGCAAGCTGTTCTTGATACGGTGATCGACCTCCTTCATCAGCAGGTCTTTTTGCCGTCCGCTCTCTTCAAGGGCAAGCTTTGCCTTTTTAAGCTCATCTCGTTCGTTTAATTCGCGTAGTGATACCAATTCCTCAAATAGTCGAGTTCCCATCTCACAACGGGCCGCTTCAGGATATTCCAACAGCACCTTGGCGAGTTCCTCATGCTCGCGCAGCAGCTCTTTTACATCGTCTTCAAGGGCCAACTCCGGATGCATCAACGTCCAATAGTGAGCTCACCGGATAAACGTCAGAAATCCGATTAGCAGCTCGAATTTTTCGCCGCCAAGCGCGGTGCGCAGTGCTCGCTTCGCCCGGTTGGCCGCGCTGGTTGAAGAAAAAGCACAGTGGCCGCAGTTAGCAGGTCCTCATCGTCGGAGGTCTCGGGTGAGGGCCAATCGATCGGTTCTGCGACGGCTTCCAGGCGGCCAAGCGCCGCCGCAACATGTTCATCGGAAGGTATGGAGCGCTGGAGCAGACGAACCAACCGTCATCACCGGCATCCGGATCGCCGGCCGACCGACCGAGTCCCAACAGGAAGCCGCAGTGTCGCGTAATGCAGTAGCGAACTTCGCAAAAGCGCGAGAGATAGACAAACAGCCGTTCCTTGAACAGCGTCGGGATCGGGGTGTCCAGATAGGCTGACTTCGCGAACAGCCACAATTCGCGAATTCCCTAGACGGATTAACAGGGAAATTAATTCGGGAAACAGGGAATTTTCCCGACGTATTAGGGAATTGAGGATCAGCAATTGCGGCACCCGTCTCGACGTCCGCTTATCGTTCGAAAGCAGACATTCGTCGGCGCAATTGGGATGTCCGCTAAGGGCCAAAAGGCGACATTCGCCGACATCATTCGCATCATTCGATCACCTCGTCGGCACGCGCAAGCAGCGCTGGGGGCACGGTGAGACCGAGCGCTTTGGCAGTCTTCATATTGATTACCAGTTCGAACTTGGTTGGCCTCTCTACTGGCAGCTCGGAAGGTTTTGCGCCTTTGAAAATCTTGTCCACGAAGCTGCTGGCACGGCGGAATAAATCACCCGTGTCGGCGCCATACACAGACAATCCGCCATTAGCGTAATGTCGGAATAAGTAGTTTGCAGGCAGATGATGTTTCGCCGCCAGCGCGATTATTCGTGGAGCCTCGACATAGGTTAGAGGATCGCCGAAATCAATGATCGCATCGGCGTGTTTGGGAGGCGGCCGAGGCGAAGGCGACGTCGAGCTCTTCGGCCTTGGTCGCTTCGACAATTAGCAGAACGATACCCAACTTCCGCGCCACGCCGGGAAACTCCGCAAAGAATGGCCTTTGCATCGGGTTGTGCGGGTCGACCAAGAGCGCAATCCTCGACGCGCCCGGCACGAGTTCCCGAAGGATTTCAAGACGTTTAGCGAGGAAGTCATCGGGTATATTGGTCGTAAGACCCGTTATGTTGCCACCTGGTCGCGCCAGGCTTTGCACGAGCCCGAGCCGCACGGGGTCGGCCACAGCCACGAATACAATTGGGATGGTGGCAGTCGCCGATTTCAAAGCTAACGTTGCGGACGGTCCCGCCGCAACAAATACATCTGGACTGAGTTTAATCAGCTCGGCGACTTAAGCCTCCAGTCGATCGGGAGGGTGAGAAAAACGATACTCGACAACCAGATTTCTTCCCTCCGTCCAGCCGAGGGTCCGCAGATCATCAAGGAACACGCGCTCGGCCGGGTTCAGGGCCTGCCCGCTCCCATCACCGATCGCGAGAAAGCCAAGTCGGCGGCGACCGCCCTGTGCCGAAGAACGCCGCGACGAAACGAGCAGCGCCGCAGTAGCCGCTATGAACTCCCGCCGCTTCATTCGATCCTCATCGCATCTTGAGGATGACGGGGAGCAGAGTATCAGGTCTCGACGGTCCGGCGGGGGCTAATGCTGTGCCGCAAGCGCGGCGCGATGGCGCACGTCCGGTTTGGGTCACTTGTGGACAGTTGCTCAAGCCAAATCGAGGTCGGCTAAGCCTCAACAAGCCGACATGGCATCTGAACGAACGTCCGGCACGTGACCCGAGTTTCTCGGCCGGCTCTGAGACAACGCGCACAGACGAACGCCGTGAATTGCGCGCCCGTTCGTTCGTCGGTGCAGTTATGTTCGACCACGTTGGTCGTGACAACACTGTCCAACTCGAAGCACCGCTTGCAGATGAGTGATAGGTTCGCCAAGGGAAGCCCTTCCAGAACCATCGGGTCAGAGGCCGACCGTCAGATGGGCCGGATCGCTTTCTGACCTCTGTGGTCATTTCATCGCGGTGTCCGCCTAACTGACCACCTTCCGCCCCAGTCCCCCTGCCACAGAAAAAAGGGCTTCAACGGTATTCAGAACTATCCGCGTTCGGCAGTGATGATGGCGGTTACGTCTTTGTCCTTGCGCCAAGATCTTTGACACCAGTGGGAACCACCTCATCAGAAATCGCGTGACCGAGACCGGCCGATGTAATCGGAAGAACGCTGATGCCTTCGTCGTCGATCGACCCGGCCTTCACCGTCTTGGTTGAAGCACTGCGATATCGCTCGCGACGATTCGGCGAAATGCCACAGGCCGGCCGAGTCAAGCGGAAAAATTGGAGCGGGTCGCGGCTCGCTCGCTTGCGAGTAGCAAGTCCTGCCCTTCACTTGCCGGCCGGCTTTAAAGAGCTTTCCGTCCACCCTGCGCATGAGGGATTCCTCATCGGATGCTCGCCCACAAGGGCGTCGCGTCGAGCCGAAACTGCTCGCCGAGATCGAGTACCGAACGAAATCGACGGAGGGAAGGCTCAGGCACTCTTTCTTCCGAGGATTGCGGGAGGACCCTGACGGACGACTTCGATCGCTTCCGGCGTAGGCGAAGAAACCGTTGGATAGCGCCCTGATCGTGCCTCAAGCTATGGTGGTCGTTTCCAAGGGTACATCAAGCTGAACGGTTACGCCTTTTGGCGTGTTGGACGCCACCGCCATGCGTCCGCCGAGTTGAGCGATCAGGCTCTTGATCACCTTGAAGCCCAGGCTTGCGCGTGGTTCGTCGATATCGAAATCCTTCGGCAGTCCAATTCCGCGATCGAACACCTCGACATGCAAATCGGCACCTCGCCGTTCACCCAAGACCTGGATTTCGCCAGATCCATCGGGGTAAGCATGTTTGGCGGAATTCGTCACGAGCTCATTGATCAACAGGCCCAGCGGGATCGCCTTGTCGGCCGAAATCATCAAATGACCAAAGCTACAGACTACCTTGTGGGAAATCGTTTCCTGTAGCTTGCCGCAAAGCTCACCGGCGAAGTCGGCGATGTCGACAAACCCGATCTTGTCGCTGCGCCACAAATGGTCGTGGACCTGGGCAATCGTGGTGATGCGCGACGCAGCGTCCTTGAGCGCATTTTGGACTTCCTCCGACTGCGCGCCGCGGCTCTGCACCCGCAGCAGCCCGACCACCGATGCGAGGCTGTTCTTGACCCGGTGGCTCATCTCCCGCGTCAGCATGGCCTGGTGATCGAGGGCCTGCCGCAGATCGGCGTCAGCATGCTGGCGCTCGATGGCGATGCCGAGCAGCCCAGCAAAGCCGGCGAGGAAGTCCGCGTCTGCGACGTCGAACTGCCCGGATTCGGGACTGTCAACCTCGAGGACGCCGAATGGCAGATGCCCTTCGCCGCCTCGCGCGATCAGGACGTTGATTGCGCGCCGGATCCCGTGATCCGTCAGGAGCTTCGGCGTTCGAAACCGCGTTTCTTCCTGAAGATGGTTGGAGATGACCATTTGTCCGGTCTGGAAAGCGTAGCC
>Ga0070679_100004828_pt1 | contig 12431 bp, 8 predicted proteins | sample KBSC63BmetaG_FD_65652 | JGI IMG/M metagenome (GOLD analysis project Ga0070679, IMG submission 65652) | Corn rhizosphere microbial communities from Kellogg Biological Station, Michigan, USA - KBS C6-3B metaG | ecosystem: Host-associated > Plants > Roots > Rhizosphere | place: USA: Michigan... | reverse complement strand
GCTCGTCCTCGGCGCCGGCGTGATCGGCGTCACCGCGGCGTACGAGCTGGCCGGCGCCGGCCACGAGGTCGTCGTCGTCGATCGCCAGCCCGGCGCCGCGCGCGAAACCAGTTTCGCCAACGCGGGAGAGGTGTCGCCGGGTTATTCCGCGCCCTGGGCCGGTCCCGGCGTGCCGCTGAAGGCGCTGAAGTGGCTCGCCATGCACCACCGCCCGCTCGTCATCCGGCCGCGTCCGGACATGGCGATGCTGCGCTGGTCGGTCGCCACCCTGCGCAACTGCACGGCGGCGCGCTACGCGATCAACAAGGCGCGCATGGTGCGCCTGGCCGAATACAGCCGCGACTGCCTGCGCGCGCTGCGTGCGGCCACCGGCATCGCCTACGACGAGCGCACGCAAGGCACGCTGCAGCTCTTTCGCACGCAAAAGCAGTTCGACGCGAGCGCCGGCGACATCGCCGTGCTGAGAAAGAGCGGCGTCGCCTTCGACCTGCTCGACCGCGATGGGTGCATCCGCCACGAGCCGGCGCTCGCGCGGGTGCGCGAGAAGTTCGTCGGCGGCCTGCTGCTGCCGGGCGACGAGACCGGCGACTGCTTCAAGTTCACGCAGCAGCTGGCCGAGCTCGCGCGAGCGCGGGGCGTCGGCTTTCGCTTCGACACGCCGATCCGCGCGATCGCGCGCGGCGGCGATCGCGTCGAAGGCGTCGTCCTGGAGAGCGAGACGCTCACCGCCGATGCCTACGTCGTCGCGCTCGGCAGCTATTCGCCGCTGCTGCTCGATCCGCTCGGCGTGCGCATCCCCGTTTATCCGGTCAAGGGCTACTCGATCACCGTGCCGATCCGCGATGCGCAGGCGGCGCCCGAGTCGACCGTGATGGACGAGACGCACAAGGTCGCGGTGACCCGCCTCGGCGAGCGCATCCGCGTCGGCGGCACGGCCGAGCTCGCCGGCTACAGCCTGCGGCTGCACGAGGCGCGCAGGCAGACGCTCGCCCACGTCGTCGGCGATCTGTTCCCGGGCGGCGGCGATCTGGCGCGCGCCGAGTTCTGGTGCGGCCTCAGGCCGATGACGCCCGACGGCACGCCCGTCGTCGGCCCGACGCCCATCGCCAACCTCTACCTCGCGACCGGCCACGGCACGCTCGGATGGACGATGGCCGCCGGCACCGCGCGGGTGATCGCCGACGTTGTCTCGGGCCGCGCGGCCGGCATCGATCTCGACGGGCTCACCGTCGCGCGCTACGTGGGCGCGGTGCGCCGCGCATGAGCTGCGGCGATGGAGCCCGTCCGCGTCGTCTCTCCACTCGCGGGCACGCTCGTCGCGCTCGCCGTCGAGCAGGGCGCTGACGTCGCGGCCGGCGAGCTGGTCGCGCTCGTCGAGTCGATGAAGATGGAGCACGAGGTGCGCGCCAGCGCGGCAGGCACCGTCGAGTCGCTGCGCTGCAGCGTCGGCGACCTGGTCGGCGCGGGCGAGGAGATCGCGCTGCTCGCGCCGCACGCTGCCGCGGCGCCGGGCGCGGCGTCGACGGCGCGGCGCACGACCCGCGCCGAGGCGCTCCGCGCCGATCTGCTCGAGCTGCGCGCGCGCGAGGCATTGCTCGCCGACGCGAGCCGGCCGGCCGCGGTTGCCAAGCGGCATGCGCTCGGGTTGCGCACGGCGCGCGAGAACATCGCCGACCTCTGCGACGCCGGCAGCTTCGTCGAATACGGCGCGCTCGCGCATGCGGCGCAACGCCGCCGGCGCGAGCTCGACGACCTGATCCGCAACACGCCCGCCGACGGGATGGTCACGGGCATCGGCACCGTGAACGCCGCGACGTTCGGTGCCGAGCGCTCGCGCGCCGTCGTCATGGCGTACGACGCGACCGTGCTCGCCGGCACGCAGGGGACGCGCAACCATCAGAAGACCGACCGGCTGCTCGGCATCGCCGCCGCCGAGCGCCTGCCGGTCGTGCTGTTCGCCGAAGGCGGCGGCGGCCGGCCGGGCGATGTCGACATGCCCGTCACCGCGGGCCTGCACGTGCCGACCTTCGCCAGCTTCGCGCGCCTGAGCGGACGCGTGCCGCTGGTGGGGATCGTCGCCGGGCGCTGCTTCGCCGGCAACGCAGCACTCGTCGGTTGCTGCGACGTCGTCATCGCCACGCGCGAGAGCTCGATCGGCATGGGCGGGCCGGCGATGGTCGAAGGCGGCGGGCTGGGCGTCTTCCGTCCCGAGGAGATCGGCCCGAGCGATGTGCATTCGCGATCGGGGGTCATCGACGTGCTCGTTGCCGACGAGGCCGAAGCGGTCGACGTCGCGCAACGCTATCTCGCCTTCTTCCAGGGTCGCACCGCTTCACCGCAGTCGAGCGACGGCACGCCGTTGCGCGAGCTGCTGCCCGAGAACCGCCTGCGCTCGTACGACATCCGGGCGGTCGTGCGCGCGCTCGTCGACGCCGATTCGACGCTCGAGCTGCGCGCCGGCTTCGGGGCGGGCATCGTCACGGCGCTGGCGCGGATCGACGGCCGGCCGATCGGCGTTCTCGCCAACAACCCGCTGCACCTCGGCGGCGCGATCGACGCCGACGCGGCCGACAAGGCCGCGCGCTTTCTCCAGCTTTGCGACGCGCACGCGCTGCCGATCGTCTCGCTGATCGACACGCCCGGGTTCATGGTCGGCCCCGAGATCGAAAGCCGCGGCCAGGTGCGCCACGCGAGCCGCATGTTCGTCGTCGGCGCGCAGCTGCGCGTGCCGGTGGCCGCGATCGTGCTGCGCAAGGCGTACGGCCTGGGCGCCATGGCGATGGCCGCCGGCAGCATGCACACGCCGGTCGCGACGCTCGCCTGGCCGAGCGCCGAGTTCGGCGCGATGGGGCTCGAGGGCGCGGTCGAGCTCGGCTATCGCAAGGAGCTGGCGGCGGCGGCCGAAGGCGGCGAACGCGCCGCGCTGCGCGAACGGCTGACGGCCGAGCAGTACGAGAAGGGCAAGGCGATCCACATGGCGGAGACGCTCGAGATCGACGCGGTCATCGATCCTGCCGAGAGCCGCCGCTGGCTGCTCGCCACGCTCGAGGCCGCCCGCCTGCCTGCGCCGGATGTCGGCCGCTTCGTCGACCCGTGGTAGTCGGGTCCGCGCCGCGACGTTTCGTCGTTCGACAGGAGTCGACGGCGCCGGTCCGCCTGCCATCGAGACGGTTCGGTCGGCGTTCTCCGACACTCGCAGGAGCACGCACCCCACGCGCTGTTCGGCTCCTCGCGGCGGCGCGAGCAGGAGACTTGTGCGACGCTTGTCGTCGGCGCGCGCCGACGCGCGCGAAGGAGCCGTTCCAATGAAGCCGCCCACCTCTTCCGGCCATGCGCCGCGTCGCTTCATGCCGCGCTGGGTCAGCGCCGGCGGTCTCGCCGCGGCCCTGTCCGCCCTGACGCTGGTTGCGTGCGGCCCGCACGACGATGCGGGCTCGGCGCGCCAGGCGGTGACCTCGACGCCGGTGGCCAACAGCGCCGCCGCGACGACTGCGCCCGGCGGGACGACGGCGGGCGCGACACCGGTCGGCACGCCCGTCCCGGCGGCGGCGCCGCCGCGCGTCGCTGCCGCGCCAGCGCCCGCGCCGGCGGCCGTTGCGCCTCCGCCTGGGAGCGTGGCGCAGGCACCGGCTGGCGACGATCGCGTCGAGGCGCGGCCTGCGCCCGCTCCCGCAGCGCGGAGCAACGCGCGCGTGGCCGCCGGACCGGCGGCCGCGAGCGGCAGGCTGGGATCGATCGAGTCGATCGAGCCGATCCGCGAGCGGCCGCAGGGGACCGGCGCGGGCGCGGTGATCGGCGGTGTCGCCGGCGCGGTCCTCGGCAATCAGTTCGGCCACGGTCTCGGCCGGGCGGCGATGACCGGCATCGGCGCTGCCGGCGGTGCGATCGCCGGCAACAACGTCGAACGCAACGTGCGCAAGACGATCGTCGGCTACCGCGTGCACGTGCGCCTTGACGACGGCGCGACGCGCACGTTCGAACGCAAGCAAGTCGGCAACCTGCACGTCGGCGATCGGGTGCGCGTCGACCGCAACGGCTTGCGCCGGGCCTGAGCTGCGCACATGCCGACGTCGGCGGGCGGTCGCATCGTCGTCGGCGTGGGCGGGTGGGTCTACGAGGGCTGGCGAGACAACTTCTATCCGCCCGGGCTCGCGCATGCGAAGGAACTCGCGTATCTGAGCGAGCGCGTGACGGCGATCGAGATCAACGCGACCTTCTACCGCAACCAGACGCCTGCGAGCTTCGCGAAATGGCGCGACGCGACGCCGGAGCGGTTCGTCTTCAGCGTCAAGGCGACGCGCTACGCGACCAACCGGCGCGTGCTCGCCGACGCGGGCGAGTCGATCGAGCGCTTCCTCGCGAGCGGGCTCGCCGAGCTCGGCCCGAAGCTCGGCCCGATCGTCTGGCAGCTCGCGCCGACGAAGTCGTTCGACGCCGCCGACATCGATGCGTTCTTCCGGTTGCTGCCGGGCAAGCTCGCGGGTCTGCCCTTGCGTCATGCGATCGAGGTGCGGCACGCGAGCTTTCGCTGCGCCGAGTTCGTCGAATTGGCGCGCCGCCATCGCGTCGCCACCGTGTTCGCCGACACCGACGACCACCCGTCGTTCGCCGATGCGAGCGCGGACTTCGTCTACGCACGACTGATGCGCTGCACCTCGGACTGCCCGACCGGCTACCCGCAGCCGGCGATCGCCGATTGGGCAGAGCGGGCACGCACCTGGAGCGTCGGCGGGGATCCCGCCGGCCTGCCGACCGTCGCTCCCGCCGAGCCGCCCGACGGACCGCGCGACGTGTTCGTCTATTTCATCAGCGGCGCCAAGGATCGTGCGCCGGCCGCCGCCGTCGCGCTGATCTCCGCCATCGGGCCGCTGGCCAGCGGACGCTGAACCGCCCGCGACAAACGAACGAAAGCCTTGCCCGCGTCGCCGCGCGGCAAGGCCTTCGAACGTCGAGAGAGCCTGCTATGCGCCGCGGTTGCGGCCGAACAGGAACGTCGCGATGGCGAGGATGATGAAGACGACGAACAGGATCTTGGCGATGCCTGCCGCGCCGGCAGCGATGCCGCCGAAGCCGAACAGCGCTGCGATCAGCGCGATCACGAAGAACACGACTGCGTAGTGAAGCATGACTGACTCCTGTTGAGCGCCGGGCGGCGGCGCCGCACGGGGATGTGCCATCTTCGCCGCACGCGCGGCGCGCCTTGATAGGCTGAGTCGCTGATCGCCTGTCGGGGGCGCGGGGCAGCGCGTGTCGGACCGCTCCGACGCTGACGAGGCGTGCGTGTCAAACTTGTCGCTCCTTCTCTCGTGTCGCCTCCGCGTTGCGCCCCATGTCCGCTGCCGATGCCTCTGCCTTCCGCTCGCCCGCTGCCGGGTCTTCGGCCAACGAGCGGCCGCCGCGCGCTGCCGCGACGATCGTCGTCCTGCGCGACGGTGCGCGCGGCATCGAGTTGCTGCTGTCGCGCCGTGCCGAGCGCGGCGACCACAACAGCGGCGCGTGGGTGTTCCCCGGAGGCATCGTCGAGCCGGGAGACGCGCTCGCGCACGGCGCGTGCGCCGGCCTCGACGACGCCGAGGCGAGCCGGCGTCTCGGCGTCGCCAGCGGCGGCCTCGACTACTACGTCGCCGCGATCCGCGAATGCTTCGAGGAATCGGGACTCCTGTTCGCGCGCGGCGAGGGCAGCGCGCTCGTCGATCTCGACGGCCGCGACTCGGCGCGCCTGTCGCCCTGGCGCGTCGCGCTGCACCGCTGCGAGCGCAGCATCGCCGAGTTCTGTGCCGCCGAGGGGCTGTGCCTCGCGGCTGACCGGCTCGTCTACCTGAGTCACTGGCTGACGCCGCTCGGACGGCCGAAGCGCTTCGACACGCGCTTCTTCGTCGCCGCCGCGCCGCCGGCGCAGACGGCCGCGCACGACGGCACCGAGCTGGTCGAGCAGCTCTGGATTGCGCCTCACGAGGCGCTCGCGCGCAGCGCTTCGCTGCGCCTCTTGACGCCGACGCAAAAGACGCTCGAGACGATCGGCCGCTTCGCGACCGTCGCCGAGGCGATGGCATGGGCGGGCGCGCCGCGCGCCGTCGCGCTCGTCATGCCGCGCGTCGCCGGCGGCCGCGACGGCACGCGCCCGGTGCTGCCGGAAGAGCCCGCCTGGGCCGAGCTCGGCCGCATCGACCCCGCCGGGCACGGCAACGGGTCGTACGACATCGTCGCCGACTGTCCTGTTCGCTTGTCGGAGCGCGTGATCCGCGTCAGTGCCGACAACGGCAGCGTCATGACGGGCCCGGGCACGAACACCTACATCGTCGGCGGCAGCGACGCCGGGCGCTGGTCGGTGATCGATCCCGGGCCGGCCGACGATCGGCACGTCGAGGCGATCGTCGCTGCCGCGCCCGGCCCGATCGACCGCATCTTCGTCACCCACACGCACAAGGACCATTCGCCGGCAGCGCTGGCGTTGAAGGCGCGCACCGGCGCGACGCTGTTCGGCCTCGCACCGGCGCACCGCGAATGGCAGGACACGACGTTCGCTGCCGACGTCACGCTGCACGGCGGCGAGCGCGTGGCGATCGGTGAATCGACGCACCTCGCCGTGATCCACACGCCGGGCCACGCGAGCAACCATCTGTGCTATCTGCTCGAGGAAGAGCGAACGCTCTTCACCGGCGACCACCTGATGCAGCAGTCGACCGTCGTGATCAATCCGCCCGACGGCGACATGGCCGCCTACCTGGCGTCGCTGCGCAGCCTGCTCGCGCTCGACCTCGACTGGCTCGCGCCCGGTCACGGCTTCCTCATGGCCGAGCCGCGTGCCGCGATCGAGGCCGTGATCGCGCATCGGCTGAAGCGCGAGGCGAAGGTGGTCGCGGCGCTCGCGGAGCTCGGGCCGGCGTCGCTCGACGATCTCGTCGCGCGCGTGTACGCCGACGTGCCCCAACGCATGCACCCGGTGGCCGCCCGCTCGTTGAGCGCGCACCTGCTGAAGCTGCGCGACGAGGGGCGCGCGTGCGAGTCCGCGGGCCGCTGGGCGATGGCCAGCGAGAGCGCGAGCGCGAACGCTCGCTGAATCCGACGCGGCGACCCTACATGCTGCGGCGGTACTGTCCGCCGACTTCGAACAACGCGTCCGTGATCTGTCCGAGCGAGCAGACGCGCACGGCGTCGATCAGCACCTCGAACACGTTGCCGTTGGCGATCACGGTGTCCTGGAGCCGCTTCAGCATCGCCGGCGCCTCGCTCGCGTGACGGGCGTGGAAGTCGGCCAGCCGCGCGAGCTGGCTTTCCTTTTCTTCCTCGGTCGAGCGCTGCAGCGCGATCTGCTGCGGCACCGCTTCGCCGTGCCGGTTGCGGAAGGTATTGACGCCGACGATCGGGTACTCGCCGGTGTGCTTCAGCATCTCGTAGTGGAGGCTTTCCTCCTGGATCTTGCCGCGCTGGTAGCCGGTTTCCATCGCGCCGAGGACGCCGCCGCGCTCGCTGATCCGCTCGAACTCGGCGAGCACCGCCTCCTCGACGAGCTCGGTCAGCTCGTCGATCACGAACGCGCCCTGGTTCGGGTTCTCGTTCTTCGCCAGCCCCCACTCGCGGTTGATGATGAGCTGGATCGCCATCGCACGCCGCACCGACTCCTCGGTCGGCGTCGTGATCGCCTCGTCGAAGGCGTTGGTGTGCAGTGAATTGCAGTTGTCGTAGATGGCGATCAGCGCCTGCAGGGTCGTGCGGATGTCGTTGAACTGCACCTCCTGCGCGTGCAGCGATCGACCGCTCGTCTGCACGTGGTACTTGAGCTTCTGGCTGCGCTCGTTGGCGCCGTAGCGGTCGCGCATCGCCACCGCCCAGATGCGCCGCGCGACGCGGCCCATCACCGTGTACTCCGGGTCCATTCCGTTCGAGAAGAAGAACGAGAGATTGGGTGCGAAGTCGTCGACCTTCATGCCGCGCGCGAGGTACGCCTCGACGAACGTGAAGCCGTTCGAGAGCGTGAAGGCGAGCTGGCTGATCGGGTTCGCTCCGGCCTCGGCGATGTGATAGCCCGAGATGCTCACCGAATAGAAGTTGCGGACGCGATGCCGGACGAAGTACTCGGCGATGTCGCCCATGACCTTGAGCGAGAACTCGGTCGAGAAGATGCAGGTGTTCTGGCCCTGGTCTTCCTTCAGGATGTCGGCCTGCACGGTGCCGCGCACGTTCTCCTTCACCCACGCTGCGATCTTCTCGGTCTCGTCGGGTGTCGGCTGGCGGCCGTTGTCGGCGAGGAACTTGTCGAGCTTCTGGTCGATGGCCGTGTTGAGGAACATCGCGAGGATCGTCGGCGCCGGGCCGTTGATCGTCATGCTCACCGAGGTGCTCGGATCGGTCAGGTCGAAGCCGGAATAGAGTACCTTCATGTCGTCGAGCGTCGCGATCGAGACGCCCGAGTTGCCGACCTTGCCGTAGATGTCCGGCCGGCGCGCGGGATCGTTGCCGTAGAGCGTCACCGAGTCGAACGCCGTCGACAGGCGCTTGGCGGGCATGCCGGCCGAGAGCAGCTTGAAGCGGCGGTTGGTGCGAAATGCGTCGCCTTCGCCCGCGAACATGCGCGTCGGATCCTCGTTCTCGCGCTTGAAGGCGAACGTGCCGGCCGTGTACGGAAACGATCCGGGCACGTTGTCGAGCAGCATCCACTTCAGGATCTCGCCGTGGTCCTCGTACTTCGGCAGCGCCACCTTGCGGATCTTGTTGCCCGAGAGCGTCGTGTGGACCAGCGACGTGCGAATCTCCTTGTCGCGGATCCTGACGACGTACTCGTCGCCCGCGTACGCCTTCTGCATCTCCGGCCACATTGCGAGCAGGCGACGGGCACGCGCGTCGAGCCGACGCTCGCGCGCTTCGGCCAGTTCCTGCACGGCTTCGACGGCCTTGCCCTTGCCGGGATTGGCTTCGTTCAGCATCCGGCCGCTCTCGCGCAGCTGCTGGATCTCGCGCGCGAGACGCGCCGATTGCAGCGCGGCCGCCTTGTACGCGCGCACCGCCTCCACGATCTCGGCCAGATAGCGCGTCCTGGCGCCCGGAACGATCGGCACCTGGTGGGTGCTGTGGCGCGTCTGCACGCGCGGCAGCTTGCCGGGCTGGAGCGCCAGGCCGAGCTCGGCGAGCCGGGGCGCCATCGCCTGGTAGAGCGCGCTCACGCCGTCGTCGTTGAAGCGGCTCGCCATCGTGCCGAACACCGGCATCTCGTCGGGACGCCTGCCGAACGCCTCGCGGTTTCGCTGCACCTGCTTGGCGACGTCGCGCAACGCGTCGGCCGCGCCCTTGCGGTCGAACTTGTTGATCACCACGAACTCGGCGAAGTCGAGCATGTCGATCTTCTCGAGCTGGCTCGCGGCGCCGAACTCGGGCGTCATCACGTAGACCGGCACGTCGACGAGCGGCACGATCGCCGCGTCGCCCTGGCCGATTCCCGAGGTCTCGACGATGACGAGATCGAAGCCAGCCGTCTTGACGGCAGCGAGCACGTCCGGGAGCGCGGCGCTGATCTCGCTGCCGAAGTCGCGCGTCGCGAGCGAGCGCATGAAGACCCGCGCGCCGGCGGTCGCGGTGCCGTCCTGACCAGCGGGCCTGGACCACGGATCGATCGCGTTCATGCGGATGCGGTCGCCGAGCAACGCGCCGCCGCTCTTCCTGCGCGACGGATCGATCGAGATGACCGCGATCTGCAGGCGGTCGTCCTGGTCGAGGCGCAGGCGACGGATCAGCTCGTCGGTGAGGCTCGACTTGCCGGCGCCGCCGGTTCCCGTGATGCCGACGACGGGAGTCCTTGTCAACGCCGCCGCCGCACGAAGCTCGTCGCGCAGCGCGGCCGAGGCGGCGCCGCTCTCGAGGGCGGTGATCAAGCGCGCGAGCGCGCGCCTGGCCGGCTCGGCCGGGCCGCGGATCGCGGCGAGCGAGGTCGGCGCGTGCCCCGCGAGGTCGAAGTCGCAGCGCATCACCATCTCGCCGATCATTCCGGCCAGGCCCATCTTCTGGCCGTCCTCGGGGCTGTAGATCCGCTCGACGCCGTAGGCCTGCAGCTCGGCGATCTCGCCGGCGACGATCACGCCGCCGCCGCCGCCGAAGACGCGGATGCTCTCGCCGCCGCGCTCGCGCAGCAGGTCGACCATGTACTTGAAGTACTCGACGTGTCCGCCCTGGTACGAGCTGATCGCGATGCCTTGCACGTCCTCCTGAAGCGCCGCCGTCACGATCTGGTCGACCGAGCGGTTGTGCCCGAGGTGGATCACCTCGGCGCCCATTCCCTGCAGGATGCGACGCATGATGTTGATCGCCGCGTCGTGCCCGTCGAACAGGCTCGCCGCGGTGACGAAGCGCACCTTGTGCTGCGGTCGGTAGGCGGCGAGCGCCTTGTAGTCGGCGGAGAGCTCGGTCATCGTGATCCTCCACAGCGGCGCTCGCCCGGCCGCCCCGAGGGCGCCGCCGCCCCCTCGGGGGGCAGCCAACGGAGAGCGCGTCGCGGCCTCATGGCACCTTGATGTCGGCCAGCGCCGGATCGCCCGGCGGGTAGCGCAGCTTCAGCGCGCGCAGCGACTCGGTGACGACGGTCGCGATCATCAGGTTGCGATGCGTCTTCGAATCGGCGGGCACGACCGTCCACGGCGCCCAGGGCGTGCCGGTCGCGTCGATCATCGCGCTGTAGGCGGCCTGGTACTCGCCCCAGCGCTTGCGCTCGTCGAGATCGCCGACGGCGAATTTCCAGTGCTTGGTCGGATCGTCCAGGCGCGCCTGCAGGCGCTCGCGCTGCTCGTCCTTCGAGATGTGGAGGAAGAATTTCAGGATCACGGTGCCGGTTTCGCACAGCATCCGCTCGAAGTCGTTGATGTGCGCGAAGCGCTGCTTGGTCTCGCGTTCATCGATCCAGCGCCTGACGACCGGAACGAGAACGTCCTCGTAATGGCTGCGGTTGAAGATCGCGATCTCGCCGGCGGCGGGCACCTGGCGGTGGATGCGCCACAGGTAGTCGTGCGCGCGCTCCTCGTCGGTCGGCGCCTTCCAGCCGACCGCGCGCACGCCGAGCGCGCTCGTCAGCGCGAAGACGCCGCGGATGGTGCCGTCCTTGCCGCTCGTGTCGGTGCCCTGCAGGACGACGAGGAGCTTGAAGCGGCGGTCGGCCCAGAGCACGTCCTGCAGCTGGTCGAGCTCGGCCGCGAGTGCTTCGACGGCGGACTTGTCACGCGCCTTGTCGCCGAGCGAGAACGGCTTGGCGGACGGGTCGACGCGCGCGAGATCGAAGCCGCCGGCGCGCGCAGGCGCTTGCTCCGGCTGCGCTGGCGCGGCGCCGGCGTACTGGAAGTCGGCGATTCGCGCGTTGCTTTTCTTCGCCAAGGGAGGTCCGGAACGCGACCGGACGGTCTCGGCGCGGGCGAGCGACGATCGACGGTCGGGTCGAGCTCAGTGTAGCGCCGGGCCCTGCGCGACCACGGCGTGCAAGCCGGCGCGCGTCAGGCGCCGCTGCCTGCGCCCGCGCGGTCAGCGCCGCTGCCAGCGTCCTTCGTGCAGGTGCCAGCGCCCGTCGCGATGCTCCCAGCGGTGCGGCTGCCACGCGTAGCCGGGGCGCGGCTGCGTGTAATGGCCGCCGACCCAGCTGTGGCGGCCGCCGTGCCAGCCCCAGTAGCCGCCGATCCAGACGGCACCTGGGTACGGCGCGACCGGAATCGGCTCGTAGTAGGGCGCCGGCGGCCCGACGTCGGTGACGATCACGTCTCCGGCCGGCGCGTAGCCGACGGGTCGGCCGACCGGCGCGACGACGCACGCCGAAAGGGCGGCGCTGCAGACGGCGGCGAGGGCGAGGGTGCGGGTGGACATGGTTCGACTCCTGAGCAGCGAGCGCGGCCGTCGGCCGCGCCACCCTGTCTCAACCCATCCGGGCGCCGCCGCGACGACGCGCCGACGCCCGCTTTACAGTCCTTTTCGCGCCGCTGCACGGTCGGCGCGGAGACCGTGCATGATCGCGGCCAAACCCTGGGGAAGAGCGCCGTGGCCTTTCTCGCCGTCGATATCGGCAACACGCGACTGAAGTGGGCGCTCTACGACCAGGGCGCCCCGGGTGCGGCGATGCTGGCCGAAGGCGCCGTCTTCCTCGAGGCGATCGACAGCCTCGCCGAAGGGGCATGGCGCGATCTCGAGGTGCCGTCGAGCATGCTCGGCAGCGTCGTCGCCGGCGAGGGCATCCGCCGGCGCACGGAGGAGCAGCTCGAGATCTGGGACGTCGAGCCGCGCTGGGTCGTGACGAGCGCCGAGGCGTGCGGCGTGCGCAACGGCTACGACCACCCGATCCGCCTCGGCGTCGACCGCTGGGTCGCGCTGATCGGCGCGCGCAACCGCATCCTCGCGCGCGAGGCGCCGCGGCCGATCCTCGTCGTCATGGTCGGCACCGCGGTGACGGTCGACGCGCTCGACACCGA
>Ga0070679_100004826_pt1 | contig 12433 bp, 9 predicted proteins | sample KBSC63BmetaG_FD_65652 | JGI IMG/M metagenome (GOLD analysis project Ga0070679, IMG submission 65652) | Corn rhizosphere microbial communities from Kellogg Biological Station, Michigan, USA - KBS C6-3B metaG | ecosystem: Host-associated > Plants > Roots > Rhizosphere | place: USA: Michigan... | reverse complement strand
TCGATGGATATCCAGGTGTCGTCGAATTTCGAGCGTCTGCTGTTCGAAGCAACCGGGCGCGACGGCGCGCAGGTGCGCCGGCTGATGGGGTCGTTGACGCAGTCGCATCGCTTCTCACTGTCTTCCTCGTCATTGGCGGAAATCCGCGCCCTGTTTGCCGCCGGCCGTGCCGACGAGGATGAGACCGCCGCGACCATTCGCACCGCGCTGCGCGAGACCTCGCGCCTCGTCGATCCGCATACGGCGGTCGGCCTTGCGGTCGCGGAGAAGGAAACGCGCGATCCCGCGGTGCCGATGATCGTTTTGGGCACGGCCCATCCCGCCAAATTCCCCGACGCGGTCGAGGCGGCCTGCGGTGTGCGTCCGGCGCTCCCGGAATGGCTGGCGGACCTGCCGTCCCGGCCGGAGCGCGCGACACCGATGCCCGCCGATCAAGGCGCCATCGAACGGTTCATCTTGGCGGCGAGTCGTGCCGCGCGTGAAGGAGCAGCGGCATGAGCGTGGACGTCACTCGCCTCCCATCCGGACTGACAATCGTCACCGACGACATGCCGCATCTGCAGACGGCCTCGCTCGGCGTTTGGGTGGGGTCCGGCAGCCGCGACGAACAGCCCAACGAACACGGCATTTCGCACTTGCTCGAGCACATGGCGTTCAAGGGCACCAAGCGGCGGACCGCGCGGCAGATCGCCGAGGAGATCGAAGCCGTCGGCGGCGACATCAACGCCGCGACCAGTGTGGAGACCACGGCTTACTACGCCCGTGTGCTGAAGGCCGACGTGCCGCTGGCGCTGGATGTGCTGTCGGACATCCTGGCCAATCCGACGTTCGATGCCAGCGAACTGGCGCGCGAACAGAATGTCATCGTGCAGGAGATCGGCGCGACCGAGGACGCGCCGGACGATCTGGTGTTCGACTATCTGCAATCGACCGCGTTTCCCGACCAGCCGATGGGGCGCTCCATCCTGGGCACGCCGGAAACGGTGCGGAGCTTCACGGACCCGAATCTGCGCGCCTATCTGGGGCGCAATTATCGTAGTCCGGACATGGTGGTTTCGGCGGCGGGCGCCGTCGACCATCGCGCCATTGTCGCGGAGGTCGAGCGTCGCTTCGAAGGCTTCAATGGGCCGGCCGCCCCGGAGCCGGTCACGGCGCGTTTTGGCGGCGGCTCGCGGCTCGATGCGCGCGATCTCGAGCAGGTTCACATCGCGGTGGCGCTGGAAGGCCTGCCGCAGCGCGCGCCCAATCTCTACAGCCTGCAGGTGTTCGCCAACATTCTGGGCGGGGGGATGTCGTCGCGGCTGTTCCAGGAGGTGCGGGAGACGCGTGGCCTTTGCTACACGATATCGGCCTATCACGCGCCGTTTTCAGACACCGGCATGTTCGGTCTTTACGCCGGAACGGATGCCGCCGACGTGGGAGAGTTGATGCGCGTCGTGGTGGACGAAATCGCATCGGCCGCGAACAATATCACCGAGGCGGAGGTTGCGCGGGCCAAGGCGCAGATGAAGGCCGGTTTGCTCATGGCGCTGGAGAGCTCCGGCGCCCGGGCTCAGCAACTGGCCAATCAGATTTTTTCCTATGGCCGCCCCATTCCCTTGGAAGAGATCGTCAGCCGCATCGAAAACGTGTCGGTTGAAAATACGCGCGCCGCAGGCACGGCGCTAATCGCCCGCGCTCGGCCTGCCGTCGCGGCGCTTGGGCCTGGCAAGGGACTTGAGAGCGCGGCGACAATCGTGGAAGGTTTGAGACGCCACGCCGCTTGAAATCTTGTCATGGCTTTATTTCGCACGTTCAGTTCGCCTGAGCCGCTTCCGCCGATCGCGGGAGCGGGCGTGGTGCTACGCCCACCACAGATGACGGATCATGCCGCGTGGGTGGAATTGCGCGAGACCAGCCGCGCTTTCCTCACGCCGTGGGAGCCGACCTGGCCCGTGGACGACCTGACGCGCCCGGCGTTCCGCCAGCGGCTCCGGCGCTATGCCGAGGATATCCGGACCGATCAGGCCTACCCGTTCTTTTTGTTCCGAACCGATGACAACGCCTTGGTCGGCGGCTTGGCCCTCGCCAACATCCGCCGCGGCGTCGCCCAGGCGGGCAGTCTTGGTTACTGGGTCGGCGCGCCGTACTCCCGGCGCGGCTATATGACCGCGGCGGTTCGCGCGCTGATCCCGGCGGCCTTCGAATTGCTGCGGTTGCATCGGCTCGAAGCGGCCTGCATCCCGACCAATATTGCGTCGATTCGTCTGCTGGAAAAGACCGGCTTCCGGCGCGAAGGCTATGCTCGCTCCTATCTCTGCATCAATGGCATCTGGCAGGACCACCTGCTTTACGCCAAGCTCCAGAACGACCCAAGGGATTGAGCGCGGGCGCGAATCTGATGCCGAGGGGCGGCTGAAGGTGGCCTTGGGCATGCCACGTTCTGCCTGTTATAAGCCCCCGGTGGGTTGACCCGGATTGGACCATTGCGGACCTCAGCGTTGAACATGGGTGAATGGGCGTGACCGAATTTCGTTCGCGGAGCTCCGGCCTCGTTGTGGCGATAGCCGTGCTGGGACCGATTCTCGCCGGTTGTTCGTCGCCGTCGATGCCCTCGTTCTCGTCCGTATTCGGCTCGAAGCCGGCCGCCGCCGACAGCAACGCGTCGGCTGCCTATACGCCGCCGGCGAACTTTGAATGCCCTGATGTGGCGGTGCGGCAAGGTGCTGCGACGATGTCGTCTTCGGCCGACCCTTCGGAATCGACGGCGTTGAATCTGCGGTATCAGGTGACGCTCGGAACCACAGCCCGGGAATGCCGCGTGGCCGGCCCCACGGTGATGCTCAAGGTCGGCATGCAAGGACGCGTGGTCATGGGTCCGCAAGGCTCGCCGGGGTCAATCGACGTGCCTGTGCGATTCGCAGTGGTTCGTGAAGGCGTGGATCCCAAGACCATCGTCACCAAGCTGGCGATTATCCCTGTCGCGGTGCCGCCGGGTGACGGCAATGTCCTGTTTTCGCATGTCGAGGAAGGCCTGGATTTTCCCATGCCCAAGGGCAGCGAGATCGATTCCTATGTGATCTACATTGGTTTCGATCCTCTCGGCCTGCAGCAGAACAGGAAACCGGCACCAAAGCCGGCCCGCTCCCGTCGACCCACCTAAAGCCGGCGATCGCTGGCCCGTCTCCACGGGCACTGTGACGGGACTGCAACAGCTCGCGAATCCCGTGCGTTTGACGGTGGATTCGCCTAAAAAGGCGGCAACTGCCGCGCCTTTCGTCTTGTCGCTTTCCCGGTCGGCATGGTCCCCTCCGTCATCTTCACTTGAGTGGCGCGGGGGCGGCAGGTGTTCGTTGTCGGCGGTTGGATTGCAGTCGGGAGCCGACACTGGAGACCCCATCTCGCGCCAGATCTGACGGGAAGGGGCTGACTATGAAGAAACTGTTTTTCGCGGCCGTTGCCGCGCTCGCTTTTTCGGTACCGGCTTCCGCGGCCGATCTCATCACCAAGGCGCCGCCGATGGTCGCGCCCGCGGTGCCGGTGTGGGACGTGGCTTTCGGTTCGGCGATCACCAACGACTATATTTTCCGCGGCATTACCCAGTCGAACCATAAGCCTTCGGTCTCGGCTTATTTTGAGCCGCGCTACAACGTCAATCCGAACCTTCAGCTGTATATGGGCCTTGCCGGCAACAGCATCGACTTCCCCAATCGCGCTGCCGCCGAGGTTGACCTCTATGCCGGCTTCCGTCCGACATTCGGCAAGCTCAGTCTCGATTTCGGCGTCTGGTATTACTGGTACCCGGGCGGCAAGACCTTCGACGGGTTGGGCGGACCGGAGACCTGCACCAACGGCGTCTTTTCGCCATTCGGCGGCTGCAACACCGCCAAGAGCAATGCGAGCTTCATCGAAGGCTACGCCAAGTTCACCTACAACATCACCGATGCGTTCGTGATCGGCGGCAATTTCTACTATAGCCCGTCGTTTCTTAACACCGGCGCGGATGGCGAATACGTGTCCGGCACCGCCAAGTACACCTGGGCGGCGCTTCCGAACGGCGTGACGCCTTACGTTTCCGGCGAGTTCGGCCGCCAGTGGCTGGGCAACTCGGACGCGTTCTACGGCAACATCAAGTACGCCGACTACAACACCTGGAACGTTGGCTTCGGCTGGACCTGGAAGGTGTTTACGGTCGATCTGCGCTACGTCGACTCCGACCTGAGCAAGGCAGAGTGCAATGCCTTCACAGGAGACTTCACGGTGTCGACGGCATCGGTGGCGAATATCACACCGATCAACAGCAACGGATTTGGCTCGAACTGGTGCGGCTCTCAGTTTGTCGCGCGGCTGTCGGCCGATCTGACGGTGAATACCAATCTCAAGTAAGCCCGCTTGAGGCAGGTTTGCCGGAAAGCAGACTTGCACCCACGACGTGTTGTCCTCGCAGGCGGCGGCCCGGTTGGCCGCCGCCTGTTGTTTTGAGGGAAGGCGTGTTCAAGCCTCGGTCGGTGGCCGGGGCCGGTTGTTGCTATTCGGCGGCGGGCTGTGCCGCAGTCTCGCGCAGACGATAGCGATTGTCGTCGCGTTGAAGGAAAAGCCGCCGGCTGTGAAAGGCGATCAGCGTCGAGCGGTGCCCGATCGATACGATCGTCGCGCCAGGCAGCCGCTCTTGGAGCAGCCGGTAGAGCAGGGCCTCCGAGGGCTCGTCGAGAGAGGCGGTTGCCTCGTCAAGGAACAGAAAATCCGGGGCCTGAAGGAGAGCGCGGGCAATGCCGAGCCGCTGCTGTTCGCCGAGCGACAGCATCCGGTTCCAATGCGCCTCCTCGTCGAGGCGCGCCACCAGCGCCGGAAGTCCGACGGCGATCAGGACATTGGCCAGTTGCTCGTGGGTGTAGATGCTTGGCTCCGCCGGATAGGCCACCGCCACGGCAAGCGGCCCCACCGGGAAATACGGCCGCTGCGGCAGAATCGTCAGCCGGGCGTTCTCGGGTCGCGTGATGCGTCCCGCGCCGAACGGCCAGATGCCGGCGATGGCGCGCAACAGCGTTGATTTGCCAGCGCCGGAGGGGCCGGTGACCAGAACATGTTCGCCACGCGACACGGCAATGTCGTCAGCCGCGACCAGCGGGGTGCCCTTGGGCAGATTCACCAACACGCCGTCGAGCCGCACATCGTCCTCGCCGGCCTTGGTCGGCAGTTCGATCCGCGGCGGTGTCAACGCTGCGGCGCGTCCTGCGGCTGCCGACAATTCGAAGCCATCGAGGCGCTGGATCACCGATCGCCATTCGGCCAGCGTGCGATACACGTTGATGAAGAAGGACAGCGACGTCTGCACGCTGTTGAAGGCCGAGGCGGTCTGCATCAGCCCTCCCAGTTGCATGGCGCCTGCGAAATAAGCCGGACTGACCACGACATACGGAAAGACGGTGGACACCTGGGTGTAGCCCGCCGTGAAGAACGTGAGCTTCTTCGTGCGGATCATGATCCGCATCCAGTTGTCGGCGATGCGCGCGAAACGCTCCGACAGGCGTTCGGTCTCGATGCTCTCGCCGCGCATCAGCGCGATCTGCTCGGAGCTTTCACGCACGCGCACGAGATTGAAGCGGAAGTCGGCCTCGAGCTGCTGCTGCTTGAAATTGAGATCGACCAGGGGGCGTCCGATGAAGTGGGTGAACAGCGTTCCGGCCAGGGCGTAGATCAGCGCAGCCCAAACCAGATAGCCGGGGATATTCCACACGCTGCCGAACATATGCAGCGGAGCCGCGGCTGACAGCGCCCACAGGATGATGACAAACGACGCCAGCGTCACCAGCGCGCCAAGCAGCCCGACGCCGATTTCCAGCGTCCGTTCGACGAACAGCCGGATGTCGTCGGCGATGCGTTGATCCGGGTTGTCGGCGGCGTCGCCCAGAAGCTGCATGCGATAGTGATTGGCCGCGCCCAGCCAGTTGCCGAGATATTCCTTGGTCATCCATTGGCGCCAGCGAATCTGGAGCCACTGGTTGAGATAGATCTGATAAACGGCGAGCAGGATGTAGGCGACGGCAAGCAGGCAAAAGAACAGCAGCTCCCTGACAAACGAATCCCAGTTGCGCTCCTGCAGCGCGTTGTAGAAGCGGTTGTTCCATTGATTGAGCAATACGTTGATGCCGACGAGCGACAGCTCGATCGCGATCACCGCGAACAGCAGGGTGAGCCCCGCTCGCCGGTCTTCGGATCGGAAATAGGGTGTGGCGAGCCGCCAGATGGTGGCAAGCGTCGAAGCAAGGCCTTTCACGGGCAATCTCCTGTAGGGCGGTACGTGGGCAGCCGCGGCATCGGCAGGATGCCGTCAAAAGGAAACGAATCCCCCGAGGGCAATGTCACGCAAAAATGGGCTGGATCGAGGTGGAAGGGCATCCCCACGGTCTTGTGAAGTCTGACCAAGCCGATAGAGTTGTCGTTGTAGGCGGGTGGAATAGAAAGCATCCGCCAAGCGTTAATGACTGGAAATGCGAGGTTAACAACAACACGAACGCTGATTCTAGGGAGGGGTGACGCTCATGAAAAGGAAAACTGACGTCTCGAAGACAGGTCGTTCCAACACTTTCGGCCTCAAGCGCGATGAGCTTGGGAGTGACGCACTCAAAACACCGAACCGCCGGCGTTTCATGTTGGCCGCCGGAGTGACCGCGGCCACGGCAACCGTCGCGGCGCCGAGCGTGGTCAGCGCTCAGGGTGCGGTCAGCATGCGGTTCCAAAGCACCTGGCCGTCGAAGGATATTTTCCACGAGTATGCGATCGATTTCGCCAAGAAGGTCAACGATATGACCGGTGGCGATCTGAAGATCGAGGTGCTTCCGGCCGGCGCCGTGGTGCCGGCGTTCCAGTTGCTGGATGCGGTGTCCAAGGGCGTGCTCGACGGCGGCCACGGCGTGCTCGTCTATCACTACGGCAAGCAGACGGCGCTTGCGCTGTGGGGCTCGGGACCGGCGTTCGCGATGGACGCCAACATGCTGCTCGCCTGGCACAAGTACGGCGGCGGCAAGCAACTGCTCGAGAAGCTCTATGCGTCGATCGGCGGCAATGTGGTGTCGTTCCCTTACGGACCGATGCCGACCCAGCCGCTGGGCTGGTTCAAGAAGCCGGTCACCAAGGTCGATGACTTCAAGGGCATGAAGTTCCGCACCGTGGGTATCTCGATCGACGTGTTCAGCGGCATGGGTGCCGCAGTGAATGCGTTGCCCGGCGGCGAGATCGTTGCGGCGATGGACCGCGGACTGATCGAGGCGGCGGAATTCAACAACGCCTCGTCGGACAGGGCGCTGGGCTTCGCCGACGTCTCCAAGATCTGCATGCTGCAAAGCTATCATCAGAACGCCGAGCAGTTTGAGATCATGTTCAACAAGGACAAGTACAACGCACTGCCGGAGAAGACCCGGCACATCATCGCCAACGCTGCGGAAGCTGCGTCGCAGGACATGCAGTGGAAGGCGATCGATCGCAACTCGAGCGATTACATCGAGATGCAGACCAAGGATAAGGTCCGCTTCTTCAAGACGCCGGACGCCATCCTCAAGCGGCAACTCGAGGTTTACGACGAGGTTGCCACGAAGTATGCGGCGGCCAATCCGATGTTCAAGGAGATCGCCGAATCGCAACTGGCGTTCGCCAAACGTGCGACCCGCTGGGAGCAGGACTACGTCGTGAGCCGCAAGATCGCGTTCGACCATTACTGGGGTCCGAACGCGAAGAAGCCGATCTAACGGCACGGTGCCGGCGAGGCTCCATCCGGGATAACCGGGTGGCGCCTCGCCGTGCCGGCGTTGGCTGAATCATCTTGCATCGAGCGGCGGGGGCGAATGAACGTCCAAAACGTCTTGCACGCGATCGACGGCATCAGCACCTGGGTCGGCAAAGCGACCTCATGGCTGATGGTCATTTTGACGGCCGTCGTCTGCCTCGAAGTGTTCAAGCGCTACATCCTCAACGCTCCGACGGCGTGGATTTTCGATCTTGAGAACATGCTGTACGGCACGCTTTTCATGCTGTGCGGTGCCTACACGCTGGCGCAGAACGCGCATGTTCGCGGCGACTTTCTCTACAGCTCGATGCGGCCGCGGATGCAGGCGTCGCTGGATATCGTTTTGTACCTGGTCTTTTTCATTCCCGGCATCCTGGCGCTGGTCTATTCCGGCTACACGTTCGCCGTCGAATCCTGGCTGATCAAGGAACATTCCACCATCACCGCGGACGGGCCGCCCGTCTATCAGTTCAAGGCGGTGATTCCGATCGCGGGCGCGCTGGTGATGCTGCAAGGCATCGCCGAAATCATCCGCTGCATCGTTTGTCTTAAAACCGGCGAATGGCCGAGCCGCTTGAAGGATGTCGCCGAGATCGACGTCATCGAGGGGCAACTCGCCAACAGCGAATACGTCGACGAAGAATCGCGCAAGATCGCAATCGAACGCGCACACGAGATCGACGAGGCTGCGCGTCAGCGCGGCATGGGGGGAGATCTGCAGACATGAGCGATCCCGCACTCGGGCTCTTGATGCTGTGTCTGATCGTCGTCGTAATTGTCATGGGATTTCCGACGGCCTTCACCTTGATGGGCCTCGGAATGTTCTTCGGCTACATCGCGTTCTACGATCCGACGCAGCTTTTCACCGACAATAAAGTCTTCGATCTGATGGTCCAGCGCACTTACGGCGCGATGACCAACGACGTGCTGATTTCCATCCCGTTGTTCGTGCTGATGGGCTACGTGATGGAGCGCGGCGCGCTGGTCGACAAGATGTTCTATTCGATCCAGCTTGCGTTCCGGCGGGTGCCGGCGTCGCTCGCTGTCGCCACGCTGATTGTGTGCACGTTCTGGGGGATCGCCAGCGGTCTTGTCGGCGCCGTCGTGGTGCTGATGGGCGTCATCGCGTTCAATCCCATGCTCAAGGCGGGCTACGACGTGAAGCTCGCCTCCGGCGTCATCACCGCCGGCGGCACGCTCGGCATTCTGATCCCGCCATCGGTGATGATTATCGTTTATGCGGCGGTGGCCGGACAGTCGGTGGTGAAGCTCTATGCGGCCGCGATGTTTCCGTCGTTCTTTCTCGCGTTCCTCTATCTTGTCTACATCATCGGTTGGGCGCTGATTAATCCCAAGATCGCGCCGCAGTTGCCGGAAGAAAAAACCCGGGTTCCGGTGCCGGATTGGATGCGGCGATTTCAGGATGCCTATTCGAGAAACGTCTTTGCGGGCTTCGTCACGGCGCTGGTGTTGCCGTCGCGGGCGAGGGCCATCGAAACCGGCGCGGGTCGCGTCGGATATGGGCTGCTGCTGAAGAATTTCTGCATCTCGCTGACGCCGTTCATTCTGGTGGCCGGAACGTTGTGGCTGGTGTGGTGGTACGTGGTCATCCATCAGCAGGTCGCGCCGGAAGAGGCCGTCACCGGTCTGCAGCAACTCGGCACACCGGACCTTGCGACAGGTCCGGCAACGGCCGCGGAGCAAGGACCGCCACCCAACTTCTATCTCTGGTTTGGCGTGGCAGTCTTGCTCGGGGCCTTCGTCATCGTTCGCTATTACTGGCGGATGGATGCGGACCGCTTTGAGGTCCTGAAGCTCGTGTCGTCGTCGGTGATGCCGCTTGGCATCCTCACCATCGTCGTTCTGGGCGTCATCCTGTTTGGCATCACGACGGCGACCGAATCCGCGGCGGTGGGCGCCGCGGGCGCGTTCCTGCTGGCGTACCAGGCGCGAACGCTCGACTGGAAGCGCACCAAGGAAGCCGTCTATCTCACGGCAAAAACCACCGCGATGGTGTGCTGGTTGTTTGTCGGCTCGGCGCTGTTTTCCGGCGTTTTCGCGCTTCTCGGCGGTCAGGCGCTGGTCGAGCAATGGGTGCTGTCGCTCAATCTGTCACCCGTGCAATTCATGATCCTGTCGCAGGTGATCATCTTCATTCTCGGCTGGCCGCTGGAGTGGACCGAGATCATCATCATTTTCGTGCCGATCTTCCTGCCGCTGTTGAAGCACTTCAACATCGACCCGGTGTTGTGGGGCACGCTGGTCTTCGTCAATCTGCAGGCGGCGTTCTTGTCGCCGCCGGTCGCGATGTCGGCGTTCTATCTCAAGGGCGTCGCGCCCTCGCATGTCACGCTCAACCAGATCTTCAGCGGCATGATGCCCTATATGCTCGTCGTCATCGTGTGCATGATCATCATGTACATCTGGCCGGGCATGACGCTGTGGCTGCCGAATTACCTCTACGGCAACTAGGCCGCCGGCGTTCACGCGCCGTGCTCAGGTTTGGATTCGGCGGTTGCCACAATTGGTCGGTCGACGAAATGCCTGGGCTGCGCCCGGACCGGGTTGACGATCGGCGCGCGGTTCGCACAGATGGCGCCGTTCGTCGAGAGGATCATGATGGCCGGTGGAAAGCGAATTCTGCACGTGGCACGGCGTGCGTTGATCATCGGGGTCGCGGTATCGAGTTTCGCGATCCCAAGCTTGGCGCAGGAGACCGGCTTTCCCTTCGATAGCGAACTGTTCCTCGATGCGCAGCCCATGTCCGGCTCGAAGCGCATTCCCAACATGGATGTCGCGGCCAACGGCTCGATCGTCGTCGAGATGTGGTGCAATCGCGTGGAGGGGCAGCTTGTGGTGGCGGGCGACACCATCACCGCGGTGCTCGGCCAGCCCACCGATCGCTCATGCCGCCCCGCGGAAACGCAGCGCGATGCCGATCTTCTGGCGGCGCTCAATGCCGTGACGAACTGGCGGCGCGAGGCTGATGCGCTGGTGCTGGTGGGGCCGACGACGCTCCGGTTCAAGGAGGCGACCCACTAGCCTTGATCCGTTCGGGTTGAACGCGGTCGGACTTTGCGGTCGGCATTTCATCGCAATTTTGCAGCGAGGGTGGGCTTCACGCCTCGCCCCGCACGAAACAAAAAAGGGCCCGGCTTTTGGCCGGGCCCTCGTATTTGCCTGTCGGGCAAAGCTTACATCATGCCGCCCATTCCGCCCATGCCGCCGCCCGGCATCGCCGGCGCAGCCGCATCCTTCGGAATTTCGGCGACCATCGCTTCGGTGGTGACCAGCAGGCCCGCGACCGAGGCCGCATCCTGCAGGGCGCGCCGAACGACCTTGGCCGGGTCGACGATGCCCTTTTCGATCATGTCGACGTATTCCTCGTGCTGGGCGTCAAAGCCGAAGGTCTCGGACTTCGATTCCAGAATCTTGCCGACCACGATCGAACCCTCGACGCCGGCATTCTCCGCGATCTGGCGGATCGGCGCTTCGATGGCCTTGAGCACGATGTTGATGCCGGCCTGAACGTCCGGGTTATCGTTGGTGAGCTTGCCGACCGCCTTCTTGGCGCGCAGCAGAGCGGTGCCGCCGCCGGGAACGATGCCTTCTTCCACCGCAGCGCGGGTGGCGTTGAGCGCATCGTCGACGCGGTCCTTCTTCTCCTTGACCTCGATCTCGGTGGCGCCGCCGACCTTGATGACGGCCACGCCGCCCGCAAGCTTCGCCAGGCGCTCCTGGAGCTTCTCGCGGTCGTAGTCCGAGGTGGTCTCCTCGATCTGCGCCTTGATCTGCGCCACGCGGGCCTCGATGTCTTTCTTCTTGCCGGCGCCGTCGATGATCGTGGTCTTTTCCTTCTCGATCACGACCTTCTTGGCCCGGCCCAGCATCGCCAGCGTGACGTTCTCGAGCTTAATGCCGAGATCCTCGGAGATGAGCTGGCCGCCGGTGAGGATCGCAATGTCCTCAAGCATCGCCTTGCGGCGGTCGCCGAAGCCCGGAGCCTTCACGGCCGCGATCTTGAGGCCGCCGCGCAGCTTGTTGACCACGAGCGTGGCGATGGCTTCGCCTTCGACGTCTTCGGAGATGATGAGCAGCGGCTTGCTGGTCTGCACCACCGCCTCGAGCAGCGGCAGCATGGTCTGCAGGCCGGACAGCTTCTTCTCATGCAGCAGGATGTAGACGTCTTCCAACTCCGCGATCATCTTCTCGGCGTTGGTGATGAAGTACGGCGAGATATAGCCGCGGTCGAACTGCATGCCCTCGACGATCTCGACCTCGGTGTCGAGCGACTTGGCTTCCTCGACCGTGATGACGCCCTCGTTGCCGACCTTCTGCATGGCGTCGGCGATCATCTTGCCGATCTGCTTGTCGCCATTGGCGGAAATGGTGCCGACCTGGGCCACTTCGGCGGACGAGTTGACCTTCTTGGCGCGCTTTTCGAGGTCCTTCAGGACAGCGGCGACGGCGATGTCGATGCCGCGCTTGAGGTCCATCGGGTTCATGCCGGCGGCGACCGACTTGGCGCCTTCCTTCACGATCGCGGCGGCCAGCACGGTCGCCGTGGTGGTGCCGTCACCGGCGTTGTCGTTGGTCTTCTGGGCGACTTCGCGCACCATCTGCGCGCCCATGTTCTCGAACTTGTCCTCAAGCTCGATTTCCTTGGCGACG
>Ga0070679_100004824_pt1 | contig 12437 bp, 13 predicted proteins | sample KBSC63BmetaG_FD_65652 | JGI IMG/M metagenome (GOLD analysis project Ga0070679, IMG submission 65652) | Corn rhizosphere microbial communities from Kellogg Biological Station, Michigan, USA - KBS C6-3B metaG | ecosystem: Host-associated > Plants > Roots > Rhizosphere | place: USA: Michigan... | reverse complement strand
GGAACTTCTGCTCGCTCAAGAGCAGGACTAGAGGCAAACCCACATAGCCGAGGCCGATGACACCGATCCGCGCTGTGCGGTTATCCAGCCGGGCAAGGAATGATTCCACTTGCGCTGTATAAACAGATTCCATGGTTTTCATAACACCCTGAATGTTGGCACTTGGGCTGCCAACTGTGCAAAGCAACCGTTTATTGTGCCAGAACGCAGAAATCTTTGCTGTTCAACCGTTTACCACGAGACCCCCGACTGACTGCACGTCGGATGGGACAGGAAAAGTGAAAAGAGTTGCACAGTCGTACCGAACAGAGCTGCCGAAACCTTCGTATCGCCGGCTTCGAAGTGCTGAGTTGATACCATGGGCTCAGGAAGCTACTCACGTTTACTTATTTATTGATGAAAAAGAAAATTGTCTTCATTATTGTCCCTCTTGTAGCCGTCGTATTGTTCGCCGCCCTGGCGGGACGCCTGCTCGTTGCGGATTCACCGGAACGGTCGGATGCCATCGTGGTCCTGGCAGGCGACTCCATGGACACCCGCTATGCGCGCGGCATGGAACTGCTACGTCAGGGCTATGGCCATCATCTTTTCGTTGATGCCGCCGCTGACAGTCACTTTTTCGGCAAGACTCCGGCGGCTTATGCAGAAGCCTTCCTGAAGCAGGATGCCGGTGAGATGGCTGCCCAGGTGAGCGTCTGTCCGTTCGCACAGGACTCCACCATTACCGAAACAGCCTATGTCCAGAAGTGTCTCGCGCCAATCGGCGCAAAGAGCGTGCTTCTGGTCACCAGCGACTTTCATAGCGGCCGGGCGCTTTCCATCTTTCGCAAAAAGCTTCCGCAATATCACTGGTCCATGGCTGCCGCCTATGATCCCGATGTCTTCGGCATGCGATGGTGGCGACACCGGGAATGGGCCAAAACCACCTTTTTGGAATGGCTCAAAACCGTCTGGTGGAATGGAATTGACCGCTGGCGCTGAAGTCCCGGTTAAAAGTTCGGCCTAGCTCCTGTCCGGTTCGGAGTTGCCACCGAAGTGTGCAATCTTCTGCATACTGCGGAACTGCTTGCACGCTGCGATGAATGAGTTTTGGTCACATTCTCCTAAGTTGTTCATTTAACTGTTCAAAGTTCTTGCTGAATGGGCGCCAACCTTAGTTCTTTGGTACAGCGCGTGCGTATATACACCGTGTCGGCGCAACAGTTGGCGGCAATCCCTCCCCTGATTGCTGCTGCCGGAGCCTGCAGCTGATCCTGCTGTGTAACGCGCAGGCCCAGGACGCCGACCGGAGAAGAAGTTTTGATGTCATCGGCCCTACTGAGCAGTCCAGAAAGGGGAGAAAGCAGCCCCGCTGATATTTCGCCGCGTGCGGAGGCCAATGCCGCGCAGTTCGAGACCTTTATCGTCACTGGGCCACGCGCATTTGAACAGATCGTCCCCGAATGGGAGGCGCTGGATCAGTTTGCTACCTGTCCCATGCAGTCTTATGCGTGGATGCGGGCAGCCGCGGAAAGCTTCCCATCCGGCACTCCGTTTCTCGTTGCGGTGCGCCGAGAAAAAGAGATTACTGCGTATGCAGCGCTGGTGAAGCCCACGGGAAAGCGAAGGCTTGAGTGCCTGGGGCATGAGTTATTCGAGCCCACCATGTGCGCCTACGCAGATGAGCAATCGTGTTTTGGTCTGGCAAGTGCACTCCTTCAGCTGAAAGAGCCGGTGTTCCTGCGGGATATTTATGGCGACTCGGCCTTCAATGAAAAAATGCGTTCATCTTCCCGCCGCCAGGTCTGTGTCCCGCGCCCCATGCCTGCGCATCCGTTTGTGAAACTCAATGAGAGCTGGCTGGAACCCGAAGAACACCTGAATGCGGGCCGGAGATCGGATCTTCGTCGCGCGCGCCGCAATGCGGAAAGACTTGGCGCGCTTTCATTTCCTGTTGCCGAACCCACCACGGAAAATGTCGACGAAGTGATGGACGAGGTCTACGAAGTGGAATCGCGCAATTGGAAAGGCAGGACGGGCGGAGCGATCGCCATGAACCCCGCCCTCCAAAGGTTCTACCGCAATTACGCGCGCATGGCGGCGGCGAGAGGCATTGCCCGTGTTCTGCGGATGCGAATCGGGGCTGAAACCGTAGCGGTCCAGTTCGGAGTCGAGTTCAACCGTCGCTTCTGGCTTCTCAAGATGGGTTATGACGAGAGCTTCTCGCGCTGCTCACCCGGCATGCTGCTGATGTTGGAAAGCCTGCGAGATGCCGCCCATCGTGGCCTTGAGTACTTCGAGATGATGGGCCAGCGTGAACCGTGGAATCGAGTGTGGACGGATGAGGGTCACCCGGCGGTGTCATTTCGTTTGTATGCACCCGGATTGAATGGCCTCTGCGGCGCTGCAGCTGACGTTGTGGGCACAATCTGGCGCAAGGCGAAAGAAGCGCACCAAGCGCGCGCGTCTGAAAAGGCGATCATCGCCAGGGCGCGGAAGGGAACTCGAAGTGAGCAGCCTGCGTAGACTTGCCTCCACCGTGGTAAGGCCCGTGATCGAGCGCGCGGCGCGCGCCTATATCGCCGGTCCTGAACTGGATGACGCTCTCAAGATTGCCTGCGGTTTGCACACACGGGGGTATTCCGCTGCCATTGGCTATTGGGACGCCGCGAATGAAGCGCCAAGAGGCGTGGCTGATGCCTACCTTCAGGCGATCTCCTGTATGGCAGGCGGTACCCTCGATTGTTATGTCTCCATCAAGTTGCCTGCTCTCGACTACTCAAGAGACCTGCTCGAAGAAGTGCTCGCAAGTGCCATGTCTGCGAACGTTCGCGTCCATTTTGATTCCCTTGGGCCGGAAACGGTCGATCGTAGCTTTGCTTTGATTGATCGGGTAGTACCGCATTACTCGAATTTGAGTGTTACGCTTCCCGGTCGCTGGCATCGCAGCCTGCGTGATGCCGTTTGGGCGCGCGAACGAAACCTGCCTATTCGGATCGTGAAAGGTCAATGGGCAGACGAGTCAGGACTTGATCCCGATGCGGGATTTCTTGCGCTCGTGAAGAGCCTGGCCGGAAACATCCCGCGCCTTGCCGTGGCATCACACAATCCCACACTGGCGCGTGAATGCTTCAAATCACTCGAGCGCGCGGGTACGCAGGGCGAGATGGAACTGTTGCATGGTCTGCCGTCACAGGCGGTGCTTGCCACTGCACGAGAGATGAACCTTCCCGTTCGCGTTTATGTGCCCTACGGTCACGCCTGGCTGCCTTACTGCATCTCGCAGGCGCAAAAGAATCCAACCATCCTTTGGCGCACGCTCAAAGACGCGGTGTTCGGAGGGGATGTTCTAGTTGATCCCAGGTGACCGGGCGCATCTCTTCCATCACCGATTCCACTGAAGGCGGAAGAGGAAGTGGAGAATCGGCTCATCGTTGTCGGAGCTAGCCGGTTCAAGACCTGTAGGTCGCGACGAGGCGGATCTGGCCGAGTATTCTTCCGTTGAACTCGCGTACCTGTTCCGCTGGGATCCAAAACTCGAGGTGATGACTTCCTCCCACTTTCTGCACCTCAAAGCCCGTCAGATAGTCAGCATCCACATCGAACTCAAGCACGTGGCCCACAAAGCCGGAACGCTCGTCGCGCGTGTTCCAGTCTCGCGCAATCTGCTCAGCGTATTCACGATTGAGCACCGGATAAAAAATCGGCTGATCGGGAAGGCGCGGCGGGAACTCTTTCCAGCCGCTGGCTTCAATCAGGTTGAGTTCTTTTTCGCCCACCGGCCGGTACAAAGTGATCGTTTTCATTGAGGTGTTTAGTAATTAGTGATTAGAAGCTGTCTCACAAACGAGATCAATCGGCTCACACGGTTTGTGCGACCGGGGACAAAGTTGACACTTTATACCGGGCACATAGTTGACACTTTTTGGAGCCCGGGTTGAGGTTTTGGTTCTGCTTGAGAACCGGTAGATAGTAGCAGCCGTCGCTGAGGGAATGTGGAAATCCAGCGTGGTTTGCGGGATTTCCAAGGGACGAGGAAAGAGCTCTGCGGGATGGAGCTTGCGTGCTCCCAACCAGCTCTTTCCTCGTCCCATCATTTCCTAGCGAGTGCTTTCTTCTTTTCTGGGCAGCGGATGCGTCCGCAGCAGGTAAGAATCGAAGATGGCGATCGCCATGTGGGCAAAGTAGACCGTGTAATAGCGATCATCGATCTGTTCCAGTCCTACCACTTCACCGGCGAGGCTCTCGGTTAAGAACACCTTGTGGTTTTTCCAGCGGAACTGTCCACGTACCGCTACGCGCCGTGCCTGCACCGAGCTGTCATACTCCGGCTGAGGCACACGTGCCGGATACGTTCGGACCGAGGCCGAATAGCAAGAGGCTGGTGTGCACTGCCCCAAAGCTTCATGTGGCCGCTCCTGGTTATACTCGCGCCGGAAGCGATCGAACGCTCGCTGTTGCCCGCGTCGTGTGGCTGCCGGCGGTGATGCCGTTTCCGCTTTCAAGGTGCGATGCAATCGTTCGAGGCGGCCGTTCTGCTCCGGGTGCCCAGGCTGGATCCGCTCGGGAACGATCCCCAACTTGATCAAGTACACCGACAAGCGGGAAAGCCCTGCAACCGCGCGGGTTGCAAACGGTGGACCGTTGTCGCTTCGAATAGCGTCAGGAAGCCCGTACTCCCGAAAGGCGGCTTCCAGCACCGCCAGCACCTGCTCGGTGTTGGTGTGGTCCACCGCCTGACAGCGCAGCAGATACCGGCTACAAGCATCGCTCAGCGTAAAAGGATCGATGCGCTCACCGTCGCCGGTTCGGAAGTGGCCCTTGAAATCCATGCACCAGACCAGGTTCGGCCGCTGCGCTGCAACAAAAGGCTCGGTGTAAGGCGGAGTGCGGCGCCGCTTTCGTCGTGCAATGGTCAGCCCTTCACGATGCAGTAAATCGCCAATCGTGCTGATCACTGGCCACCCCATCGCCGGATAATCGCGCTCCAGCCGCCAGCGAAGCTTCTTCGGCCCCCAGCGCGGATGTTCACGCCGCAGCTCCAGGATCAGGTCTTCCTGCCATCGCGGCGTCTGATTCGGGTGCCGATGCGGAGCTCGACTTCGCTCCCGCAGCCCCGCCTCGCCATCCTCTTCGCGACGCTTCAGCAGCTTGTAGCCGGTCTGCCGCGAAATCTCATACATCCGGCAAAGCTCTGCCATCGAATACGCGTCACTGTCATAGTCGTCCAGAAATCCAGACCGCTGTTCCACCACATCGCTCACATTCCAAGGCATGCTTCTTTCCTACATGCCTCCGCTGTCCGGCTCGCGATGAAAGTGTCAACTATGTCCCCGGTTCAAACTGTCAACCATGTGCCCGGTTCGTACCGGTTTGTAGCACAGGCGCCATCGCCTGTGCAGGTCACTCTCCACTTGAGGCACGGACTCTTTGATCTTCTGCTTCCGTTTAGGTTTTCTCATTCCACGTCGCCAATGCGGGGGATATTCCTGACTCCGGGTCCCGGTTTCAACGCATTGGTGGCGATATTGTCAATTGCGGGAACGTGATGAAGTACGACCCGCAGTCTTTTTCAAGGTGCGGTAGTTTGCGGCGGCAGATTGTTTATTCTTCCGGCACAGGCGAGGGCACCTCCACCACAAAAAACCAACAGCGGGTTTGTTGGGGACCCCACGCCTGTGCTACACAGTTAACAAGAGCTACATTCAGCCTGCAAGAGAGAAGTCGGCCGGGCAATTCATCAACAGCCGCGAACCAACATCAGCCTGCTTAACTCATTTATGAGATTTGCTTTCAAATGTCCTTTCCCATGCGCACAATCGCCAGTGCTTCTCCGTTTGCGAGAGGAACATCAATCTCTTCGATTACGCTATAGCCCATCTGCTTGTAGAAGGGAACACCGGTCAGCGTGGCGCCCATTTCCAGCCGCTTGAATCCAGCTTCTTTTGCGGCAGCCTCGCAGGCGTCCAGAATCAATGTCCCTATTCCGCGCCGGGCCCACGCAGGAAGCACGAAGAAAGCCCTGATTTTGGCGGCGTCTTTCTCCGGATCAAGCAGTGAATCTTCGCGGCCATGCCATACGTCGCCGCCAAAGAGCGTTTTGCGCTTGCTCCATCCGCCGCAACCGACGATCACCGTGCCGGTTTCCAACCCAGCATCAACGGCAAAATATGTTCCGTCCGAAACGAGCTGCGTGTCGACACCGTAGACGGACGCGAGCGCGCTTTCGAGTTGGCTGGGGGTATAGTCCTTCGCCTGCAGTCCGCGTACGGACGCGGCGATCAACTCTCGAAGAGTCGGGATATCGGCGGGAGTCGCCGGTCGTACGTGGAAAGCGGTTTGATTCTTTGGGTTCGCAGCGGCTGAAGAACGCTCATTCATCCGGCTATCTCATCGGTAAACTACGGCTGCCTGGGTTGATGGCCTGTCGGCTTTGTCTCCGGTCCACGGAGATCACAAGATCCGGACATTCACGTGGGAACGCCGAGCCGCGGCAAAATCACGCGCATCAGCAGGATATAGCCTGCCACAATCAGAATTAAGTACAGCAAGTCAGACATTGAGGAATCCTGTAAACATTGTATCCCGGTATCGCGGCGGCTGGTACCCGGCGCCGGCCGACGGTCACGCCCGCGCTGCTGCACCCCGCAGTGTCTCCACGTTCCACAACTGCACGCCGGCCGCTACGAACCAGATCGCCTGGGTGAGAACCACCATCCCATAACCATGGACATTGAGGTGAAAATGTCCGGAGGCAGAACCGAAGCTCGAGCGGACGCGTATTGCCATGCTCGCAGTCGCATTCACCGGCGCAATGTTTGAGCTGGTCAATCGCTGGGTGCGCAAGGAGATCGGCGGCTCACCGGTGGAAATCGATCGTCTGTTTCACGAGGTGGTGTGGCGTGGCGTCGGCACTCGATAAGGCTGTTTCTGGAAAAACCAACTGGAGGCAGTTTGCTGCGAATCACTTCTTCTTAGCCGCCTTATTCGGCAACGCGGCCACTGCCTCTACTTCCAGCAGGTAATCATCGTTCGCAAGTGCTGCTACACCTATCAGCGTGCTGGCCGGAGGATTGGTTTTGTTGATGTACCGATCGCGCACTTCCCGCAACACCGGAAGATATTCGGCTTTATAGCTCTTCACGTACCAGTTGATCTTGACCACGTCATTGAAGGTGGCGCCCGTGGATGCCAACGCTGCCTTCAGGTTGGCGAAGACCTGGTCGGTCTGCGCTTTCAAATCATCTTTACCCACAAGATTGCCCTTGGCGTCGCGCGCCACCTGGCCGGCAATGAACACCAGTTTCCCCGGACTTGTAACCACCACATGTGAATATCCCGTTCCTGGAGCAAGACCTTCCGGTTTGGGAAACTCTGTTTGAGCGGACACAATCGTGGAAGCCGCGAGGCCGAAGAGCACAGCGGTGCACAGCTTGATCATCATCATGATTCAGGGATTATAGCGAGTGGAGACGAGCGAGAGAGGGCGAAGCCAGTCGAGCGCAGGTGGGTAGGCGCTAGAAGCTGGCCGCCGCGAGATTGTAAGGAGCGGAGGCGGAGCACATGCCTGCGTGTATTGCCCGGCACCAGAGGTCGAGCATCTCCCGTGCCGAGCAAATCTCAAAAACAGAGCGCAGGCGGGTGATTTCCATCACGCGTTCCACGCGAGGCATCAGATTCATCAACTTGAGTTGTTTTCCGCTGTTCTGTGCCCAGTTGCGCAGGCTGACCAGCACGCCGAGCCCGGCGGCATCAATCACATTGACTTCCTTGAGATCGAGCACCACCATGCGTCCATCGCCTTGCGCCAGGACCGCATTGCGAAGCGTGCAGCTGTCCTCAGCCGTGATGCGGCCGGAGCACTCAAACACTGCAACTTCCCCTAAATGGTGGACTTTCAAATTCAGCATAACTGCTCCTCTGTGCTGTTACTACCTATAGACGGTTCAAATCTGGAAATATCGACAAAAACTGATGATTTTTTTTCTTTTGTTCAGGACCAACTATTTTTCATTGGGTCCGTTCACTCTTTAATACGCTGCGAACTGGGAATAAGTTTCACAATTTTTTGTTACAAGAATGTTAAAGCGCCTGCATTCAACAGGATTGGTGTCGGACCGACCGGAGTTGTTGAATGCGAGTGAAGGCACGATTTCTCGGACGAGTAACGGGCATACAAGCTATGTGGCGAATCGAACGAGAACGTTACAGAGAATGCAAACAATTGTGGCCCGAGGGGCCGCACAGATCGTTCAAAAATCAATCGCCCGCAGCAGCTGCGGAGGGCTCACTTCGTTCATCGCGCAGTGATTCCCACATCTCCACGACTGTCTTACGCAGTTTCTCGGTAACCTGCCTGTACGTCTCCTCCGGATTTTGCAGTGCAGCCGGCGGCAGAATGGGATCGCCAAAACGCACGCGCAGCCTTGCCAAACGGGGGAGTTTGCGGCTGCGCGGCCAGGCGTCATAGAAGCCTTCCAACGCCACCGGGATGATCGGCACCTTGAGGTGTGCCGAAAGGATCGCCGCGCCCTTCTTGAATTTCTTTGGGGTGCCATCGATGGACCGTTCGCCTTCGGGATACAGAACCAGATTGCGGCCCTGTTTTAGCCCGTAAGCGCCGGCGCGCATGGCATTGACCAGATTGGAGTCGGGGTCCACCGGCACCAGCTTGAAGCTGCTTCCCAGAAGACGAAAAATTCCGCCGCCGAAAATCTCGCTGGTCCCGACATAAAAGGTGTCTTTATAAAGACGCCACGGAATCTGGCTCACCACCACTGGCCCATCGAGAAAGCTCTGGTGATTGGGTGAAAGGATGAAAGGACCGTTCTTCGGCAGCTTCTCCTTTCCGCTCACGTGCAGGCGGAAAAAAATCCGCGTGATGATCCCGACAATTTTCAGCAACAGAAACCAGAAGAATGCAAAGACGATGCTGGTGTGGAGTGGAGCGAGCACGCGCGCATCGTCTGGCTCAGAGGCGAGCACCGCGTCCCATCCGGGCAACGAGGGGCGAGCGCCGCCGCTGCCACCGCGTGCCTGAAGAATGGCATCCACAAGCTCTCGCACGGTGTACACCTGCGAAATGACTTTGTCGTCTGCCTCGGCGCCCAGTTCTCGTTCCAGTGCCACCACCAGTTCCACGCGCTCCATGGAGTCAAAACCAAGATCGAGCTCGAGATTCGATACTGGCAGGATCGGCTTCTGCGCCTTGCTCGCTTCGCGAATGATACTGATAGCGCGCTGCACCTCAGGCTGCGCGAGCCAGATCGCTTCCTCCGCGCTCGGCTCTTCCGCGACCGCCACGCCTGCTTCGGCCGGGGCGCCTTCGCCGGCCATCACGCGGCGCTGAATTTCGAACCGCTTCAGCTTGCGCGTGGTGGTGCGGGGCAGGGGATCGGGCCAGAGATCGAAACTGAGGATGCGCTTGGTGCTGGGCAGCTCCACCGAGAGGTTCTCCACGTGAAACCGGATCACCTCGCGCGCGTTGACAATCTTCTTCTCCCGCAGCACGTCGAAGTTGGGAACGATCACCGCGTGCAGCCGCTCAGAAAACGGCTCGCCCGGCCGGCTTACCAGTCCCATCACGCAGATTTCCCTGATGAAGGGCGATTTCAGGTAGTGGGCTTCGATCTCTTCGGGGTAGATGTTTTTTCCCGAGCTCAGAACAATAATTTCTTTCTTGCGACCGGTGATGAAGAGAATGCCGCGGTCATCCAGATAGCCAAGATCGCCGCTGTGCAGCCATCCATCGCGGATGGCTTCGGCAGTTGCGTCGGGGCGGTTGTAGTAGCCCTTCATGACAATCGCGCCGGCGATCGCCACCTCGCCGACGGGATACGGAATGCCTTCTGCCGGCTGCGGGTCCACCAGCTTGACCTGCACTCCCGGCAGCGGGTTTCCGACTGAGCCCATGACATTGAGATCCGGCCGTGTGCAAAATGCTCCGCCGCTGGTCTCGGTCAACCCGTAAGCCTGCAACACATTGAATCCGAGCTTCTGCAGGTCGCGGCCAATGCTGGGATCAAAGGCTGAACCACCGGTGATGAGATAACGCATCTTTGGTCCCAGCAGGCGATGAACGCGGCCAAAGAACAGCTTCCCGAGGTTGATGTGCAGCTTGCGTGACGCGCCGGAGATCCCCATCAACGCGCTAAAGGCTGTCCGTGCTGCCCAGGAGCGCTTTTTTACTTCCTGCATCACTCGTTCATGTATCAGGTAAAAGAACTGCGGCACGCAGCAGAAGAGTGTGACGTTGCGTTCGGAGAGCGCGCGCAGCAGCTCGGTGGTGTTCATCTCTTCCAGATAGACGATGCGAGCGCCCGCAGCAAACGGGAGCAGCAGGTTGGCCATCTGCGCCAGCGCATGGAAGAGCGGCAGCACTCCGAGAATCGCATCTTTGTCGGAGATGTGGATAAAGCTGAATACCGCGTCGGCTTCGGCCAGCAGGTTGCCGTGGGTCAGCATCACGCCTTTGGGATCGGAGGTTGTCCCGGAGGTGTACATGATCACGGCGAGGTCGTCATTCTTCACCATGCCGGGCGTGAAGTTGCCCGGACCGGCAGCAAACATTCCGAGCAGGTTGGAATAGCGTCCTTCACCGGAACCGTCAATCATCACAATGCGGACCAGCGTCTCTTCCACTGCCTTTTCGACCACCGGCAGGTGCTTTGCATCGGTGAAGATGATCGAGGCACCGCAATCCCACAGAAGCTTGTTCACCTGGTGAAAATTGAACGCGGTGTCCAGAGGCACCGCCACTGCTCCAGCCGACATGACGCCCAGATATGCCGTCACCCACAGTGGACCGTTGCCGGCCATGATGGCGCAGCGCACACCTTCTGACATGCCCGACTCACGAAGCCAGCGGCCGACGGATTCGCCCATGCGGCGCAACTCGGCATATGTATAGCTCTCCACGGGCGCGGAGACGCGCTGCAGCTCCGCCGCCACGTGGTCAGGGAACTTCTCAACGGATTTTAGAAAGCAATCGTAAAAACCGTGCATGCGGGCACTAATTCGGGGGAAGGCAGCCTTCGATACAGTATCGCATCTTACCCGAGGAACCCAGAGGAGGGAACGGAATATGGTGGAAACCGCACACGAACTGTTTTTGCATGGACTTTCTGACGTTCTGGACGCAGAACGTAAACTCGTGGAGGCGCTCAGTGAGCAGGCGGAATCGGCTGACAACGAGCAGCTGCGCAAGGCGCTTGAAAACCACCAGAAGCAGACGCAGGGGCAGGTAGAGCGACTGGAGCAGGTGTTCGAAGATCTGGGAGAAGAGGCGCAGGATACTGAATGCAGCGGCATGCAGGGACTCATTGAGGAAGTGGAGAACTTCAAGGAGGAGCAGCCCTCGCCCGACATCCTTGATGTGTTCATGATCGGCGCCGCTGCCAAGGTGGAAAGCTACGAGATTCACGCCTACGAAGACCTGATTCAGCTCGGTACCGACATGGGTCACAAGAAAGCAGTCAGGCTGTTGCAGCAGAACCTGCGTGAGGAGCAGCAGACGCTGAAGAAGATGGAAGGCTTTGCCAAAAAGATCAAACCGGAACGCAGCGGCATGGAGGAAGAGGAAGAGCAGGAAACTGAGCGGGGTTCCCGCAGCCGTTCTTCGCGTGGAAGATCCAGGAAAGCGGCGTAAGTCCGCTCCATCGGAGAAGAAGCCCGTGCTGCCAGGCACGGGCTTTTTCCATGCGTACGGTTATTGACCCTAGCCGATCTTCAATCCCCGCGCCGGCGCCTTCAATGCCAAGAACCAGAGATAAATCTCATCGACCCTGCGGATGTCCTCGTCCAGCACTTCACGATCTGCATAGGTTTTTATGGAATCCTCATCATGACGCCGCTTGAGGTTGGTCACGATCTGGTAGAGCTCGTCTACTTTTGAGTGCATCACTCGCAAGTCGGCAACGATCCTGACTTCGGATATGTTGAGGGCACGGCTCTCAAAGGGCGCTTTCGGGTGGTTGACAGGTGTTGTCCGCTTCATGCTCACTCCAGGTTCGAACCGACCGGATGCACGCACTCCGGCCTCTCCTTGGGGATTTGGAGCGTTGGATGCCGGGGAGAAGGGCGCGGCTGTACCTTAGTAACGAGGTGAAACTCGGCCCCTATCAGTCCAGAGCTGCCACAATGAGAGTGGAATCATCGGCAAGCTCGCCGCTGTGGTGCGAACGCAATACCTCCAGAACACTAGTCTTCAGCTCTGAAGCGCTTCGGTGCACGTTGTCGCACACCATCCGGCAAAGCTCGTCCTCGCCGAATTCGAGGCCTTCTGCATTGGCTGATTCGGTTATGCCATCAGTGAACAGGACCAGCCGGTCTCCCGGACGGAGCTGCTCCTGGTTCTGGCGATACTTCCATTCCCGGGTTGCGCCGAGGACCAGATCATCGGTTGTGAGGCGGCTGCAGCTCCCGTCAACGCGGGCAAGGAGGGGCCAGTTGTGGCCGGC
>Ga0070679_100004823_pt1 | contig 12439 bp, 10 predicted proteins | sample KBSC63BmetaG_FD_65652 | JGI IMG/M metagenome (GOLD analysis project Ga0070679, IMG submission 65652) | Corn rhizosphere microbial communities from Kellogg Biological Station, Michigan, USA - KBS C6-3B metaG | ecosystem: Host-associated > Plants > Roots > Rhizosphere | place: USA: Michigan... | reverse complement strand
TTCACTAAAATTAACTTTAATCAATCCGCGCTAAAAGCCCTCTCCCTTGGAGAGGAATTTAGGGTAAGGCTACACCGCCAATGCCCCAATGAAGTAATGAACCAATGAACCAATGAACCAGTTAGGGTGAGGCTACACCGCCAATGCCCCAAAATAAATCGAAATTGAACATTCGAATCCAATACCCCAAACAAATAAATCCGAAATCCGACCTCCGAAATCCGACATCCATGCCCCGTCCCCAATTCATCGAAGACCTCCGCCGCGAGGCCCAAAACACCACCCAAAAGCAGCGCGAAACCTATGCCGAACGCGCCATCATTGCACGCAACCCCGATAAGGACCTCTTCCGCATCAAGCCCGCCGACCAGTGGCTCAACGAAGAATACAGCAAGCCCGAAGCGCGGCAGTTGTTCGGCACCCTATGGCACGAGCACGAGCTTTGCATCCTCTTTGCCGATACCAACCTGGGCAAATCCATCCTCGCCGTACAGATCGGTTACTGCCTCGGCAAGGCCGCCGGCATGGAGCCCTTCGGCAGCCAGGCGGACGAGGCGCTAAAAGTATTGTATATCGATTTCGAGCTCAGCCCCGCGCAGTTCAAGGCCCGGTACTACCATCATCAGCATGGCATGCACCACTTTGGCGAAAACTTTATCCGCGCCGAGTTTAACCCCGCCGGCGACGATCCCCTCCTGTACGACAAATACGAAGATTACGTGCAGCAAAAGATCGAGGGCGCCATTCGCCAAACCAATGCCGAGGTGCTCATTATCGACAATATCACCTGCGTGGGCGGCGTCGCCACCCAGGCCACCACCGCGCTGCCGCTCATCAAAACGCTCAAGGCCCTCAAAACAAAGCACAAGCTCAGCGTGCTCGTGCTGGCGCATACCCCCAAGCGCAGCCTGTACAACCCCATCACCGTGAACGACCTGCAGGGCAGCAAAATGCTCATCAACTTTGCCGACAGCGCCTTTGCCATCGGCCAAAGCCACCAGGACGCCGGGCTGCGCTACATCAAGCAGGTAAAACAGCGCAACAGCGGCAGCGATTACGGCGCCGCCCACGTATGCCTCTTCCGCATCGTAAAGCACCAAAGCTTTTTAAGTTTCCGGTTCGAGGGGCACGATACCGAAGCCGCGCACTTGCAAAAAGTGGGCATTGGCCTCACCGACGAAACCCGCCAGCGCATCCTCGAGCTCCACGGCCAGGGTCTCTCCCTGCGCCAGGTAGCCGAACACCTCAAAATTGGACTGTCTACCGTTCGCCGCGAGCTTGATAAGATGAAGGAAGGCCAGCGATCGCCGCTGCATTAAAGCCCCTCTCTACCGGAGAGGGGTTTGGGGTGAGGCTCCTTTCTCCCTGCGCCAGGTAGCCGAACACCTCAAAATTGGACTGTCTACCGTTCGCCGCGAGCTTGATAAGATGAAGGAAGACCAGCGATCGCCGCTGCATTAAAGCCCCTCTCTACCGGAGAGGGGTTTGGGGTGAGGCTCCTTTCTCCCTGCGGCAGGTAGCCGAACACCTGAAAATAGGACTCTCCACCGTTCGCCGCGAGCTTGATAAGATGAAGGAAGACCAGCGATCGCCGCTGCATTAAAGCCCCTCTCTACCGGAGAGGGGTTTGGGGTGAGGCCCCTTTCTCCCTGCGCCAGGTAGCCGAACACCTCAAAATTGGACTGTCTACCGTTCGCCGCGAGCTTGATAAGATGAAGGAAGAATCTGACAACACAAATCACGACCGCGAAATCGATTAGCTATAGATTTTGTTAACAGATTGTATATAGTCATCAAATTGTTGACTGAGACTCGTTTTATACAATCTGAAAAAGAAATTTGGAACTTTTGCAGGTTCCTGGCGCGTAATATAAATATCATCCTGAATGTCTCTTAATTCTCGTATGGTCGTTTCCTTCTTATAAAGAATAATGTCATCTAATTTTTGGCTTATCGCCTCCCTTTTCTTAATGACACCAGCGTGGCCCCTGATAAGCGTAAAGAAGTGAGTATAAAACGATAGGATTGAAAAACCGACTGAGAATATTGTTACCGCATTAACATCCATAACCACGAAAAACACAGATAAGCCAATTGTATAGCAAATAAGAAACCCTTTGAGCCACTTAATATAATTCTTTCTTAAATCGATATCCCAGCCGGTATTTGAATGCTGGCAAACCGCGATAGCGACGTTGACAGGGATATTTTCAGACAAATTAGTATCATACCAGTTCATAATTTTCACCCCCTTATATTGGATTGAAAATTTAGAAACGTCCTTATGATCGGGTTTCTGAAAAGTGCTTTTCCATGGTAATTGAAAAAGAATAACATCAAATTCCTCTTTAAAGATCGCGCCCTTTGAAGTATTGCCTTTAAATGTATCATAAAACAGCTGTACAAATATTGTCAGACCAAAAGAACAGCCAAATAATATTAATTTAACTTTTTCATTTTGAATGACTATAAAAGATACGGGGTACGCAAACGCTAATGCGATAAGAAAATAGGTTATCCTTATTTCCCAATATTTTGCTTTCTGATAGGCTACTGTCGATGCCTTAAGCAGCTTGATCAGTTCGGCATCATTCTGTCTCTTCAGAAATGTCTTCATCGCTATGTTTCAAATCCCATCCTTTGTAAGTCCCTTTAATTATTTGTTCAGCAATTTGAAAAAGGTAATACCGCAAACGGATCGACTTTTCGGCTATTATTTCCTCAGATGTTGTCTTTGCCAACTCAGTTAGGGCGGGGTGCCCAAGCGCTGTTTTAATGTGATCACCAAAATGTGGGTCTTTATCCCGCCCTTGAGGAATAGCTATATCTATTTCCGTTCGCCAGTTTTTAAGAATATACTCGCAGGCAAGTCTTATTTCATCAGGTCTTGAACGATAACTGTAAAGCACTTTTACAATTAAGGATCTACTGCTTTTTTCGTAAAAGGTTTCTATTATATCTTGGGTGACTTCTTTCCATTCTGGGATTTGATGGAACGGAATACCCATAAGGTTTAGATATCTGAAAAACTTTGCTTGTTCTGTATTTTTTTTATTAAACCGATCATTGATTATCGTCACAACGATATTGATAACAAAAGCAGGGGGATGCTGCAATAAAGAAAAACAATACAATGATTGATAAACAATGCTCCATTTTTCGTTTTTCCAGTCTTTATTTTCTAACAATGATTTAGCATATTTAATCCCTATCGTCGTGTCTCTCAAGTTTTTTAAACAATTGCTGATAATACCATCATAAATTTTTTCGCCTTCAATATAACGGTCGATAAGCTTCTTAGCCTCGATTTCTCCTTTATTTGCTGTTTTTCCTAAATTTTGAAGGCAGTTGCATATAATCCCATAATAAATAATTTTGCCGAAAATCTGTTCGCCATTAACATACCGGTCGATTAGCGTTTTAGCCGATATTTCTCCTTTTTCTGCCGTTTCTTTTAAGTTAGTTAGACAACTACTAATTACCTCCGGTGCAATAGGATTTCCATTAATTTTTTCGTTGTCAATGTAAAGTCTAATCAGTTCTTTGGCTTCTTTTTCACCCTTGCCTGGAGTTTCTCTTAAATTTTCCAGGCAACTGCTAATAATAGCATAATGCACTTCTTTGCCATTAAAATAACGGCTAATCAGATCCCGAGCTTGTTTTTCACCTTTGTCTGTAGTTCCTCTCAAATTTGTCAGGCAATTACTAATAATAGCATGAGGTATGTATTTACCTTTAATGTAAAGTCCGATCAGGTCCTTAGCCTGTTTTTCACCCTTGCCTGGTGTTTCTCTCAAATTCTCCAGGCAATTGCTGATAATAGCATGGCCCATTTCTTTGCCTTTAATATAACGGCTGATCAGGTCCTTAGCCTGTTTTTCACCCCTGCCTGGTGTTTGTCTCAAATTCTCCAGGCAATTGCTGATAATAGCATGAAACATTTCTTTGCCCTTAATATAAACGCTGATCAGCTTCTTGGCCTGTTTTTCCCCTTTGCCTGGAGTTTCTCTCAAATTCGCCAGGCAATTGCTGATAATAGCATGAAACATTTCTTTGCCCTTAATATAACGGCTGATCAGGTCCTCAGCCTGTTTTTCACCTTTGCCTGGAAGTTCTCTCAAGTTTGTCAGACAATTGCTGATAATGGAATGATCCATTTCCTTGCCTTTAATAAAATGAGCAATTATTTGCTTCTCAGATATTCCGCTATTATCTGTAAAACCGATTTCTTTAATAGAGGACGCAATAGTAGACGGGGAAAAATGCTCATTACTGATAAATTCTTTTAAAAATTCCTCTGCATATTGTTTTCTTTCATTCGATGTAAAAATTTTATTAGAATAGAAAATATGATTTAAATAACTCCCCCTGTTTCCTTTCCGGTATAACGCATTAACATATTCAGACTTTTCATGGTCTGTTATAGTCCCTGCGTTTGCTGTTTGGAGAAAATAATATAAAAAAGAGGAAGCCGAATACGCATCTCCGTCATTAATAATTATATTTAACATTTGAATTTTAATCAAATCACCAAATGGTGACCAGCGCGCTATCTGTAAAGATGCTATTCCTTCTTCGGCTAAAATATCATGGTTAAAGGCGATGAGGGGTAAACTTCCTGCGGCTTTTCTATCGCCAATTGATTTATTTATATATATTTCAAGCTCCCTTTTTAACTCGTCAGGAAGCAACGCATATGAACAATCTGTTCCGGTACCGTTAAAGCTGTTTGCGATTTTTTCGAAGCTATCAAAACCGATATAAATTTTATTTGTTTTGTAGACCATTGCCCAATAATACACGGCTTTAGCGTAACCGGGAAATTCTTTTTCAATAGCCCTCAGATCGCTTTCTACAATTGATTGGAAATGCCCCACGAGGGAGCCGTGACTAAATTTACCCGTTAATTCAGTTTTGCTTTTTAGCTGGTAGGCTCTTCCAATTGTCCATAAAATCAAATACAACGAACTTTTATAATCTTTATCTGATTTTAAAAGTTCATTAGCGACCGGCTTCCAGGCCTTAATATTTCCCAGTATTTTATCAATCGTTTCTTGATTTTCTTCTATAGAAACATCAAGCTTAAACAGGTTTTTTTCGGGCTCGTAAAAGTGCTCTCTCGAAATGGAGTTATCGGTATCCCTGTCTCCGATAATTATCCGGATATTCGAATAATTACACAAATTGTTTATTACTTCGCTTCGATTTTTTTTTATCTGGTACCAATCCTCAATGATTACCAAAAACATTTTATGAGGATAGTGGCCGAATTGTTTAATACCCTGGTCGACAAAATCGTCAATTTGCTTATTGTTTACCCAGATAACAGCAAAAACCCCTTTTGCGAGATCGATGGCTAATTGGCGTAGCAGGGTCGACTTTCCAGTACCGCCTCTGCCAATCAAACGAGCGATGATTTTCGGTTCTCTATTCTTATTAACAATTTTAAAAGAATCCGTCACTTCCGATTTAATGGTGTCGTAGCCCCTTCTGAGTACACCCCACCCTTTAATTATTCCAATCCACTGACAATCAGAGGCTTGTTTGGCTAAATAAAAACCCTCTTTCGTATATATATCTTCGCTACCAATTAATGTTTTTCTTTCGATAAATGCACTGTCAATTAATTCGGCACCTGCTATTGAAATATTTTCAATTTTTGATTTATTATCGTTAAGAAATTGGAGAAAATTGAAGGTCGAGGCTTTAACGAAGGTATAGTCAATGCCGTCCCTTCCTCCGGAAACTATAGGTTCGCTAATATCAAACTGATAAACCTTCGGTTTATTTGAACCGTTTAGTTTTATTTCATGATAAAATCTCTGGATTTGTATAATTTCATTGAACTTACAACCCACTATAATTAAATTCTTCTTTTGAGATCCTGTATTTATTGAATTTAACAAAGGGAAATATAAATTATTGTCACTTTTATGCAGATGTGCATAGTTAGTTCCAAAAAACACTAAATCAAGAACATCGGATTCCTCTGTAATCCTTCCGTGAACATGAGCAATTTGAGTTTTAGCAATATTTTCAAATTCACAATCGTGAGGATACGATAGGGTTTTAAAATGATTGTCTTTATCATCCATGGTGAATATTGCTTGAAACAAATCGTCAAAATTAATAGTAAAAATCCTATACCAATTGGGAATAAGTATGCTCTTATAAAGATCAAAAAAGCGTTTTTTAAAAGCCGCCTGGTCAACGAGAAATAAATTTCTAAATAGTTTTTTCTTACTACTATTTGCTTTTAAATCCTTTTCCCACTCAGTAATGGCATTTGAGAAGTCGTTTTTTGCATAGTTAGTACCATATTCTAAATTTGTTATTTCAACAAACTCAGATGCTATAGGAATGTTATGATAAAGAGGATTGGGATGGTCCGTTCTGTTTTTTATTCTAGTGTTATTATCAATTCCATAACTAAAACCAGCACCCAATAGCAACACGGAATTGGGGTTTCTGAGGTCAGAAAAAAACGAGTCACTACGAGCTAAATCCTCAAGGCTTATAGTTTTGGTATCGCTCATATTAATAGTTTAGGCAATTTTATACGGTGTTCGTACTAATGATCATTACCTGCAGATAAAACATTGAATATCAAATCAATTCTCAATGATTTTAAAACTAATATAATATGTTTTTTCCTATTCGATAAATTACATTTTGAATTTCCTAATTCTCACGCCCCTTCCGAGGTCGCGAGTATGCCGCGCAAAGGCCCAAAGAATCGGCGGACTCGTGACGCTTTGCGGCCCAATTCTACCAGCTGGGCATGCCTTGATTCCGTTTAAAAATTGTTTATCCCCTTGGATTTGCATAGCATAGAGATTGCTTCGTTCCTCGCAATGACGACCAAGTGGAAGTGTTGCCCGTCAGCGGCGCAGCTTCGCCCGAAAGCAGGCAAACGATGGTGGCCTTGCGCGTGGCAGAGCATAGTCCCGTACGTACGGGACAGCCCAGGTGTGCATGGGGCGTGAGGGTGTCATGCTGAGGCTCTCGAAGCATGCAGCGCAAAGGCCATGTACGGCAAAGAAGCATTGCTGCTGACTTGAGTTATTCGTGTTTTAATTGTTTTTTAATGGCACTCATTATCTCGCTGCGCTCGGTCTTGGTTACTTTTCGGTCAAGCCAAATTGCGAAGCAATCATGAACACCGCTAAAAAACAAACCACCCGTGAATAACGTAACAGCCCAGCGCCTGCCTGCCGGACAGGCAGGGCAATTGAGCGGCAAGAACAATGTACTACCTGCGCATAACGTTATGCGCACGAAGTGAGCATCGAACCCCACGAGCTTCTGTCGTTCTAAACACGATCTTTCCAATTGATTTGTATACGTAGAGATTGCTTCGTCCCTCGCAATGACAGTCAGGTGTTCTCCTCCCTGGCGCGAGTATGCCGAGCAAAGGCCAAAGAATCGGCGTACTCGTGATAACGCTTTGCATATTTGTAAAAACTCACTACCTTTATATGATGACATTAGTGGAGTTGAAAAAATCGATTCATGAGAGGATCGACCATTTGGATGATCCGGATTATTTGGATATGTTAAACACGATGCTTTATACAAAGGATGAGGTTTTTGCTATCCCGGAACATATGAAAGAAGGCATAAAGCAAGGCACAGAAGATATAAAGAACGGGGATACCCACACAATGGCTGACTTTGAAAAAAAGTATGGAAAATGGCTAAGAGAATAGTCTTTTCTAAAAAAGCCTTCATCGATATCGATCGCATTATCGAATTTAACAACCTCCGAAATCAGTCCGATACCTATTCCCGAAAGTTTTTAACCAAACTCCAAAAAAGACTGAATTTATTGCAAAAGCATCCTTTAACCGGTGTTTCCACCGACGAAGAAAATGTGCTGCTCCTGGTATGGGACCAATACTATGTATTTTACTCCTGTAATGATATAATCATTGAGATAAAATCCATCTATCATCAAAAAGAGGATGTGATCGGTTAATACTTCTCTAAATCCATCCACTAATCGGTAAAGAGCGTTAACGGCATTCCCCCCTTTTGTCGCCACAAAGGGACAAGCCCCCGCGCCTGCCGGTCAGGCAGGGCCATTGAGCGGCAAGAACATTATATGAACCCTGCGCACTGTAATGCGAACGCAGTGAGCATCGGAAACCATGCCCAGCCGCTCAAACAACGCGCGATGAACTGCAAAGTTCGCGGTTGCTTCACTCGTTCCTCGTTCGCAATGACATAGTTTTTTATTTTTCTTTCTCCTCAGCAGACAGCTTCGGCCGAAAGCAGGCAAAACGATGGTGGCCTGTGCGTGGCGGGGCATTGCGAATTTTTGCTGAAGCGTGGACAGGTGCGAAACAAGGGCAAAAAGATCGCAGCCCCGGTTTTGCATGCTTTGCAGCGCAAGGCCTGTGCGGCAAAGAAGCCTTCTGATGAGGAAGCACTTTTGGTTACTTTTGGTGCTTCAAAAGTAACAGCCCAGCGGCAATTGAGCGGCGGGAACAATGTACTACCCGCGCACACCGTTATGCGCACGCAGTGAGCATCGAAAGCTACGCAAGCTGCATAAAAAAAGCCGGAGCTATTACTCCGGCATCTAAAAACTAACCTGGTAACGACAATCAATAAGTTCTCACCTTAAAATCGGATAAACCGCCCCTGATATGAATGTTTATTTTATTTTTTGCCTCGGCATATCGCGGTGTTTCATGTCGGTTATCGTCGGTGGTAACAAAATTTGGCGGGTAATTATTTGACGACAGGCCCGAATTTGATTCAATACTGCAAGCCGCGTTTTGCGGGATCATGACCTCCACGCTCGAAACGCCGGTTGAAATATCCACATCGGTCACAGCAAGCGGCTGACCCATTTTTACATTGAACGATGCAGCCCCGCCATGCAGTTTCAACTCGCTCACCTTAAACTTCGACAAGTCGAAATTAAGCTCGGTGGCCCCGGTCTCCACGTCGATGGCCCACTCGGGGTTGGGATTTAAACGCATCACCGCCACATTTTTTTCAGACCCGAAATGAAACTGGTTGTGATTTTTCATGTTAAAATCCAGTACGCAGGTTGAATCGTCCTGGTGCTGCAAAAGGCTGTACCGGTCGTGCCCGTGGCGGATATCGGCTTCAAACAGCTGGCTGGTTTCCTCGTTCAGCGTATAGGTGGTGCCGCCGCCATGAATGTTGAGCTGCACATGCTTGATGTCGGCTTTATACGGGGCATTTAACGCGCCCATTTTTACCATGCCGGCAGTGTCGGTGCTGTCGCTCTCGCTGTCGTCGTTATTATCGCCGTCGTCGTTATACGAATAGTTAAAGTGCGGCCACAGACTAAAGCGGTTGCCAAAATCGCCGAACAGGATAAGCGCAAAGCCAATGATGAGCACGCTTATTTTCAGGATGGTTGCCCATACCGTGCGGTTATGCGCAAAAACCAGGTTGATGCCGGCCATCACCAAAAACAGCGGCCATAAGTGTATGATATTGAGCCAGTGGAAATGGATGTATCCGAAGTTATTGAGCAGGAAGGCTGCCCCGATGAGTACCAGGATAAGGCCCGGGATTATTTTATCGTTTTTCATGATCTTAAAAAGTTATCGTAAAAACAGTTTATGGCTCTATGGTTGTTGTACTGCCTGCTGCAGCGTGATCAGCGGCCGGCGGCGCGTCAGCAGGCGCGTTTTCTTTTTTATCGGCCGCATGCCAATCCTCTTTCTCCCAGGGCCGCTTTTTTTGCCCGGAGATAATGAGCGCGGCGCCCACAAACACCAATACGATGGGCCATAGCCGGCCGAAATCAAAGTCGGGGATCAGGTCGAACTCGTTGACCAGGATAATGGCACCCAGGATAATAAGCACCATGCCGATAATGATGCCGGCATTTGAACGCGGTTTTGGTGGTATGCCAACCGGGGTATATCCCGGCGCGCTGCTTTTATAAGGATTGGTAAAAGGGTTGTCCTGTGGCGGTGTGGTAAATGTGCCGGCGGGAGGGACGGTATAATCAACCGTCGGGTTATATTTTGGATTATTAAAGGTATAATCCTTCCGCGGAAGCACTATCCACAATACGATGTAAGGGATAAGGCCCACGCCCATAATAAAAAAGGTAAAAGCGAACAGCAGGCGCACGATGGTTACATCCATCTCGAAGTACTCTGCCAGGCCCGAACAAACACCACCTAACACCTTGTGGTATTCATCGCGATATAGTTTTTTGTCCATTGTATTGGTTGTTTAGTATAAATTTATATCTGTCCGAAAACAGGTTTAATGATCAGTTCTTCAACGTTAGCGCCGGGGCTCATCCGGTAAATATTGATGATAGCCGAGGCTACATCTTGGGGCAACACCATTTTATCTTTATCAACGGTCATCCCCTTCCACGAATCTGTTAATGTTGAGCCGGGTATAATGGCGGTTACCTTTACGCCAAACTCCTGCATCTCCAGCTTCATTACTTTGTTAAGACCAAGCAGCGCATATTTTGTTACACTATAGCTGCCTGCCTCGGGTATAGGGGTTAGCGATGCGGCGGAGCAGATGTTAAAAATATGGCCGTGCTTTGCGGCGATCATGGTTTTGCCGAAATAGCGGTACAGCTCATACGCCGGGGCCAGGTTGGTGCGTATGTGCTTATCAAAAGTATCTTCATCGTCGTCCAGCAGGCTGGAGTGCTCGTACATGCCTACATTATTTACGATGATGCTGATAAAGCCAAGCGCCTGCTCGGCGGCGCCGGCAAACTCCAGCAATTGCTTTTTAATACTGCAGTCGGCAGCGGCGGCAAATACTTTTATGCGCGGGTTGATAGCAAGCAGCTCGGCCCTAAAGGCAATAACATCAGCTTCATTCCGGGCGCATATCGCCAGGTTAACACCTTCTTTGGCAAACGCTGTTGCAACGGCCCGGCCTATCCCTTTGGTGGCGGCGGTAATAAGTGCTGTATTCATGATTATAATGTATGGATCAATGTCGTTTAGTTAATGAAAAAGTTTGTTCCAAACCCTCTTTTTTGCTTGCAAAAGAGAGGGTGAACGAACGCAGTGAAGTTCGGGTGAGTTAAACGCCAATGCATTAGCGTTAATGCCGCTTCGGCATTTACTCACCCGGTCGTTGCTTTCGCTCGACCGCCCTCTCTCCGACAAGTCGCAAAGAGGGCTAAAACATTCACTAACTAAACGATATTAGTATATGGATACAAATCTAATTTTTATATCGATAGCCGCAGGCGGCACATAGGCGAACCCGGTGATAATTTCGGTAAAGTATAGAAAAATAACGGCAGGCGGGTCAGGCTGACCACGGCCGGCATCAGGAACCGGTTTCCCGGCCGGGGTTTTTATGATTTTCTTTCCGTACGATTAGGAAAGGATACCACGTTTTAAATTCACTATATTCAAATATAATATGATTGCATACCGAACAATGAATAGTGCCGCTGTCCATTCGCTGGACTATTTTGGAGGTAAGTCCATAAATGGAACCACATACCCCGCACTCAACCCGTATCTTACTCATAAAAAGGCAATTTTGGACATAGCTAAATAGAACCGGGATATCATCCGGGTTTCTTAATTGGTTGCTGTTAATTGTTGGAAACTGTAATGTCCTTGAGTCAGGGGAATTCAAAAACATCGGGCATTAACCTGGTTAGGTTAACACTTTTAATCAATAATCTATCAATTGGAGGAAATGAGCGCCCAAATATAAATACATTTCCTTTAAATACAACATACGGTAATAATTAAAAACTGTATTTTAGCCGCGGTTAATTTTATAGATGTTTAGTAGTCTCGGGCGATATATTCTCTTACTGCGTTTAAGTTTCCGCAAGCCGGAAAAATTCAGGGTCTATTGGGCCGAGATTATGCGCGAAATGGTTTCGCAGGGTATCGGTTCGCTGGGCATTATTGCCATTATCTCCGTTTTTATCGGCGCGGTGGCGGCTATACAGGTGGCGTTTCAGCTGGTGAGCCCGTTGATCCCCAAGGAAATCGTAGGCAGCATCTCTCGCGATTCAACCATCCTCGAATTTAGCCCCACTATTTCGGCGCTTGTACTGGCAGGCCGCATAGGGTCGAGCATAGCTTCGCAGATCGGCACGATGCGCGTAACCGAGCAGATCGATGCGCTCGAGATCATGGGCGTAAACACCCCCGGTTACCTGATATCGCCAAAGATCATTGCGGGCATAAGCATGATACCGCTTCTGGTCATTGTTTCCGTGGTACTTGGCTTATCCGGCGGCTACCTGGCATGCCTCGTTTCGCGCGATATTGCCCCTACCGATTTTATAAGCGGCCTGCAGGATACCTTTAACCCCGTGATCGTAACCGTTTGTGCCGTAAAATCGGTGGTGTTTGGATTTATCATCACATCCGTTTGCGCCTATTTCGGATTTTATACAACCGGGGGCGCGCTCGAGGTCGGGCAGTCGGCCACC